>Ga0308174_10000412_pt1 | contig 17793 bp, 16 predicted proteins | sample PhyPR2_FD_203894 | JGI IMG/M metagenome (GOLD analysis project Ga0308174, IMG submission 203894) | Soil microbial communities from UC Gill Tract Community Farm, Albany, California, United States - DLSLS.P.R2 | ecosystem: Environmental > Terrestrial > Soil > Agricultural land | place: USA...
GACAGGCCAGTTCGGGGTGCTGAAGAGCCCGGCCGAAGCCCGCAGGTGGACGGAGGCCGCGGCCCAGGGCGGCGACCGCTCGGCCATGCACAACCTCGCCCTCTACTATTTCCGCGGCGAGGGCGGCGCGCAGAACCTCGCCGAGGCCGCCGCCTGGTTCCGCCGCGCCGCCGAGGCCGGCGTGGTCGATTCGCAGTACAACCTCGGCCTGCTCTACGAATCCGGATCGGGCGTGGGACGCGACGAGGCTCAGGCGTACAAGTGGTTCTCGATCGCTGCGGCCGGCGGCGACGGCGAGGCGCGCGCCAACGCCCTCGCGCTCGAGGCGAAGCTCTCGCCGGCGGCCCTTGCATCGGCGCAGAAGGCGGCCCAGGCGTTCCGCCCGCGCGGCGAGGCCGCGCCCGCCAGCCACACGGCGAACGGCGCGACCGTGGCTGAGGCGCAACGGGTGCTGGCCCGGCTCGGCTACTATCGGGGCGCGGTGAGCGGCGCCCCTTCATCCAACCTGACGCTCGCCATCGCGGCCTACCAGCGCGATCACGGCCTGACCGCGACCGGTTCGCTCGATCCCCGCACTACGGCGAAGCTTTCGGTATTCACGCGCTGAGGGGCCGGCTCATCGTGAACGCGGCGTTTACCTTTCCGCGGTCCAACCATCGGGGTCGGCAGGTCTAGCCGCGAGGATCTCGCGCCGGGTGCGTCCAAGGCCGCATCGCCAGCGCGACGGGGGGACTGGATGCTGATGGACGAGGCGGAGATCCTCTCCCGCAACGAGGCGCCGCCGATGGCGCTCTGGGCCATCGCGCTCCTGGCGCTCGCGCCGTTTCCGATCTCCGCCGCCGCTTATGGCTACGGCCCGCCGGAGGCGGCGAGGCCGGCCTTGACCGTCATCTTGACCTGGTCGGCGGTGGTGCTGTGCTTCCTGGGCGGCGTCCGCTGGGGAATGGAAAGCCTGCTGCCCCGTCCGCGGTGGCCGCGCCAGATGATTTCGGTGTCCTCCGGGGTCGTGGCCTGGCTGCTGCTGCTCGCGCGCCATCGCATCGCCGATCGCTGGATCATCGGCGCCGGCATCGCCGCCTTCCTGGTCCAGTGGCTGTTCGATCACCAGGCGCCCGAGGTGCCGGCCCGCTACCCGAAGCTCTCCACGGCGATCACCGCTGCGGCCTGCATCTCTCTCGCGGTCTGCCTCGACAAGGCTTTGCGCGGCTAGCCTGCGCAGCGCTCGCCGGGCGCGGCCATGGCGCGCAGCTCGTCCAGCAGCCAAGCCATGCCGGTCGGCGCCTCGGGCGGCAGTATGGAGTCCCCGAAGCGGGGCAGGAGGTGGCGCGCGGGCCCAGCCATGATGTTGCGCGCGTGTCGCGGCTCGCTGAAGTGGCGGGCGATCATGAACAGCTGGTGGGACATGACCCAGGCCGCCAGACCCCGTGTGGCCCGTTCGACAGCCTTCGCCATGGGGGGTTCCAGCAGCCGGTCGTCGCCCGGCAGGTAGAAGAGCTGCAACTGGCGCTCCGCCGCAGGCTTATGCTCGACGATTTGCCGGAAGATCGCGCAGCAGCCCGGCCAATCGCCGTCGGCCAACGGCAGCGTCGACTTCTTGACGAGCAGATAGATCTGGAACTCGGTGCCGGGCTGGCAGAGCGCCAGCGCCTGGTCGAACGCGCCGACCGCGGCGGCAAGATCGCCGCGGAACGCGTGCAGCGTGCCTTGGTGCGAGAGCACGGCCGCAAACATGCTGCTCTCGGCGAGACTCTCGCGGATCAGCTCCTCGACGACCGCAAGGTGACGGCCGCCCACCATGAACAAGAGCTTGGCGACCGCCAGCCTGAGGATCGGATCCGCGCGGACCTCCGGGAGAGCGCCGAGCAGCAGCCGCTCCATTTCAGCTTCCAGGCGGCGATAGCTCTCCGGCTGGCCGTCGAAGTCGATGCCGCCCATCATGCGGGCATAGAGATAGGTCGCCCGCATGACCGCGAGCTCCGGGTCGTCGGGCGCCTCGGCCTGCTCTTCCGCCAGGCGTTCGGCGATATAGGCCCAGCCCCGATCGATGCTGCGGGACAGCGTCGCGGCCGCGTCCTGCATGCGGATTTCGAGCGGCGGACCGGCCGGCTCGTGCTGTGCGCCGGGAAACAGCACCAGATCGCGCCAGATCGCCGCGACCAGCCGGCTCGCCGCCTCGCGCATCCGCTCCGCGATCACCTCGGGCTCGAGGGCGCAGCGCACGACGCGCACCACGCGTCCGCGGTCCTCGTCACGCAACGCAAACGCCGCCTGCAGGCGGCCGCCGTCGAAGATCAGGTCGACGCTCACCGAAAACCGGAAGGCGCCGGGCTCGCGCGACCAGTTCGGCAGCAGGACGATCTCCTGCCCCACGGCGCAGCGCCCGGCGATCTGCTCATGCAGTCGGTCGAGCATGTGGTGGAGGATTGGCCCATCGGCGGCGCCGGTGAGCCCGCGCAGCGGCCCGATCACCAGGAACCCGCGGGCGGCGACCTGGCGCAGCGGGGCGATCCAGACATAGCCTTCGCCGTATTGCGTGGCGATGAACCGCGGCGCCCGCGCCGGATCGTCGAGCTTCCTGCGCAGCCGGTTGATGACGAAGTCGACATTGCGATCGTTGAGCTCGTCCGGCTCCGAGCGCATCGCGGCGAGCAGCTGTTCGCGCGAGAACAGCCGCCCTGGCCTGCGCGCCAGGCTGGTCAGAAGGGTCCGTTCCAAGCGGGAGAAGCGAAGCTGCCGGCCATCGTCGCGCGCCGCGGTGAGAAAGTCGGCGTCGAACGTCACGTCATAGTAGCGATGAGAAGGAGAGCCATCTTTCATCGAGGAACAACCGAGGGTTCGCGGCGCCCGCCAGACGAGCAATATTATTTCGCCGATTGGCGGCATTTAGCTCATCGCTGTCGACGCGACCACAGGAAATGCAAATACTCGCGCAACAATTTGCCCTCATGCTCAGCCCATCACAAACGATTCTGATGGGGTGCGACTATGCTCAAGGCATTTGCCACGATCGCGACGACAGCCCTCGTCCTGGGATGTGCGGGCGCCGCGACCCAAGCCGCCGCCGGCGATGCGCCGAAGACGGTGGTCCAATACTCCGATCTCAACCTCGCCAGCGCTTCCGGGCAGGCGCAGCTTGCGGCTCGCATCTCGGCGGCCGCCTCGGCGCTTTGCGGCCCCGCGCCGCAGATCGTCGATCTGGCGGCGGTCCAGGCGCGCCGGGCCTGCCTGCGGGCGGCGGTGGCCAGCAGCACGCCGTCTGCGCAGCAGGCGACCGCTCTGCAGGTCCGCTCGCGCGAACGTGTCGCGGCGTCCGGGGAGCAATAGCCCCCAATCGCAGCAGCGGCGTGGCCCCGGGCTCCCCAACGCACGGGGCCACGTCCGCATCTGGACCGCAACTCGGCCGCGACGGCTCGCGTTCTCCTCCCTGCGAACCTCAGGGAGGAACTGCATGAGACCCGAGGTCATGGCCGGCCTGACCGCCGCGGCGCTGCTCGCCTTCGCACAGGCGGCGCGGGCCGAGGACAACCAGGCGGGCCTGCCGCTCGCGCCGTCTGACGCCGCCGGGCCGTGGACCCTGGCCTCCGGCGGCCGCGATCTTTGCGTGATCACGCTGACCGCCAGGAAGACGCGAGGCGGCGCCTATGCGGCCAACGCCCCGGCGACCTGCGGCGCGGATCTGCCGTCGGCCGTCGCCGGCTGGCAGCCCACCGCCGATGGGATGCAGCTGGTGGGCGCGCATGGCGCTCGCGTGATCGGCTTCAACCGCTGGAGCAACAGCCTCTTCGTCTCCCACCGCGCGAGCGGGGTCGATCTGCAGCTCCGCCGCGGGCGGGGTCCGGCGGGCTGAGCGGACCCAAGGCGCGTCCCGGGCGTTTCACGGCGCGAAATCGAGGAGACGCCCGATGAAATCCGCCCTCCTGGCCGCCAGCGCGATCGCCGCGCTCAGCCTGGCCGCTTGCGTCAAGCAGCATTCGCCCGAGCACAGCGAGGTCGCCACCGCCATGCCCGACGCCGCTTCGACCCCCGGGGCCCAGGGGCCGGCCGCCCAGGCCCCGCACGCGCCGCCGCCTGATACGACCACGCTCTCCGACACCCATCCGACGCCGGCCGGACCGGCGGCGAACAGCCTGCCGCCGCCCCCGCAACCCGGTCAGCCGGCCCAGGGCTCGCCCGCAAGCCAGCCTTCGAAGTGAAAGGCGCCTAGTCGGCCGCCAGCGAACGCCAGCCCACCGCATGGACGCGCGCGCCGCCCACGGCGGCGGCCAGCGGCGGCCGCGCGAACAGGCCCAGGAAGGCCTCATCGCGCACATTCAGGCCACCCGCATAGGCTCCGAAGGCCGGCAGCACGATCCGCTCTCCGTCGGTGATGAAGCATCGCCGCCGGATCGTGCCCCGCGGCGCGCGCACCTTGGCCGCAGGGTGCAGGTGGCCGGCCGCTTCGCCCGGCGAGACTCCGCGCCGCGGCTCGTGGCGCAGGGTGAGGCCGCCGACCGCGAGCTCGCCTGCGACCTCGCCCGGCAGCGCCTTGGGCCCGTCGGCGTCGTGGTTCCCGATCACCCAGATCAGCGTCCGGCCGGCGGCGAGCGCCCCGAGCCGCGCGGCGTCGTCGCGGGCCAGCCGATCCTCCGAGCGCCGGTCGTGGAAGGTGTCGCCCAGCAGCACCACGAGCCTGGGCCGCAGCGCCTCGATCTCGGCCTCCAGCCGCGCGAGGGTGTCGCGGGTGTCGTAGGGCGGCAGCATCTGGCCGCGCGCGGCGTAGGAAGAGCCCTTCTCCAGGTGCAGGTCGGCCGCGACCAGGGCGGCGTCGCGATCGAGCCACAGCGCGCCGGACGTGCGCAGCTCCGCCCGCGCGCCCGCCAGCATGAGCCGCAGCGAACCGCAGGGCGCGGTCGAGAACTCATAGGCGGGCAGCGGCTTGGTCAACTCAGGGCCTCGGCGATCAGGTCTTCCTCCGCCTCGTGCAGGATGATCTCGCCCGCCTGGCCCGGCGAGCGCTCCTTGCCGATCTCCAGGAGGATCGGCACCGAAAACGGCGACAGGTGGTCCAGGCGCGCGTGCCGGATCCGGCCGCGGATGCGCGCCAGCATCTGGCCCAGCCGCGCCACGTCGATGAGGCCGGTCGCCGCATCGGCCCGGGCGCAGCGCAACAGCAGGTGGTCCGGCTCGTGCCGCCGCAGCACGTCGTAGATCAGGTCGGTGGAGAAGGTGATCTGCCGGCCGGTCTTCTGCTGGTCGCCCGGGAAGCGCCGCTCGATCAGCCCCGAGACGATCGCGCAGCCCTTGAAGGCGCGCTTCATCATGAAGCTCTCCGCGAGCCAGGCTTCCAGGTCGTCGCCCAGCATGTCCTCGGCGAACAGCGCGTCGAAATCGAGGCCGTCCAGCGGGTTCAACGCCCAGACCGCCAGCGCGTAGTCGTTGCAGACGAAGCCCAAGGGCGCGGCGCCCAGCCGCTCCAGCCGGCGCGTCAGCAGCATGGCGAGCGTGGTGTGCGCCAGCCGGCCCTCGAAGGAATAGCAGACCAGGAAATGCCGATGCCCCCGGGCGAAGGTCTCCAGCAGCATCTCGTCCTCGGCCGGGATCAACGAGCGGTCGCGCTGCGCCTCCAGCCATTCGCGCACGTCTAAGGGCAGCACCCGCCAGTGGTCCTGGTCGGTCATCAGCTGGCGCACGCGCTTGGCCAGGAAGGTGGAGAGCGCGAACTTCGAGCCGCCCCACGAGGGCATCTTGGCGTCGCGATCGTTGGCCGGCTGCACCAGGACGTCGAGGTTGGTGATGCCGACCAGCCGCCAGACCTGGCCGGCGAACACGAAGGTGTCGCCGGGATCCAGCATCTCCAGCATGCCCTCCTCGATCTCGCCGACCTTGCGCCCGACGGCCCCGCGCCGGCCGGCGATCCTGACCGCCAGCATGGCCGGCGAGACGATCGCGCCCACGTTCAGCCGGTGCCGCTGGGCGACCTCGCCGTTGCGCACCCTCCAGCGCCCGTCCGGACCCTTCACGATCCGGCGGAAGCGGTCATAGGTCTTCAGCGCATAGCCGCCGGTGGAGACGAAATCGACCACCTGCTCGAAGTCCTCCCAGGCGAGGTCGCGATAGGGCCCGGCGCTGCGGACCTCGTCGTAGAGCTCGAGCATGTCGAACGGCTCGGCGCAGGCGCAGCCCATGACGTGCTGGGCCAGCACGTCCAGCGCGCCGTCCCGCGGCGGATCGCCGTCCAGCACGTTCTGGGCGATCGCCTCGCGGGCCGCCTGGCACTCCAGCATCTCGAACCGGTTGGCCGGCACGAACAGCGCACGACTGGGCTCGTCCAGCCGGTGGTTGGCGCGGCCGATCCGCTGCACCATCCGCGCCGCCCCCTTGGGCGAGGCGAGCTGGATGACCAGGTCGACGTCGCCCCAGTCGATGCCGAGGTCCAGGGTCGAGGTGCAGACGACGGCGCGCAGTGCGCCTCGGGCCATCGCCGCCTCGACCTTGCGCCGCTGCTCGGCCGCCAGGCTGCCATGGTGCAGCGCGATCGGGAGCGCATCCTCGTTCAGCCGCCAGAGCTCCTGGAAGGCGAACTCCGCCTGGAAGCGGGTGTTGACGAACACCAGCGCCGTCTTCGAGCGCTGGATCGCCTCGTAGACCTCCGCCATGGCGTGCTGCGCCGTATGGCCGGCCCAGGGCACGCGCCCCTCCGAGAGCAGCATGTCGACGATCGGCTGCGCGCCGGGCGGGCCGGTCACCAGCTCGATCCCGCCCGAACCTGCGGGTCCGGCCATCCAGCGCTTGATCACCTCCGGATCGTCGACCGTCGCCGAGAGCCCGACGCGGCGCATGCGCGGGGCGAGGCTGGAGAGGCGCGCCAGGTCCAGCGCCAGGAGGTCGCCGCGCTTGGAGGCGTGCAGGGTGTGGATCTCGTCGAGGATCACGCAGCGCAGGCCCTCGAACAGCAGCCGCGCGCCCTCCCAGGCGCACAGCAGGGCGAGCTGCTCGGGCGTGGTCAGCAGGATCTCCGGCGGCTTCACCCGCTGGCGCTGGCGGCGCGAGAGTCCGGTGTCGCCGGTCCGGCTCTCCGCCGTGATCGGCAGCCCCATCTCGACGATCGGCGCCGTGAGGTTGCGCTCCACGTCCACCGCCAGCGCCTTCAGGGGCGAGATGTAGAGCGTGTGCAGCCCCGCGGGCGCGCTGGCCGGCGGCCGTTCGGAAAGCTCGATGAGGCTGGGCAGGAAGCCGGCCAGCGTCTTGCCGCCGCCGGTCGGCGCGATCAGCAGGGCGTCGCGGCCGGCGCGCGCCTGTTCGATCATCGCCAGCTGGTGCGCCCGCGGCGTCCAGCCGCGCCCGGCGAACCACGCCCGGAACTTCGGCGGCAGGAGGTCGGGAAGCTGCGCGCCCGCATCGGCCATGCCGGCCCCTATAGCATGTTCCCGTTACGTTTCATCGCCTTCCTGTCCTCTCGCCGGGAGTGGGAGAGGCGGTTCGCATTGCGGTTTGCTTACCGCGTAAACGTATGCTTCCTGCGGCCAGGATCAGGAGAGAGCGCATGGACCCGAAAGCCGAATTCGACGTCGTCGTCTATGGCGCGAGCGGCTACACCGGCCGGCTGGTGGCCGAGCACCTGGCCCGGCGCTACGGGGACGACGGCGAAATCAGCTGGGCGATGGCCGGCCGCTCGGCGGGCAAGCTCGCGGCCGTGCGCGACGAGATCGGTGCGCCCAAGGAGACGCCGCTGCTGGTCGCCGACGCCTCGGATGCGGCCTCGCTGGACGCCATGGTCCGCCGCGCCAAGGCGGTGATCACCACGGTCGGGCCTTACCAGCTCTACGGCGACGCGCTGATCGCCGCCTGCGCGGCGGCGGGCGCGGACTACCTGGACCTCACGGGCGAGCCGAACTGGATGGCGAGGACCGTCGCCGCGCACCAAGCGGCGGCCAAGGCGAGCGGGGCGCGCCTCGTCCATTCCGCCGGCTTCGATTCCATCCCCTTCGAGCTCGGCGTCCTGTTCTGCGAGGAGACGGCCCGGCAGCGGCTCGGCGCCTACGTCCCGCGCGTGAAGGGTCGGGTGCGCGCCATCAAGGGCGGGCTCTCCGGGGGGACGGCGGCGTCCGGCGCTGCGACTCGCGACGCGGTCCAGAAGGACCCGTCGGTGCTCGGCGTGCTGATGGATCCGTTCGCGCTCACCCCGGGCTTTCGCGGCCCGGACCAGCCGGCGGGCGACAAGGTCCATCGCGACCCCGATCTCGACGCCGAGGTCGGCCCCTTCATGATGGCGATGATCAACACCAAGAACGTCCACCGGTCGAACTACCTGATGGATCATCCCTGGGGCCGGGCGTTCCAGTACGACGAGATGGCGATCCTCGCGCCCGGCGCGCCTACCGAGTTCACCGCGCTGGGCGACGGCGGTCCGAAGCCCGGCGAGGGCCCTTCGAGGGAAGAGCGGGAGACCGGCTTCTTCGACATCCTGTTCGTCGGCCTGGCCGCGGGTGGCCGCCAGGTGCGCGTCTCGGTGAAGGGCGACAAGGACCCCGGCTACGGGTCGACCTCGAAGATGCTGGCCGAAGCCGCGCTGTGTCTGGTGAAGGATTGCCCGGATACGCCCGGGGGCGTCTGGACCCCCGGCGCGGCGATGGGGATGAAGCTGGTGGAGCGCCTGCAGCGGAACGCCGGGCTGACCTTCGCGGTCGAATAATCCCGCCTCTCCAGGGGAGGGATGGCCGAGCCGCGGCCAGGGTGGGGGATGCGGATCGGGCTCGAGGTCCGAGCCTGCCCACGCACCCCCGCCCGGCCCGCGCTGCGCGCCGTCCGCCCTCCCTGACGAGGAGGGCTCCGCGTCAGGTCAGCAAGGATACCGGTGGCGCACGAGCACGCGGCGATGGATGTAGGGGTCCCACACCCAGCGGGCGGATTCGCACACCGCGTAGCCGCCGTAGTAGTCGTCGTAATAGGCCGGGCCGTAGGAATAGCTGTAATAGTGCGGCCGGTCGGCCAGGGCCGCGCCGAGCGCCAAGCCGGCGACGCCGGCCACCAGCGCCGCGCCGGCCGCATCGCCGTGGTGATGGTGATAGCCCCCGTAGTAGCGGTAGCCGCCGTGCCAGTCGTGGGCTTCCGCAGCGCTCGGCAGGGCGGCCGCGGCGACCGCGCCCCCGAAGGTGACGGCCGCCATGGCGGCGGCGAGGGTCTTGTTCATCTCGAACCTCCATTGCGGGCGGCCCACCGCCGGGCGGGCCGCGTCAGTCTCAAGGGTTAACGCGCGGCACCTGAACCGGTGCTGAATGAGCCTGTCAGGCCGCCGACGGCTCGGGTCTGTGTTGCGCCAGCGCGGCCGTTGGGTCTTTGATTCCGGCTTGGGGCGCGGAAATGGCGCCAGCTCGCCGCGCTCTGGCAGGACGACCTCGCGGCGCTGCTGGCGCGATCCCAATAACCTTCGTCATCCCGGCCGGCGCGCAGCGGAGAGCCGCGACCCAGACGGCTCTGCAACGCCGTTGCCCTGGGTCCCGGATCGGCCTGCGGCCGTCCGGGATGACGCGGTCATTTCAGCGCGCGCTCGAGCGCGTCCCGCCGCAGCCGGACATAGGCCTGGGCGGCCGCCGACTGCGGCGCGAGCGCCTCGAAGGCGTGGTAGGCGCCGGGGATCACGTGCAGCTCGGTGGGCACGCCGGCCGCGAGCAGGCGGCCCGCATAGTCAAGGTCCTCCTGCAGGAAGAGGTCGAGCGAGCCCACGGCGATGAAGGCCGGCGGCAGGCCCTTCAGGTCCTCCGCCCGGGCCGGGACCGCATAGGGGTGGTGGCCCTCCGATCCGGGAGCCTTGCCGAGCAGGGAGGCCCAGCCGAACCGGTTGGAGGCGTTGGTCCAGATGAACTCGCCGACGTGCGGGTTGCGCGGCCCCTCGCTCGCCGTCCGGTCGTCCAGCATCGGGTAGATCAGCATCTGCAGCCGCAGCGGGACCTCGGCCCGATCACGCGCCATCAGGGCCAGCGCCGCCGCGAGGCCTCCGCCGGCGCTCTCGCCCCAGATCGCGATGCGGCTCGCATCCACACCGAGCGCGCCCGCATGCCGCTGCAGCCAGAGAAGGCCGGCGTAGCAGTCCTCCACCGGCCCGGGCGCCGGCGTCTCGGGCGCCAGGCGATAGTCGACGCTGACCACCACGCAGGGCAGGTCGCCTGCGGCGTTCACGCAGGCCGGGGCGCCGGTCTCGGCCGAGCCCATCACATAGCCGCCGCCGTGGATGAACAGGATCGCCGGCAGCGGGCCTTCCGCCCGCAAGGGCCGATAGACAACCAGCGGGACCTCGGGCGCGCCGTTCAGGCCAGGCGCGGCGGCCGCCTGCACGCCGACGTCCTGGCGCCAGTAGGTCTCCTTGGGCGGGGCGAAGCCCTTCATCAGCTCGCGCGTGGCCGCCAGGGTCTCGGCGGAGAGCTCGAAGGGCGGCAGCACCTCCAACGCGGCGGCGAGCTCGGGATCGACCAGGTGTCGCGTGCTCATCGCGAGCCTCTCCTTCAGATCAGCGCCAGCGGCAGGGCCGCGGGATCGCCGCGATAATCGCGCCGCGCGGCCTGGCGCTCGCGCCTGGCCTCGGCGGCCCGGCCGAGCTTCTCCTGCGCCTCGGCCAGCACCCTGAGCGCCAGACCGTCGGCGCGCCAGCGCGTCAGGCTCGTCTCGGCGGCGGCCGCGGCCTCCCGGGCGCGTCCGGCCGCCAGCAGCGCGGCCGCCTCGCTGCGCCGCACCGGGTACCACCAGGGCGGCGGATCGAATTCCTTGCCGAACGCGGCCTCCTGGACCGCAGCGGCCTGGGCGTAGGTCCTGGCCGCCAGCTCGGGGCGGCCCTGCATCATCTCGGCGCGTCCGCTCAGCACGCCGGCGGCCAGCTCGATGTGCGGCGCGATCGCCGCGTCCGCGGGCGCGGGCTTCATGGCCTTGAGCGCCGCGGCCTCGGCGAGCACGCCGGCGACATCCCCCTTCGCGGCGAAGGCCTCCCCGCGCGCGTAGTGGCGGTAGACGGCCAGCAGGCCGTCGCCGGCCGCGCTCTCCGGGATCGCCAGGGCCTTGTCGGGGGCGAAGCGCCCGTAGGCCACGAAGCTGCGGCTGAGCGCGCTGGCGCGCCGGCTGACGCCTTCCGGGAAGGCCACCTTGGCGTCGTCGGCGAAGCGGAGCGCCAGAGCCGCGTCGCCCGCCATCAGCGCGCCCTCGGTCCCGAAGCCGATATTGTGCGGATAGTACATGGCCGCGCCCAGCGGGCGGACGTAGCCCATCTCGCGGCTGAACTCGGCGTCGACCTCCAGCGCCTCGGCATTGACCACGGCCGCGCGCTCATAGGCGCCGACGTTGATGAAGGTGTGCGCGCCCATGTGCACCAGGTGGCTCGCCTTGGGCGCCAGGCTCGCCAGCCGCTCGGCGTAGGGCAGGGCGAGCTCCGCCCTGCCGGCGAATTCCGTCGCGTGGATGTAGTAGTGGATGGCCGCGATGTCGTCGGGCCTGCGCTTCAGCACGCCCTCGAGGATGGCCATGGCGCGCGGCACGGTCGAGAAGTCGTCCGCCCGCGAGGGGATCAGGATGGCGTGCGCGGTCACGACGGCGATGTCGTCGTCGGCGGGCCAGCGGGCGGCGATGGCGTCCATCTCGCGCCGGAAGGCCGCTTCGCCCTTGCCCGGCTCGGGGCTGTAGCGGGTGACGAGCGCGGCGGTGAGCGCGCGCGCCTTGTCATCGTCCTTGGCGGCGAGCGCCTGCGCCTGCTGCGCCACCTTCAGCGCCGCGGCCGTCTCGTCCGCCGAGATCGGGTAGTTCAGCGTGGCGCCCAGCGACAGCGCCTCGCCCCAGGCGCACATGGCGCAAGCCGGATCGAGCGCCATGGCGCGCCTGAACGCAGCCTTGGCCTCCTGGTGGTAGAAGGCGTGGTAGAGGTTCAGCCCGTAGTCGAACCAGCGCTGGGCCTGCGGATCGGCGGTGCGGATCGCCCAGTGGGCGTTGCCGACCCCGTCCTCCAGCACCACCTTCACCGGTCCCGCCGCGGCGGGAGTGTGCTCCGCGCCGCAGATGAAGCCCACCGCCTCGCGCGTGGCGTCCGCGCCCATCTGGGCGGGCGCCAGGGCCAGCGTCGCCAGCATCAAGGCCGCCGCCTTCATCGCGCGCCTCCTCCCATCGGGAGAAGCTTGGCACGCCCGCGCGCATCCGGCGAGCCTGACGCGACGGCGCCCGATTGCCCGCTTGCAATAAGCGGCGCCCCGGCGAAATCTCGGCGCCAAGCAGGCGCGCGATGCTCCGCGCCCAGAACACCTTCGGGGGAATTCGTGATCGTGTCACAGTCGCGTATGGCGGTCGTCGCGGCGGCCGCGCTCGGCCTCGCCTTGTTGTCCGCGCCGCTCGTCCAGACGCCCGCCCGGGCGCAGGCCGGGGGCGCCTCGGGCCAGTCGCCCGCGGCCATCTTCGACGCCCGCTGCAAGGCCTGCCACGAACCGCCCGTGGAGCGCGCCATCAGCCGCGAGGCCATGGCCGCCATGGCGCCGGAGGCGATCGCCTACGCCCTGACCGACGGGCCGATGAAGGCCATGGCCCAGGGGCTTTCGCCCGACGACATCAAGGCGCTCGCCGTCTACCTGTCCGGCAAGCCGATGGGCGCGCCGGCCGCCGCCGCCTCGTTCCGCCAGCGGCCGGCCCTGCACTTTCCGGCCCAGGCGGGCGCGCCGCAGCCGCCGGATCCGATGTGCCAGGCAAATCCGCCGATCAAGGCGAGCCCCGCGGACTGGAACGGCTACGGCCACGATCCGACGGGCGACCGGTATCAGCCGCACACCACGATCGATGCCGGCGACGTCGGGCGCCTGAAGCTGAAGTGGGCCTTCGCCGTCTCCGGCGGCCGCAATGGCGAGCCCGCGGTGATCGGCGAGCACCTGTTCCTCACCACCGGCGGCGGCGACGCCTATGCGCTCGATGCGGCCACGGGCTGCGTCCACTGGCGAACGCCGTTAGGATCCGGCTCGCGCACCTCGCCGGTGGTGGTGCGCATCCCCGGCATGGGCTCGACCGGCTGGGTGATGTTCGTCGGCGACTTCAACCGCCACGAGTTCGCCCTCGACGCCCAGACCGGCAAGATGCTCTGGAAGACCGAGGTGCAGACCCATCCGCTTGGCGTGCTCACCGGCGGGGCGGCCTACCACGACGGCACGGTCTACGTGCCGCTGTCCTCCGGCGAGGAGATCACCGCCACCACGGCGAGCTATTCCTGCTGCACCTTCTCCGGCGCGGTCGTGGCGCTCGACGCCCGCACCGGTCGGATCAGGTGGCGCACCGCCGTGCTGCCCAAGGCCGAGCCCACCCGCAAGAACGCCGCCGGCGCCCAGCTCTACGGCCCCGCAGGCGCCGCGATCTGGTCGCAGCCCTCGATCGACGCGAAGCGGGACCGTGTCTATGTGGCGACCGGCGATTCCTACACCGAGGTGGACGCGCCGGCCTCCGACGCCGTGGTCGCCTTCGACGCGGCCTCGGGCCGGATCGCCTGGGCCAACCAGGTGACCAAGGCCGACAACTTCCTGATCGCCTGCGGCCGGATCAAGAGCGTCAACTGCCCGCTCGGCGAGACCGGGCCGGACCACGACTTCGGGGCCACCCCGATCGTCGCCAAACTGCCCGGCGGCAAGGAGATGATCCTCGCCGGCCAGAAGTCCGGCGCGGTCTACGGCCTCGATCCGGCGACCGGGAAGCTCGTCTGGCGCACCCAGGTCGGGACCGGCTCGGCGCTGGGCGGGGTGGAATGGGGCATGGCCTATGACGGGCGCGCGCTCTACGTCGCCATCTCCGATCCGTTCGCGCTTCCGCCGGCGGTGGCCAAGCCCGGCGTCTACGCCCTCGATCCGGCCAGCGGGAAGCTGATCTGGTCGGCGCCGGCCCCCAAGCTCGGCTGCAGCTTCAAGGCCGCGCGCTGCCTGCACGCCCACTCCGCGCCGCCGACCGCCGTCCCGGGGCTGGTGTTCTCCGGCTCGTCCGACGGCTGGCTGGAGGCGTTCGACGCCAGCGACGGCCGCATGGTCTGGAGCTACGACACCGGCAAGGGCGGCTACATGACGGTCAACGGCGTCGCCAACCAGCCGGGCGGCTCGATCGACGGCACGGGCCCGGTGGTCTCGGGCTCGCAGCTGTTCGTGATCTCCGGCTATTCGGGCGCGACGGGCGCGACCGGCAATCCGCTGAACGTGCTGCTGGCCTTCAGCCTGGACGGCAAGTAGGGGAGGGCCGCATGAGCCTCGCGGGCCAGCGCATCGTCGTGATCGGTGGGACCTCGGGCATCGGCTTCGCCGTGGCCGAAGCAGCGCTGAGCGAAGGCTCCGCCGTCGCGGTGGCCTCCAGCAACCCGCAGAACGTCGAGGCGGCCACGGCGCGCCTGCCGGGCGCGGAGGGGTTCGTCCTCGACGTCACCGACGAGGGCGCGGTCGAGCGCGCGTTCGCCGGCCTCGGGCGCTTCGACCACCTCGCCTTCACCGCCGGCGACTGGGGCGGGCCGCGGCGGGGGCTGCTCATGGACCTCGACCTGGACGCCGGCCGGGCGATCTTCAACGTGCGCTTCTGGGGCGCCGCGGCGGTCGCCAAGCACGCCGCCAAGGCGATCGCGCCCGCCGGCTCCATCACGCTCACCGACGGGATGATCGCCCACCGTCCGGCGAAGGGCTCGAGCCTCTCGACCGCCATGGCCGGCGCGGTCGAGCACCTGACCCGCGGGCTCGCCGCCGAGCTCGCGCCCATCCGCGTGAACTGCGTCTGTCCGGGCATGATCCGAACGGGGGTCTGGGACTCCATCCCCGCCGACGTCCGCGAGGCGCGGATCACCCAGATGACCGCCCGCCAGCCGCTCGCCCGCATCGGCGAGCCAAAGGAAGCCGCCGAGGCCTACCTCTATCTGATGCGCGGCGGCTACACGACCGGCCAGGTGCTGCGCGTCGACGGCGGCGGCTCGCTGGTGTGACCCTGCGACAGCCTAGGCGCCCGGCGCATCCCGGTGCAGCCTTCCCGCGATGACCGCTTTTCCGGACGACCTCGCCCGCACGCCCGACGACACCGTCGACGAGGTTTCCGGCGCGCCGTTCACGCCGCTGCAGACGGCCGGCGCCATCGGGCTCGGCGTCATCGCCCTCTTGATGGCGGGCCTCCTGGCCCTGATGCTCAGCGCGCTCGCCGAGGAGCATCGCCTGTCGGCCGCCGGCATCGGCCAGGCGGCCATGTTCGAGGCCCTGTCGACGGGCATTGTCGCCGGACTGGCCGGCATCCTGGTGCGGCCGAAGCGCCTGAAGCTGACCGCCGCGCTGGCGTCGGTGGGCCTGGTCGCGGTCAACCTGGCGACCTTGCGCGCCAGCGGCGTCTCGGTGCTCGCGGTGCGCACGCTCGCCGGCGCGCCCGAGGGCGTGCTGCTGTGGATCACCATCGGGTTCATCGCGCGCACCCGGACGCCGGAGCGCTGGGCGGCGGTGCTGTTCACCGGCATGGCGGTCAGCCAGCTGGCCTTCGCCACCCTGGCCTCCGCCCTGCTGCTGCCGAGGTTCGGCGCGAACGGCGGCTACCTGGCCGTGGCCGCGGCCAGCGCGCTCGGCGTTCCGCTCGCCTTCCTGGCGCCCAGCGCGCTCGGGCCCATGCCCGGCGCCGGCGACCGCGTGGCCGGCGCCCCGCCGCTGAAGGGCTGGATCGCGCTCTTCGGCACGCTGCTGCTCTCGGCCTCGCTCTCCTGCGTGGGGGTCTACGGCGTGCCGCTGGCCGTGCAGGCCGGCCTCAGCCTCGAGCTCGCGCGGAGCGCCATCCCGGTGGCCCTCGGCACGGCCATCGCCGGCGCGGCCCTGGCGACCGCCATCGCCGGGCACGTCCGCTACATCCAGGTGTTCGCCATCTGCGCGGCGGTGTTCTTCGCCAACTGGCTGGCCTACGCCGGCCACCCGCCGGCCTGGCTGCTGATCGGGCTGGCCGGCGGCACAGGCCTCTGCGGCTCGCTCGCCGCGCCCTTCCTGGTGCCGATGACCATCGAGGCCGACCCCACCCGCCGCGCCGCGCTGCAGAGCGGCCCGGTGCAGCTTCTTTCCGGCGCGCTGGGCCCGCTGCTCGCCTCGCTCGCCGTGCGGCCGCACAACGCCCACGGGGTGCTGATCCTGGGCGCCGCGATGCAGGCTGCAGGGCTCGGCATCGCCGTGTGGCTGCACCGCGCCGCCGGCAAGGACGCGCGCGGCTAGGCGCTCGTCTCAGTCGCTGGGCGAGCCGGTCTCCGACAAGGCCCTGAGCTCCGCCCGCAGCCGGCCCGGATCGAGGCCGGGCAGTTCCGACTCGAGGCCCTCGTGCGCTGCGCGCCAGGCGGGGAGGGCGGCCGTGAGCACGGCGTGCCCGGCCGCCGTCAGACTGACCCGTCGCGCCCGCCGGTCCGTCGGGTCCTGGGCGATCGCCGCCAGCCCACGCCGGGCCAGCGGCTTCAGGGCGGCGGTCAGGGTTGTGCGGTCGGCCCCGAGCAGGGCGGCCACCCGGCCCAGGGGGGCAGGCTCCGGCCCGTTCAGCGCCATCAGCAGGGAGAACTGGGTGTTGGTCAGGCCGAGCGGCCTTAGCGCCTTGTCGAAGCGCCGGGCCAGCGCCCGCGCGGCCCGGTGGGCGTGCAGGCAGAGGCAGGTGTCGCGCACCTGCTGCGAGGTTTCGACAGGAAGGCTTGCCGGTTCGGTCATGCCGGCTATTATGTTGATATCAACTCTCCTGATCAAGCCGGAGGCGCGCCATGGACGCCAAGACCGAAACCCTCACGCCTGCCCTGCAGCTCGCCCGCGACAATCCGCTGCGCTTCCCCAACGAAAGCGCCGAGTACCGCGCGGCCCGGACGGCGCTGCTGGCCGAGGAGATCGAGCTGCGCCGCCACATCGCCCGCGTCGCCGCCCAGCGCCAGGCGCTGCCGCCGGGCGGCGAGGTCCGCGGCGACTACCGCTTCCAGGGCGAGGAGGGCGAGGTCGATTTCGCGGGGCTGTTCAGGGACAAGCCGACGCTGGTCGCCTACAGCTACATGTTCGGCCCGCAGCGCGAGCGGCCGTGCCCGATGTGCACCAACCTCCTGGGCGCCTGGGAGGGCAACGCCGCCGATATCGGCCAGCAGATCTCGCTCGTGGTCATCGCCCGCTCGCCCCTCGAGAGGCTCACCGCCTGGAAGCGCGAGCGCGGCTGGAAGAACCTGCGCCTCTACAGCGACCTCAACGGCGCCTACTCCCGCGACTACTTCGGCGTGGCGCCCGACGGCTCGGACATCCCGTCGCTCAACGTCTTCACCCGCCGCGACGGGACCACCCGCCACTTCTGGTCGGGCGAGATGGGCGACCGGACGGCCGATCCGGGCCAGGATCCGCGCGGCGCGCCGGATCCCGCGCCGCTGTGGATGGTCCTCGACATGACCCCGGAGGGCCGGCCGCCGCACTGGTATCCGAGCCTCGCCTACCCGGCCTGAACGACGGCTTGCGCGCGGCGGCGATTTCGGGTCCTTGCGCGGCCAGGAGACCGCCATGTCCGCCAGCCCCGAGAGCCTCGCGCGCGCCCAGTTCGGTCCGCGCGCCGCCGCCTACGTCGAGAGCGCCGTCCATGCGCAGGGCGCCGACCTCGAGGCGCTGTCGGCCGTCGCGTCCGCCCACGCCGGGCGCCGCGCCCTCGACCTCGGTTGCGGCGGCGGCCACGTCGCCTATCGCCTCGCGGCGCATTTCGCCGAGGTGGTGGCCTGCGATCCCGCCCCCGAGATGCTCACGGCGGTCGCCGAAGCCGCACGCGCCCGGGGTCTTGCCAACATCGCGACCGCCGAGGCGGCGGCGGAGCGGCTGCCGTTCA
>Ga0308174_10000413_pt1 | contig 17787 bp, 19 predicted proteins | sample PhyPR2_FD_203894 | JGI IMG/M metagenome (GOLD analysis project Ga0308174, IMG submission 203894) | Soil microbial communities from UC Gill Tract Community Farm, Albany, California, United States - DLSLS.P.R2 | ecosystem: Environmental > Terrestrial > Soil > Agricultural land | place: USA...
GCGCGCGCTCGAGGCCGCCGGCCGAACCCCCGCCGACGTCGATCTGATCGTGGTGGCGACCACCACGCCCGACCTCACCTTTCCGGCCACGGCGGCCATCGTGCAGCGCAAGCTGGGCTGCCCGGTGGGCGTCGCCTTCGACGTGCAGGCGGTGTGCTCGGGCTTCGTCTATGCGCTGTCCGTCGCCGACGGCTTCGTCGGCCGCGACCGCTCGAAATGCGCCCTGGTGATCGGCGCCGAGACCATGACCCGGCTGATGGACTGGACCGATCGCGGCACCTGCGTCCTGTTCGGCGACGGCGCCGGCGCGGTGGTGCTGGAGCCGGGAGCGGGGCAGGGGACCACGGCCGACCGCGGCCTGCTCGGCTTCGCGCTGCGCGCCGACGGGACCAAGCAGGACCTGCTGTACGTGGACGGCGGTCCCTCGACCAACGGCCAGGTCGGCCACCTGCGCATGCAGGGCAACCAGGTGTTCCGCCATGCCGTGGTCAACATCTCCGAGGCGATCCACGCCGCCGCGGATGACGCCGGCATCGCCGTCGCCAGCGTCGACTGGTTCATCCCCCACCAGGCCAACCAGAGGATTCTCGAGGGCGTCGCCCGGCGGGTCGGCATCGACGAGGCGAAGGTGATCTCCACCGTGGCTCAGCACGCCAACACCTCGGCCGCGTCGATCCCCCTGGCGCTCGACGCCGGCGTGCGCGACGGGCGCGTGAAGCCTGGCCAGCTGCTGCTCCTGGAGGCCATGGGCGGTGGGCTCACCTGGGGGGCCTGCGTGCTTCGCCTTTAGGGCCCTCAAGCACAATCTTCGAACTCCCGCTTGAAGTCTTTGACCTGATGAGACAATCAGGGCAGGCTCATCTCATCGCTTCGGGGGAATACGGGCGAGCATGAAAGGCGAAACGGTGACCAGGGCCGACCTTTGCGAGGCGGTCCACGAGGACGTGGGGCTCACCCGTCAAGATTGCGGGGAGTTGGTCGAGCGCGTGCTGGAGCTGATGGCCAAGGCGCTCGAGCGCGGCGAGCAGGTGAAGCTCTCCGGCTTCGGCGTGTTCCAGGTGCGCGCCAAGCGCGCCCGGATGGGCCGCAATCCCAAGACGGGCGCGCCGGCCGCGATCGATCCGCGGCGGGTGATCGGCTTTCGCGCCTCGCAGGTGATGAAGGCGCGGGTCGACAAGGCGCTCTCGCGGTGAGGACCCGCTGATCCCGTGGCCAAGGGGCCGGAAGCGTTTCGGACCATCTCCGAGGCGGCCGACGAGCTGAACGTGCCGCAGCACGTGCTGCGCTTCTGGGAGACCAAGTTCGCCTTCATCAAGCCGATGAAACGGGCCGGCGGACGGCGCTTCTATCGCCCCAGCGACATCGCCGTGCTCAGGGGCGTGCGCCGGCTGCTGCACGACGAGGGCTACACCATCAAGGGCGTCCAGCGCCTGCATCGCGAGCAGGGCCTGCGCCGGCTGGTCGCGGCCGGCGAGGGCGAGACCGTCGCGCCCGGTTCGAAGGCTTCCGCCGAGATCACGCCCGAGGGGCGGGAGCGCCTGCGCGAGATGCTGCACGACCTGGAGGCCGCCAAGCATCGGCTGGACGGCGTCCTGAAGGCCTGAGCAAGCCGCCGGCCCGCGAGAACGGCGGTCAGTTAGAGGTTGCGGCTCGCCGGGCGAACCCGTTAGTTACCACGCCTGTGCGGCGGCTTGCGTGTCGGAGTTCCATGGGCGCCAACATCTTCATCAGTTTCGCATCGCAGGACCGCAAGGTCGCGATGACGCTGTGCTCGGCGCTGGAGAGCCGCGGCTTCAAGTGCTGGATCTCGGCGCGCGACATCCAGCCGGGCGAGAACTTCCAGTCCGCCATCGTTCGCGCGATCCGCCAGGCGAAGATCATGCTCCTGGTGTTCACCTCCAACTCGAACAATTCCGAAGAGATGAACAAGGAGCTGGCGTTGGCCAGCCAGAGCAAGCTGATCGTGGTGCCGCTCCGCATCGAGGACGTGAGCCCCAACGATGCGTTCGCCTACGAGTTCGCCACGCGGCAGTGGATCGACTTCTTCGCCGATTGGGAGTTCGCGATCCAGCAGCTCGCCCAGCGCATCGCCGCCGCGACGCACGAGGCGAACGCCGGCGCGGTGACCGAAGATCCCGCGCCGGAAACCGACATCTCGGAGCGGGCGCCGAAGGCGGCCGGGGAGCCGCCGGCCGAGCCCGAACCGCCGAAGCCCTCGGCGAAGCCCGCACCTCCCGCTTCGGCGAAGGCGAAGCCGAAAGTCTTACCGCCGGCGGAGATCGGCGAGCAGAGCGCCGCGCGCTCGCGGGCGCCGCTCTACCTGGCCCTCTCGGCCGCCGCTGCACTTGCGCTGGCGGCCGGCCTGATCCTGCCGGGCGCGCTTCGTCACAAAGCCGGTCCGGCCGGCCCGCGCATCATGGCCGCGGTGCATCCGGCCGCCCCCGCCGGGGTCCAGCAGGTCTCCATCGAGGTGGCGCCCGATCCGACGCTCGCGCCGCTTCCGTCAGCGGCCGCCAATGCGGACGCCGTCCCCGCGGAAGCGGCCCCGGCCGCCGACAAGCCGGCTCCACGCAAGAGGAAGTCGGCGCATCCCGCCCGTACGGCTGACAACTACGTGCCCTACTGAGGCGTCGCGGCGGGGGAAGCGCGTGTCAGTCGCCAGTTCGCCGCCCGCCCGCAGGAAGGCCGCGAGGGCCCCTGAGGCCGCCGCTCCCGCCCTCGCGCCCCACGCGCCGCGATCGCCGCTGCACTTCGCGCAGGTGGCGTTCGCCGGGCACAACCGGCCCGAGGATCTCGGCGACCCCGCCGCGGCGCTGGTCGGCCTGAGGCGCGCCTTCGCCATGCTCGCCGACGCGGGCGCGAGCCAGGCGCGGCTGGTGACTGGGCTCGCCCCCGGTGCGGACCTGCTGGCCGCACGCGCCTGGCGCGACCAGGGTCTGGGTCCCATCCACGCCGTCTTTCCGTTTCTCGATGCGCCGTTCGAGCCGGGTTCGGACGCGCTCGTCGAGTCGTCCACATGGCTCGACGGAAGGGGCTCGGAGGCGATGGGGCGCAATCCGCATCTTTCCCAGACGCGGTGGCTGATCGGCGCGGCCGATCTCTTGGTGGTGGTCTGGACCGGCGAGCACGCGCGCGGGGCCGGCGGCACGGCCGATGCGGTTCGCCTGGCCCTGGAGCATGGCATCCCGGTGCTCTGGGCGCAGCCGGGAGAGCGCGCGGCGCTCAGGATCATCCGGCCGGAGCACCTCGACGAGGATTTCGGCTTCCTCGAATTTCTCGACGAGCTGCAGTTCGCTCGCGAGCCCCTGGTGCGCGCCGCCACTCCGAAGGCGCTGCATGACGCGCTCGCCGATCTCGGGCTCGGCGACGTCCACGACGAGATCGAGCCGCCCGCCGCCAGTCGTGGAGAGCCGCACTCCAACGTCTACCGGCTGTTTCGGCGCTGGCTCGGGGGCCGCTCGATCCCGTTCGCAGGCGCTCCGCCGCCGTCGGACCTGCTGGCGCAACCCGGTTTCGCGCGGCTGACGCAGGCCTACGCCGCGGCCGACGCCAGGGCGAGCGCGCTCGGGTCCGTGCACCGCTCCCACCAGTTGATCCTGCTCGGAGTGGCGATCCTGATGGCGTTCGTGGGCTCGGCCTCGGCGCTGTGGCCCGAGATCAAGCTGGCGAGCGTGACGGGCGAGCTGCTGCTGGCCGTGTTCGCGCTGCTGCTCTGGGCGGATGCCGAGCGCGGCCGGCGCAACGAGCGCTGGGGCCACGCGCGCCGCCTCGCGGAGGACCTGCGGCGCGAGCGCGTCGCCTGGGCGATCGGCGTCAGCACCGTGCCGCATGGCATCGGGCTCTCCAGCGTCAAGCCCGCGCGCCATGTCCGCCGCCTGGCGGGACTGCCGAGCGGGGCCTTCGGTCCCGAACGGGTGGCCGCCTGGGGCGCCTGGGCGGTCGATGAATTGATCGCCGGTCAGGCGCACTATCACCGCGGCCAGTCGATCATCAACGGCCGGATCGCCCATCGCGTGCATCAGGTGGAGAACGCGAGCCTCGCCATCCTGATGAGCGGGCTGCTCGTCTATGTGGCGGCCGCGTTCGGGATGAGCATCCTGGGGGCGGAGGCGCCGCACTGGCTGGGCGGCCTCGTCACGGTCGCAGGCGCGATCGTCCCGGCGATCGGGGCGGCGGGCCTGGCGCTGGAGGCGACGCTGTCGCTGGGCGAGCAGGCGCAGCGCAGCCGCGTGCTGGCCGGGCGGCTGGACATCCTGGCCAAGGATGTCGGCGCCGCCGCCCGGCTGGAGGCGGTGCAGGCCGCAGCCAAGGCGGCCATACGCCTGCAGCAGCAGCAGGAGGATCATTGGACGGAGGGCGCGGTGCGCCGCCGGTTGTTCCGTGGCGGTTAGCGGAGGCGCCGGCCCGCTTTCCCGGCCGCGGCGGCTGTGCCACTGTGGTCAAGCTTGGGGGATGAAATGTACGCACGACTGATTTCGAGTCTGGGCGCCCTGGTCCTGTTGAGCGCCTGCGCCGGCGAGACTGGCGGCGGCGTCGCGCCTCGGGCGGCGGAGCCCGCGCGCCAGATGTCCGAGTTTCGGGCGAGCGATTTCGCCTGGTCGCGGGCGCCCGGGCGGGGCGCCATCCAGGGCCAGGTGACCTATCGCGTGGCCGGCGCGGCCTACAGCTGCGCCTCGGCGCCGGTGGTCCTGACCCCGGAGACGCCGTGGGTGCGCGCCCGCATGATGATCCTCTACCGTTCGGATCAGGCGGCCGCGGAGCCGGCCGAGGATGTGCGCGGCCGCACGCCGCCCGAGCGCAGCCAGGACTACTCGGCCTTCATCCGCCGCACCACTTGCGACGCGGGCAGCCACTTCAGCTTCTCCGGCTTGCCCGATGGCTCCTGGTTCGTGATCACCGTGGCCCGCCCCCCCGCCGGCGTCGCCGGCCGCGAGATGGCGCTGATGCGCCGGCTCACGATCCGCGGCGGGCAGACGGTGAACGTTCGCTTGTAGGCGGCTCCGGTCCTCGGGATCACGCCCACGTCATCCGAATTCATGCATCCCGCGGTCGCTAGGGGAGTTTCCCGCCCGCAATGCGAAGGTTTGCGGGAAAAACGAGGCTTGGCCGTAGTTTAGGCGCGGGTCTTGCGGCTGGGGCGTTGCTGGGCGCACTCGCCGGGCCCGCGCTGGCCCAGCCGGATCTCGGCCCCGGGCCGGACCGGGCCCCGGCCACCTCGGCGGCGGAGGCCTGGACATCCGAAGACCTCGCCGCCCTCCGCGCCGCGTTGCGCGAGGCCCCGGCCCATGGCCTCGACGCCTCGGCGCTGGCCCGTGCGCTGCGGACCGCGGGTCCCGACGATCCGGGCCGGCTCTCGGCGGTCGCGCTCACCTACGCGCGGGCGCTCGCCTTCGGGGTCGTCGATCCGAAGCGCATCCACCAGAGCTTCAGCCTCGAGACCAACCGCGGCGACCTCGCCGGCGAACTGCAGGCGACGCTCTCGCAGCATCGGCTCGGCGAATGGCTGCAGTCCCTTGCGCCGCAAGACGCGACCTATCGCGCCCTGTCGCGCGCCTATCTGCAGACGCGCGCGGCGGTGCGGGCGCACCCCGCAGGGCCCGCCCTGCGCGCCAGGGCCCGCACGCTCGCCCTCAACCTCGAGCGCCTGCGCTGGCTCGACCGCACGCCCCCCGCCACGCGGATCGATGTCAATGTCGCCGCCGCCCGGCTGTGGTTCCTGATGGACGGCGCGGTCCTGGATTCCCGCAAGGTGGTGGCCGGCGCGCCCGGCCACGAGACCCCGCTGCTGCAGGCGAGCTTCCGCCGGATCGTGGTCAATCCCCCCTGGATCGTGCCGCATGACATCGCAGCCAAGGAGATCCTTCCGAAGGGCCGGCGCTATCTCGCGCGCCATGACATGCGCATCGTCGACGGCCGCGTCATCCAGGAGCCCGGACCGGACTCGTCCCTGGGCGCGGTGAAGTTCGACCTGCAGGACGACGCGGACATCTACCTCCACGATACGCCCCAGCAGTCGGCGTTCGAGCGCGCCGACCGGCACCTGAGCCACGGCTGCGTGCGGGTGGAGGACGCCGTGGGCTTCGCCCGCCTGGTGGCCGAGCAGTTCGGGGCCGCCGACCAGCTCGATGACCGCCTGGCCTCGGGCGAGACCGCCTCGGTGTCGCTGGACGCCGACGTGCCGGTGCGGCTGCTCTATCTCACCGCCTACGTCGACGACGGCGGGGTGCATTTCGCCAGAGACGCTTATGGCTGGGATGCCGATCTCGCGCAGGCGCTGGACCTCGGCGAAGATGCGCTCGCGATCCCGGTGAAGCCCGGGCCGTGATTCAGGATGGGCTCGCCGCCGGGCCGATGGTCGGAGCGACAGGATTTGAACCTGCGACCCCTTGACCCCCAGTCAAGTGCGCTACCAGGCTGCGCCACGCTCCGAGGCCCTGCGGCGAGGGGCGTCTTCTAACGGCTTCCGCCGCCCCCGCAAACGCCTAATTGCCGACCTCACCGTCCGCGATTCATCCAGCCGATCAGCGGCAGCAGCGGCACGCCCCAGAGCACGCCGGCGAGGCTGAAATAGACCACCTGCACCCACCAGGTTTTCGGCACACGATCGCTGAGGGTCGCGGCGGCGACCACGTAGGCCATGAGGAAGACCAGGATGCCGACCATGCCGATCAGCTTGCGGAAGCGGGCGCTCATGGGCCGCTCTTAGCGGCCCGCGCGGCGGGGCGGAAGCATGGACGCGAGGGGCGATTGGCGCTAGCGGGCGGGCCATGACCTCCTTCCTGCGCTCCGACCGCTCGCGCGCGGTGGCCGTCTGGCTCGTCGTCGTGGCGGTGATGGTCACCGGCATGGTGATCCTGGGCGGGGCGACGCGGCTGACCGGCTCGGGGCTTTCGATCACCGAATGGGCCCCGGTCACCGGCGTGATCCCGCCGCTCGACCCGGCCCACTGGCAGGCCGAGTTCGCCCGCTACCGGCAGATTCCGCAGTACCAGCTCCTGAACCGCGGCATGAGCCTGGCGCAGTTCAAGTTCATCTACTGGTGGGAGTGGTCGCACCGGTTGCTCGGCCGGCTGCTGGGGGTGGTCTTCCTGGTCCCCTTCCTGTGGTTCGCGATCCGGCGCGAGCTGTCGGCGCGGCTGATGTGGCGGCTCGCGGCGATCTTCGTGCTCGGCGCCCTGCAGGGCGCGGTCGGCTGGTGGATGGTGGCGAGCGGACTGCAGAACCGGGTCTTCGTCGCCCCCGAGCGCCTGATGATCCACCTGGGCCTGGCCTTCGCCCTGCTGGCGGCGCTGGTCTGGACGGCGCTCGACGCCGCCGCCGGCCTGTCGCGGCAGACGCTGCCCAGCCCCTGGGGCGCCCGCGCGCTGGCGTTCGCGGGCCTGCTCTATCTTCAGGTGCTGCTGGGCGCGCTAGTCGCCGGCAACCACGCGGGCCTGGTGTTCAACGACTGGCCGCTGTTCGACGGGCGGCTCTGGCCGCACCCCTACGCCGGGCCGGGCGTCTGGGCGACGCTCGCCCACAGTCAGGGTGCGGTGCAGCTGCACCATCGGATGGTCGCCTACCTGGCGCTGATCGCCGCGCTTGGGCTCGGCTTCGGCGCCTGGCGATCGAGCTATCTCGCGCCGGACGCCAGGCGCCTGGCGCTGGCGGTCGTGGCCGCGGTGCTGCTGCAGGTGGCGCTGGGCGTCGCCACGCTGATGATGGCGGTGCCGATCGCGCTGGGCGTGGCCCACCAGCTGATGGCGGCGATCACCTTCTGCCTCGCCGTCGCCTTCGCCTGGCGGGTGCGTCGCGTCTGAAAAGGAGGGATAGCCGTCATTGCGGCTCTGCATGGCCAGCATAAGCGTGAGCGCGCGCCCCTGCGGCGCATTCGGGGGATCCGATGAGACGCGCTTCAACCCTGATCGGCTCGGCCGCCGCCGTCATGGTCGCCGCCTTCGTGGCTTCGGCCGCCGGGGCTCCGGCCCCTCAAGGCCCCAGCTACACGGCCGACGGCAGGATGGTCTTCCCCAAGGCCTATCGCAGCTGGGTCTATCTCTCGACCGGGATGGACATGTCCTATGTGGACCGCGCCGGCGATCCGGACATGCACGTGCTGGACAACGTGTTCGTGAATCCCGCGGCCTACGAGGCGTTCCGGCGCACCGGCCGCTGGCCCGACAAGACGGTGATGATCCTCGAGGCCCGACGCGCGATCCAGAACGGCTCGATCAACAAGCGCGGCCGCTTCCAGGCGGACGTCGTGGCCCGGGAAGTCCACGTCAAGGACCAGGCCCGCTTCAAGGCGACCGGCGGCTGGGCCTTCTTCGGGTTCGAGGGGGCAGGGGAAGCCCCGGCCAGGATGATCCCGGCGGACGCCGGCTGCATCGCCTGTCACGAAGGCCATGCGGCGGTCGACACCACCTTCGTCCAGTTCTACCCGACGCTGCTGCCGCTGGCGCGCGAGAAGCAGACGCTGAGCGCCGCCTATCTGAAGGAAGAGTCAGCGGTAAAATAATACCGTTGACGAAAACCGGCGCAAATACAAGGTGCTGGCGACGAGTGCGAATGCCGAGTTGACACGCGGACCGGGGATCGGCATATGCGCCGCTCACCTCGGGCGGCGTGCGCCTCGAGCTCGAGCTTACGGACCCATTCGCATGATGAAGACCACGGCTTCGCTGAAGCCCGCCGAGGTCGAGAAGAAGTGGATCGTGATCGACGCCCGCGACGCCGTGCTCGGCCGCCTGGCGTCCTTCGTCGCCACCCGGCTTCGCGGCAAGCACCGCCCCGACTACACCCCGCACGTGGACTGCGGCGACATGGTCGTGATCGTCAACGCCGGTCAGGTGAAGCTCACCGGCAAGAAGCTCACCGACAAGGTGTTCTACTGGCACACCGGTCACCCGGGCGGGGTGAAGCGGCGCACCGCCGGCCAGATCCTCGGCGGCAAGCACCCCGAGCGCGTCCTGGAGAAGGCCGTCGAGCGCATGCTGCCCAAGGAGAGCCCGCTGGCCCGCAAGCAGATGACCCATCTGCGCATCTACACCGGCGCCGAGCATCCGCACGAAGCCCAGAATCCCGAGACCATCGCGTTCGCCCAGCTGAACGCCAAGAACGTGCGGAGCGCGTAAGAGCGATGTCGGAAACCCCCGCCACGGAAGCCACCGGCTTCGACGCCCTCAAGGGCATGGGCACGCAGGCCGAAGAGATCGTCCGCGAGCCGAAGATCGACGCCCAGGGCCGCGCCTACGCCACCGGCAAGCGCAAGAACGCCATCGCGCGCGTCTGGATCAAGCCGGGCAAGGGCAAGATCACCATCAACGGCCGCGACCAGGAGGTCTACTTCGCCCGCCCGGTGCTCAGGATGATGATCGCCCAGCCACTGCAGCTGACCGACCGCGCCGGCCAGTTCGACGTCATCGCCACGGTGGAGGGCTCCGGCCTGTCCGGCCAGGCGGGCGCCGTTCGTCACGGGATCTCCAAGGCGCTGACCTATTACGAGCCGGCGCTGCGCGCGGTGCTGAAGCCGCACGGCCTGCTCACCCGCGACCCGCGCGTGGTGGAGCGCAAGAAGTACGGCCGCGCCAAGGCGCGACGCAGCTTCCAGTTCTCGAAGCGCTGACCGCGCGCGAAGCTTCGCGATCGGACAGGGGCGCTTCGGGAGACCGGAGCGCCCCTTCTCTTTTCGACTGGCCCGCAAGGGGACCGCCCATGGCCCACACAGTCTTCATCGACGGCGAAGCCGGCACCACCGGCCTGCAGATCCGTCAGCGCCTGGCGGGCCGCAAGGACCTGGAGCTGGTCTCCATCGAGCCGGCCCGGCGGAAGGACGCCGCGGCGCGCGCCGAGCTGCTCAACGGCGTCGACGCCGTCGTGCTCTGCCTGCCCGACGAGGCGGCCCGCGAGGCGGTGGACCTGATCACCTCGAACAGCGTGCGCGTGGTCGACCCCTCGACCGCCCACCGGGTCGCCCCCGGCTGGGTGTTCGGATTTCCGGAGCTCTGCAAAGGCCAGCGCGAGGCGATCGCCGCCGCCAAGCGGGTGAGCAACCCGGGCTGCTATTCCACCGGCTTCATCGCCCTGGTGCGGCCGCTGGTCGAGGCGGGGCTGATCCCGGCTCGCTGGCCGGTCACCTGCAACGCGGTCTCCGGCTACACCGGAGGCGGCAGGGGGCTGATCGCCGAGATGGAGGGCGCGGCGCCGGAAGGCGCCTCCGACGCCTACCGGACCTACGGGCTGACGCTGGCCCACAAGCACGTGCCGGAGATGCAGCTGCGCACGGGCCTCGAGCATCCGCCGCTGTTCGCCCCCTCGGTCGGCCGCTACGCCCAGGGCATGATCGTCGAAGTTCCGCTGCAGCTATGGGCGCTGCCCGGCCGGCCGGACGCGCAGGACCTGCGCGCCCAACTGGCCGCCTGGTACGAGGGCGAGCCGTTCATCGAGGTCGCCTCCGAAGCCGAGTGCGGCGAGCTCGCGGCCGCGCGGGCCGGGGCGGCGGGCTATGTGGCGGGCCTCGATCCCGAGGCGCTGAACGGCCAGAACCGCATGCGGCTCTTCGTGTTCGGCAACCGCCAGCGGGCCCAGGCGAGGCTGGTGGCGCTGCTCGACAACCTGGGCAAGGGAGCCTCGGGCGCCTGCGTCCAGAACCTCAACCTGATGCTCGGGCTGGAGGAGGGCGCCGGCCTCTGAGGCCGCACCGCTTCGGGTCGCCTGGCGTCGAACGGGCTAAGGGCCTGAAAGCGCCGCCGAATCCGGCTGCCCAACCCCCTGTTAACCGGTTTGGCCGCATCCTCCAGGCTGGGGATCATCTAGGGCGGGGGCGATGGCCAAGTCCGGTCGCAAGAGCGGAGCCGAGCGGCGAACCGTGGATGCCGACGCCGCCCGCGCGGCGGTGCTCGAGGTGCTGGGCGCCGTCGCCCGCAGCGCGCCCGTCGCCATGGTGGTCTACGACCGCGACCTCACCATCGTGCACGTCAACGCCCGCTGGGAGTTCGAGATGCGGCTGGCCGCCGCCGAGGCGGTCGGCCGCCGGCTCTACGACCTCGATCCCAAGGCAGTGCTCTGGAAGCCCATGTTCGACGCGGTGCTGGCCGGCGACACCATGAGCGGCGACAAGGTGCGCATCCGCCGCTTCGACGGCTCGGTGATGACCACCGACACCGTCATGGCGCCCTGGCGCGACGCCGAAGGCGCGGTGGCGGGCGTGTTCTCCATGTTCCGCGAATCGGACGGCCAGGAGGCGGGCTCCTACGAGGCCCAGCGCCTGCAGCGCCGGCTGGAATCGGCGATCCGCCTGGCCGGCATCCAGGTCTGGGAGATGGACTATCGCAGCGAGGAGATGTGGGGCCTGAACGGCGCCGAGGTCACCCGCGGCTCCGCCAACGTCGGCTTCAGCGATTATCGGGCCGATCCCTGGGCCAATGTGCATCCGGACGACCGCGATCGCGTCCTGGCCGAATTCGCGGCCCACCCTGGCGGCGACACGCCCTTCGTCTCCGAATACCGCCTGAACCTGCCCGACCGCGAAGTCTGGGTCTCGTCGGCCTCGGCCAGGCGCGTGGGCGCCGACGGCAATCCGGAAGTCAACTTCGGCGTGCTGAGCGACATCACCGCGCGCAAGCGGGCGGAGCTCGCGCTGGTCGAGGCCCACAAGGCCGCCGAGGCCGCCAACCAGGCCAAGAGCGAGTTCCTGGCCAACATGAGCCACGAGATCCGCACGCCAATGAACGGGGTGATCGGGATGAACGGGCTCCTGCTGCGCACCGCCCTCACGCCCGAGCAGCGGAAATTCGCCGAATCCGTGCGCGTCTCGGCCGACGCCCTGATGGGCATCATCAACGACATCCTGGAGGTCTCGAAGCTGGAGGCGGGCAAGGTCGACCTCGAGACCATCGAGTTCAGCCTGACCGAGGTCGTGGAGGACGCCGTCGAGCTGCTCTCGCCGCGGGCCAGCGAGAAGGGCCTCGAGCTCACCGCCTATGTGGACGAGGCCGCCCGTGGCAGCTTCCGCGGCGATCCCACGCGCGTGCGGCAGGTGCTGCTCAACCTGCTCTCCAACGCCGTCAAGTTCACCGATGAGGGCTATGTCGCCGTCGAGGTCCGCGGCCTGCGCCAGGGCGACGGCCCGGTGCGCGTGCGGATCGAGGTGGAGGACACCGGCATCGGCGTCAGCGACAAGGCCAAGCTGTTCCAGAAGTTCGAGCAGGCCGACGGCTCGATCACCCGCAAGTACGGCGGCACGGGCCTGGGACTGTCGATCTCGCGCCAGCTCGTGGAGCTGATGGGCGGCGAGATCGGCGTGCGCGACCGCGAGGACGGCGGGGCCATCTTCTGGTTCGAGCTCGAGCTGGAGGCCGGGACCAGCCTCATCCGGCCGCGTGCGGCGCACCACCTGCGCGGCGCGCGCATCCTGGTGGTCGACGACGTGGCGCTCAACCGCGGCGTCTTCCGACGGCAGTTAGAGGACGAGGGCGCGATGGTGACGGAGGCGCAGAGCGGGCCGGCGGCCATCGCCGCGGTGCGGGAGGCCGCGGCGGCCGGCGCGCCGTTCCGGCTCGTGCTGATGGATCAGATGATGCCTGCGATGTCCGGCGAGGCGGCGGCCGCGGAGCTCCGCGCGACCTGCCCGGACGACCACCTCAAGATCGTGATCGCCGCCTCGATCGGCGAGCCGAGCGAAGGCGCGGTGCGGCCCGGAGTCGACGCGTTCGTCACCAAGCCCGTGCGCCTGAAGACCCTGCTGGGCTGCCTGAGCGGCGTGCTGTCGGATGCGCCGGCCGCGGTCGCGCCCGAAGCGGCCGCCGCGCCGCACGCCGCGGCCGAGTCGGCGGCCGGCCGGGTGCTGCTGGCCGAGGACAACGAAATCAACATCCTGCTCGCCCGCACCATTCTCGAGCAGATGGGCCTCGAGGTGACCGCCGTGGTCAACGGCGTGGAAGCGGTCGAAGCCGCCGAGGGCTACGGCTTCGACCTGATCCTCATGGACGTGCAGATGCCCGAGATGGACGGTCTGGAGGCCACGCGCCGAATTCGCGCCGGCGGCGGGCCCTCCGCGGCGGCGCCGATCCTGGCGATGACCGCCAACGCGCGGATCAGCGACCGCGAGGCGTGCCTGGCGGCCGGCATGACCGACTTCCTCGCCAAGCCCTTCACGCCCGACACCCTGATGTCGGCGCTCGCCCGGCTGTTCGACGAAGGAAATGGATCGCGGGACGATCAGGCGGTCGCCTGAAGCCCTTGCATCCGCGCGGTCGTGACGTACGTATTCGGATCATGACCCAACATCTTCCCCGCCGGGATTTCCTCCTGGCCACGACCCTGTTCCTCGCCGTCCCGCGCCTCGCCCTGGCCGCCGACCGCTACGCCAAGTCACCGTGGCGCAAGCTGACCGACGCCGACTGGAAGAAGCGGCTGCCGCCGGAGTCGTACGAGGTGCTCCGGCACGAGGACACCGAGCGCGCCGGCTCGAGTCCGCTCCTCAACGAGCACCGCAAGGGGACCTTCGTCTGCCTCGGCTGCGGCCTGCCGCTCTTCAAGTCGGCCTGGAAGTTCGAGAGCGGCACCGGATGGCCGAGCTTCTACACGGCGATTCCCGGCTCCCTCGGCACCAAGGTCGACCACCTGCTCGCCATCGAGACCCGCACCGAATATCACTGCGCCCAGTGCCTGGGCCACCAGGGGCACATCTTCAACGACGGGCCCAAGCCCACGGGCCTGCGCTATTGCGACAACGGCGTGGCGCTGAAATTCATCCCCGCCTAGGTCGGCTGGCCCGAGTCGGCTTCCGAGGCCTCTCCGCCCGCGTCCGGCAGGGTGATGTGGCCCGAGCCGGTCACATTGGTCTGGAGCTGCTTCGGCTTGCGGCCCAGCGTCACCTCGCCGGAGCCCGAGACGTCCAGCCTGGCCCAGCTCTTCGGGGCCAAGGTCGCCTGGCCGGAGCCCTGCAGGTTCACCGCGGCCTCGTCGAGCGCCAGATGAGACAGGTCCACGTGGTCGGATCCGTTCATGATCAGGTCGAGGCGCCTGGCCGCGCCATCCACCGTCACGTCGCGGCTGCCGAACGCGCCGATATGCAGGCGGTCCTGATGGTAGTTGCGGATATCCAGCTTGCCGGAGTCGTAGGTCTGGAACGTGGTCACCCTGGGCGCCGTGAGCTCGATGCTGATTCCCGCATCCCGGTAGATGCGCCGCGTATCCTGGCCCTCACGAACATCCCTGGGCGCGATCATGGATTGATCGAGCACCAGGCCCTCGATCGCGTCCTTGGGCCCGCGCACCACCAGCCGCGGCGGCCCGTCGGCCTGGGTGAAGGTCACGTCGGCCGGGATCTGCACGACCAGGGTCTCGCCGCCCTTCCACGGAAGCTCGCGCGTGGTTTCCGGTCCGGCATAGGGCCCCGTGTGCGTCCAGTGGACGTCCACGCCCCGCCCGGTCCAGCCCCAGGCGGCCGAGGTGATCAGTTCCGGCCCGCCCAGCGCCACCGCCGCGGTGATGCAGACGACGCTGAGGAAGAAGCCCGCGAGCGCGATCATGGACAGCACCCGGATCATGCGACGCTCCCTTGTGTTTCGGGTTCCAAGGCCGGCTTCAGCAGCCGGTAGTGCAGCCGCCCGTACCAGACGAGCGCGTTGATCAGACCGATGGTGATGATGGTCAGCACCGCCCCGACCGAGGTCGCCGCGGCCATCAGGCCGAGCCCGCCCAGCAGGGCGGCGCCGGCGCCGCCCGGCACGCCCACGAAGGGACCGCCCGCGAACACCGCCGCTCCGGCGATGAAGATGGCGACGACCGCCGCGCCCACACCGATGATCGCACCCGCGACGCCCATCAGGATCGGCAGCAGGAACATCAGGTCGAGGGCGCCCAGCCCCAGCACAGCGAACACCGCCGCGCCGGCGGAAGAGGGCGAGCGCGTCTCCTCCCACCGCTTCAGCCCCGCCTCGGCCCGCAGCTCGCGCGCCAGCCGGCCCGGATCGCCCAGGGCGTCTGCGACCTCGGCTTCCGGCCGCCCCGCCTTTTCGCCCTCGCTGAAATGGGTCTCGTAGTCGGCCAGGATCTCGGCCTGGGTCTGCGGCGGCAATCCGCGCAGCCCCTCCCGGAGCCGGGCCATGAAGGCCTGACGGGTCATGGGGCCCCTCCAACGATGGTCTCGACGGCGCGCGCGAAGGACGCCCAGGCCGCCTTCTGCGAGGTGAAGCTCGCCCGTCCGGCCGCGGTCAGCCGGTAGTACTTGCGAGACGGGCCGGCGGGGCTCTCCTCGAAGTAGGTCTCGACGAGGCCTTCGCCCTGCAGCCGCCGCATCAGCGGATAGATGGTGCCTTCGCCCATGCCGATCAGCTCGGCGAGCCGGGCGGCGATCTCGTAGGCGTAGCTGTCGTGCTCCGAGAGCAAGGCCAGGACGCAGAGGTCGAGGACGCCCTTCTTCAGCTGGATCTCGATGCCCTCGGGCACGATCGGGCGCCTCCTTGCGCCGTCATCGGGTACCGCAAGGTAGCGTGTTATGCAAGGTACTGAGTCTTAAACCTTAGTAATGGCGGCCGAGACCGACGCCTGATCCTCGATGCCGTTTGGCGCCGCGCGGCTCGGCAGGGCGGCGCCGTAGCCGAGCCGCGCCATGAGGCCGCGGTGGCGCACCATGGCGAGCTCGGCCACCGCCCATCGATTGTCGGCGCCCGCCACAGGTTCGAACGGGACGCGGCCATGGCCGACGACGTTCTCCGAGCGGGAGGGCCGCGTCAGGCCCGATGGCCTTAGACCCAAGGCCTCTCCCAACTGATCGACGGTCGCCGCGAAGTCCCCGTCGAGATCCTCGTATCGCACGAGATGGATGCTGGGCGAGCGCGCCGCTGCGTCCAACCACCGCTGAACATGATCGGCCCAGCGGTCCAGCATGGTGGGCGCCTGCCGATACTGCAGCCGCATCAGGCGGCCCATGGGCTCGGATGTGGCGAACTCGAGCACCGTGGCGCACCGCGGTCCCTCGGTCCACGGCCAGCTGTGCAGAAAGCGCCAGTAGGATGCCAGGACGTCGGCAGGGTGGCGATAGACGTAGATCACGGAGATCTCGTCGCCGCAGCGGGGCAGCGCCTCGGCGAAGAATTCGAAGGCGTGGTGCGTCTTGATGATGTTCGCCGGACGGACGGCGGCCAGCTGGCGGATCAGGTCGGCGACGGCGTGGGAGGCGAAGTAGTTGATATTGAAGCTGGTGTGATCGAAATTGACCCAAGGCGCCGAGATGAAATCGAAGCAGCTCGCCAGTGTGTTCATGGTGAAGTGCGTGCCGGACCGCTCGTGGCTCGCGACGATCAAGGGCCTCCGCCCTTCAGGCAGCTTGGTGAAATTCATGAGGACGCCCCGCAGCCGAACCCGCCGCAATCCAGGATTACAGCGCAGCGCGATCTATGAGCAGATTCGAGCCAAAATCGGGCAAGGCAAGGCGCGAAATGACGCCCAATTCGCACAACCGTGACGCGTGACGCCCACGCCCGAACAACAGGACCTGGCGGCGGCGATCGGCCGCGTCCTGCAGGCCGACGCGGAGATCGAGGCCGCCTGGCTGGGCGGCAGCCTGGGCCGCGGCGCAGGTGACGCGTTCAGCGATGTCGACGTGATCGCGCTGGTGGCGGACGGAGCCGCCGCGGCCGTCGGCAGGCGCTACGCCGCCGATGTCTCGGCGATCGCCGAGGCCGTCCTGGTGATGCCGCTCTACCGCGCCCGCATCGTCAGCGTGGTGACCAGCGACTGGCGGCGCTTCGACCTCAGTTTCATCGAGGCGGCCGATCTCGCCCGCTACGCAGCGGGATCGGTCTCGGTGCTGTTCAACAAGGGCGTGCGCAGCCCCCCGACGCAGCCGAGGACGACCTATCAGGCCACGCCCGCGACGGTGCTCCCGCTGGTCAAGGAGTTCCTCCGCGTCGCCGGCCTGGCGTCGGTGGCGTTCGGTCGCCAGGAGTGGATCCTGGCCCTGTCGGGACTTCAGATCCTGCGCGGCCTGACCCTGGATCTCATGCTCGAGGAGAACGGGGTCGGCCCGGCCGAGCGAGGTGGGGCCCTCCGGCGCAACCCGTTCCTCTCCGAAGAGCAGCGTCGGGCGCTGGAGCAGCTCGCCCCCGTGGCCGCCAACCGCGAGAGCCTCCTCGCCGCCAACCTGGAGATCGCAGCGGTGTTCCTGCCACGCGCCCGCCGTCTCGCCGCGCGTATCGGGGCGGAATGGCCGACGGCGTTCGAAGACGCGACGCGGCGGCATCTGCAGGCGCGGCTCGGTCTGTTGCTGCCCTAAGCAGGCTTTTCAGGAAAAACGCCGCCGACCTGGGATTCGTGTCTCGGCTCTGTCGACGAACAGTCCGAATGGCGCCGCATTTTGCGTTGAAAACGCAGCCATCTCGGACTTGCACTGTTACGTCATAACATTACAGTCGCGCGTTCGCGGCCTTGCTGAATTCCGGCGCGACGAGTGGGAGGGGCGATAGCCATCTTGGACGCTTCGACAAGCGCTCGGCGCGCGTTCGGGCGAGCCGTCGGCGTCGCGGCCCCGCTCGCCGGGCTCGTGCTCGCCGGCTGCGCGGCCGGTCCAAATTTCGAGCGCCCTGGCGCCCCGCCCGCAGACGCGATCGCGCGGCCCTCGGCAGCGGGCCCGGTTGCGACGCCCGGCGTGGTCGGAGGCCAGGCCCAGCAATTCGCGGAAGGCGCCGATCTTTCCGGCGACTGGTGGATCCTGTTCCACTCTCGTGAGCTCGACACGCTCATCGACCGGGCCCTGAAGAACAACCACGACCTGAAAGCGGCCCAGGCGGCGCTCGCCGCCGC
>Ga0308174_10000414_pt1 | contig 17735 bp, 14 predicted proteins | sample PhyPR2_FD_203894 | JGI IMG/M metagenome (GOLD analysis project Ga0308174, IMG submission 203894) | Soil microbial communities from UC Gill Tract Community Farm, Albany, California, United States - DLSLS.P.R2 | ecosystem: Environmental > Terrestrial > Soil > Agricultural land | place: USA...
GGGTGACGACAGTGCCGCCCTTGGTCGGGGCCAAGGCCGGCGCGACCGAGCCGACGGTCGGGACCGGCTGGTACGTGAAGCGACCGGCGGCGACGACGGGCGAGGTGCCGCCGGGGGTCGTGACGCGCACGTCGACCGTGCCGGCGACGTGGCCGGGTGCGGTGACGCGGAGCGAGGTGGCGGAGAGGCGGACGAGTCCGGTCCCGCGCAGGCCGCCGAAGTCGACGGCCGAGGCCAGTCCGAGTCGGGTGCCCGTGATCGTCACGGGGACGCCGCCCGTCAACGGACCGGCAGGGGCGGACAGGGCGCTGATCCCCGGCACCCCCACGTACGTGAAGGCGGTGCGGGTGCTGTCCGGACTCGTCCCGTTCACGTTCGTGGCCCGCACCGGGACCACCCCCTCGGCGTGGGCCGGGGCCGTGACGCGCAGGCTCGTGTCCGACACGCGCACGAGCCCGGTGGCCACGGTCGTGCCGAAGCGGACCTCGCGGACCTCGGCGAGGTGCGAGCCGGAGAGGGTCACCACGGTGCCGCCGGCCAGGGGACCGGCGGAGACCGACAGCCCGCTGACGACCGGGGGTGCGCCGTAGACGTAGCGCGCCGTGGCGCTGACGGGGGAGACGCCACCCGGGCTCGTGACGCGGACGTCGACCGGACCGGACGCGTGCGCCGGAGCAGTGACGCGCAGCGTCGTCGACGAGACTCGCACGATGGTCGTCGTCGTCGTGGTGCCGAAGGCGACCGAGCTCGCGCGCCCGAAGCCGGTGCCCGTGAGCGTCACGACGGTGCCTCCGGCCGGCGGGCCGGTGAGCGGGCTGAGGCTCGTCACCGTCGGGACCGGCTCGTACGAGTACGTCGTGGCCGAGCTCGCGGCGGACGTGCCGTTGGGCGACGAGAGCCGCACGCTGACGGCGCCGGCGGCGTGCGCCGGGGCGACGGCGCGGATGCTGGTCGGCGACAGGATCGTGAACTGGGCGGCCGTGTCGCCGAAGGTGAGACGCGTCGAGCCGGTGAACCGGGCGCCGGTCAGGTAGACGAGCGTGCCACCGCCCACGGGTCCGGCGGGGACCGAGAGCCGGGTGACGGCCGGCGGGTCGTAGTAGGTGTACCGGTCGGGCACGGTGACGGCCGTCGTGCCACCCGGCGTCGTGACGCGTACGTCGGTGGTCCCGACGGCGTGCGCCGGGGTCGTCACGCGCAGCGTCGTCGCCGACACGCGGGTGACCGAGGGCGCCAGGGTGGTGCCGAAGCGGACGGCGGAGGCCCTCTCCAGCCCGGTCCCGGTCAGCGTGACCGTCGCACCACCGCCGGTGCCACCGGACGCCGGCGACACGCGGGTCAGCGTGGGCACGCCGTCGTAGGTGAACGTGTTGGCGCCACTGCCGGCGGACCGGCCCGACGGTGTCGTCACCAGGACGTAGACGGAGCCGGCCGGGCGCGCGGGGGTGGTGATGCGCATCTGCGTGCTGGAGAGCACGGCGAGCTGCGTCCCGAGGACGCCGCCGAAGGTCACCTTCGTGGCCCCGGAGAAGCGCGTGCCGGTGAGCGTCAGCACCGTGCCGCCGCGGGTGGGGCCGGCCGACACGGAGAGGCGGGTCACCGTGGGCGGCAGCACGACCGGCGGTGCGACGTACGAGAACCGCGCCACCGACGTCACGGGGGACGTGCCGCCCGGGGTGACCACGCGTACGTCCACGGCGCCCGCGGCATGGGCGGGGACGGTGACGCGCACCTGGGTGGCGCTGACCCTCACCAGCCCGGTGCCGCCCGTGGTGCCGAAGAGGACCGCGCTGGTGCGGGACAGGTTGCTCCCCGTGACGGTGAGCACCGATCCGCCGGTGGTCGTGGCGCTGCGCACGGACAGCGACGAGACGGCCGGGACGGCGTCGAAGGCGAAGGTCGAGCGCGAGGAGAGCGGAGACGTCCCCGAGGGAGTGGTGACCCGCACGTTCACGATGCCTGCGGCGTGCGCGGGAGTGAGCACGCGCACCCGGGTCGTGGAGACCTTGGTGATGCTCGTGACGGCCGTCGTCCCGAAGAGCACCTTCGTCGTCGTCCCCACCCCGGTTCCGGAGAGGTCGACCGCGGTGCCACCGCGGGTCGGTCCGGCCACGGCCGAGAGGGCCGGCGCTGCCGGCGGCGTCACGGTGACCGTGGCCGCGGGAACCGCCGCGGCCGACGCGCCCTCTGCTCCGGCGAGCCCGGGGACACCGGCGAGAACCGCCAGTGAGAGCAGCGAGGCCACCCCTCGTCCTGTCCTTCGCGGTCGGCGGTCCCGGTGTCGGGCGGTCGTCGAGGTCCTTCGGGGCAGCATGAGTCACGTCTCCTTGCAGTCAGCACGTCCGCGGAGCATCTTGCACACACATACCGCCTCTTGTACGCAATTTGCCCGAAATGGTCCGACTCAGAGTGACTCGACGGACATGGCGGACACACCCCGTGGGGTGCGTTCACCCGCGGTGGCTGCCGCCGATGCCGCTCGCACCGTCACGTCGTGCTCAGGCGACGCGGCTCCGTGGCGGGGGTGGGTCAGTCGACGCGCCGCAGGTCCGGCTTGAGGCGCAGGACCACCAGGGCCTGCAGGACGCCGATCGCGGCCAGCACCGCCCACACCGGGGTCAGGCCGCCGCTGAGGTCGCGCACCAGTCCCATGGCCAGCGGGCCGACCGACGCGATGCCGTAGGAGATGAGGAAGGCCATGCCGGTGAGGCGCCCGCTGGCCTCGGGTGTCCGGGCGTAGTGGACGAGCAGCACGAGGGCCAGGGAGAACGCGGCACCCTGCCCGAGCCCCGCCACCACGGCCCAGAGCCACGGCGCGGCGAGGGGGAGCAGCCAGATGCCGAGGCAGCCGACGACACTGAGGATCGCGGCGGGCAGCAGCAGCCGGCGGGTGTCGTCGGCTCGGTCGCTGAGGACGGGACCGAGCAGTCCGGAGACGAGCTGGGCTCCGCTGAAGGCGGCGGCCAGGTAGCCGGCTGTCCCTCGCGACCAGCCGTGCTCGACGTAGGTCGGGGCGAGCCAGGTGATGGCGGAGTAGAAGCACCACGACTGCAGCGCGAGGTACGCCGCGACGATCCAGGCGGTCGGGTGCCGCCACGGGAGGCGGCCGGGGCCTTCCTCGTCCGGGGTGTGGTGGGGGTTGGCGCGCACCGTGAAGGGGGCCCAGGCCAGCGTGCCGACGAGCGCCACCACCGACCACGAGGCGAGCGAGGCCTGCCAGCTGCCGAGCCGGTCGGCGAGCGGGACCGCCACGGCGGAGCTGAGGGCGGCGCCGCCCATCATGGCGAGCATGTAGAGGCCGGTGACGAGCCCCGTCCGCTCGGGCGGGAAGAAGGTCTTGACGAGTCGGGGGAGCAGCGTGCCCGCCACCGCGATGCCGACGCCGCAGACGAACGTCCCGACGTAGAGCACGACGACGTGGCCGCCCGCGAGGCGGCTCGCCGTGCCGACGAGGATGGCGAGGACCGCCCCGAGGACCGCCCCGGCGGCCCCGAGGTGGTGGGCGATCCGGCTGGCGACCGGCGCGAAGACCCCCATGCACAGCACCGGCAGGGTCGTCAGCGCGCCGGCGGCCGCGTGGCTGAGGCCGAGGTCCGAGGAGATGGCGTCGAGCAGCGGCGGGATGCTGGTGATCGCGATCCGCAGGTTGGCAGCGACCGCCACCAGGGCCACGGCCATGACCCAGACAGGTGGGAGCGGGCGGATCACACGGTCGCGTTTCGGCACCATCAGAGCGTAGATGTGTCGACGACCAGGTCGGCACGCTCCTTGGTCCGGTCCTCCGTGAAGAGCGCGGTCTCCTGGTCGGCCCAGCGCCGCCAGTGCGGACGGTACGTCTCACCGTCGCGCTCGAGCCCGCGACGCCTCCGGAGCGCGGGGTCGGCGTCGACGAAGACGGACACGGCGGCATACGCCCTCGCGGGCCCCGCACTGGCGCCGCACCCCTCGACGACGAGGAAGCGGCTGGGCGCGACCTCGCGCGTGCCGGCCCACTCGTCACGGACCCAGCTCCAGAGCCGGTAGGCCGCGTGCTCGCCCCGGGCGAGCGGCTCCAGCACCTGCGTGGCGAGCAGGGCCGGTGCCTGCGCCAGCCCGTCCCAGCCCGGGTAGATGCGGTCCAGGTGCACCACGGCCACGGTCCCGAAGGCCTCGAGGGCGCTCGCCACCCCATGGGCGAGGGTCGTCTTGCCCGCCCCGCTGGGACCGTCGAGCGCGACCACGACCGGGCCGCCGGCCGACTCGGCGGCCAAGGCGAGGGACACGACGGCGGCGACGTGCTCCTCGCACGGCGGCTGCGTTCCCTCGTCCCACATGAGCGCGACCCTACCGAGGGCGGGGCACTCCTCCCGCTGGCCTAGATTTGGGGCCATGCCGGTCGCCACGAGAGTCATCGCCTGTCTCGACGTCGACGCGGGTCGCGTCGTCAAGGGCGTCAACTTCGAGAACCTGCGTGACGCCGGCGACCCCGTCGAGCTCGCCAAGGTCTACGACGACCAGGGCGTCGACGAGCTGACCTTCCTCGACGTCACGGCGAGCAGCGGCGACCGCGAGACGACCTACGACGTCGTGCGCCGCACCGCCGAGCAGGTGTTCATCCCGCTCACCGTCGGGGGCGGCGTGCGCACGGTCGACGACGTCGACCGGCTGCTGCGGGCCGGCGCCGACAAGGTCGGCGTCAACACCGCCGCCATCGCCCGGCCCGAGGTCATCTCGGAGATCGCGAGCCGGTTCGGCGCCCAGGTGCTCGTCCTGTCGGCCGACGTGCGCCGGCGCATCGGCGACGACGGCCGGCCCACCGACGACTTCGTCATGACCACCCACGGCGGTCGCACGCCCGTCGACCTCGACGCCGTCGAGTGGTGCGCGCGGGCCGCCGAGCTCGGTGCCGGCGAGATCCTGCTCAACTCCATGGACGCCGACGGCACCAAGGAGGGCTTCGACCTCGAGCTCATCCGCCGGGTCCGCGCGGCGGTCTCCGTGCCGGTGGTCGCGAGCGGCGGTGCCGGCCGCGTCGAGCACTTCGCCCCGGCGGTCGAGGCCGGCGCCGACGCCGTGCTGGCGGCGAGCGTCTTCCACTTCGGTGAGCTCACGGTCGGCCAGGTCAAGGACGCCCTGCGCGCCGCCGGGGTCACCGTCCGCTGAGGGCAGGTCACCGACGTACCGCGGCCGCGCACCCCTGTCAGTGCGGTGGCGCGAGCGCGTGGCGGCGAGGACGACCGGGACCAGCTCGGCGGACTCGACGAACAAGGTGCGCCGCATGAAGCCGATCCTCGCCGCACGACCGGCCTCGAGAGCCGAGTCGAGCTGCGCCGCAGTGAAACCCGGCACCGTCGCCCGCACCTGCAGGTAGGCGCTCACCGGTGAGGTCGCGTGCAATCCCAGCGGGTCGTCCATCACCGGCACGACGTCCGCGCGGGCCGTCTGCCCGGTGAGGTGCTGGCGCTGCAGCGCCCAGCCGAGCACCGACGGGAGGGTCAGCTCCGGCGGCCCGGGCACGGCGCCACGCGACCGCTCAGCCGAGCCCGAGCTCGGCTTCCTGCAGCGCCGCGATGTCGTCGGCGTCCCCGCCCAGCTCGACTCGTGCCACCGCCTTGCGTCCGTACGCGTAGAGCACGAGCTCGGCCGGCGTCCCGCGGAGGACCACGGTGCCGTGGTGGTCGGGCAGCTTGGCGGCATACCGGCCGTGGCCCTCGCCGATGAGCACGATGCCGGTCGCCGACTTGCGGAACATCAGGCGGGCGGTGCGCTTGAGCGACGCCCACAGCTTGCCCTGCAGGGCGGCCGGCAGCTCACGCGGCTGCCAGTCGGGCTGCGCGCGGCGCACGTCCTCGTGGTGCACGAAGAACTCGACGAGGTTGGCCAGCTCGTCGACCTTGGGGCGCGACATCGGGTTCCACGCGGGGGCGCCGCGACGGAAGGTGTCGACGAGCGCGGCGTAGTCCCCGTGCGCGATGGCGCCCTGCTCCCGCTCGACGCGCCCCGCCAGGAAGGGGACGAAGCCGCCGACGACCAGGTCGGGCCGGCGCTCGCGGATGACGAGGTGCGCAGCGAGGTCGCGGGTCCGCCAGCCCTCGCACAGGGTCGGCTCGTCGGGGCCGAGCCGGTCGAGCTCGTCGCAGAGCCGGAGGCGTTCGGACTGGGCGTGGCGGGTCATGGGCTCATCCTCTCAGCACGGCGGTCTCCTTCGAATCCAGTGGCCCCGGAAGGTCCGTCGTCCGTAGGGTCGGACGGTGATCGAGCTCGTGCGTCCGACGGTCGACCTGTCGCAGTCGTGGTGGGAGATGGTCGAGGACTTCGGCGGCGAGACGATCCACGGCTCGGGCTTCCGCCGGGAGCAACGGGAGGTCCTGCGGGACCCGGACGTCTTCGAGGAGTGGGTCGACTGGCTCGGCCGCCTGGAGCGCGCCGACGAGGCCCTCCCGGAGGGCCGGGTGCCCTCGTCGAACCGCTGGGTCGTGCGCGACGGTGGCGTCGTCGGCACGATCGCCGTACGCCACTCGCTCACCCCGTCGCTGCTCGTCGAGGGCGGGCACATCGGGTATGCCGTGTCGCCGCGGTTCCGTCGTCAGGGCGTGGCCCGTGCGGCGCTGGGTCTCGGGTTGCGCCTCGCAGCCTGCCGGGGGATCGAGCGGGCGCTCGTGACGTGCGACGTGGCCAACGTGGCGTCTGCGAGGACCATCGCCTCCTGCGGAGGGGTCCTCGAGGACGAGCGCGACGGCATACTCCGGCACTGGGTCCCCACCGGCCCGGTCGGGCTGACGGATGCGAGCGGTGTCGGTGCGCCGTGAGAGGCTGAGGGGTCGTCCGAACAGCAGGTGGCAGGGCATGTCAGCAGGGGAGCAGCGCACGGTGAACGTCCCGACCAGATCGACCCTTCGGGAGGGCCTCGCTGTCATCGGGCGCGGCATCAAGGGCCAGCCGCGATGGTTCGCCGTGGCTGTGCTCGGCAGCGTCGTCTACGGCGTGATGACGAGCCTGACCGCGGCCGCCATCGGCTTCGTCGTCAAGCGCGCCGTCGAGCCGGCCATCGAGGCACGGCACGTGACCGCCTCGCAGCTGTGGTTCATCGGCGGGGTCATGGGCGCGGTCGTGCTCACCACGATCATCGGGGTCATCGGGCGACGCATCGCCGGCGGCGTCGCGATGTACAACCTCGGTGCGATGTACCGCCGCAAGGTGACGCGCCAGTACCTCCGGCTGCCGCTCAGCTGGCACCACCGGCACCCGTCGGGCCAGCTCCTCTCCAACGCGAACGCCGACGTCGAGGCGACGTGGAACATCTTCGCGCCGCTCCCGATGGCGCTCGGCGTCGTCGTCATGCTCGTCTTCGGCATCGTCCAGATGGTCGTCGTCGACCCGTGGCTGGCCGTCGTCGGCCTGACGGTCTTCCCCATGCTGTTCCTGGCCAACGTCGCCTTCCAGCGAGCCATGTCGCCCCGCGTCACCCGGGCGCAGCAGCTGCGTGCCGACGTCTCCGAGGTCGCCCACGAGAGCTTCGAGGCGGCGCTCATCGTCAAGTCCCTCGGCCGCGAGGACCAGGAGGCCGAGCGCTTCCGGGCCGTCACCCACGAGCTGCGCGACGCCAACATCGAGGTGGGGCGCACCCGCGGGCGCTTCGACCCCGCCATCGAGGCCATCCCCACCGTCGGCACGCTCGCCGTGCTGCTCGTCGGCACGCTGCGCGTCAGCAGCGGTCTGCTGACCGCGGCCGAGGTCGTCCAGATCGCCTACCTCTTCTCGATCCTCGCCTTCCCCGTGCGGGCGCTCGGATGGGTGCTGGCCGAGCTGCCGCGCGCCGTGGTGGGCTGGAACCGCGTCTCGGCCGTCCTCGACGCCGAGGGGAGCATGACCTACGGCGACCGGTCGCTGCCCTCCGGCGGAGCCAGCCACCTGCAGGCCGAGCACCTCGGCTACGCCTACGAGATCGAGTCCGAGACCGGCGAGCCCGCCCTCAACCCGGCTGTCGTGGACGTCGACCTCGACGTCGCACCGGGCTCGACCGTGGCGATCGTCGGCCCGACCGGCAGCGGCAAGTCGACCCTGACCAACCTCGTCATGCGACTCGTCGACCCGGACTCCGGGGCCGTGCTCGTCGACGGCGTCGACCTGCGCCAGGTGCGGCGCGGCGGGGTCAGCGAGGTGGCCGCCCTCGTGGCGCAGCAGACGTTCATGTTCGACGACAGCGTCCGCGGCAACATCACGCTGGGCGGCGACCACGACGACGCCGCCGTGTGGCGGGCCCTCCAGGTCGCGCAGGGCGCCACCTTCGTCGAGAAGCTCCCCCAGCGGCTCGACACCCACGTGGGCGAACGCGGCGCGAGCCTCTCCGGCGGCCAGCGGCAGCGGATCGCCCTGGCGCGCGCCGTCATCCGGCAGCCGCAGCTGCTGATCCTCGACGACGCCACGTCGGCGGTCGACCCCAGCGTCGAGCAGGCCATCCTCGCCGGCCTGCGCGAGGCCAGCTCCGGCACGACGGTCCTGGTCGTCGCCTACCGGATGGCCACCATCCTGCTCGCCGACGAGGTCGTCTACCTCGAGGGTGGCCGGGTCGTCGACCACGGCTCGCACCAGGAGCTGCTCCGCCGGTGCGCCGGCTACGAGCGGCTCGTCACCGCCTACGCCCGCGAGGCCGCCGAGCGGGAGGCGATCGCCGCCGAGGAGGAGCCCACCGACGGCAGACGGGGCGCCGACGCGCCCGAGGAGGTCTCCCGATGAGCACGCGTTCCCAGGCTCTCGTCGAGCACCACGGGCTCGCGACCGGCACCGAGATGACGACGTGGCAGACGCTCCGGCGCGGCGTCCAGCTCTCACCCGAGCTGCGCAAGGGCATCTGGGTCACGATGCTGCTCGCCCTTCTCTCGACCGTCGGTCGGGTGCTGGTGCCGTTCGTCGTCCAGCGCATCACCGACGACGGCATCCTGGCCCCCGGCGGTCCCGACACGGGTGTCGTGGTCGTCTACATCGCCATCGCCCTGGTCGGCGTCGTCGTCACCGCGCTGTCCGCATACTTCGTCAACATCCGGCTGTTCCGCTCGTCCGAGACCGGCCTGGCGACTCTGCGGCTCAAGGCTTTCCGCCACATCCACGACCTCGCGATGCTGACGCAGAACTCCGAGCGGCGCGGGTCGCTCGTCTCTCGGGTCACGAGCGACGTCGACACGATCTCGATGTTCGTGCAGTTCGGCGGCCTGATGCTGATGATCAACGTCGCGCAGATCTCGCTCGCGACGGTGCTGATGTTCGTCTACAGCCCGCTGCTCGGACTCGTCGTGTGGCTGTGCTTCGTGCCGCTCTTCGTCATCATCCGCCGGTTCCAGGGCATCGTCGGCCGCGCCTACACGAAGGTGCGCGAGCGGGTCGGCGACATGCTCGGTGCCATCTCCGAGGCTGTCGTCGGCGCCCAGGCGATCCGGGCGTATGCCGTCGAGGACCGCACCGCCGAGCGCATCGACGCCGCCGTGGAGGCCCACCGCAAGGCCGCGATCGGTGCCCAGGCCCGCTCGGTCGTGGCCTTCACGTCCGGCCAGCTGGTCTCGGGCCTGACGACCGCAGTCGTCCTCGTCGTCGGCACGGTGCTGGCCGCGCGCGGCAGCCTCACCCTCGGTGAGCTGCTCGCCTTCCTCTTCCTCGTCAACCTCTTCACCCAGCCGGTCCAGCAGGCCACCGAGATCCTCAACGAGATGCAGAACGCCGTCGCCGGCTGGCGCCGCGTCATCGGCATCATCGACACCCCGGCCGACGTCGCCGACCCGGCCGACGACGGGGTGACGCTGCCACGCGGGCCCATCACGGTGCAGTTCGACGGGGTCGGGTTCGCCTATCCCGGTGGGGCGCCGGTCCTGCACGACATCGACCTGACCATCGCGCCGCGCAGCCGGGTCGCGATCGTCGGCGAGACCGGGTCGGGCAAGTCGACCCTCGCCAAGCTGCTGACCCGGCTGATGGACACGAGCAGCGGCACCGTTCGGCTCGACGGCGTCGACCTGCGCACGATCCGCTTCTCGTCGCTCCGTTCCCGGGTCGTGCTCGTACCCCAGGAGGGCTTCCTCTTCGACGGCACCCTCCTCGACAACATCCGGTTCGGCCGGCCCGAGGCCGGCGAGGAGGACGTGCGGCTGACCCTCACCGAGCTCGGGCTCGACGCCTGGGTGGCCACGCTCCCGCTCGGCCTGGCGACCGACGTCGGCCAGCGGGGCGAGTCGCTGTCGGCCGGCGAGCGCCAGCTCGTGGCGCTGGCGCGGGCCTACCTCGCCGACCCCGACCTCCTCGTTCTCGACGAGGCCACCTCCGCGGTCGACCCGAGCACCGAGGTGCGCCTCCAGCGAGCCCTCGAGTCGCTGACCCGGGGGCGCACCTCCATCGCCATCGCGCACCGGCTCTCGACGGCGCAGGCGGCCGACGAGGTGATCGTCGTCGACGCCGGACGCATCGTGGAGCGCGGCCCGCACAGCGAGCTCGTCCGGCTCGGCGGCGTCTACTCCCGGTTGCACGAGTCGTGGGTCGCGCAGCAGCAGGCCGTCTGAGCGGCGCGTCCACCAGGCCGCGCACCGAGTTCGGCCCCGGGGTGTCGCAACGGCACAATGGCGGCGTGACTGACGACGCCGACCTGACGCCGGATCCCCAGCAGCTCGACCCGAGGATCGCCGAGCTGCTCAAGCGCGACGCCCACGGCCTGGTGGCGGCCGTCGTGCAGCAGCACGACTCGGGCGACGTGCTCATGGTGGGGTGGATGGACGACGAGGCCCTGCGCCGCACCCTCACCGAGGGCCGCGTCACGTTCTGGTCGCGCAGCCGGCAGGAGTACTGGCGCAAGGGCGACACGAGCGGCCACGTCCAGTGGGTCAAGGGCGTCCGGCTCGACTGCGACGGCGACGCCCTCTTGGTGACCGTCGACCAGGTCGGCGCCGCCTGCCACACCGGCGACCGGACCTGCTTCGACGCCCGCGTCCTCCCGGCCACGGTCGGCACGCCCCGCCCAGACCCCAAACCCACCACCCGCTGACCCCCGAGCCCCACCCAACCGTCGAAAGGCCACTTTCGGCCCCTCTCCGAACGTCGAGAGGCCACGTCCGGCCCCCTCCCAACCGTCGAAGGGCCAGTTTCGGCCTCTATCCGAACGTCGAGAGGCCACGTCCGGCCCCTTCCCAACCGTCGGAGGGCCACTTCGTGCCCTCCTGGGTGGCGAAGCGGCTTGTCCAGTCAACAATGCCCGCAGGCGCTTCACGCTGGAGGGCCGCAGCTGGCCCCTCGACGGGGAACGAGGGCCACAGGTGGCCTCTCGACGGTTGGGCGGGGGCCACAGGTTGGCCTCTCGACGGTGAGGTGGCGACGCGGCATACGGACGCGTGGGCCAGAATGGCTCGGTGCCCGACTCGAACACCACGCTCGCGCCCGCGCCACACGCCGACCTCGCGTGGGGTCGCACCTGGCCGAGCCTCGAGCTGTTCACCGAGCTCGCGCTGGAGCACCGCCGCGTCATCCCGGTCGTGCGCCGGGTGCTGGCCGACGCCGAGACGCCGGTGGGGGTCTACCGCAAGCTCGCCAAGGACGCGCCGGGCACCTTCCTGCTCGAGTCCGCCGAGCACGGCGGTGTGTGGTCGCGCTACTCGATCGTCGGCGCGCGCAGCGCCGCGACCCTGACGGAGAAGGACGGGCAGGCGTACTGGGTCGGCGAGCCGCCCGTCGGGCTCCCCACCGACGGTGACCCGACGGAGGCGGTCCGCGACACGGTGGCGGCCCTCGCGACGCCGCGAACCCCCGGCCTCCCGCCGCTCACCGGGGGTCTCGTCGGCGCCATCACCTACGACGCCGTCCGGCGCTGGGAGAAGGTGCCAGACGGGGGCCGCGACGACCTCGACCTGCCCGAGGTGGCGATGATGCTCGCCACCGACCTCGCCGTCTTCGACCACAGCGACGGCTCGCTGCTGCTCGTGGCCAACGCCGTCAACCACGACGCCACCGACGAGCGCATCGAGGACGCGTGGGCCGACGCGGTGAGCCGGCTCGACCGGATGACGCAGGAGCTCGCGGCTCCCGCGCCGAGCACGGTCGCGACGATCGAGCCGATCGAGAGCCGGCCCGCGAGCAGCCACACGCAGCCGCAGTTCGAGGAGATGGTCGAGGAGGCGAAGGAGGCCATCCGGGCGGGCGAGGCCTTCCAGATCGTCGTCTCGCAGCGCTTCACCGTGCCGTGCGAGGCCGACGCCCTCGACGTCTACCGCGCCCTGCGGGTCAGCAACCCCAGCCCCTACATGTACCTGCTGCGTCTGCCGCACCCCGACGGCACGGCCTACGACATCGTCGGGTCGAGCCCCGAGGCCCTGATCAAGGTCACCGGCCGGCAGGCCATCACGCACCCGATCGCCGGCTCCCGCCCCCGCGGCAAGACGCCCGACCACGACGCGCACCTGGCCGAGGAGCTGCTCGGCGACGCGAAGGAGCGCGCCGAGCACCTGATGCTCGTCGACCTCGCCCGCAACGACCTCCAGCGCATCTGCCGGGCGGGGACCGTCGACACCGTGGACTTCATGTCGATCCGGCGCTACAGCCACATCATGCACATCGAGTCGACGGTGGTCGGCGACCTGCGGGAGGACGCCAGCGCCTACGACGCGCTGGTCGCGACCTTCCCGGCGGGCACCCTGAGCGGGGCCCCGAAGCCGCGCGCCATGGCGCTCATCGACGGGTACGAGGGTCTGCGTCGCGGGCTCTACGGCGGCGTCGTCGGCTACCTCGACTTCGCCGGCGACCTCGACATGGCCATCGCGATCCGCACCGCCCTCATCAAGGACGGCCTCGCCCACGTGCAGGCCGGTGCCGGCATCGTCGCCGACTCCGTGCCGCACCTCGAGTACGAGGAGACGGTCAACAAGGCCGCCGCCGCCCTGCGCGCCGTCGCCGCCGCGGCGGGCCTGCGGCCCCTGCGAGGTGACGGGTCGTGACCACCCCGACCGCGGCGCCGGCCCGGCGCCGGGCGCTCGACAAGAAGCGAGCCGCCCTCGTCGTCCTCGTCCCCGCAGCCCTGCTGCTCGGCCTCACCACACGCCCCTGGGCCAGCGGGGCCTCGGGCGACGTCCTCAGCCAGGCGGTCACCGAGGTGAGCGGGAGCGCCGCCGCCCCGGGGGTTGTCGGTCTCCTGGCCGTATGCGTCGTCGCCCTTCTCGGCCTCATGACCGGCGGGCGCGTGATCCGGGTCGTCGCGGCGGTCGTGATGGTGCTCGCCTCGCTCGGAGCCGTGGTCATGACGGTGCTCGTCGCCGTGCGGCCGGTGGCCACGGTGGCCGACGCCGTGGCGCGAGAGCTGGCGCGCACGACCGCCCCGGCCGCGACCGGCGTGACCACGGTCTGGGCCTGGCTCGCCGTGGTGGCCGCGGCCCTGCTGGCGGCGGGCTCGGTGCTCGCCGCGCTGTCGAGCCGTTCCTGGGCCGGGCTCTCGAGCCGCTACGAGCGCGGCGAGAAACCCGCCAGCGGCCCGCGCGGGGAGGTCCGCACGGCCTGGGACGAGCTCACCGAGGGGCGGGACCCCACCCTGGACAAGCACTCCGACGACACCTGACAGAATGGACCGCGTCGGCCCGCACGGCAGTGGAGCCGAACGGACGAGAGAGGACGCCATGGAAGAGCAGCACGAGGACCACGGTCACAGCACCGCCGCCTGGACCGGGGTCGGGTTCATCCTGGTCGGTGCTGCCATCGCGGCGGTCGCCGTCGCCATCCCGAGCCTCTGGCTCGCCATCGTCGGCGCCGTCATCATCATCGCGGGCGTCGTCGCGGCCAAGGTGCTCTCCATGGCCGGCTACGGCGCCGACGCGCACCACGCCCAGGCCGGGTCGTCGATCGACGCCCCCGACGAGGCAGGCGCCCAGACGCTCGGCAAGAGCTGAGAGCCGTGACCACGGTTCTCGACGGGATCATCAGCGGCGTTCGCGACGATCTCGGACGTCGTCGTGCCGCGCTGCCCCTCCCCGAGCTGGAGGCGCGGCTGTCCGAGGTCGCTCCCGCGATCGACCCCATGCCCGGCATCAGGTCCGCCGAGGGCGTCGCCGTCATCGCGGAGGTCAAGCGGTCCAGCCCGAGCAAGGGCGCGCTGGCCGAGATCCCCGAGCCCGGCGTGCTGGCGCGGTCGTATGCCGCCGGGGGAGCGAGCGCCATCAGCGTGCTCACCGAGGAGCGCCGGTTCTCGGGCAGCCTCGCCGACCTCGACGAGGTGCGCGCGGCTGTGCGGACTCCCTTGCTGCGCAAGGACTTCATGGTCGACGCCTATCAGGTGACCGAGGCTCGCGCCCACGGCGCCGACCTCATCCTGCTCATCGTCGCTGCCCTCGACGACGCCCTGCTGCACGACCTGCACGCCCAGGCCCGTGAGCTCGGCATGACCGCCCTCGTGGAGGTGCACGACGCGGCGGAGCTCGACCGGGCCCTCGCCCTCGACCCCGCCCTCCTCGGGGTCAACGCCCGCAACCTCAAGACCCTCGAGGTCGACCCGAGCACCGTCACCGACCTGCTCCCTCGCGTCCCCGCCGGCGTCGTCGGAGTGGCCGAGTCCGGCGTCAGCGGTCCCGACGACGTCGCCGCCTACGTGCGGGCCGGTGCCGGGGCCGTCCTCGTGGGGGAGGCCCTCGTCAAGGACGGCGCGCCCGAGTCGGCGATCCGCGCCTTCATCGACGCCGCGGCCACGGCGCGGGCCTTCGCCCGCACCGCCGCGGCAGGAGAGTGAGCATGACCACGACATCCAACGTGCCGGCATACGGCCGCTTCGGCGGTTTCGGAGGACGCTACGTCCCCGAGGCGCTCATCCCAGCCCTCGAGCAGCTCGAGGAGGTGTGGCGCAAGGCGGTCGTCGACCCCGAGTTCGTCGGTGAGCTCGAGCGCCTGCAGCGCACCTACACCGGCCGGCCGAGCATCATCACCGAGGTGCCGCGCTTCGCGGAGCACTGCGGCGGCGCCCGGGTCATCCTCAAGCGCGAGGACCTCAACCACACCGGCTCGCACAAGATCAACAACGTCCTGGGCCAGGCGCTGCTGACCAAGCGCATGGGCAAGACCCGCGTCATCGCCGAGACCGGCGCCGGCCAGCACGGTGTGGCCACCGCCACGGCCGCGGCGCTGCTCGGGCTCGACTGCGTCATCTACATGGGCCGCAAGGACACCGAGCGGCAGGCGCTCAACGTGGCGCGGATGCGCCTGCTGGGGGCCGAGGTCGTCCCCGTCGACAACGGCAGCAAGACGCTCAAGGACGCCGTCAACGAGGCGTTCCGCGACTGGGTCGCCAACGTCGGGACGACGCACTACGTCCTCGGCACCGTGACCGGCCCCCACCCGTTCCCCGAGATGGTCCGCGACTTCCACCGCATCATCGGGGTGGAGGCGCGTCAGCAGGTCCTCGACCTCGTGGGCCGGCTGCCCGACGCGGTCCTGGCGTGCGTCGGCGGCGGCTCCAACGCGATCGGGATCTTCCACCGCTTCATCGACGACGAGTCGGTGCGTCTCATCGGCTTCGAGGCGGGGGGTGAGGGCATCGCCTCCGGCAAGCACGCCGCACGCTTCGCCGCCGGTGTGCCCGGAGTGCTCCACGGCGCCTTCACCTACGTCCTGCAGGACGAGGACGGCCAGACCATCGAGTCGCACAGCGTGTCGGCCGGTCTCGACTACCCCAGCGTCGGCCCCGAGCACGCCCACCTGCTCGCGTCCGGGCGCGCCGAGTACCGCCCGATCACCGACGACGAGGCCATGGAGGCCCTCTCGCTGCTCTCACGCACCGAGGGCATCCTGCCGGCCATCGAGAGCGCCCACGCCCTCGCCGGCGCGATGAAGGTCGGCCGCGAGCTCGGCCGCGACGCCGTGCTGCTCGTCAACCTTTCGGGCCGCGGTGACAAGGACGTCCACACCGCCGCCGCGTGGTTCGGGCTGATCGACGACGACGGCGGTACGGCAGGCCTGCCCGACGACGACGGCGTTCGCGAGGACGCCGACGTCGCCGCCCCCGACGGCACCGCCCCGAACGGCGCCGAGGGCATGGGGGTCCAGCAGTGAGCGTCGCCGAGGTCATCGAGAAGTGCCGGGCCGACGGGCGCGCGGCGCTCATCGGCTACCTCCCGGTGGGCTTCCCCTCGGTCGAGGGCTCCATCGCGGCGATGAAGGTCCTCGTCGACTCCGGCGTCGACATCGTCGAGATCGGCGTGCCCTACAGCGACCCCGTCATGGACGGACCCGTCATCCAGGACGCCGCGGTGAGGGCCCTGGCCGCCGGCGTGCGCCTGCGGGACGTCTTCACGGCCGCGCGTGAGGTCTCCGGCGCAGGTGCCGGTGCGCTGGTCATGACCTACTGGAACCCCGTCCTGCGCTATGGCGTCGAGCGCTTCGCCGCCGACCTCGCAGCCGCCGGGGGAGCGGGCCTGATCACGCCGGACCTCATCCCCGACGAGGCCGGCGAGTGGATCTCGGCTGCCGACGCCCACGACCTCGACAAGGTGTTCCTCGTCGCCCCGAGCTCCACCCCGGAGCGGCTCGAGGCCGTGACGTCGGCCTGCCGCGGCTTCGTCTACGCCACCGCCGTCATGGGCGTCACGGGCGCCCGCGCCAGCGTCGGCGACGCCGCCGACGCCCTCGTCTCGCGCACCCGGGAGCACACCGACGTGCCGGTCTGCGTCGGTCTCGGCGTGTCGACCGGCGACCAGGCCGCCGAGGTCGGCCGCTTCGCCGACGGTGTCATCGTCGGCTCGGCGCTGGTGCGCTGCCTGACCGAGGCCGCGTCCGAGCAGGAGGGCCTCGAGGCGCTCGGCGCCCTGGCCCGCGAGCTGGCCGACGGCGTACGCCGGAGTCGGTCGTGAGCCTCGCCGGCGCCCTCCCGGCGGCGCTCGGGACCGCGCTCCCGGCCGAGATCCCCTCGCCGAGCGTCGGCGTGTGGCACCTCGGCCCCCTGCCGATCCGCGGTTATGCCATGTGCATCCTGGCCGGCATCGTCGTGGCCGTCTGGCTGACGCAGAAGCGGCTCGAGGCCCGCGGCCACCGCAAGGGCGTCGCCATCGACATCTCCGCCTGGGCCGTGCCGTTCGGCATCCTCGGCGGCCGGCTCTACCACCTGATCACGACGCCGCAGCCCTACTTCGGCGAGGGCGGCGACCCGTGGAAGGCGTTCGCCATCTACGAGGGCGGTCTCGGCATCTGGGGCGCCGTGGCGCTCGGTGCCGTCGGCGCCTGGATCGGTTGCCGCAAGAACGGCGTGGCCTTCCGCGACTTCGTCGACGCTGCAGCTCCCGGGCTGGCGATCGCCCAGGCCATGGGGCGCTTCGGCAACTGGTTCAACAACGAGATCTACGGCGCGCCGACCGACCTGCCGTGGAAGCTGCGCATCTACGAGTGGGACAGCTCGCTCGGCCGCGCCGTCACCGATGCCCAGGGCAACCCGGTGGTCAAGGGCTACTTCCACCCCACGTTCCTCTACGAGGCCCTGTGGTGCCTGCTGCTCGCGGCCTTCCTCATCTGGCTGGGCCGGCGCCGACCGCTCAAGTCCGGGCAGGTCTTCGCGGCCTACGTCATGGGCTACCCCGTGGGGCGCATCGTCATCGAGAACATGCGCACCGACACCGCCAACCACATCCTCGGGCAGCGGGTCAACACCTGGGTGTCGATCCTCGTCTTCCTGCTCGGGCTCTACCTCTGGCGCCACTTCGGCCGCATGACCCAGCCGGCGGCCCCCGTGGCACCCGGCACGGCCGACGACATGGCGCCGGACG
>Ga0308174_10000416_pt1 | contig 17708 bp, 15 predicted proteins | sample PhyPR2_FD_203894 | JGI IMG/M metagenome (GOLD analysis project Ga0308174, IMG submission 203894) | Soil microbial communities from UC Gill Tract Community Farm, Albany, California, United States - DLSLS.P.R2 | ecosystem: Environmental > Terrestrial > Soil > Agricultural land | place: USA...
GCTGATCGTGAAGCACAACGACGACTGTCTCACCGCCTACGCGCACAACCGGACGCTGCTGGTCAAGGAAGGCCAGACCGTCAAGCAGGGACAGCAGATCGCCGAAATGGGCGACACCGACAGCGATCGCACGATGCTGCATTTCGAAGTGCGTTACCAGGGCCGCTCGACGGACCCGTCGCGCTACCTGCCGCCGCGCTGAAAGCGGCGCGGCCGTTACGAGAAAGGTTACGAGGAAGAGGAATGAGGGAATGAGATCGACGAAGACATTGACCGCAGCCGCGATTCTGGCAGTTGCCGGCGGGGTTGCCGCCCTCGGAGGATGCGCGCACACGTCCACCATGACATATCTGCCATCCGGCGACGCGGGGTTTGCAATCAACTGTAGCGGCGGGGACGCGAGCACGAGCTGGGCGGCGTGCTACAAACAGGCGGGCGAAGTATGCGGCGCGTACGGCTACGACGTCGTCTCGAAGGACGCCGACAATGGCGCGACATCCGGTGGATCGGTTGCGGGAATCTTCGGCGCGAACATCAAGAATCGTTCGATGGTGATTCGCTGCAAGCAGTAAGCCACGCAGGTCACGCGTCCGACGGCTTGTCCTTGCCGGCTTTGGGCGCTCGCCAGCGCCCCGACAACGGGTCGATATGCGCGGCGAACGCGACGAGCGACGCAAGCGCGAGCGGAGCGATGGCGGCAAAAGCCCATAGCAGATTCATGGCGAAACCGGGTTGCAACAAGTTGCCCGATCATAACCGGGCCGCAAAACTTTCGCTTAAACCCCGGGTATGGCGCCGCGTCCAGTATTCGTGACCGATTACCGGCTTCTGCCGTGTGCGCCGTGCGTTACTGCGGCGGCGTCGGTGCAATGAGCATCGAAGGCGGGCGCGTGTCCGTCGGCACGCCCTTGTAGTCCGGCGGGTCTTGCGGCGGATGCTTCTGTGGGAAGGAATCGGCGCATGCGGACAAAACCAGCGCGAAGACCGCAGAACAGGCGAAGGACAGGACGATACGCGGCATGAAGTTCCCTGGAAAAGACAAAGGGGTTACAAGCCGAGACTTGTAACCCCTTCGTTTTATCGTGGTCGGAGCGATAGGATTCGAACCTACGACCCTCTGATCCCAAATCAGATGCGCTACCAGGCTGCGCTACGCTCCGACGAGCCGCGTATTGTAGCGTTGATGGGCGAGAACCGCAAACGCGACCGCGGCGCGCATCAGGGACCCCTGGCACGCATCGTTCTACCGCACGCTGAAGGGCCGACCTTCACCCGACAGAGACCTTAGCGGAGACCTTCGATGAACCTCATTCTCTGGCGTCACGCCGAAGCCGAAGACCACGCTTCGAGCGATCTCGCGCGTCAACTGACATCGCACGGACGCAAGCAGGCGCAAGGCATCGCGAAGTGGCTCAAGGCGCGCATCGACGACGACGCCATCTTTCTCGCAAGCCCCGCGACGCGCACCATCCAGACCGCCGAGGCATTCGGTGACCGTTATCGCGTGATCGACGACCTCGCGCCCGGCAGAACCGCGCAGAACGTGCTCGATGCCGCCGGCTGGCCCGGAGGCATCGCGCAGACGGTCGTCGTCATCGGGCATCAGCCGACGCTCGGGCGCGTCGCCGCGTTGCTGATGACCGGCGAGGAAGCGGAATGGTCGATCAAGAAGAGCGGCGTCTGGTGGTTTCAGGGCCGCCCGCGCGGCGGCGACGGACACATCGTCGTGCGCGCGGTGATGAATCCCGACCTGCTGTGACGGCATCGGCGGCATGTGTCGTTCATCGAAACGTCATTGCCACGCCATGCGAGCGTCACCGGGCGTCCCTACATTGGCGGGGACCAAAGCTACCGTCCCGCCGAGGAACGCCCATGCAAAACCCGCCGACGCCTTTCCTGCAATCCGGGGCGGCATCGCTCCCGCTCGATTCGCGCCGTCGCCTTCCGCGCACCGCGGAAACCGTCACCGGCCAGCACCGGCTGCAAGTCGCGTGGGCGCGTTCCGACGACGCGCTGCGCGAAGCCCAGCGCCTGCGCTATCGCGTGTTCGCCGATGAGATGGGCGCGCGCCTGTCCGGCCCGCCGGGGCTCGATGTCGACGCGTTCGACGCTTATTGCGATCACCTGCTCGTGCGCGATCTCGATACGCTGAAAGTAGTCGGCACGTATCGCGCGCTGCCGCCGCATCAGGCCGCGCGCATCGGGCGGCTGTATGCCGAGAGCGAGTTCGATGTCTCGCGCCTCACGCATCTGCGGCCGAAGCTCGTCGAAGTGGGACGCTCTTGCGTCCATCCGGACTATCGTCATGGCGCGGTCATCATGTCGCTGTGGGGCGGACTCGCTGCCTACATGATGCACAACGGCTACGAGACGATGCTCGGCTGCGCGAGCGTCGGCATGAACGATGGCGGCCACTACGCAGCGAACCTCTTCTGCTCGCTGCCCGCCGACGCGCTAGCCGCGCATGAATACCGCGCGTTCGCACATACGCCGCTGCCGGTGGAGGAACTGCGCACGGGCGTCGCAGTGAGCCCGCCGCCGCTCGTCAAAGGCTATCTGCGCCTCGGCGCGAAGATTTGCGGCGCGCCCGCCTGGGACCCGGACTTCAACACCGCGGACTTCCTCACGCTGTTTCGCCTGTCGGAGATCAACGCGCGCTACGCGCGGCATTTCATCGGCAACATGGGACGTTGAAGCCATGCGCGCCGACGCGCGGCCGGGCGATCAATCGCCGGTATAGATCACGCGATACGGCCGCCCGATCTTCTCCCACTCCATCGCTTCCTGCGTGAGGCTGTAGTCGGTGAGCGGATTGTTGGTCACCCACTCGCTCGGCAAGCGCACTTCGAAGCCGCCGGCCGCCGCCCTCACCTCGATGCCTGGCAGCCCGACATCCGCGCGACGCCGCGAGAGGAGCGCCGCGAGGCGCAGGCAAAAAAGCAGCGTCCACTCGATGTCGCGCGCCTGGGAGAGCTTGCCGAGCTTGCCCGCGTGACCGAGCACGAGCGCCGCAAGCCGCGCCTGATCGGTGCGCGAGAAGCCGGGCATATCCGCGTTGCTCGCGATATACGCCGAGTGCTTGTGATACGCGCTATGCGCAATGGACAAACCGATCTCGTGCAGCGACGACGCCCACGCGAGAAACATGCGGTTTTCCTCGCGGCGCTCGGCATCCGGTTCCCCGAGCTGATCGTAAAAGCTGATCGCGAGATCGCCGATGCGCTCGGCCTGCGCCGCATCCACGCCATAACGGCGCTTGAAGCCCTCGACCGTCACGGTGCGCATGTCCTGATGCTGCGAGCGGCCGAGCAGATCGTAGAGCACGCCGAGACGCAGCGCGCCGTCGGTGGTATCGACGTATTCGACGCCCAGTTCCTCGAACACGCCGAGCATGATCGAGAGCCCGCCGGCCAGCACCGGAATGCGGTCGGGCTTGAGCGCCACGAGCTTCAGCCGGTTCACGTTCTCCGCCTTGATGAGCGCGCGCTTCAGGCGTTCGAGCCCGCCGCGGGAAATGCCGTGGGTGTACTGTGGATCGTTGAAGCCGTTCGCCTCGACGAGTTCGGCGAGCGCGCGCGCCGTGCCCGACGAGCCGATCGCCTGATCCCAGCCCGTCTGCTTGTATTCGCGCGAGATGATCTGGATTTCGCGCTTGGCGGCGAATTCGGCCTGACGCATCGTGTATTCGTCGACGTTGCCGGCCGGGAAGAACAGGCGGCTGTGGCTCACGCAGCCGATATAAAGGCTTTCCATGTGGATCGGCGTGTAATGCGATCCGATGATGAACTCCGTCGACCCGCCACCGATATCCACGACGAGCCGCTTGCCCGCGCTCGCCGGCACCGAATGCGCGGCGCCCGCGTAAATGAGCCGCGCTTCTTCGCGGCCCGCGATGACTTCGATCGGAAAGCCCAGCGCGCTTTCCGCTTCGACCAGGAAGTCATGCGCGTTTTTTGCAACGCGCAGCGTGTTCGTTGCGACCGCGCGCACCTGATCCGGATGGAAGTCGCGCAGACGTTCGCCGAAGCGCTTGAGCGCGTCCCAGCCGCGCAACTGCGATGCGCGGTCGAGCATCTTGTCCTTCGAGAGCCCTGCCCCGAGGCGAACCGGCTCCCGCAGCGCATCGACCTGATAGATCTGGCTGCCTGCCGGCGTTTCCTCGACTCGCCCGACGATCAGTCGGAAACTGTTCGATCCGAGGTCGACCGCGGCAAGAAGATGGGGATGTGTGACCATCGGAGATCCAGAAAATCGTGAAGTGAGAAACGCGCTGCGCGCGTCGTTGCCGCTCTGCTACAGCGCACGAATTCTATTCCAAGGCTGGCGCAGACATTCGATTCGGGAACGCGCGCCTCTCGCTAGCGACGCTATCCGTAAAGTGAGTAGAATTTGTGACAATCGTTCTGTCACAATAAAGACATCTTACTGTGAGATTATCCGAACGTTCCTCTGCCCTTCCGATCGAGACACCATTCTCTCAGCCGATGTCCATACGCTACCCGCTCTTCAACCGCGAACTGGGCATTCTGGGTTTCAACGAGCGTGTACTGGCGCAAGCCGCCGACACTTCGGTGCCTTTGCTGGAGCGCTTGCGCTTCATCTGCATCACCAGCAGCAATCTCGACGAATTCTTCGAAGTCCGCATGGCGGGCCTTCAGGAGCAGATGCGCGACAACCCCGGCTCGCTCTCGCCGGACGGCATGTCGCTGCAGCATGTCTACGATCTCGTCTCAGAACGCGCGCAACGCCTCGTGCATCAACAATACGCGATGCTGCACGACATCGTGCTGCCCGCGCTCGAAATGGAAGGCATTTATTTTCATGGGGCGGAAAGCTGGACGGAGCAGCAGACCGCGTGGGCGCGCGAGTATTTCCTGAACGAAGTGCTGCCGGTGCTGACGCCTATCGGCCTTGATCCGGCGCATCCGTTTCCGCGCGTGCTCAACAAGAGCCTGAACTTCGTCGTTGAACTGGAAGGCACGGACGCCTTCGGCCGGCAAGCGATGATGGGCATCGTACAGGCGCCGCGCGCGCTGCCGCGCCTCGTGCGCATGCCGGAAGCGCTGTCGGGTTATCCGCATGGCTTCGTGCTGCTGAGCTCGTTCATGCAGCATTTCGTCAGCGAACTGTTTCCGCATCTCGTCGTGCGTAACTGCAACCAGTTTCGCATTACGCGCAATAGCGAGCTTTTCGTCGACGAAGACGAAATCACGAATCTGCGCGTCGCGTTGCAGGGCGAACTGCCGGCGCGGCATCTCGGCAACGCGGTGCGGCTGGAAGTGTCGGCGGAAACGCCGCCGCATCTCATCCGCCGCCTGCTCGACGAAAGCCAGTTGAAGGAGCGCGACTGCTATCGCGTGAATGGCGCGGTCAATCTCGTGCGGCTCATGCAGTTGCCCGAGATGGTGGACCGGCCGGACCTCAAGTTCGTGCCGCACATTCCGTCGGTGCCGAAGAGCATTGCGAACACGACCAATCTCTTCGACGCGATCGATCAGGGCGATATCCTGCTGCATCATCCGTACGAGAGCTTTCAGCCCGTGCTGGAATTGCTGCTGCACGCGGCCAAAGATCCGCAGGTCGTCGCGATCAAGCAGACCATCTATCGCACCGGCACCGATTCGCCGCTGATGGACGCGCTCATGCAGGCCGCGCGCAACGGCAAGGAAGTGACCGTCGTGGTCGAGCTGCTCGCGCGCTTCGACGAAGAAACGAACATCAACTGGGCGTCGCAACTGGAAGCGGTGGGCGCCCATGTGGTGTATGGCGTGGTCGGCCACAAGTGCCACGCGAAGATGATGCTGATCGTGCGGCGTGTGTCGCAAGGCGGCAAGACGGTGCTCAAGCGTTACGCGCATCTCGGCACGGGCAACTATCACCCGCGCACGGCGCGTCTTTACACCGACTTCGGCCTGATGACCGCCGATCAGGCCATGTGCGAAGACGTGCATCACGTGTTTCAGCAGTTGACGGGCATTGGCGGCGAGCTTTCGCTGCATCAGCTATGGCAGTCGCCGTTCACGTTGCACGCGAGGCTGATCGAAGCGATTCGCGCGGAAGCCGAGCACGCGCGCGCGGGCAGGCGGGCGCGCATTGTCGCGAAGATGAACGCGCTGCTCGAACCCACCGTGATCGCCGCGCTCTATGAGGCGTCGCATGCGGGCGTGAAGATAGATCTGATCGTGCGTGGCGTGTGTTCGCTCAAACCCGGCGTGGAAGACCTGTCCGAGAACATTACGGTGCGCTCGATCGTCGGGCGTTTTCTCGAACATCATCGCATCTTCTATTTCTATGCGAACGGTCAGGAGAACGTGTATTTGTCGAGCGCCGACTGGATGGATCGCAACTTCTTCCGTCGCGTGGAAGTAGCGTTCCCGATCCGCGACCGGCGTTTGAAGCGCCGCGTGATCGCAGAAGGACTCTCCGTCTGTCTCGGCGACAACCAGTCCGCGTGGGTCATGCAAAGCGATGGGCATTACCGCAAGCGCCGCTCGGGTAAAGCCATCCGCAATGCGCAGTTGGGATTGCTTGCGAAGTTCTGTTCGTAGAGCGCTATCAGCGCCCTCGCCTCGCGCTCATGCCGCAAGCGACTTTCTCAGCGCAGTGCGCTCAGCCGGAAAGCGCACGGCGAACGTGCTGCCCCGCCCCACTTCACTTTTCACATCGAGCTCGGCACGATGCCGTTGCAGCACATGCTTGACGATGGCGAGTCCCAGACCCGTGCCGCCCGTATCGCGCGAACGGCTGCGGTCGATGCGGTAGAACCGCTCCGTCAAGCGCGGAATGTGCTCGGCAGGAATGCCCAGGCCGCTGTCGCGCACCGTAAAGACCGCGCGGTCGTTCACGCGCTCCCATGAAACGTCGATTGCGCCGCCATCGGGCGTATAGCGCACCGCGTTCGTCACGAGATTGCCGAGCGCGCTCACCAGTTCGGTTTCGGCACCGGCGACGGTCAGCGCGTCGTCGTTATGAAAACGAATGCGATGACGTCCGCCCGAAAGACTGTTCGCATCGTCCTCGAGATGACGGAGCACCGCGCGCATGTCGAGCAGATCGTCGCCGGGCGGGCGCATGTCGCCTTCGAGACTGGCGAGCACGAGCAGATCGCGCACGATATTCTGCATGCGCGTCGCCTGCTGATTCATCATGTCGAGATAGCGCATGCGGTCCGCTTCGTCGAGTGGCAGTTCGCGCATGGTTTCCAGAAAGCCCAGCAGTACGGTAAGCGGCGTCTTCAGTTCGTGCGATACGTTCGCGACGAAATCGCGCCGCATGGAATCGGTGCGTTCGAGTTCGGTGATGTCCTGCGTGAGGATCAGCTTGCGGTTCTCGCCATACGGAAACACCTGCACGGAGATGGTCCGCTGCCGGTTCGCGCCCATGCCCCGCATCACGAGCATCTCCTCGTAATGGTGCGAGTTCAGATAGCGAATGAAATCCGGATGCCGCACGAGATGCGTGATGTGCTGACGCAGATCGCGCTTCGCATCGAGACCGAAGTGCTTCTCCGCAATCGCGTTGCACCATTCGATCTGGTCATGATCGTCGAGCATCGCCACGCCGTTGGGCGATGCCTGGATGGCCTGAATGAAGCGCGAATGCTGCTGCTCGACCTGGCGCACTTGCGCGTGCCAGCGCTTCGCGAGCTTGTGCAGCCGGTAATAGATCTCGCCCCAGATGCCGAGCGCGCTCGGCACTTCGCCGTAGACGGGCGCGTCGAGAAGACGCCACAGACGCTGCGTGTGATACGTGCCGACAAAGCTCTGCACGACGAGCACGACAATTGCGAAGCCGAGCGCCGTGCGCATGCCGGCCAGTGCGCCGATCGCCGCGCACAGCGCCGCGAGCAGCGCGAGGGACACGATGGACCGCGTCCAGATGATGTTCATGGTGTCGGCGAAATCGAAGGACGGCGCATGTCGGCGTGGCCTGTGCGGGCTTCAGGCACTCTTCGCGAGCCGGTAGCCGCTGCCGCGTACCGTTTCGATCATGGCATCGCAGCCTGCGGGCTTGAGCGCAGCGCGCAGGCGCTTGATATGGACATCGACCGTGCGCTCTTCCACGAACACGTGATCGCCCCACACCTGGTCCAGCAACTGCGTGCGGCTGTGCACGCGCTCGGGATGCGTCATGAAAAAATGCAGCAGCCGGAACTCGGTCGGGCCAAGATCGAGCTTGATGTCGTTGCCCGAATGACTCGCCGCCACGCGATGCGTCCCCGGATCGAGGCGCAGCCCGTTGATCGCGACCACGTCTTCCGTCAGTTGCGGCGCGCGCCGGCGCAGCACTGCCTTGATGCGCGCCATCAGTTCCTTCGGTGAAAAGGGCTTGGTGACGTAATCGTCCGCGCCGATTTCGAGCCCGAGCACCTTGTCCTGCTCGTCGCCGCGCGCGGTGAGCATGATGATCGGAATGTGCTTCGTGCGTTCGTTGTTGCGCAGTTCGCGCGCGAACGTGATGCCGGACTTCGCCGGCAGCATCCAGTCCAGCAGCACGAGATCGGGCAGCACGTCGCTGATCAGGTTTTGCGCCTGCTCCGCGTTGTAAGCGCGAATCGGGCAATGTCCCGCATGTTGCAGGTTCACCGAGATCAGCTCGGAGATCGCGGGTTCGTCTTCGACGACGAGGATACTGCTGGGCATCGGCACCTCTTGACCTTTGGCTTGAAGTGAAACGGTATGGTTAGCTGAGTGCTTCGCGTTCGAGCTGGTCGCGCGAAATGTGGCGCACGTCCGTGCCCTTCACGATGTAGATGATGAACTCGGCGATGTTCTTCGCGTGGTCGCCTATCCGCTCCACCGCCTTCGCGATGAACAGATAATCGAGGCCCACGGAGATCGTGCGCGGGTCTTCCATCATGTAGGTCACGAGCTTGCGCACGAAGGCGCGGAATTCATCGTCGATGGCCTTGTCGTCGCGCACGATCTGCGCGGCGGCCACCGTGTCGAGGCGCGCGAAGGCATCAAGCGCGCGGCGCAGGATCGACACCGCCATCTCGCCCGAGAGCTTGATCTCCGCGATGTTCACCGTGCGGCCCGCGCCGTCCTCGTTGATGCGCTTTACGCGCTTGGCGATCTTCTCGGCTTCGTCGCCGGCGCGCTCCAGATTCGTGATCGTCTTCGAGATCGCCATCAGAAGACGCAAGTCGCGCGCGGCCGGCTGACGGCGCGCGATGATGTTGCTGCACTCCTCGTCGATCTCCACTTCCATCATGTTGAGGCGCGTCTCGGCGCCGATCACCTGATCGGCGATCTGGATATCGAACTCGTTCAATGCCTGCATCGCGCTCGTGATCTGCGATTCGACGAGACCACCCATTTCGAGTACTTTCGACGACACCGCGTTCAGATCGGCGTCGAACTGGCTCGACAGATGTTTATCGGACATGTTGTGCTCCTGTAGTCCTTTGTTCGTTCCGACCCAACGCGATCAGCCGAAGCGGCCCGTGATGTAGTCTTCGGTTTCCTTGCGAGCGGGCTTGATGAAGATCTTCTCGGTATCGCCGAATTCGATCAACTCACCAAGGTACATATACGCAGTGTAGTCCGAGCACCGCGCCGCCTGTTGCATGTTGTGCGTGACGATCACGACCGTATAGTCGTTCTTCAGCTCGGCGATCAACTCTTCGATGCGGCCCGTCGATATCGGGTCGAGCGCGGAGCAAGGTTCATCGAGCAACAGCACTTCGGGACGAATGGCGATGCCGCGCGCAATGCACAGACGCTGCTGCTGTCCTCCCGACAGGCCGTAGCCGCTTTGCTGGAGCTTGTCCTTCACTTCGGTCCACAGCGCGGCCTTGGTGAGCGCCCATTCGACGCGGTCGTCCATCTCGGAACGCGACAGTTGCTCGAACATCTTCACGCCGAACGCGATGTTGTCGTAGATGGACATCGGAAATGGCGTTGGCTTCTGGAACACCATGCCGACGCGCGCGCGCAAAAGCGAGATGTCGCGCGTGGTTTCCAGCAGGTTCGCGCCGTCCATCAGGATTTCTCCCTCGGCGCGCTGCTCCGGATAAAGCGCGTACATCTTGTTGAACGTGCGCAGGAGCGTGGACTTGCCGCATCCCGACGGACCGATGAACGCAGTCACCTTCTTCTCGGGAATGCGCAGGTTGATGTTCTTCAGCGCGTGATACTTGCTGTAGAAGAAGTTGAGGTTCTTCACCTCGATCTTCGGCCTGAGCGAGTCGGCCGGCGGCGCGGCATGCGTCGGACGCGTGCTGCCCGGCACAGGGCCGCGCTCGACCGGCGCGTCGTTCGTCTTCGTATCCAGGTGGTTGACACCACTTTCGACCAGATTCATGGAATCACTCCGCCCTTATTTCTTCGAGAAAATCGACCGTGCCAGGATATTCAGACCCAGCACACCGAGCGTAATCAGGAACACACCGGCCCACGCGAGCACTTGCCATTGCGGGAACGGGCTCATCGCGAACTTGTAGATCGTCACCGGCAGGTTCGCCACCGGCTGGTTCATGTCGAGCGAGAAAAACTGGTTCGACAGCGCCGTGAAAAGCAGCGGCGCGGTTTCACCGGCAATGCGCGCAACGGCCAGCAGCACGCCGGTGATGATGCCGCCCACCGACGCCTTCAGCGTGATCGACATCACCATCTTCCACTTCGGCGTGCCGAGCGCGAACGCGGCCTCACGCAGCGCGTTCGGCACGAGCTTCAGCATGTTTTCCGTCGTGCGGATGACGATCGGAATCTGCAGGAGTGCCAGCGCGATCACACCGGCCCAGCCGGAAAACCGCCCCATCTTCGTCACGACGAGCGCATACACGAACAGCCCGACGACGATCGAAGGCGCGGACAGCAGGATGTCGTTGATGAAGCGCGTGATGTTCGCGAGCCAGCGCTTCTGGCCGTATTCCGCGAGATAGACTCCCGCGAGGATGCCGAGCGGCGTGCCGATGCACGTCGCGAGCACGACGAGCATCAGGCTCCCGACGATGGCGTTGGCAAGACCGCCGCCATCGGTGTTCGGCGGGGGCGTCGACTGCGTGAATAGTTCGACCGACAAGCCCGAGACACCGAACTTCAAGGTGGTGAAAAGGATCCATACGAGCCACAGCAGGCCGAAGGCCATTGCCGCGAGCGACAGCGTCAGCGCGACTGCATTGATGCCGCGGCGGCGGCGCTGCAATCTGACGCGCGAGGCGTGCACGCGGTCCGGGTCCTGATCGAACGTGACGGGGCGACTCACTTTGAACCCTCCCCGCGTTCCATGTGCAGCAGCATCAGCTTGGAAAGCGTGAGCACGATGAACGTGATGACGAAGAGAATCAGGCCCAGCTCCATCAATGCGGATGTATGCAGGCCGGGGCTCGCTTCCGCGAACTCGTTGGCAAGCGCCGACGTGATGCTGTTGCCCGGTGAAAAGAGCGACACGTTGTCGAGCAGATTGGTGTTGCCGATCACGAACGTCACCGCCATGGTTTCGCCGAGCGCGCGGCCGAGGCCGAGCATCACGCCGCCGATGACGCCAGCGCGCGTGTACGGGAGCACGATCTTCCACATGACTTCCCAAGTCGTGCAGCCGATGCCGTATGCGGATTCCTTCAGCAGCACGGGCGTGACTTCGAACACGTCGCGCATGACGGACGCGATGTACGGAATGATCATGATCGCGAGAATGACTCCCGCGCACAGAATGCCGATGCCGATGGGCGGCCCCTGAAAGAACACGCCGATGACCGGCACGCCGCCCAGGAGATGCCCGAGCGGCTTTTCGAAGTAACCGGCGAAGATCGGCGCGAAGACGAGCAGGCCCCACATGCCGTAGACGATGGACGGAATCGCCGCGAGCAGTTCGATCGCGACGCCGAGCGGCCGGCGCAACCACGCCGGCGCCAGCTCCGTCAGGAAGAGCGCGATGCCGAAGCTGACCGGCACCGCGATGATGAGCGCGATGATCGAGGTTGCGATGGTGCCGTAGATCGGAACGAGCGCGCCGAAGCTGTCGCTCGGCGGATCCCACTCGGCGCGCCAGAGAAAGCTCAGGCCGAATTTCTGAATCGTCGGCATCGACGCCACGAGAAGCGAAACGATGATGCCGCCGAGCAGGAGCAGCGTCACCACGGCCGCAAGCCGGGTGACGCCGCCGAAAATGATGTCGCCGATGCGGCTCGGCGCGCGCTGCGTATGCGCCGCCGGCGGCGCCGACGCTAGATTGATGTCCGACATGGGAGCCTTGGTTACGCTGCGTGTCAGACCACGCGGCAGTCCCTGCGACTGCCGCGTGGTTTTGTGCTGCTTGCCTGTCCTGACTTCAAGAGCTTAGGACAGTTTCAGACCCTGCGACTGCTTACTGCGCGACCGCTTTGCCGGACGCGTCCTTCACTTTTGCCTTCCATTGCGACCGGATTTCTGCGACGACCGATTCCGGCAGCGAGATGTAATCGAGATCGCTTGCAGCCTGGCCGCCGTTCTTGAACGCCCAGTCGAAGAACTTCAGCGTCTCGGTGCCCTGCGCGGCCTTGTCCTGCGTCGAATGCAGCAGCACGAAGGTTGCGCCGACGATCGGCCATGCGTCCTTGCCCGGCTCGTTCGTCAGGATCTGATAGAACGACTTCGACCAGTCCGCGCCTGCAGCCGCCGCCTTGAACGTCTCGGTCTTTGGCTCGACGGTCGTGCCGGCCGAATTCTTCAGGTCGACGTAAGTCATGTGGTTCTGCTTCGCGTAGGCCCATTCCACATACCCGATCGCGCCCGGCAGACGCTGCACGAAGGCCGCGACGCCGTCGTTGCCCTTGCCACCCGTGCCGGTCGGCCAGTTGACCGTCGAGCCCTCGCCGACCTTCGACTTCCAGTCGGCGTTGACCTTCGACAGATAGTTGGTCCAGATGAAGCTCGTGCCCGAGCCGTCCGCGCGACGCACCACGGCGATGTCCGTATCCGGCAGCTTGACGTTTGAATTCAGCGCCGCGATGGCCGGGTCGTTCCACTTCTTGATCTTGCCGAGGTAGATGTCGCCGAGCACCTGACCCGACAGCACCACTTCGCCTGCCTTCACGCCCGGCACGTTGATGACCGGCACCACGCCGCCGACCACCGTCGGAAACTGGAAGAGGCCGTCCTTCGCGAGTTCTTCGTCTTTCAGCGGCGCGTCCGAGCCCGCGAAATCCACGGTCTTCGCGACGATCTGCTTGATGCCGCCCGACGAACCGATGCCCTGGTAGTTGACCTTGCCGCCGCCGCTTTTCTGATAGGCGTCTGCCCACTTGGTGTAGATCGGAGCTGCGAAGGTGCTGCCCGCGCCGGTGATATCGGCGGCTTGCGCAGAGATGGCGAACGTTGCGCCAATTACGCAAGCCAGCGCGGTGTGCATCAATTTCATGAGACCTCCAGGGTTGTGAGCGTGTGAGACGACACCGCGAAATATAGGCAGTCTGTGTGACAGTAATATGACTCACTGTTAAGCGGGCGTGACAGTAGCCTTACGCGATGAAAGTCTGCTCGCGCGTTCAAACGCCGGAAAGGCGCGAAAAACAAAAAGCGGGCCGAAGCCCGCTTTTTAGCGAAAACGACGAAACTCGGAAAAACGCCTACGAAGTCACCTCTTTCACGACCTGCGCAATCGTTTCCGCGTGGCGAACCGCGTCCTGTTGCGCGGCGGCTTCCACCATCACGCGCAAGACGGGCTCCGTTCCCGACGCGCGAATCAGCACGCGACCGCGCGATTCGAGGGAATGCTCGGCTTGCTCGATAGCGCGTCGAATCGCGTCGCTGTTTTTCCAGTCCGCGCCCGCGTTCATGCGCACATTGATCAGTTTCTGCGGGAACAGACTCACGCCGTCGAGCAGTTCGGCAAGCGTCTTGCCGCTGCGCTTGAGCGCGGCGAGAACGAGCAGCGCGGACACGATGCCGTCGCCCGTCGAATGGCGGTCCAGCGACAAGATATGGCCGGAGCCTTCTGCCCCAAGCTGCCAGCCGTGCTCGCGCAGCTTCTCGAGCACATAGCGGTCGCCTACTGCGGCGCGCACGAACTGCACGCCCGCCTCCTTGAGCGCCACCTCCACCGCCATGTTGGTCATCAGCGTGCCGACCGCGCCGGCCACCTTGCCGTCGGTCGCGATGCGGTCCTTCACCAGCACGTAGAGCAGTTCGTCGCCGTTGTATAGGCGTCCGGCCGAATCGACGATCTGCAGGCGATCCGCGTCGCCGTCCAGCGCGATGCCGATATCAGCCTTGTGCTCCTGCACGGCCCGCACGAGCGCATCGGGCGCGGTGGCGCCGACGCCGTCGTTGATATTGAAACCGTTCGGCGAAACACCGATCGTCACGACTTCCGCGCCCAGTTCGTGGAACACGTGCGGCGCAACGTCATAAGCCGCGCCGTGCGCGCAGTCGATCACGAGTCTCAGGCCCCGCAGATCGAAGCTCGCGGGGAACGTGCTCTTGCAGAATTCGATGTAACGGCCGCCGGCGTCATCCAGACGCCGCGCCTTGCCGAGTTGTTCGGACGGCGCACAGTCCATCGGCTTTTCGAGTTGCGTCTCGATTTGCAGTTCGACTTCGTCCGGCAGCTTGTTGCCATCGGCCGAGAAAAACTTGATGCCGTTGTCGTCGTAAGGATTATGCGACGCGCTGATGACCACGCCCGCCGAGAGCCGCAGAGCGCGCGTCAGATAGGCGACGCCGGGCGTCGGCATGGGGCCGGCCAGCATGACGTCGACGCCCGCCGCCGAAAAGCCGGATTCGAGCGCCGCTTCGAGCATATAGCCGGAAACACGCGTGTCCTTGCCGATCAGCACCGTCGGGCGATTGCCCTTCTGGGGCAACCGGTCCGCGCCCGCGAGCACTTTGCCGGCTGCGTAGCCGAGTTTGAGTACGAAGTCCGGCGTGATCGGGGGCGCGCCCACGCGTCCGCGAATACCGTCAGTTCCGAAATATCGCCGTGCCATTGTTGCTTGACCCTCCTCGCGGACGTATGCGCTTCATCTGGTCCGCGATCTTCGTTGATGACCTCTGCCGGCGCGAGCGCCTTCGCCGCAGTTTTTCCCGGCCCGAGCCGGCTCTAATGATGCCCGCGATGCGCGGCGTTCTTTGTGGCTTGCCAAACTTTCAGCGCGTCAACCGTTTCGGCCACATCGTGAACGCGAATGATCGCCGCGCCGCGTTCGGCAGCGCACACGGCCGCCGCGAGGCTCGCCGGCAAACGTTCGACCGCGCCACGGCCGGTGACAGCGCCTAACATCGACTTGCGCGACATGCCGGCGAGCAGCGCGTGATGCGTGCCGGGCGGCAGCGTCGCCGCGAGTTCGGCAAGCAGCGTGTAATTATGCCCGACCGTTTTCCCAAAGCCATAGCCGGGATCGAAACTGATTCGATCCGCCGCGATGCCCGCGCTCGTGAGCGCCGCCCGCCGCTCGACGAAGAAGTCGCGCACGGAAGCGACGACATCGTCGTAAAGCGGCTCCTGTACCTGCATCGTGCGCGGCTCTCCGAGCATGTGCATTACGCACAGACCGCAGTGGCTGTCCTGGACAGCGTCGAGCGCGCCTTGCTGACGCAGCCCCCAAATGTCGTTGATCATGTCCGCGCCGGCATCGAGTGCGGCGCGCATGACGGCGGGCTTGTAGGTATCGACGGAAATCGGAATATGCACGGCGCGCAACGCCTCGACTATTGGCACCACACGCTCCAGTTCCTCGTCGAGCGGGACCGGCGGCGCGCCAGGACGCGTCGATTCCCCGCCGATATCGATCATGTCCGCGCCATCGGCAAGCATCTGTTCGGCGCGGGCGAGCGCGGCGCCGCGCGAAAGGAAGCGGCCGCCATCGGAGAAGGAGTCGGGCGTGACGTTCAGGATGCCCATCACGAGCGGCCGCTCGAAGGTCAGCGTGAAGCGGCCGCATTGCAGCGGCTGCGCGAGAACGATGGAAGAAGTGGAAGTGGTCAAGCGAGTGTGCCGAAGCGAATGAAGCGCCTGCGGAAGATCGATGCGCGAACGCGGGCCATAAAATGAAAAATGGGCCGGCGTGCATTGCACGCCGGCCCATGATCGGACTCGGGTAGATTAGGCCGGCGCGGTGGCGCTGCCCGGCTTCACCTCGGTGCCGCTGTTGCCGCTCGGAGGCGTATCGCCCGACGGCGGCGGCAGGTTCTTCGGCGGACGCGGCGGACGGCCCGCCATGATGTCGCTGATCTGGTCAGCGTCAATGGTTTCCCATTCGAGCAAAGCCTTGGTCATCGCATCGACCTTGTCGCGGTTGTCTTCCAGCAGCTTGCGGGCGAGCGCGTATTGCTCGTCCAGGATGCGGCGGATTTCCGCATCGACCTTCTGCAAGGTAGCTTCCGAAACGGTCTTCGATGCGAGCTTGCCGAACATGCCATCCGGCTCGGTATCGACGTACACCATGGTGCCGAGCGTGTCCGACATGCCGTAACGCGTCACCATGTCCCGCGCCATTTTCGTTGCGCGCTCGAAGTCGTTCGAAGCGCCCGTGGACATGGAGTTCAGGAACACTTCTTCCGCTGCACGGCCGCCGAACAAAATTGCGATTTCTTCCAGCATCTTGTCGCGATACAGATTCACCCGATCATGTTCCGGCAACTGCCAGGTCACGCCCAATGCCCAGCCGCGCGGCATGATCGTGACCTTGTGCACCGGGTCGGCATGCGGCAGCAGCTTGGCGACCACCGCGTGGCCCGACTCGTGGTACGCCGTGTTGCGGCGTTCCTCTTCGCGCATGACAGCCGACTTGCGCTCCGGACCCATGAAGATCTTGTCCTTCGCGTCTTCGAAATCCTGCATCTCGACGATGCGCTTGCCACGGCGAGCCGCAAAAAGCGCCGCTTCGTTGACGAGGTTGGCCAGATCCGCACCCGAGAAGCCCGGCGTACCGCGCGCAATAACCGATGCGTCGACGTCGTTTGCAATCGGCACCTTGCGCAGGTGCACCTTCATGATGTGCTCGCGACCGCGAATGTCCGGCAGACCGACGTACACCTGACGGTCGAAACGGCCGGGACGCAGCAGCGCCTTGTCGAGCACGTCCGAACGGTTCGTCGCAGCAATCACGATGACGCCGGAGTTCGCTTCGAAGCCGTCCATCTCGACGAGCATCTGATTCAGCGTCTGCTCGCGCTCGTCGTTACCGCCGCCCATGCCCGCGCCGCGATGACGGCCCACAGCGTCGATTTCGTCGATGAATACGATACACGGCGCGTGCTTCTTCGCCTGTTCGAACATGTCGCGAACGCGTGCCGCGCCCACGCCGACAAACATTTCCACGAAGTCCGAACCGGAGATGCTGAAGAACGGCACCTTCGCCTCGCCCGCGATAGCGCGAGCAAGCAGGGTCTTACCCGTGCCCGGAGGGCCGACCAGCAGTACACCGCGCGGGATACGACCGCCGAGCTTCTGGAACTTCTGCGGATCGCGCAGGAAGTCGACGAGTTCCGACACTTCTTCCTTCGCCTCGTCGCAACCGGCGACATCGGTGAAATTGATCGCGTTGTTATTTTCGTCGATCAGCCGCGCTCGCGACTTGCCGAACGAGAACGCCCCGCCTTTGCCGCCCCCCTGCATCTGCCTCATCATGTAGAACCAGAAGCCGATAATGAGAATGGTCGGCCCGAGATAGTACAGCGCGGAGACGAGCGCGTTGGGTTCATCGTCAGCCTTGCCGCTGACCTGAACGCCGTATTTCATCAGATCGCCGACCATCCAGATGTCGCCGGGCGACACGATCTGGTACT
>Ga0308174_10000418_pt1 | contig 17654 bp, 16 predicted proteins | sample PhyPR2_FD_203894 | JGI IMG/M metagenome (GOLD analysis project Ga0308174, IMG submission 203894) | Soil microbial communities from UC Gill Tract Community Farm, Albany, California, United States - DLSLS.P.R2 | ecosystem: Environmental > Terrestrial > Soil > Agricultural land | place: USA...
CGCGGTCGTCGATCTGCTTGATCGCGTCCTACATCTGCCCGGCGCCGGGCAGCATGCCGAGCAGGTTGGCGATCGGGCCCATCTTCCGGATCGACAGCATCTGCTCGAGGAAGTCCTCCAGCGTGAAGCCCTCGCGGGAGGCGAGCTTGCCGGCCATCTTCTCGGCCTGGTCGGCGTCGAAATGGCGCTCGGCCTGCTCGATGAGGGTGAGCACGTCGCCCATGCCGAGGATGCGCGAGGCCATGCGCTCGGGATGGAAGACGTCGAAGTCGGTCAGCTTCTCGCCGGTGGAGGCGAACATGATCGGCTGGCCGGTCACGTAGCGGACGGACAGCGCGGCGCCACCGCGGGCGTCGCCGTCGAGCTTGGTGAGGACGACGCCGGAGAAGCCGACACCCTCCTGGAACGCCGTCGCCGTCGTGACCGCGTCCTGGCCGATCATCGCGTCGACGACGAAGAGGGTCTCGTCGGGGTTGACCGCGTCGCGGATCGCGGCGGCCTGCGCCATCAGGTCGGCGTCGATGCCCAGCCGGCCGGCGGTGTCGACGACGACGACGTCGTGCATGGTGCGGCGGGCGTGCTCGATCGACTCGCGGGCGACCTGCACCGGGTCGCCGACGCCGTTGCCGGGCTCGGGCGCGAAGACGTCGACCCCGGCCTGCCCGGCGACCACCGACAGCTGGGTGACGGCGTTGGGACGCTGGAGGTCGGCGGCGACCAGCAGCGGGGTGTGGCCCTGGCTCTTCAGCCAGCGGCCGAGCTTTCCGGCCAGCGTCGTCTTCCCGGCGCCCTGCAGACCGGCGAGCATGATCACCGTCGGCGACTGCTTGGCCAACCGGATGCGGCGGGTCTCGCCGCCGAGGATCTCGATGAGCTCCTCGTTGACGATCTTGATGACCTGCTGCGCCGGGTTCAGCGCCTGGGAGACCGCCTCCCCGCGGGCACGTTCCTTGACCGCGGCGATGAACGCGCGGACGGCCGGCAGGGCGACGTCGGCCTCCAGCAGCGCGATGCGGATCTCGCGCGCGGTGGCGTCGATGTCGGCTTCGGTGAGCCGACCCTTGCCTCGCAGGCCGGTGAAGACCTTGTCCAGGCGGTCGGAGAGGGTCTCGAACACAGCACGTCCTCAGAAGTCTTGGGCGCGACGCGTCGCGCCACCTGACCCCAGGGTATCGACCTCAGGCCGCCGTCACTCAGGCAGCAAGGTCACTCAGGCAGCAAGGTGCATGCGCAGGACGTCGGCCACCACGGCGGCGTCACCGATCACGAACGCGGAGCCGCAGTCGGCGCACGCCCACTCGGGGCACTCGCCGCCGGCGTCGGTGTGGCCGTCGGCGCAGGGCGGCTGCACGAACACGCGGACGTCGTCACAGGTGGGGCACGGCCATGCGCGGCTGTCGATGAATCGACTCGTCATGCGGGGCTCCTCTCGGCAGCAGGACCGTTCCGTCCCGCTCTGCACCGACGGTCGCATGCACGTCTGACAGAACCGGGGACCTCAGTTCGGCGTGTCTGCACCACCCGACACGGCCGGGTCGTGCTCGGCCTCGTGCGTCCCACGCGTCGCGCCGGACAGCGCCGCCTCCACCCGGCGGCGCTGCTCGAGCTCCACCGGCGACCCCGAGGAGTTGCAGACGTAGAAGCAGTCGACGGCGTCGCCGCCCAGGGTCTCGATCCGCGCGGACGTGACGTCGAGCCCCTCCCCCGCGATCGCGGCCGTGAGCCAGTAGAGCAACCCCGCCCGGTCTGCGGCGCGGACCTCGACGATGCCCGTCGCGTCGCCGCTCACCTCGCCGTTGTGCCAGGAGATGCGCGGGGGCGCGACCCGCGCGCCGTCCTGCCGGTAGTCGGCCTCCCGCTGCCGCAGCCGCGCGGCCAGGGGCAGCGTGCCCTCCAGCGCGGCCCGGACACCGTCGGCGAGGATCTCGGGCACCGGCGCGCGGCCGAACCGCGGGTGCACGGCGAGGACCAGCGTCGCCCGGCCGGCCTCCACCGACATCTTCGCCGCCCGCACGTCGAGCTGATTGAGCGCCAGCACGCCCGCGCAGGTGCTCAGCAACCCCGGCCGGTCACGCGCCACGATGGTCACCTGCTGGCCGTCCGCCACGTTCTCGATGCCGACGGTGACCGCGTCGGCGGTCCCCTCGACGTCCTGCGGCGCGGCCCTGGCCTGCGGCTCGGTGGGGTGCAGCACCGGCTGCGGCTCGGTGACCGGCCCGGCGCCCGGCTCCGGACCGAGCCGGGCCTGCACGCGGGCGACGAGGGCGGCGACGAGGTGGGCCTTCCACGGTGACCACGCCGACGCGCTGGTGGCGGCCCCGTCGGCCTGGGCGAGGGCGTGCAGGAGCTGGAGGACGGCGGCGTCGTGGCCGATCGTCGCCGCGACCCGGTCGATGGTGGCGGGGTCGTCGATGTCCCGCCGCGTGGCGGTCACGGGCAGCAGCAGGTGGTGCCGCACCAGGGTGGCCAGCACCGCGACGTCCTCGGGCGCGAAACCCATCCGCGTGCCGATCTCGGCGGCGATCGGCTCGCCGACCACGCTGTGGTCGCCCGGCCAGCCCTTGCCGATGTCGTGCAGGAGTGCGGCGACGAGCAGCAGGTCGGGCCGGTCGACGTCGCGGGTCAGCTCGGCGGCGGCCGCCGCGGCCTCCACCAGGTGGCGGTCGACGGTGAAGCGGTGCCAGGGATGGCGCTGCGGGAGGGACCGCACACGGTCCCACTCCGGCAGCAGCCGGGACAGCAGGCCCTCCTGGTCCAGCTGCTCGAGCACGGCGACCGCCGCCTGCCCGCTGGCCAGCAGCCGGAGGAACGACCAGCGGACCTCCGGCGGCCACGGCTCGGGCACCGGCGGGCTGTGCACGGCGAGCACCTTGAGCGTGTAGGGCGAGAGCAGCAGGTCGGCGCGGGCGGCGGCCGCGGCCGCCCGCAGCAGGAGGCCGGGATCGGCGGCCGGGCGCGCGTCGCGGGCGAGCACGACCTCGTCGCCCTGACGCACGACCCCCTCGGCCAGCGGCTCGCGGCGCACGCGGCGGCCGCGGGGCCGGCGTACCAGGCCCGCCTCCACCCGGCGCCACGTCTCGTCGGCCACGAATGCCAGGCGCCGGCCGGCCAGGCTCACCTCGCGCAGCAGCGCGTCCTCGTCGGCCAGGCCGAGCGCCTCGGCCACCGGGCGCTGCTCCTGGCGGACGAGCACGTCGCTGGGGCGGCCGGCCCGGCGGCGCAGCTCGTCGCGCACGTCGAGCAGGAAGCGGTAGGTCTGCTCGATCTCCTCGGTGGGGTCGTCGGCGAGCTGGGCGATCGCCACCGCCCGCAGGATCTGCCCCTCGCGCAGGCCGCCGTAGGCCTCCTTGAGGTCGGGCTCGAGCAGGAACGCCAGCTCGCCGAGCTGTCGGGCGCGACCGCGGCGCAGATCGCGCAGCTGCGGCAGCAGCCGGGACGCCGACTGCCGCCAGCTCGCGCGGGTCGCCGTCCGCAGCCGGGCGGCGAGGTCGGCGTCGCCGGCGATCAGCCGGACGTCGAGCAGCCCGAGGCCGGCCTTCGGGTCGGTGGAGGCCACGGTGACGGCCTCGGCGACGGTGCGGACCGAGTGGTCGAGACGCAGGCCGGCGTCCCACACCGGGTACCAGAGCGCGTCGGCGAGGGCGGCGATCTCGGGCCGGTCCTCGTGCACCAGGACCAGGTCCAGATCACCGTGCGGCGGCAGCTCGCCCCGGCCGAGACTGCCGACGGCCACCAGCGCGACGCCGTCGGTGCCGGCCCTGGGCGGTGGCGCGCCCCGGCGCTGCTTCGGCGGGGGCGTGCCCGCGGTCGCGTCGGCGAGCAGGCCGGAGAGCCACGCGTCCAGCCTGCCCACCCGCTCGGCGCGGGCCACGCCCGGCAGGGCCCCGATGTCCAGCACGACTCCCCCTGTTCGGCGAGAAGAGACGGCCGGGACGGCGGGTGTGCCCCCGCCGTCCCGGCCGATCGGCCACTGCGCGCTGTCTAGAGCGCGTCGTCACCACGCTCGCCGGTGCGGACGCGCACGATCTCGTCGATCGTGGTCACCCACACCTTCCCGTCGCCGATCTGGCCGGTCGAGGCGGCCTCGACGACGGCGTCCACCACGCGGGCGGCGTCGGTCTCGCCGACGACAACCTCGATGCGGACCTTCGGCACGAAGTCCACCTGGTACTCCGCCCCCCGGTAGACCTCGGTGTGGCCGCGCTGGCGGCCGAAGCCCTGGACCTCGCTGACGGTCAGCCCGGCGATGCCGATCAGCTCGAGGGCGTTCTTGACGTCGTCGAGCTTGAAGGGCTTGACGATGGCGGTGACGAGCTTCATGCCCGAACCCCTTCCGTGTTCCGCGCCTCGGCGTGCGCCTGGCCGCTCGGTGATGCTCCCCCACTGCCACCGAGGGAGGCGAAGTCGTACGCGGTCTCAGCGTGCTCGACGCTGTCGATCCCGGCGACCTCGGCCTCCTCGGTGATCCGGAAGCCCATGGTCCTCTGGATGATCGTCCCGATCACATAGGTGACCACGAAGGAGAACACCAGGACGGCGAGCGCGCCGACGACCTGCCGCCAGAGCTGGTCGAGACCACCGCCGTAGAACAGGCCGTCGACGCCGGCCGTGGTGGCCGCCGAGGCGAACAGGCCGACCGACACCGTGCCCCAGAGGCCGCCGACGAGGTGCACGCCGACGACGTCGAGGGAGTCGTCGTAGCCGAACCGGTACTTGAGACCGACGGCGAGCGCGCAGACCACACCGGCGATGGCGCCGACCAGGATCGCGCCGAGCGGCGTCACCGAGGAGCAGGACGGCGTGATCGCGACCAGCCCGGCCACGACGCCGGACGCCGCGCCCAGCGACGTGGCGTGCCCGTCGCGGATCCGCTCCGTGGCCAGCCAGCCGAGCGCGGCGGCCCCGGTCGCGACCATCGTGGTCACCCACACCTCGGCGGCCTGGCCGTTGGCTCCGAGCGCCGAACCGGCGTTGAAGCCGAACCAGCCGAACCACAGCAGTCCGGCGCCCGTCATCACCAGGGGGAGGTTGTGCGGGCGCATCGGGTCGCGCCCGAAGCCCCGGCGCTTGCCGAGGATCAGCGCCAGCGCGAGCCCGGCAGCACCGGCGTTGATGTGCACCGCCGTGCCGCCGGCGAAGTCGATCACCTTGAGGTCGTTGGCGATCCAGCCGCCGACCGCCGACTGCGCGCCGTCGAAGGCGAATACCCAGTGCGCGACCGGGAAGTAGACGATCGTCGCCCAGACGCCGGCGAAGACCATCCACGGGCCGAAGCGTGCGCGGTCGGCGATGGCGCCGGAGATCAGGGCGACGGTGATGATCGCGAAGACCGCCTGGAAGGCCACGAAGGCCAACGACGGGATCGTGAAGACCAGGTGCGTGGCCGCGAAGCCCTTGTCGACACCCTGCGTGCCGAGCAGCTGGGAGAGGCCGAAGAACTCGAACGGGTTGCCCACGAGGCCGGCGCCGACGTCGTTCCCGAAGGCCTCGGAGTAGCCGTAGAGCACCCAGAGCACGCTGATCAGCGCCAGGGCCCCGAAACTCATCATCATCATGTTCAGCACGCTCTTCGCGCGGACCATGCCGCCGTAGAAGAGCGCCAGACCGGGGGTCATGAGCAGCACGAGGGCCGCACTGGCCAGGACCCAGGCGGTGTCGCCGGTGTTCACGGCAACCTCCTGACGTGGTGTCGGTGCGGCCGCCGGGGGCAGCGACCACGGGGTGGGCGAGCGGGGGTGTCCGGCGCTCCTTGCGACACGGGGCGACGTTGGCGCTCACGGTGCCGAACCCGTGTTTCTGCCGGCGGCGCGCGCACGTTTCCGATCGGTGAACAACGCGCCGGCTGACCGGCCGCCGTGTTCCAGCCGTGTTGCCGGGGCCGGACGGATCCGTCCGCCGCGCTCTCGACGGGCTTGTTGCGAACGGGTTGCAGTAGCGTGGGGCGCCGTGACGTCAGCTCCCCCCGCGGCCGCGCCGGCGGTACCGGCCCCGACCGCTCGGCTCAGCCGACGGGAGTGGCGCAGCGTCGGCGGCATGACCGCCGTCGTCGTGGGCCTGCACCTGCTGGGCTGGATCACGCTGATCGCCGTGGTCGTGCCCCGCCACTACGACGTCGGCGGCCAGGTGTTCGGCATCGGCCTGGGCCTGACCGCGTACACGCTCGGCATGCGGCACGCCTTCGACGCCGACCACATCGCCGCCATCGACAACACGACGCGCAAGCTCATGGCCGACGGCCGCCGGCCGCTGTCGGTCGGGTTCTGGTTCTCCCTGGGGCACTCGTCGGTGGTCTTCGGGCTGGTCGCCCTGCTGGCCGCCGGCGTGCGGGCGCTGGCCGGCCAGGTCGAGTCGCGGGACTCGACGCTGCAGCACGTCACCGGACTGTTCGGGCTCGCCGTCTCCGGCACGTTCCTGCTGCTGATCGGCCTGATCAACCTCGGCGTGCTCCGGAAGATCCTCGGGGTCTGGCGGGGCATGCGGGCGGGCACCTACGACGAGGCCGAGCTCGAGGCGCACCTGAACGACCGCGGCTTCCTGAGCCGCATCCTGGGCCGGTTCACCCGCGCGGTCACCAGGCCCTGGCACATGTACCTCGTGGGCCTGCTGTTCGGCCTCGGGTTCGACACCACCACCGAGGTCGCGCTGATGGTGCTGGCCGGCGGTGCGGCGGCGTTCGCGCTGCCCTGGTACGCCCTGCTGACCCTGCCGGTGCTCTTCGCCGCCGGCATGAGCCTGCTCGACACCATCGACGGCTCGTTCATGAACTTCGCCTACGGCTGGGCGTTCTCCAAGCCGGTCCGGAAGGTCTACTACAACCTCACGATCACCGGCCTGTCGGTGGCCGTCGCGCTGATCATCGGCGGGATCGAGCTGACCGCCGTCCTGGTCGACCGGCTGGACATCCGCTCCGGCCCGCTCGCCGCGATCGGCGCCCTGAACCTCAACTCGGTCGGTTACGCGATCGTCGGGCTGTTCGCGTTCACCTGGGTCGTGGCCGGGCTCGTCTGGCGCTTCGGGCGCATCGAGCAGCGCTGGACGCCGGAGGAGATCATCTAGATCTCCCCCACCAGCCCCTCGGCGAAGGCCCGCGGCTCGAACGGCGCGAGGTCGTCGGGCCCCTCCCCCAGCCCGATCAGCTTCACCGGGATGCCGAGCTCGCGCTGCACGGAGACGACGATGCCGCCCTTGGCGGTGCCGTCGAGCTTGGTGAGGACGACGCCGGTGACGGCCACGGCCTCGGTGAACACCCGCGCCTGGACGACGCCGTTCTGGCCGGTCGTCGCGTCGAGCACGAGCAGCACCTCGGTGACCGGCGCCTGCTTCTCCACGACGCGCTTGACCTTGCCGAGCTCGTCCATCAGGCCGGACTTGGTGTGCAGCCGGCCGGCGGTGTCGATCACCACCGTGTCGACCTCGCCCTCCACGCCGGTGCGCACCGCCTCGAAGGCCACCGAAGCGGGGTCGCCGCCCTCCCGGCCGCGCACGGTGAGCACGCCGACGCGCTCGCCCCACGTCTCGAGCTGGTCGGCCGCGGCGGCACGGAAGGTGTCGGCGGCGCCGAGGAGGACGCTCTTCCCGTCGCCGACGAGCACGCGCGCGATCTTGCCGACCGTCGTCGTCTTGCCGGCCCCGTTCACGCCGACCACCAGGACGACGCCCGGGCGCCCCTCCCGGCGGAAGGTGCCCAGGGTGCGGTCCATGTCCGGACCGAGCACCGCGGTGAGCTCGCGGACCAGCAGTTCGCGCAGGTCCTGGCCGCTCGCCGTCGCCAGCACCATCGACTGGGTGCGCAGCCGCTCGACGATCTGCGCGGTGGCCGCGACCCCGACGTCGGCCGCGAGCAGGGTCTCCTCGATCTCCTCCCAGTCGTCCTCGGTGAGCTTCTCGCGGGCCAGCACGGTGAGCAGGCCGCGGCCGAGCGAGGACTGCGAGCGGGCCAGCCGCGAGCGCAGCCGCACCAGCCGGCCGGCCGACGGCGGGGGCGTCTCGAAGACGAGCCCCGGCTCCGGCTCGGCCGGCGGGAGCTCGACCGTGGGCGGCGCCTCGGGCTGGACGGCATCGGGCTGCTCGACCGGGGGCGCCGCTTCCTCCGGCTGGGGCGGGCGAGGCCGGGTGAGCGTCGTGCCGGAGGCGGCATCGTCGTCGAGGCGGGTGGTGCCCCGTCCCCGGCTGATCAGCAGCCCGAGCCCGGCCAGCACGGCGATGACGAGGATCGCTACCGCGATGAGCACGAATTCCATGACCGGAGTCTCCCAGGACGACGGGGCCGCCGTACGCGAGGCTGTGCCCATGCCGTCGTCCGAACCGAACCCTCCCGGCCTGGTCCTGGGCCCGCTGCTCCGGCACGTCGACCCGGTCTCGGCCACCGTCTGGGTGGAGACCGACCGTGCCTGCGAGGTCGACGTGCTCGGCCGGCGCGCCCGCACGTTCTGTGTCGGTGGCCACCACTACGCGCTGGTCGTCGTCGAGGACCTGCACCCGGGGAGCGTCACCGGCTACGACGTGCGGTTGGACGACGTGCCGGTCTGGCCCGTTCCCGGCTCGACCTTCCCACCGAGTCGCATCCGCACCCCGGGGCGCGAGGGCGCCTTCCGGATCGCCTTCGGGTCCTGTCGCTACGCGACGTCGGCCACGGCCGCCGCCGAGGACGGCATCCCGCCCGACGCGCTGCAGTCCTACGCCGTCCGCCTGGCGGGGCAGGACGAGCAGGCGTGGCCCGACGCCCTGGTGCTGCTCGGGGATCAGATCTATGCCGACGAGCTCACGCCGGTCACCCGCCGCTGGCTGGGCCGCCGCCGGGGTCACCCGGTGCCGGACGACGCCCAGGTGACCGACTTCGAGGAGTACACGCGGCTCTACCGCGAGTCCTGGACGCAGCCGGAGATCCGCTGGCTGCTCTCCACGATCCCCTCGTCGATGATCTTCGACGACCACGAGATGATCGACGACTGGAACACCTCGGCCGCCTGGCGGCGGGAGGTCACGGCCCAGCCGTGGTGGACCGGCCGGATCAGCGCCGGCCTGGTCAGCTACTGGGTCTACCAGCACCTGGGCAACCTCAGCCCGCAGGAGCTCGACGAGAACACGACGTGGCAGGCCGTGCTCGGCCTCCCCGACGAGCCCGGCGCAACCAGGGACGCCGAGCCGCTGCTCCGGGAGATGGCCGAGCTCGCCGACCGCAAGCCGGGCGCTGTCCGGTGGAGCTACGTGCGGCACTGGGGCGGAGCCCGGATGGTGATGGTCGACAGCCGGGCCGGCCGGGTGCTGGAGGAGTCCGGGCGCCGCATGCTGGACGACGAGGAGTTCGCCTGGGTCGAGGCGGCGCTGCGGAGGGCGGCCGAGGAAGGCGTCGACCACCTGATCGTCGGCACCTCGCTGCCGTGGCTGCTCCCCCACGCCATCCACTCGCTGGAGCGCTGGAACGAGACGCTGAACGTGCGGCACGAGGGCTCCTGGCGCGGACGCCTCGCCGAGCGGCTGCGCCAGGCGGCCGACCTCGAGCACTGGGCGGCGTTCGGCGACTCGTTCGAGCGGCTCGGCCGCGCGCTCGTCGGCGTGGCCCGCGGCGAGCACGGGCCGGCACCGGCGACCGCTCTCGTGCTCTCCGGCGACGTCCACCACGCGTACGCGGCCGAGGTGGTGCGGCCGGCCGGGCTCGCCACCCGGATCCACCAGCTGACGGTGTCACCGCTGCACAACCAGGCGCCGCACCCGATCCGCGTGGGCTTCCGGATCGGCTGGAGCCGCTGGGCCAAGCACCTGACCGCGGGGTTGGCCCGCCTGGCCAAGGCCGCGCCCAACCCCCTCGCGTGGGAGAAGCAGGCCGGCCCGTTCTTCGGCAACCAGATCGGCGAGCTGGTGCTGACCGGCCGGCGGGCCCGGTTCGTGCTGTCGGTGACCGACACGGGGCAACCCGAACTGCGGCAGGTGCTCGACATGCCGCTGGCCGACGCCTGACAGGCTGGGCCCATGACCAAGCCGGCCCCTGGTCCCGATCAGCCCCCGATCCCGGTGCGGCTGCTCACGTTCAACACCCACCACGGTGTCGGCGCGGACGGGCGGCACGACCTCTCCCGCCTGGCTCGCGTGCTGGCGACAGCCGACGCCGACGTGATCTGCCTCCAGGAGGTCGACCGCCACTACGGCGACCGCAGCGAGGACGTCGACCAGGCCCTGCTGCTCTCCCGGGCCCTGGACATGCAGCTGGCATGGGGGCCGGCGATCGACGAGCCGGGAACGGGCGACCGGCCCCGCCAGTACGGGAACGCCCTGCTCTCGCGACTGCCGATCCTGATCAGCGACGTCCATCCGCTACCGGGCGGCGGTGAGCCCCGCAGCGCGCTGCGGTCGATGATCGAACTGGACGGCGGCACGCTGTGGGTCACCGCGACCCACCTGACCACCGACTCGCCCGAGGATCGCCGCGCCCAGGTCGCCGCGCTCGCCGCCCTGCACACCGACACGATGGAGGCCGGGGTGATCGTGGGCGACTTCAACGCCCGCCCCGACGCGCCCGAGCTGGGGGTGCTGCGGGAACGGTTCACCGACGCGTGGACCGTGGCGCCGGCGCGCGACGACCGGGCCGGCTGGCGGTTCTGGCACCGCGACGAGGGTGACACCCACCCGGCGCACGCACCGAGCCGGCGGATCGACCAGGTCTGGGTGTCCGGTGGGGTCACCGTCACCGCCGCGCACGTCGTCGAGGCCGACGGCGCGTCGGACCACCTGCCGTTCATGGTCGACCTGGCCGTTCGCAGTGGCGTCTAGGCGGTCGGCAGCGGTGTCTAGGCGGTCTCGAGCTCGCGCAGCCGCTGGCTGATCACGCCGGTGATGCCGTCGCCGCGCATGCTCACGCCGTAGAGGGCGTCGGCGATCTCCATCGTCCGCTTCTGGTGCGTGATGATGATCAGCTGCGAGGTCGACCGGAGCTGCTCGACGAGGGTGAGCAGCCGGCCCAGGTTGACGTCGTCGAGAGCGGCCTCGACCTCGTCGAGCACGTAGAACGGCGACGGCCGGGCGCGGAAGATCGCGACCAGCAACGCGACCGCGGTCAGCGACCGCTCACCGCCGGACAGCAGCGAGAGCCGCTTCACCTTCTTGCCCGGCGGCCGGGCCTCGACCTCGATGCCCGTGGTGAGCATGCTGTCGGGCTCGGTGAGGACCAGCCGGCCGTGCCCCCCGGGGAACAGCGTGGCGAACACGCCCTCGAACTCGCGCTCGACGTCGGCGAAGGCCGCCGCGAAGACCTCGTGGATGCGGTCGTCGACCTCCCGGACCACCGTGAGCAGGTCGCGCCGGGTGGACTTGAGGTCCTCCAGCTGGGTCGCCAGGAAGCCGTGCCGCTCCTCCAGCGCGGCGAACTCCTCGAGCGCCAGCGGGTTGACCTTGCCGAGCGTGGCCAGGTCGCGCTCGGCCTTGGCCGCGCGGCGTTCCTGGACGGCCCGCTCGTACGGCACCGGATCCGGTTCGGGCTCCCCCGCCGCCTCGGCCGCGGCGACCTGCTGCGGGGTCGGCGGCACCGGCGCGGCCGGCCCGTACTCGGCGAGCAGCGTGGGCAGGTCGACGCCGTACTCCTCGGCGGCCCGGCCCTCCAGCGCCTCGATGCGGTACCGCTGCTCGGCGCGGGCCACCTCGTCGCGGTGCACCTCGTCGGTCAGCCGGTCCAGCTCCGCCGTCGCCGCGCGCACCCGGGCGCGCACCTCCAGCAGCTCGGCTTCCTCGGCGGTGCGGGCGGCGGCGAGCCCGTCCCGCTCGGCGGCGGCGCGCGCCAGGGACGTCGCGAGCGCGGTGAGGGCCACCTCCGCGCCGGCCCGCACACCCGCGGCCACGCGGGCCCCCCGCTCGCGGGCGACCCCGGCGGCGGCGGCCCGTTCGCGGGCGGCGCGCTCCTGCCGGGCCTGGCGGCGCAGCGACTCCGCGCGGCCGTGCAGCGCCCGGGCCCGTTCCTCGGCGGTGCGGACGGCGAGCCGCGCCTCGGTCTCGGACTGGCGGGCGGCCGCGACCTCCACGCGCAGCCGGTCGCGCTCCTCGGTCGGGGGCTCCTCCTCCAGGGGGGCCGCCTCGGCGTCGGCCAGCCGCTGCTCGAGCGCGGCGACGGCCGTCTGCGTGGTCTCCAGCTGGCCCTCGGCCCGCACGCGCGCGGCGAGGTGCCGCTCCGCCTCGGCGGCTGCCGACCGGGCCGCCGCCCCGAGCTCGGCGAGCTCGGCGGCCAGCGCGGAACGGCCACGGTCGGAGGCCTGCCGGGCGACGAGCGCGCTGTCGACGTCGGCCGACCGGGCGCGGGCGGCCTCCCGGGCCGCGGCCAGCCGGTCGGCGAGCTCGGCCGCCCGGCCGACGGCACCGGAGAGCTCCGCCTCGGCCTCGTCGACCCGGGCGCGGACGACGAGGTTGGAGGGCGCGTCGCTCTGCCCGCCGACGGCCCAGTCGGCGCCGACGAGATCGCCGTCGGAGGTCACCGCGCGGACACGGGGGTGGGTGCGCACCAGGGCCACGGCCGCATCGAGGTCGGGGACGACCGCGACCCGTTCGAGGGCACGGGCCAGCGCCGGCTGCAGGGCCGAGGGCGCCTCGACCACGTCCAGCGCCCACCGGAGGCCGCCGGGTAGCTCCGGCCAGCCCTCCCGCGGCACCGGCGGCAGCCCGCCGGTCACCAGCAGGCCCGCCCGGCCGCCCTCGGTCGCCTTCAGGTGGGCCAGCGCGGCCGCGGCCTCCGCGACGCCGGAGACGACGACGGCGTCGGCCATGCCGCCGAGGGCCGCGGCGACCGCGACCTCGTCCCCGGGCCGGACGGTCAGCTGGTCGGCGACCGGGCCGACCACACCGGCGAGCGAGCCGCCCAGCACGGCAGCGGCGCCGTCGGCCGGGGTCAGGCCGAGGGCCAGCGCGTCGCGCCGGGCCTGCCACGAGGCCCGGTCACGCTCGGCGGCCCGCTCGGCCTCGGTGAGCTCGGCGACGACCCGTGCCGCCGCGGCGTGCGCGGCGACGGCGTCCTCGTGGGCGGTGACGAGGGCGACGTCCGAGCCCTCCTGGTCGGCCACCTGTTCGCGCCGGTCGGCGAGCCGTTCGGCCGCAACCTCGGCGCGGTCGGCGGCCTCGCCGGCGGCCAGCGTGAGCCGCTCGATCTCGGCCTGACCGGCGGCCGCGCGGGAGCGGGCGGCCGCGACCTCGCCGGAGAGCCGGGCCAGGCCCTCGCGGCGGTCGGCCAGCGCCCGCGCCGCCGCCACCCAGGCGCGCTCGGCGTCGGCGAGGGCGGTGTCGAGCTCCGCCCGTTGCGCGACGACGGCGGCCAGGCGGGCACGCTCGGCCTCGAGACCCGAGGCGAGCTCGGCCTCGGTGGCGGCCACGCGGTCGGCCTCGGCGTCCAGCTGGTCGGGGTCGCGGCCGGGCGCGGCCGCGGGCGGGGCCGCGGAGAGGTGCCGGTGCCGTTCGGCGGCGAGCTGGGCGACGCCGCGGAACCGCTCACCGAGCGCGGAGAGCCGGTACCAGGTGTCGGACGCGGCCTGCAGCCGCGGGGCGCTGGCGGCCAGCGAGCTCTCCAGGGCCGACTCGCGCTGCGAGGCGACGGCGAAGGCGCCCTCGACGACGGCCCGGCGGGCACGCGCGGCGGTCTCGTCGGCGACGTCCCGGTCGAGGGCGTCGCGCAGCTGCACGAGGTCGTCGGCCAGCAGCCGGAGGCGCGCGTCCCGCAGGTCGGACTGCACGCCGGCCGCCCGGCGGGCCACCTCTGCCTGCTTGCCCAGCGGGGTGAGCTGACGCCGCAGCTCGGTGGTCAGGTCGGCCAGCCGGTCGAGGTTGGCCTGCATGCCCTCGAGCTTGCGGAGCGCCTTCTCCTTGCGCTTGCGGTGCTTGAGGACGCCGGCGGCCTCCTCGATGAAGGCGCGACGGTCCTCGGGGCGCCCGGACAGGACGGCGTCGAGCTGGCCCTGCCCGACGATGACGTGCATCTCGCGGCCGATGCCCGAATCGCTGAGCAGCTCCTGCACGTCGAGCAGGCGCACCTTGTCGCCGTTGATCTCGTACTCGCTCTCGCCGGAGCGGTACATGCGGCGGGTGATCGACACCTCGGTGTACTCGATCGGCAGCGCGCCGTCGGAGTTGTCGATCGTGAGCGTGACCTCGGCCCGGCCCAGGGCGGGGCGGCCGGCGGTGCCGGCGAAGATGACGTCTTCCATCTTGCCGCCGCGCAGGCTCTTGGCGCCCTGCTCGCCGAGAACCCAGGCGATGGCGTCGACGACGTTGGACTTGCCCGAGCCGTTGGGGCCGACGACGGCGGTGATCCCCGGCTCGAGCCGGAGGGTCGTGGCGGACGCGAAGGACTTGAAGCCCTTGAGCGTCAGGCTGGACAGGTGCACAGGACAGGCACCCTAGTCGAGAAACCGCGTCAGTCCGCGCATATCGGGGCGGATGGTGCCGGTGTGACGGAGGGGTTCAGGCCGGGATTCAGGCCAGCGCGGGCTGCGCGTTGTCGGCCAGGGAGAGCAGCTCGTGAGCGATCGCGGCGTCGCGCTCGGCACGCAGGGCGTCGAGCTCCCGTTCCAGCCGGCACACCTTGGCCCGCAGGACGGCATTCTCCTCCGCTACTCGAAGCTCCGCGGGGGCGACGACGTGACCGAACAGGGCCTTGGCCATGACTGCAACGGCCTTTCCGAGCGAGGAGGGAGAGCCCGGCGCCCCGGGTACACGGTCGGCGCGAGCTGTGGTATCCCCAGGGTGACAGGCCCCGTTCCGCAGGTCAACGGGAAGACCGCCTACCGCCCGTGTCGGGGGGATGTCGCGTTCGTCACTCTGTGGTGAACCCGGAACTGCCCTGCACCGGTGCCCCGCGGGAGTCGACCCGCATCACGGTGCCGGGAGCGCGCGGCCCGTCGAGCGCGGCGATCAGCGCACGGACGGCGTCGTCGTCCCCCTCCGCGACGACCTCCACCCGGCCGTCGGGCAGGTTGCGCGCGGACCCCGCCAGGCCGGCGGCCGACGCCAGCTCGCGCACGAACCAGCGGTAACCCACCCCCTGCACGTGGCCCGAGACGACGGCGACCATCCGCGTGGTCACGACCGCCGGCTCCGGGCAGCGGCCCGCGGACGCGGCTGGCAGGTCGGGCAGCTGTAGCTGGAGCGGTTCATGAACGACTCTCGCCGGATCGGGGTGCCGCAGCGCGGGCACGGCCGGTCGCCCTGGCCGTAGACCGCGAGGAACCGGGAGAAGTAGCCGCTCTGCCCGTTGACGTCGACGTAGAGGGAATCGAACGACGTGCCGCCCTGGGCGAGCGCCTCCCCCAGCACGTCACGGACCCCGTCGAGCAGGGCGGCCACCTGGGCGCGGGTCAGCTTGTCGGTCGGCCGGGCCCCGTGCAGCCGGGCCCGCCACAGGGCCTCGTCGGCGTAGATGTTGCCGACGCCGCCGATCAGCGTCTGGTCGAGCAGGGCGCGCTTGACCTCGGTGTGCCGGCGGCGCAGCGCCGCGGTGAAGCCGGCCTCGTCGAAGGTCGCGTCGAGCGGGTCGATCGCGATGTGCGCGAGCCGGGCAGGGATCTCCTCCCCGGCCGATTCCTCGACCGCGAGGCCCCCGAACGTCCGCTGGTCGACGAACCGCAGTTCGCGGCCGCCGTCGGTGAAGGTGAACCGGGCGCGCAGGTGGGTCTCGTCGGGCGCGGAGGGCTTCTCGACGAGCAACTGGCCGCTCATGCCCAGGTGGGCGACCAGGGCACGGCCGGACGGCGCGCCGCCGGCCTCGGCCACGGGCAGCCACAGGTACTTGCCCCGCCGGTGGGCGGCGGTGAGCGTGCGCCCGGTCAGCGCCGCGACGAAGTGCTCGGCGCCCTCCAGGTGCCGGCGAACGGCGCGCGGGTGGTGGATCTCGACCGTCGCGACGGTGCGGCCGGCCACCCACTGCTCGAGGCCCCGCCGGACCACCTCGACCTCGGGAAGCTCGGGCATCGCTCAGTTCCCGGGCGCGGCGTCCGACAGCGCGCGCCAGGCGGCCTCGGCGGCCTCCTGCTCGGCGGCCTTCTTCGTCCGCCCGGTGCCCGTGCCGTGGACGGTGCCGGCGAGCACCACGGCGGCGGTGAACGTCTTGGCGTGGTCGGGCCCGTCGTCCTCGACCACGTAGCTGGGGGCCCCGAGCCCGAGGGCGGCACCGAGCTCCTGGAGGCTGGTCTTCCAGTCCAGGCCGGCGCCGCGGGTGGAGGACTCCACGAGCAGCGGGTCGAAGAGCCGGTGCACGATCGCGGCGGCGGAGTCGAGACCGCACCCGAGGTGGACGGCGCCGATCAGCGCCTCGAGGGCGTCGGCGAGGATCGAGTCCTTCTCCCGGCCGCCGGTGGTCTCCTCACCGCGGCCGAGCAGCAGCTGGGGGCCGATGCCGCCGTCGCCGAGCCGCCGGGCCACGGCCGCCAGCGAGGTCATGTTGACCACGGACGCACGCAGCTTGGCCAGCTGACCTTCGGGAAGGTCCGGCTGGCTGCGATAGAGCTCGTCGGTGACGACCAGGCCGAGCACCGAGTCGCCCAGGAACTCCAGGCGCTCGTTGGTCGGCAGGCCGCCGTTCTCGTAGGCGAACGACCGGTGGGTCAGGGCGAGGCCGAGAAGGCCACCGGGCAGGTCGACGCCCAGGGCGTCGCGCAGCCACGCGGCCGCGCGCTCGGCGTGCTCCGGCCCACCGGGGGGACGGCCGTCGGCGGCACCCGCCAGCGGGGGTGCTCCGGCGACCGTCGTCCCCATCGTGGAACCCGCGATCAGACCGACAGGACCTGGCGGCCGGCGTACTGGCCGCAGGTGGGGCACGCCTGGTGCGGGGGCTTGAGCTCGCCGCACGCCCGGTTGGGGCAGGGCGACAGGGCCGGCGCGGTGGCCTTCCACATCGACCGGCGGGAGCGGGTGTTGGCGCGGGACATCTTCCGCTTCGGGACGGCCACGGTCAGTTCTCCTCTGGGGTGGGGGCATCGCCGGGGGTGCCCGGCGAGGAAGCGAATTTGTCGACGAGCCCGGCCCAGCGGGCGTCGACGATCTCGTGGTGGTGGTCAGGGGGCAGGTCGTCGAGCCGCTGGCCGCAGTCGACGCACAGCCCGGCGCAGTCCTCGGTGCAGACCGGCGCGAGGGGAAGATTCAGGACGACGGTGTCGCGGACCAGCGGCTCGAGGTCGAGGTAGTCGCCGTCGACGCGGCGGACCTCGTCCTCCTCGCTGGTCTCCTGGGTGGTGCTGCCCTCGTAGGCGTACAGCTCCTGCACGTCGAGGTGCAGCGAGTCCTCGATCGGCTCGAGGCATCGGGCGCAGGACCCCTCGACGGGAACGTCGAGCTCGCCGCTGACGAGCACGCCCTCCATGACCGACTCCAGCCGCAGGCGGAGCCCGACCTCCGCACCCGCGGGCACGCCGATGAGCTCCACCCGCCAGCCGGCGGGGGCGGGCACCGAACGCTCCAGCTCCTGCAGCGAGCCCGGGCGCCGGCCGAGTTCCCGGAGATCGAGCTTCCAGGGGTTGGCTGCGGGACGCCGGACGTCCGTGGTCCGCGGACCAGGGGACGCAGCGCCGGAGCGGTGCGGGGAAGCTGCAGGCATGTCAGTACTCGCGGTCGGGAGCGGGAAGGATGGCCGGCCGGGGAACTCCGACGGTCGGACCAGACATCGAGACTACCCGATGCAGCGACGGCGTCCGCCG
>Ga0308174_10000419_pt1 | contig 17643 bp, 15 predicted proteins | sample PhyPR2_FD_203894 | JGI IMG/M metagenome (GOLD analysis project Ga0308174, IMG submission 203894) | Soil microbial communities from UC Gill Tract Community Farm, Albany, California, United States - DLSLS.P.R2 | ecosystem: Environmental > Terrestrial > Soil > Agricultural land | place: USA...
CGGGTCGCTTCTGGGGGGACTGCTTCCGGGAGGGGTCGCTCAGCCCTGGATGGGCTCCTTGGTCACCTGGAGGTCGTAGAAGAACGCGTTGTCACACGTCAGCTGCACGATCCGGTGGCGCCAGGTGAGGGTCAGGTCGTTGGCCAGCGCGCGGTGGTAGCCGTCGACGGTGATGTGCTGGCCGGCGTCGTCGTACTCCTCGTGCATCGGCGTCCGCTTGACCTTGCGGGAGGCATGGCCGTCGACGACGGCGCGCCTGCCGCCCACCTTGATGGTGCCGTGGACCTGCTTGTGGTCGATGAAGTCCCGCGCGGCCTCCCGGGAGCCGCCGACCTGGTTGTCACCGCTGCCGATGACGACCTGGATCACGTTGCCGTGGCGGTTGTTCTCGTAGAGGCTCGCGTAGGCCTCGCGACCCTTGATGGTCCCCGAGCACTCGATGACATTGCCGACCTCGCGGGTGGTGGTGGCGGCGGTGGCCGGTGCCGCGCTCCCCAGCCCGATGAGGGCGGAGGTCGCGGCCGCGGCCAGGGCGCCGACGGTGAGCTGGGTGGTGCGCATGGTGGTGCTCCGGTTTCTCTCGTCGGTGTGGACGAGGGGGATACGCCCGGGCAGCGGGTCCGGTTGCGCGACCTGGACCCGGTCCATACCAGAGGTCCCCGGGGGTACGGTCCTTCGTCTCTGCCGGGGTGCTCGACCGGGAGCAAGGCTCGGCCCATGGGTGCGACGACGACGATGGGGCACGTCGAGGAGCGATCACCGGCCCGCAAGGACTACCACGTGGCGTGGTGGTCGTTGCTGCTGTTCCTGGTCTCCGGAGCGGCGGCCTTCGCGGTCGCCGAGGGGCTCGCCAGCGCCTACGGCTACGACGGGATCCAGGACGACCGGGCGCCGAACTGGCTGGTGCTCGCGGCCGGCTACCCCGCCCTGCTCGTGTTCGCGGTGCCGGCGCTCGTGACCACCCACTACGCCGGCAGGGCGCGCAGGGCGGGGCTCTCGGTCGCTGTGGTCCCGATGATCGTGGCCTGGGGGATCGCGGTGGTCTTCGCGGCCCAGAACGTGATCGCCTACCTGATCGGCTGACGCCCCTCTCGTTTCGGGGCGGCCGGGTCACATGGCCTGGGAGACGCTCGACATGTTGAAGTCCGGCACCCGCAGGGCCGGGGTGGCGGTACGCGAGAAGTAGTCGTCGCCCCACTCCCGGCTGAAGCTGGGACCCGTCGATGAGGCGTGGGAGAACCGACGCAGCAGGTCGACCGGGCTCTCGTTGAACCGGAAGTTGTTCACCGCGCCGGTGATCTCGCCGTTCTCCACGAGGTAGACGCCGTCGCGGGTCAGGCCGGTGAGCAGCAGCGACTGCTGGTCGACGACCCGGATGTACCACAGGCAGGTCAGCAGCAGCCCGCGCTCGGTGCCGGCCACGAGGTCGTCGATGCCGCCGCTCGCGCCGTCCACGGACAGGACCAGGTTGTCGATCGCCGGGGTGACCGGCTGGCTCGTCATGGCCGCCGAGTGCCGGGTCTGCAGGAGCGAGGTCAGCTCGCCGTCACGGATCCAGTCGGTGCGTCCCAGTGGCAGGCCGTTGTCGAAGACCGAGCTCTCGTTGCTGGAGGAGGCCGCCACGGCGAAGGGCGCGCACTGGAGCCCGTCGTACGCCGGGTCGGAGAAGAGGTTGACGCCCGGCGCCGCGATGGCCTCGCCGATCCTGGTGCCGCCGCCACGTCGGCTGTAGACCGACTGCCCCTCCCACGCGACGCGGGCCCCGGCGTACCAGTAGGCGTCGATCATCAGGTCGGCGACGGCAGCCGGCGGCAGGATCGTGTCGTAGCGGCCGGCCGGCAGGTCGACGCGGCGCTTGCCCCAGGCGAGCCGCTGGGCCAGCGTCTCCTCCATCGCGAGCGCGTCGACGTCGGAGAAGTCGCGCGTGGCGCCTCCGACCCAAGCACTCTGCGTGAGGTCCGCGGTCTTGCCGGTGCAGGCGTGGTGGCCGGTCGGCTGGACATGGCGCAGCCGCAGCCCGGTCGTGGAGCCGAGGTAGGTCGTGACCACCTCGTGGTTGACGAACCCGTAGAGGATGCGACCGGCCGACGAGGCCCGGCCGAAGGCCTCGCCGAGGGCCGGCGCGAACCTGTCGTAGACGTGGATGTCGGTGGCGCCGGGCTCCTCGTCCCAGTCGGCGGCCGCGGCCCCGGAGACCAGGTCGTCGGCGTCCTCGGCCGGCGAGCCCGCTCGGGCGGCGGCGTCCGCGGCCTCCACCAGCGCGGTGACCTGAGCCGCCGAGCTGGCGCTGCCGGTCACCGAACCGGTCGCGACCCCGCCGGCCTGCCGCACGAACGAGACGACGGTGACGGTGATGCCGTGCATCACGCCGTTGGTGGTGAGCGTGTTGTTGGCCCAGCGCAGGTTGGCGCTGGTCGAGTCCCGCACGATCACGACCGTGTCGTCGGCCACCGACGTGGCGAGGGCGTGCTCGACGAGGGACTGCGGGGTCAGGGTTCCGGTCTGCTGGATGGTCATCACTGGCCTGCCTCGTCGGTGGTGTTGAGGATGCGGACGCCCCGGAAGAGCGAGGTGGGACAGCCGTGGCTCACGCTGGCCACCTGCCCCGGCTGGGCCTTGCCGCAGTTGAACGCGCCGCCCAGGACCCAGGTGTCCGGGCCGCCGACCGCCTCCATGGAGCCCCAGAAGTCGGTGGTCGTGGCCTGGTAGGCGACGTCTCGCACCTGCCCGACCAACTGACCGTCGGCGATCGTGTAGAACCGCTGCCCGGTGAACTGGAAGTTGAAGCGCTGCATGTCGATCGACCAGCTCTTGTCGCCCACGACGTAGAGCCCGCGCTCGACCCGGCCGATGAGCTCCTCGGTGCTCGGGCCGTCCGGGGCGGGCTGCAGCGAGACGTTGGCCATCCGCTGGATGGGGATGTGGCCGGGGGAGTCGGCGTACGCGCAGCCGTTGGATCGGCCGCCAGGGTGCGCGGGGTTGAGCTCGGGCTTCATGTGCGCCATGGCGCGGTCCAGCTGGTAGCCCACCAGGCGGCCGTCGCGGACGATGTCCCACGACTGGGTCTGCACGCCCTCGTCGTCGTACCCGATCGTGGCCAGGCCGTGCGGCTGGGTCCGGTCGCCGGTCACGTTCATCACCGGCGAGCCGTACTCCAGGGTGCCCAGCTTGTCGTACGTCGCAAAGGACGTGCCCGCGTAGTTGGCCTCGTAGCCCAGCGCCCGGTCCAGCTCGGTCGCGTGGCCGATCGACTCGTGGATGGTCAGCCAGAGGTTGGAGGGGTGGATCACCAGGTCGTAGGTGCCGGCCTCGACGCTCGGCGCCTTGAGCTTCTCGGCAAGCAGCTCGGGCACCTGCTCGATCTCGTCGTCCCAGTCCCAGCCCCCGGACCCCGCACCGCCGACGACGTACTCCCACCCGCGGCCCACCGGCGGCGCGATGGAGGCCATGGAGTCGACGGTGTCGGCGCCGGACCCCATCGCCTCGAACCCGGGCTGCAGCCGGACCCGCTGCTGGGTGGTGCGGGTGCCGGCGAGGTCGGCGTAGTACTTGTTCTCCAGCACCTGCTGCAGGTCGGCCGAGGCGTGGTCGACCGCCGCCCCGGTGCGCAGCCGGTTGGTCCAGTCGATGAGCACGGCGGCCTTCTCGGCGACGGGGACGTCGAGCGGGTTCACGTCGTACGCCGAGACCCAGGTGACGTCGTCGTGCACCGGCTCGGGGGCGATCTCGACCGGGGTGGTGGTCATCTCCCCGGCGACCAGCGCGACGGCGACGGCACGCTCGGCGACCCGGACCGCCTCGTCGGTCGTGAGCACCACCGCGGAGGCGAAGCCCCAGGCGCCCCGGTGGATCACCCGGACCGCGAAGCCGAGGTCCTCGTGGTCGCTGGCACCCTGGAGCACCCCGTCACGCACCCCGAGGTGCTGGTAGCGCACCCGCTCGAAGCGGAAGTCCGCGTGCGAGACCCCGAGCTCGCGGGCCCGGCCGAGGGCGGCGTCGCCGAGGCTGCGGTAGGGGAGTGCGGTGAAGGTCGGGTCCAGTCCCGGAGCGCTCATGCCGGCGAACCTATCGGACGCTGTCACCCGATTTCCGCCTGCGAGCGGGCGTGCCGGGGCGTTGCCCAACTCTGGTGACGACACGGCTCCACGGGGTCCGGAGACTCGGACGTGGGGGCCGCAGACCCAGGGGAGGGTTGGATGGGCGTTGGCCCGGCACGCGACCGTGCCGCTGGGGCCGCCCGGCTCGCGAGGGGCACCGGGTGGCTGGCCGTCGCGGTCGTCGCGATCCTCGCCTCGACGGTCCTCGGCGGGTGCAGCGGGGTGACCCAGCCGGTGGCGGCCGACCTGACGGGTCCCCGGTCGGGCTCCTGCCCACCGGAGTACCCGAAGCACCTGCACCTGAGCCGGCAGGTTCCCGCCGGCAGCCCCCCCGTGCGTGGCCTGCACGCCTGCACCAGTGACGCGCACCGAGGCCCGGTGCTCCTCGTCAACAGCGGCAGCACGGTCTGGAGCACTGTGGCCCCCGGCCACCCTCGGCGCCTGGTGCAGCACGACGCGCAGGTGTCGTGGCTGCGGGCCCGGGTCGGCGTGCCTCCTGCCCTGCTGCTGCCGGGCACCGCCGTGCTCGTCTGGTCGCGGCCCTCGGAGGTCACCTGGCGACCCAACCGCGAGTGGAGCGTGGCGTGGGCCAGCCTCGAGGCGGGTCTCCAGGCACTGGGGACCGCGGGCCGGGACACCCCGCAGGCGGCGGTGACCTCGAACCCCGCACGCGGACAGGCCCTGATCAGCTGCGCCCTCACGGCGTACCACCTGTTCCAGACCGCGGCCACCGACGCGGCGCCGGCAGGGGACGGGATCGGGGCCCTCGAGCTGACGTGGAGCTCGGCGCCCACGGCCTGCGCGGCGGACTGGACCCATGCCGACGGGCTGCTGCGTGGGCGCGGCATCACACCCGTCTCGTGGGTAAGGGCCGTCGAGCGTGCCGACGCCTGGGTCAACCGGGCTCGTGGCGAGCTGTCCTGGCTGGACGTGCCCGGCGTCGCAGTCGTGGGGATCCGATGACGGTCGGCATGGACGACCCCGTCCTCGGCCAGGTCGCCGCCTACAACGCCCACGACGTCGACGCCTTCGTCGCCTGCTACACGATCGACGCCGAGATCGTGGACGGGGACGGCCAGGTGCTGATGGCCGGGCACGCGCAGATGCGCGAGCGCTGTGCTCGGCTCTTCGCCACCCACCCAGACGCACACGCCGACATCCGGCAGCGGATGCGCGAGCACGACTGGGTCGTCGACCACGAGATCGTGCGGACCGGCGGCGTCGAACGGGGGTATGTGGTGGCCTACCGCGTGCGGGACGGGCTGGTCGCGCGGGTGATCATCCTCGGGGACTGAGGCGTAGACCTCGGGCCAGGTCAGCGCGAGAGCGAGAGCGTCGAGCCCTGGCGGGACTTGGTCACGACCAGCTGGGTGGGGATCCGGTCGCGCATCTCCGTGACGTGGCTGACGACCCCCACCACCCGGCCGCCGTCGCGCAGCGCGTCGAGGGTGTCCATCACGTCGTCGAGGGTGTCGGCATCGAGTGACCCGAACCCCTCGTCGACGAAGAGCGTGTCGAGGTCCGCTCCGCCGGCCTCCTGGGTGATGACGTCCGCAAGCCCGAGGGCGAGCGCCAGCGACACCACGAAGGTCTCGCCCCCGGACAGGGTGGCGGGGTCGCGGGCGTCGCCGGACCAGTCGTCGCGCACCAGGAGGCTGAGTCCGCCGCGGGTCTCGCCCGCCCCCTTCTGCGCGGTGTGCTCGAGGGAGTAGCGCCGGTCGCTCATCCGGGCGAGCCGCTCGTTGGCGGCGGACACCACCTGCGAGAGGCGATAGGCCAGGACGTAGGCGGACAGGCGCATCTGGAGCCGGTTGTCGGTGGACTTGCCCTCGGCGAACGACGACATGCGGCTCACCAGCGCCTGTGACTCCAGCACCGGCGCCCACTCGGCCAGGGCCACCTCGAGCCGGTCACGCAAGCCGTCCAGCCGCTCGTGCCGGGACTGCCACAGGCTCGCGGTGGCCCGGGCGTCACCGAGCGCGGCCAGGGCGCGGCTGCGGTCCGCAGCCAGGGCGTCGAGGTCGGGCAGGGGTGTCCGGGCGAGCTCCTCCGCACCCGGCTCCTCGACCACGGCGGTCACCGCAGCGAGCCGCCGGTCGTGCTCGGCCAGGCGTCGGGCCAGGGACTCGACCTCGGCGCTCGGTGCCGCGGCCGCGACCGCCTCGTCGACCGAGCCGAAGCCGGCGTCCTCCACCGCCGACGCGAGGGCCGTGGTGGCCTCGGCCAGCGCAGACTCGGCGGTGCGGTGCGCGTCGAGGGCCCGGACCGCCCGCCGCCCGAGGTCGACCTGGGCGAGGTGGGCGTCGAGCAGCGCCGGAAGATCGGGGCAGCCGGTGCCGGTCAGGATGCGGTCGAGCTCGTGCTCGACGTCCTCCGCCTCCTGGCACAGGTGTCGCAGCGTCGAGTCGAGCGCGGTCGAGTCGAGCTCGAGCCGGCGCAGGTCGGCCTCGACCCGCTCGAGGCGGGCGGAGGCGTGGTCGAGCGTGGTCCTCAGCTCCGTTGCACGTCCCGCGGCCGCGGTCAGCTCGGCGAGGTGCTCCGTGTGACGGCTCCGGTCGGCCTCGACCTCGTCGGGGGCGGCCTCCCCGGCCCTGGCGACGGCGGTCGCGAGTCGCGTGGTGAGGTCGCGCACCCTCAGGTCACGCACGTGCTCGTCGGCCTTGGCGTCGTCGAGCGCCTTCTGGGCGGCCTTCTCGGCAGGGGCGTCGGGCGCGCCCGGGAGCGGACTCGCCTTGTCGGGATGGTCGGCGGAGCCGCAGACCGGGCAGCAGGCCCCGACAGCCAGCGCCCCGGCGATCTCGGCGGCCATCCCCTCGATCCGGGCCTGCCGCAGCGCCAGCAGCTGTTCGTGCCTGCTCAGCGCCTCCTCGCGGACCTCGAGCCACTCCGTCCGGGCGGATTCCAGCTCGACGGTGAGGGTCGTGACCTCCGCCAGCGCGGTCGCCCGGCCCTCCAGGTCCGCGAGCCTGGTCCGGACCTGCGGCAGCTCGGCCTCGGCACGCTCGGCCTCGGCCAGGGCAGCGCGGAGCCCGGTGACCTGCTCGGGCAGGACGGTCCGCTCGTCGTGGACCGCTGCCGCGCGCTCCGCGAGGTCGTGGTGGCGCGCCCGGGCGGCAAGGATCTGCGTGCGCACGGCCTCGAGCCGGTCCTGGCGGGGCAGGGCGGCACGGACGGTGGCCACCGCATCGGTGGCGCGGGCGACGGCGTCCTCGAGCGTGGCCCGGTCGACCAGCAGCAGACCGAGGCCGGCGGCGGCCTCGGCACAGCGCTCGTCGGCCGAGCGCTCGGCCCGCCCCAGCGCAGCCGCTGCCGTGAGCGTCATCCGGTGGACGGGGACCACGCCTGCTGCCCGTCGCGCCGCGTCGAGAGTGTGCCGGGCGGCCTCGACGCGGTCGGCGTCGGCGAGCAGACGGGCATGCTCCTCGGCCGCGGCGTCGAGCCGGGTGCGCCGGTCCACCAGTGACCGGGCGGCCTCGAGACGGGCATGCGCCCGGGCCTCGACGGTGGTTGCCGCCTCCGTCTCGGCGGCTGCCGCCACGTGCCGCTCGCGCGCCTGGTCACGGAGCTCGGCCGCCCAGGCGGCCAGGGTTCCGTCGGCGGCGGGTGCGGTGAGGTCGCGGATGTCCCACGACTCGGGGAGCCCGGCGTCGGTCGCCTCGCTGAGCCGGCTGACGAGGTCGGCCACGGCCTGGTGGCAGGCTTCGGAGCGGCGGCGAAGGGCGATCCGTCGGTCCCGGAGCCAGCGCTCGACGTCCTCGAAGCGCCCCGTCCGGAAGAGTCGCTGCAGCAGCTGGTGCCGCTCCTCGGAGCGGGCCCGCAGGAAGGCCTGGAACCGGCCCTGGGGCAGCAGCGCCACCTGCGTGAACTGGGTGAGGTTCATCCCGACCAGACGGGTCACCAGGTGGCCGGTCTCGTCGAGGCGGCTCGAGAGGGGCACCCACTGGCCGTCGAGCCGCTCGGAGATCGTGACCGACGCCTGCTGGGTGGTCGTGCCGGTGCCGCGCTTCTTCGGTCGCTCCCACGCCGGGGAGCGGACGATGCGGAACCTGCGACCTGCGAGCGTGGTCTCCAGGGTGACCTCGGGCGCCACGCCCGGAGCGGCCTGGTCGCTGCGCAGGCGCTTGGCGGCCGCGCGGTCGCCGGGGACGTCGCCGTACAGGGCGAAGCAGACGGCGTCGAGGACGCTGGTCTTCCCGGCCCCGGTGGGGCCGGACAGGAGGAAGAGCCCGGCGGCCGAGAGCTCGTCGAGGTCGACCTCGACCCGGTCCGCGAACGGCCCGAAGGCGGTGATCTGCAGGTGGTGGAGGCGCATCAGGCCTCAGCCCCGGAGACCAGCACGTCGAAGTCCGGGTCCTCGCAGCAGGCGTCGAACGCGTCCCGCAGGAGCGCTGCCTCGGGCCCGGTCGCCGGCGAGCCGCGCATCTCCTCGACGAAGTCGAGGGCGATGTCGTGCTCGCTGCGCCCCTGGAGCCGGGCGGCCGGGGCGGTGCTGCCGCCGCCCCCGGCGGGTTCGAAGCCCAGCACCAGCGTGTGGGGGAACCTCGCACGGAGCCGGTCCATGGCCTGCAACGGCCGCAGGTCGTCGGTCAGCACGGCCTGGACCCAGGCGTCCTCGTGGGTGACGAGGGCCGGGTCTGCGAGCAGCTCCTCGAGGATGCCGCGGATCCGGGCCAGCGGGCGGGGGACCGGGGCGTCGACGAACTCCGCGGAGACCGCGCCCTCGCGGCCCAGGTCGACCAGCCAGGACCCCTTGCGATGGGTGGCCTCGGAGAAGGAGTAGGCCAGCGGGGAGCCGCTGTAGCGCACGCTCTGCGTGAGCGTGTGCCGGCCGTGGAGGTGGCCGAGGGCGACGTAGTCGATCCCGTCGAAGACCGACGTGGGCACGATGGACACGCCGCCGACGCTGATGTCGCGCTCGGAGTCGCTGGGCTCGACCTCGGCCGCGCCTCCAGCGACGAAGGCGTGCGCCAGGACCACGCTGCGGGTCGCAGGGCCGCGGCCGGCGATGTCGCTGCGCACCCGGCGCATCGCCTCGGTCAGCGCCGCCTCGTGGGACCGGCCGGCGAGCGCCCACGGCTCGCGCACCGCATCGGGGTCGAGGTAGGGGATGCCGTGGACCGCCACCGGCCCGTGCTCGTCCTCGAGCAGGACCGGGACGCCCACCGTCGCGGCGTCGGTGCGGATGAAGACGCCGGCGGCGTCGATCAGCCGCGAGCTGAAGCCGAGCCGGTGTGCGGAGTCGTGGTTGCCGCTGGTGAGCACCACCCGGGCCCGCGACGCGGCCAGCCGCGCCAGGGCCTCGTCGGCGAGCCGGACGGCGTCGACGTGGGGGAGGGCCCGGTCGTAGACGTCCCCGGCGACGACGACGAGGTCGACCGCCTCGCTCTCGACGACGTCGAGGAGGTGGTCGATGTAGACCGCCTGGTGGGTGAGCATCCCCTCACGGTGGAACGACCGGCCCAGGTGCCAGTCGGAGGTGTGGAGGATGCGCATGCGACCAACCTAGGAAGCGGCACCGACACTGCGGCGTACCCACGCCGGGAACAGGTCAGGTGTAGCGCACGCAACGCCGTGACGAGGTGAAGCCGTAGAGCACGAGACCGGACTCCCGGGCCAGCTGCACCGACAGGCTGGTCGGCGCGCCGACCGCCACGAGCGAGCCCGTCCCCGAGGCGATCGCCTTCTGCACCAGCTCGAAGCCGGCGCGGCCGCTCACCACCAGGCACGCGGCGGCCGGGGACGCCCCGGCGAGGAGCCGGGCGCCGGTCACCTTGTCGACGGCGTTGTGCCGCCCGACGTCCTCGCGGACCACCAGGGGCTCGCCCTCCGCTGTGAACAGGCCGGCGGCATGCACCCCACCGGTGCGGGAGAAGACCGACTGGTGCTCACGCAGCAGCCCCGGCAGCCGGCGTACGACGGGGGGCTCCGGCAGGGCGCCGGTCCACGGGTCGGCGCGGGGGACGTCGAGGGCGGAGGCCACGCTGTCCTTGCCGCACACCCCGCAGGCCGACGACCCGGACGAGAGCCCGGTGTGACGGTGTCCCGGGTCGCGCGCCGGTGGCCCGGCGAGCCGCACCGTCACCACGTTGAACTCCTGCTCGGGCGCCAGGTCGACGTCGGTGCAGTAGGCGACGCCGTCGATGTCGCCGGGGCCGACCAGCCCCTCGTGGAGAAGCCATCCGGCGCCGAGCTCGAAGTCGTGCCCCGGGGTCCGCATCGTCACCCAGACCCGCCGTGCGGCCGCACCGGGCCAGGCGAGCCGGATCTCCAGCGGCTCCTCGGTCGCGAGCCGGTCCTCGTGCCGGCGCTCGCCGTCCTCGACGAGCTCGTGGACCCGGGTCCGGACGGTGGGGCCCGGCCGGCGTGGTCGCCCGCTCATCTCTCTGCTCCTACCGGACCGGGAACGCGCGACGGATCGCCAGACGGTGCTCGAGCTCGTCGGTGAGGTCGACGACACGACGACGGATCGATCGGTCGAGCCCCTCGAGGTCGATCAACGCGTGCGCCTTCGCCACCGTCTCCTCCGTGAGCGAGGTGGTGGGGAAGAAGTCCTGGGCGGCATCGGCCAGCACCCAGCCGCTGCGCACGTCGACGGTGCGGGGCACGTCGGCGAAGTAGCGGTCGACATACTCGTCGGTGTGCTGCTCCTGGCCGGGGCGCCACATCCCCAGTCCAGCGGCCGACAGCTCGTAGTTGGGGACGTCGACCTCGCCGACGAAGCGCGACCAGGCCCAGGCCTTCGCCTCGGCGTCGGGAAGGGACGCCATCGCGCGCGAGTGCTCGACCCGGGACCGCGCGGTGGGCTCGGCCTCGAGGGCCGCCCCCAGCTCCGCGCGGTCGGTCTCGCCGAGCACGGCGAGCTGCACGAGGATCCGCCAGCGCAGGTCGAGGTCGAGCTCGATGCCGTCCGGGACCACCCGGCCGGCGAGCCAGGACCGCAGCTGGCCGGCGTCGGTGGCGGAGCTGACCGCGGCCTGGAACGCGGAGAGCTGCAGGGTCGATCCGGCAGCGGCGTCGCCGACCTTGTCGAGCGCCACAGCGTGGATGCGGCCCAGGGCTGCGGAGGGGTCGGCCGCCAGCGGGACGACCTTCGAGACCGCCCACGGCATCGTGTAGAAGACGGCGTCGTCGCTGTCCTCGACCGGGATGCCGGCCTCGAGCAGGTCGAGCACGTCCGCGGGAGCGATCGCCGCGTTGTGGAAGGCGCTGCGGACGTTGTTCCAGATGCCCGCGCGCAGACGGGTGTCGTCGGTCACCGGCAGCAGGGCCTTCAGGGCGGACACGGTGGCGGGGTCCGGCTGGACCAGCGCCCAGGTGTCCTCGAACGGGTCGAGCACCACGGCCCTGTGGTCGGCCACGTCGTAGGCGGTCTCCGGGGAGTCGACGGTGAGCGCACCGACCTCCCACTTGCCTCCCAGCTCCGCGGTGGCGACCCGGAGCGTGTGGGAGCGGTCGGCCGGGTGACCGGCCGGGGGAGTGCGCCGGACGACCCTGGCGGCCCGGTCCAGCACGATCGTGTCCGGGCCGGCGGTGCGCAGCCAGTTGGAGGTGAACGACGACAGGTCCAGCGGGCTCCCGGCCGCGGTCCCCGAGCCGTGGCGCGCGGCGGCCTCCTCCCAGCTGGTGAAGAGGTCGTGCATGGTCGCGTTGCCGAAGCGGTGCCGGTTGAAGTGGTCGATGGTGCCCGCGAAGAAGACGTCGTCGCCGAGCGTGGCGTTGAGCTGCTTGAGGATGCTCGAGCCCTTGGCGTAGGAGATGCCGTCGAAGTCCTGGAGTGCCGAGGTCGCGTCGGCCGCTCCGTTGCCGGCCACCGGGTGGGTGCTGGGCCGCTGGTCGGCGACCAGGCCCCACTGCCTGCGGGCATAGGCGTTGTGCGTCCAGGCGTCGTCGTACTCGGTGACTTCGGCGGTGACGCGGTTGCCCATGTACTCGGCGAAGGACTCGTTGAGCCACAGGTCGTCCCACCACTTCGGCGTGACGATGTTGCCGAACCACTGGTGCGCCATCTCGTGCGCGACGGTGGTGGCCCGCTGGATGCGCACGCCGCGGGTGACCCGGCTGGAGAAGATCAGCGGGTCGCGGAAGGTCACACAACCCGGGTTCTCCATCGCACCCGCGTTGAACTCCGGCACGAAGGCCTGGTGGTAGCCGCCGAACGGGTAGCGGATGCCGAAGAGCCGGTGGAACTCGTCGAAGCACTGCTTGGTCATGGTGAAGAGCTCGTCGGCGTCCGCGTCGAGGTCGCGCGCGATGCTCGCACGGGCCGACAGGCCGAGCGGGATGCCGTCGTGCTCGTCGGTCACGAGGTGGTACGGACCGGCCACCAGGGTCACGAAGTACGTCGAGAGCGGTTGCGACTGCTCGAGCTCCCAGACGCCCGGCTCCGGGCTGGTGCCCGGGGCGTTGCCCACGACCAGCCAGTCGACCGGCGCGGTCACGTGGAAGGTGTAGGGCGCCTTGAGGTCGGGCTGGTCGAAGCAGGCGAAGATGCTCGGGGCCGCATCCATGAACGACATGCCGTAGACGTAGTGCCTGCCGTCGGCGGGGTCGACGCTGCGGTGGAGGCCCTCACCGTCGTTGCGGAACCGCATCACCGCGTCCACGACCAGCTCGTTGTCGCCCTCGAGCGTGTCGAGGGGGAGCCGTCCGCGCTCGAGCAGGTCGACGTCGAGCGCCCCGCCGTTGAGCCGGATCTCGTTGACCCGGGCCGGCTTGAGGTCGACGAACGTCGCGCCGCCTCGGGAGGTGAACCGGATCGTGGTGACCGAGCGGAACGTCGCGTCGTCGGCGGCCAGGTCGAGGCGCACGTCGTACGACGCGATGCTCAGCAGGTCGAACCGGGCCCGGGCCTCGGTGTGCTGGAGACTCTGGAAGGGACTCTGGCTGGCGGCAGTCACGCCGCACACCCTATGCCGCGCCCCGAGCGGGCCAAGGTCACGGAACGGTGACGACGTCGGCGTCTTCGTGCGGGGGGCGTCGGGCGGTCCTACGTTCGGCGCGGTCCCTGAAAAGTTTCGTGGGTCGGGCCTGCAACCAACAGGCCGCCCACGGCGTCTTAGGGGTCACTGGGGGCGTCAGTCACGCTCATTCGGGGAAAAGGGGAGTGGCTCGATGAAGCCAACCATTGTCAACCGCCGGGGTCGCGCCCTGGCCTCTCTCACGGCGACCCTGGGCCTGGCCCTCGGTGCCGCCGCTGTCGCGACGGGCCCGGCCCAGTCCGCGGCGCCGGCGCCGGAGTGCACGCCGTACACCGGCACGCTCACGAAGGGCGACGCCGTGAACGCCCTGTCGGTCACCTCCGGCACGACGCCCGAGACCTTCGGGGGTCAGTACCTCGGTACGATCGAGGACGGAATCGCGCCCGGCATCGACATGATCATGGTCAAGATCACCGCGCCGAACCCCGACGACATCGGGGGCATCTGGCAGGGCATGTCCGGATCCCCGGTCACCGACCCGGCGACCGGGGACGTCATCGGGGCCATCTCCTACGGGCTCTCCTGGGGCCCGTCCTGGATCGCCGGCGTCACCCCCTACCAGGACATGACCAAGTACCTGACTGCACCCGCCGCCTCGGCCCGGGTCCAGGTCTCCGACTCGGCGGCTCGCACCATCGCGAGCAGCTCCGACGTCTCGCGCACGCAGGCGGCCCAGGGCTTCACTCAGCTGCGCATGCCGACCGGCGTCTCCGGCGTGAGCAACCACCGCCTCAAGCAGGCCGGCAACCACCGGGTCACGAAGGTCGACGGGCACAGCATCACCCACAGCTGGCTGCCGAAGGCGACCTACCGGATGGGTGCTGCGGCCTCCGCCGGCCAGGGCGCCGGTCCCGAGACCGTGGTGCCGGGCGGCAACCTGGCCGCCACGTTGTCGTACGGCGACATCACCATGGGTGGCGTCGGCACCGTGACCGCGGTCTGCAACGGCAAGGTCCTCGGCTTCGGTCACCCGATGACCTTCGCCGGCAAGACCTCGCTGACGCTGCACCCGGCCGACGCGCTGTTCATCCAGCCCGACTCGCTCGGTGCGCCGTTCAAGGTCGCCAACCTCGGCGCGCCGGCTGGCACCATCTCCGACGACCACCTGACCGGCATCACCGGGTTCCTCGGTGCGGTCCCGGACACCACGGACGTGACCTCGACGGTGGCCTACGACGGCGACTCCCGAACCGGCGCGAGCCACGTCTCGGTGCCCGACGGCACCGCTTCCGCAGTCTTCTACGAGGCGCTGGCCAACCACGACCGCGTCCTCGACGGCATCGTCAAGGGCTCGGAGGTGCTCACCTCCGAGATCACCGGCACGGACGCCGACGGAACGCCGTTCGACATCAACCTCGCCAACCGGTACGCCTCGGACTACGACATCACCTGGGATGCCACGTGGGGGATCGCCGACTTCACCTGGGCCCTCAGCTCCGTGCCGGGCGTCTCCATCGACAGCGTCACCATGAGCTCCGCGGTGAACGACGACCACTCGACCTGGACGATCAGCAAGGTCGAGCAGAAGGTCCAGGGCGCCTGGGTCAAGATCGGCCGTGGCCACGCGGTCCGCGCCAAGGCGGGCCAGGCGCTGCCGCTGCGGGCGACCCTGACGTCCGACTCGGACACCATGACCGTGCCGGTCGAGGTCAAGGTCCCGGCGAACGCCTCCGGTTCCGAGGGTGTCCTCCAGGTCATCGGTGGCTCCAGCTACTGGTCGCGTGGCGCCTACCCGCGCTCGGTGGCCGAGGCGGAGAAGTACGCCGACACCATGGTCCGCAACGACCAGCTGATGGTGGCGCTGGACCTGTACTCCAAGCGCAAGTCGACCGAGAAGACCGCCACCACCGACCCGCAGGACAAGGTCGTGACCGGCCGCAAGCGCGCCCGGGTGTTCGTGAAGTAACCACCTGACCGCTGCGTACGGCGGGTCGGGAGCCCAGGCTCCCGGCCCGCCGTTCGTGCTCGGCGGGCTACAGCCTGACGAGCATCTTGCCGGTGTTGCCGCCGCGCAGCAGGTCGAGGAACGCGTCCACGGCGTGGTCCAGGCCGTCGACCACGGTCTCCCGAGCCGTCAGCCTCCCCTCGGCCACCCAGGCGCCGGCTCGCCGGTAGAACTCACCGGCGAGGTCGGCGTGGTCGGAGACGATGAAGCCGCGCAGCGTGAGGCGCTTGCTCACGATCATCATCATGTTGCGGGGCCCGGGAACCGGCTCGGACTCGTTGTAGAGGGCGATCGCGCCGCAGATCGCGACCCGGCCGAAGTCGCTGAGGTGGAACATGGCCGCCTCGAGGTGGTCACCGCCGACGTTGTCGAAGTAGACGTCGAACGGCGCGTGCTCCCGCAGCTGCCGCGCGATCGGGCCGTCCTTGTAGTTGACCGCCGCGTCGAACCCGAGCTCGTCGGTCAGCCACGACACCTTCTCGGCCGAGCCCGCGGAGCCGACCACCTTCGAGGCGCCGAGCAGGCGGGCCATCTGTCCCGCGAGCGAGCCGACGGCGCCGGCGGCACCGGAGACCAGCACGGCGTCCCCCTCCCGGAGCTCGGCGATCCGGGTCAGGCCGACGTACGCCGTCAGGCCGGGCATGCCGAGGACGCCGAGGTAGGCTGACGCGGGCACCCGCTCGACGTCGACCACCCGCACCGCGGGGGCCGGGAGCAGTGCGTGCTCGCGCCACCCGGCCTGGTGCAGGACCGTGGCGCCCACCGGGACCGACTCGTCGCCGGAGGCCACCACCTCGCCCACGGCGCCCCCCTCGAGGGGGGCGCCGAGGCGGAACGGCGGGACGTAGGACTTCACGTCGTTCATCCGGCCACGCATGTAGGGGTCGACCGACATGAAGGTGTTGCGGACCAGGACCTCGCCGGGACCTGGGTCCGCCAGCTCGACCTCCACGAGGCGGAAGTCCTTCGGCGTGGGCCACCCGTCGGGACGGGCGGCCAGCTGGATCTCGCGGGTCTTGATGCTCATGTCGCGATCCTGCCAGCGGTGGCCGGGCCACTGCCGCCGGGGCTGCGCACTGGTGGGCGACATCACGTCGTCGACGACTTCGGCCCGGCCCCGCACCCGACTAAGATGTAAGAGTCGCTTAAGCGACGTTACTCATTACGCTGACACTGGCCCGGAGACCGGGCCGAGAGGGTTGATCGACCATGAACACGCAGCTGCACCTCGCCTTCGGGATCGTCGAAGGGCGCGCCCACTCCGACCTGGAGCTGGCCCAGCTACGTGACGTGGAGCTCGCTCGCGAGAGCGAGCGGAAGGCTCGGCGCAGCCTTCGCCGCCGCGGTCGCTGACCCCCCGCGAGACGCGGTCACCCCGCACAGATCCAGGACGCAGCAGACCCCCGGGCCGAATCGGCCCGGGGGTCTGCTGGTGCTACGGGGAGTCAGGCCTGGACGCCCAGGGCGAACTCCACCTTGCCGGCCGTGTCGACGGCGGCATCGAGGATCTTGTCGTCGAGCATGGTGGCGGCGGCCTGGTCGAGGTAGACGGTGGCACCGTCCTGCTGGACCGTGGCGTCGCCGGGCTCCGGGGCCTCGGCCGCGCTGACCGCGAAGGTCGGCTCGGGAGCTTCCTCGGAGGTGATCCGCAGCCCTGCGGTCTCGGCGAGCCCGGGCTGGGAGGTGATGTCCTTGACGATGGTGCTGGCGTTCTCGGTGAGGGTGAGCATGACTCGCCTTCCGATTGGCGTGCAGGGTCCCTTCCACCCTCACGCGCCAGGGCCCGGCGTGCAAGTCCTGGGCTTGCTTCGGGGCGTTTTCACAGGGTCCGCCCGCCGGTTGTCGGCCCGGACCGGGGGAGGAGCAGGGGTGAGGTCAGCGCCGACCGATGTCCTCGGGGCGGGCGGGTCGGGTGACCGACACGACCTGCGGGGGCAGGCCCCACTCGTCCCGACCGAGCCGGGAGACCGGGCGCAGGTGCTCCATCGCCGGGTGCCCGTCGACGAGGGCGTCGTCGAGGACCGTGATCGCCAGCACCCGGCCGAGCACCAGCGTGGAGTCGCCGAGCTCGTGGGTGGAGTGCAGGGTGCACTCCAGGGAGGCCGGTGAGTCGGCCACCCGCGGCGGAGCGACCAGCGCGCTGGGCTCGAGGCTGATGCCGAGGGCCTCGGCCTCGTCCACGTGGGGACCGAAGCGGGCGCTGGTGTCGTTGACCTGGTCGAGCAGCGGCTCGGTGGCCAGGTTGACCACGAACTCCCCGGTCGCCAGGACGTTGGCCAGGGTGTCCTTGCCGCCGACCGAGGTGAAGGAGACGATCGGCGGGCTCGCGCAGGCGACGTTGAAGAACGAGTGCGGGGCGAGGTTGCCGATCCCGTCGGCGTCGAGCGTCGAGATCCACGCGATCGGGCGGGGCACGACCACGGCGGTCAGCAGCTTGTACGGGTTCACGTCGGGGTCGTCGCTGCGGAACACGGTGCGCATGCGGTGAGGGTACGGCGCGAGCCCGGGCCGGCCGGGACCCGGTCTGGCAGGCTGGGCGCATGAGCGACGAGACCTCGGATCCCACGCTGCGCAGCGTCGACCTGACCCGGATCGGGAAGGGCCGCTACAAGGCCACCAACGC
>Ga0308174_10000420_pt1 | contig 17604 bp, 24 predicted proteins | sample PhyPR2_FD_203894 | JGI IMG/M metagenome (GOLD analysis project Ga0308174, IMG submission 203894) | Soil microbial communities from UC Gill Tract Community Farm, Albany, California, United States - DLSLS.P.R2 | ecosystem: Environmental > Terrestrial > Soil > Agricultural land | place: USA...
AATTCAGGACAATGACGCCGACTATGTCGAGCCGACCGACATGCTGGCCGAGCTCTGCGAGGACAACCAGGCGCTCGCCGCCCGGCTTCGAGAAGCGCACGAGGTCTGCAACGAGCATCGCGACATCGCGACCGCGAGCCTGATCGAGACCTGGATCGACGAAACGGAACGGCGCACCTGGTTCCTGTTCGAGACCAGTCGGGCGCAGAGGTCGTCGCGTGTCCAATAGCAGAAAGCCTCCCCCTCCGGAGGCCGCCGACCTGCGCCGGCGCGCGCTCGCAAGGTGGGACAACGAGGGCGGTGCGAGCGGGGAGGGGCCTCAGGAGACCGCTCCTGAAGCGCCTACCGCGAAGGATCCGAACGGAGGCCAAGAGCTGCCGCGCGGCGCGGAGAAAGCGAAGCCGTAATGGCTGAACAATTCAAAGTTGGCGACAGGGTTAGCTGGAACTCGGAGGCGGGACGCGTCAGCGGCGAAATCGTACGGATTCATCGCGAGGACTTCTCCCACAAGGGTTACATCCACCACGCGAGCCGCGAGGATCCGCAGTACGAGATCAAGAGCAGCAAGACCGACCACATCGCCATGCACAAAGGCTCCGCCCTCTCCAAGCTGGGCGATTGACGACCCGGACCGGGCGATGCCCCGAAGGCCAGCCGATGACCGAAAGCCGCCCACCCGCCGCGGCTCCTGAACCTCTCGAGGCGAGCCTGACGCACGCGGACGACCGCCTGCTCCTGAACCACGGGCTGCCGCCGCAGGAGGGCGTAGCGCCACGGGTGCGCATCGGCCGGCGGTGGATCAATATCTATTGGGCGCTGCCGATTGCCGGCGCGGGGCTGATGATCCTGATCGCCCTTGCGCAGAGCCTCCGCGAACTGCCGGCCATGCAGACCTTCATCCGCGAGCACCCCGGCATCGCCCAGGGAGCGCCCTCGATCGACACCGGCTTTCCCTGGTGGCTGCAGCTCCAGCACTTCGCCAACATGTTCTTCATGTTGTTCATCATCAGGGCGGGCCTGCAGATCCTGGCCGATCACCCGAGGCTCTATTGGCGGCGGGACTGCACGCCCGGAAGCGACTGGTTCCGGTTCCAGAAGCCAGTGCCGCAGGGGCGGATTTGGACTTCCAAGGACGACTCCGTGAGCTTGCCGTCGTGGTTGGGCATTCCGGGCGTCCGCCATTCCATCGGCCTGGCCCGCTGGTGGCATTTCTCGATGAACCTCCTCTGGGTCATCAATGGCGTGATCTTCTACGGCCTGCTGTTCTCCACCGACCAATGGCGGCGGCTGGTGCCCTTGACCTGGGACGTCTTCCCCGCGGCGCTCTCAACGGCCATCCAGTATGCGTCCTTGAATTTTCCGGTGGACCATAGCTGGACCCGCTACAACGGCCTGCAACAGCTCAGCTATTTCACGACCGTCTTCATCGCCGCCCCGGTATCGATCGCCACCGGGTTCATGCAGAGCCCGGCGATCTCCAACGCGCTCGGCTGGTTCGGGCGCGTGTTCAACCGCCAGGCCATGCGCTCGGTCCACTTCATCTCCTTCTCCTGGTTCGTGTTCTTCATCCTGGCCCACGGGATCATGGTGTTCGTCACCGGCATCCGGGAGAACACCAACCACATGTTCGCCGGGGTCGAGAACCAGTCGTGGGCCGGCTTTCCGTTCTTCCTGGCCGCCATGGCGATCCTGACCGCGGCCTGGCTGCTCGCCTCCCCATTCACCGTTCGGCACGCGCGGCTGGTGCAGCATACGGGCAGGTTTGTCGTCGGTTGGTTCAAGGGGCTGGCCGAGTGGTGGGACCCCCGCTCGCAGCTGACGGAAAAGGACATCTCGCCCTACTTCTGGTCGAACGGCACGCTGCCGAGTTCCAAGGCGTACGAAGACCTGGCCGCGGCGGGGTTCGCGGGCTTCAAGCTGCGCATCAGCGGCCTCGTCGAGCATCCGCGGGAGTTTTCGCTGGCCGAGCTCAAGGCTCTGCCGAAGCAGGAACAGATCACGACCCATTTCTGCATCCAGGGTTGGTCCGGCGTCGCCAAATGGGGCGGGGTCCCCATGCGCGAAATCCTGGAGCTGGTCAGGCCCACGCCGCAGGCGCGCTACGCCGTCTTCTACTCCCTTGCCGACGGCGCCGATGGCGGCCGCTACTATGACGTCCATCTTCTGCACAACATGCGTCACCAGCTCACCATCCTCGCCTATGAGATGAATGGCGCTCCGCTCAGCGTTCTTCATGGCGCGCCGCTCAGGCTGCGTTGCGAGAACGAGCTGGGCTTCAAGATGGTGAAATGGGTCGCCGCCATCGAGTTCCTCGACGACTTCACCCACCTGGGCGCGGGGCAGGGAGGCTATAACGAGGATCATGAGTTCTACGGCTATCGGATGCCGATATGAGCGGCGCCGGGAGCCGCGACGTCCAGGCCCCGGCCGGCCCGCATGAAAGTTCACACCGGGAGCGGCGTGCATTCTTCACGATCGGACACTCCACCCGGTCCATCGACGAGTTCACCGCCCTGCTGCGCGAGGCCGGCGTGGAGACCGTCGCAGACGTTCGGAAAATGCCACGCTCGCGCGCCAACCCGCAGTTCAACATCGATGTCCTGCCCGACGAGCTCGGGAACCGGCAGGTCGGCTATCGGCACATCGCCGCGCTCGGCGGCCTGCGGGGGCGATCTGCGGACATGCCCACCTCGCCCAACACCCTTTGGCGGAACAGAAGCTTTCGCAACTACGCCGACTACGCTCTGACGCCGCCATTCCGGGCCGGCCTGACGGAATTGATCCAGCTCGGCCAGGCGCGGACATGCGCGATCATGTGTTCCGAGGTGCTTTGGTGGCGGTGCCATCGCCGGATCATCGCCGACTATCTTCTCGCCGATGGCGCCACGGTGTTTCACGTTCTGGGCTCGAACGACATTCAGCCGGCAGTCCTCACCGATGGCGCGAGGCGGGTGGCTGGAGGCCTGGTCTATGGGACGCCCGACACGCTCGCGTCCCGATAGTCGGGAGGTCGCTCAGAGCTTGGCGCCGCAAGGAGAGCGGCGACCCGGCTGCGGAGGTGGGGCGCCAGGTCCTGCTCGAACCACGGATTGCGCCGTAGCCAAACGGTGCTCCGCCACGACGGGTGCGGCAGCGGGATCACCGCGGGCCCGTACGATCGCCATGCGGCGACGGTTTCGGTCATCGACCGCTTGCGGGTATCCCGCAAAGCCCACCGCTGGGCATAGGACCCCACCAACAGCGTCAGCTCCACCTTCGGCAGAGCGGACAACAGCGAGTGCCGCCACAGGGCAGCGCAACGCGGCGGCGGTGGATAGTCGCCCCCTTCGGGATTTGTCCCGGGGAAGCAGAACGCCATCGGGGCCACTCCGATGCGCGGATCGCCATCGAAGGTGTCGCGGTCTATTCCCAGCCATTCCCGGAGCCGGTCGCCCGAGGGGTCGTCGAACGGAATCCCGCTCTGATGCACGCGTCGCCCGGGCGCTTGGCCGCAGATCAGGAGCCGCGTCTCAGAGGCGACCCGCAGCACGGGCCGAGGTTCATGCTCAAATTCTCCGGCGCATGCGCGGCATGCCCGAATCTTGGACAGCAACGCCTCGAGCTGGGGCTGGTCCGGCGAGACGGTCACCATGAGCGCAGAATTCCCATCACATGAGGAGCTTCCAGGCGACGAAGAAGACCGCCACCATGATGGCGGTGAAGATCATCATGTTGACCAGCATGCGCATCATGCCGCGCTCATGTTCGTCGGTGATCTTCAGGGCGTCACAAACCATGTTGGATGGCGCCATGAGCAGGTGAAACATCGGGCGATCTCCTATCGAAGCTGGTTCGTGTCGATGCGTCCCACCAATCCGCTATCCGGGTCCCGGGGCTCGCGCAGGCCAGCGGTCAAAGGCGCCAGGAGCCAACCGGTCGACGTGACGGACCTGCCCACCTTACGAGGTCCCGCCGTCGTCGGCGGCCTTGCGGCGATGGAACTCGACGAAGAACCGCACCGGGCCGAGCGGTTCCACCTCATGCAGGATCGTGGGCTCCACGATGCCGGGTTCGCCCTGCGGCGTGAGCACCGTCTCCGAAGCTGGCCGGCGCGGGTCGGTGATCCGGTAGGCCAAACGCCCCTCGATCACGTGAATCAGGGCCCAGGCGCCCGCTTTGGTGGTGTGGGCGCGCAACAGCCCCGCCGGCACGGTTGTTTCGGTGAATTCGGCGGTGCGGGAATAGGCCCGAACATCGGCTGGCAGCATGCCGCACCTCAGTCCGCGATGGCGGCGTCGAAATCGCCGCTGGCCAGGTGCAGGCCCATCTGCAGGCTGCGGGCGATCATTTGCGACCTCTCGACGAAGATCGCCGCCGCGTCGGGCGGACACACCTCCTCGGCGGTCTGTTGGAACAGGTGCAGCCAGCGGGCGAAATGGGTCGGGCGGATGCCGCCGGCCTGGATGTGGGCCTGCATGGGCGAACCCTTGAAGCGGCCGGTCATCAGGGTCACCGACGACCAGAAATCGCACATCTTGGCCAAGTGCGGCGGCCAGTCATCCTCGGCGATGACGCGGTTGAAGATCGGTCCAATCGCCGGGTCTCTCCGCACCTTGGCATAGAAGGCATGGACCAGGTTGTGGATCATGGCCTCGGTCACAGGCGAGGCGGCGGCAAAGGCCTGGCGGCGGGCTTGGGCGGCGGGGTTATCCATGGTGGCCTCTGGCGGTGACCGGCTCAAAGATGTATGTATGATATTGCTTTCAGCATCGCCAGCCCTCAGGTGTCGCAGGGCAGGGGCGTCGCCGGAGACCTACGGTGTTCATCCTCACCGAACGCACGCCCAATCCGGACGCTCTGAAGTTCCTGCCGCACGTCGCCTTGACCTGCGGGGCCAGCCGCTGGTGCGCCAGCCCGGCCGACGCGCCGCTGGCGGCGCGGCTGTTCGCCTTGGATGGCGTGCGGCGAGTGTTCATCGCGCCCGACTTCGTCACGGTCACCCGCGCACCCGACGGGCCGGGTTGGACGGATTTGCGCTACGCGGTGATCTCGGCGATCGCGGACTTCATCGAGGCCGGTGAACCGGCCTTGGCCGACGATGGGTCGGCTGCAGCGACCGCGCCCGACGATGACGAGATCGCCTCCGAGATCCGTCAGGTGCTGGGCCTCTACGTGCGCCCCGGCGTGGCGCGCGACGGCGGCGACGTGCTGTTCGAGCGCTTCGAGCCCGAGACCGGGATCGTCTGGGTCAAGCTCCAGGGCGCCTGCGGCGGCTGCCCGTCGTCACGGCTGACGCTGAAGTCCGGGATCGAGCAGATCCTGCGCCGCTACATTCCCGAAGTCCTGCAGGTGGAGGAGGTGGCGGGCGAGGTCGCAACGCGCCCCCGGCCCCGTTGGGCCGGATGGGCCAAAGCCGCCGCCATGCCGCGGAAAGCCGCGCCTACCCTGTTCACCCATGCCGGCCGGCCAATCCGCGTCAAGCGACCCGGGTCTGCCGATCCGTCTGCGACAGTGAGCACGCGAATGTGATTGCGCCGAATTTTTCAATCAAATCAGAAGCGTAACTTTTTGACGCTCTCCTGACGGTATTTGACCTCACGGCGATAAAATCAGCTCGCAAATTCAACAGCTCGGGTGCTCGGGAAATGATCGGGCGCGAATGGGGAGCGAGGCTCGGCGGCTGGACACGGGGGGCCCGGGAGCGCATTCGTGGCGGTCCTACGCAGCGACGCGGAGCGGTCGACAGAACCGGGGTGGGAAGGGCGCCGATACGTGATGGACAGCCTCACCGACGGTCAGCTGCGCGCCTTGCGGAATCTAGCCGACAAGCACACGGGAAATATCACCGTCTTCCTCAATATCGCTGACGCGCAGCATCTCACGCAATTGGGGTTCGCCACTCGCAGCCGGCAGGGCTGGGACATCACCCCGTTGGGCGCAGCCTACCTCGCGGGCCTCGACCGCGAGGCCAACGGCAGCGCCGTCACCCTGCTGCGTCCGACGGAGCATGAGGGAGAGTAGGCGCTCACGCCTTCACCGGCTTCTCGAGCTCGTAGAGCGCCTCGCCGATCAGCTCGAATTTTGCGCGCAGGTTGGCTTGCGCGTCGGCCAGCGCCTGATTGTAGAAGTAGGGCCCGATCCGCTCGGCGATGAAGTCGAGCAGGAACTGCACGTCGAACGGCGTGGCCTCCACCTCGAGCTCCTCCTTGAGGTAGGCTGAGAGCGCCCGGACCGCCGCCTCGCGGGCGTCCTTGGCGAGTTCGATGTTTGGCATGGGAGGTCCCCGGGTGGCAGTCATCCTCTACGGCATCCGCAACTGCGACACGATGAAGAAGGCCTGGACCTGGCTCGACCGGGCGGGCGTCGCCTACGCCTTCCATGATTACAAGAAGCTCGGCGTCGAGCCGGCGCGACTCCGGGCCTGGACCGGCGAGGTGGGCTGGCAGACGCTGCTCAACCGCGCCGGCACGACTTTCAGGAAGCTGCCGGAAGCCGACAGGCAGGACCTCGACGAGGCCAGGGCGATCGCGTTGATGGCCGCCCAGCCCTCGATGATCAAGCGGCCGGTGCTCGACCATGACGGCAAGCTCCTGGTGGGGTTCAAGCCCGAGGCCTATGCCGTGGAGTTCGGCTGACCGGCGGTGGCCGGGCGGCGGATTGGGACCGATACTGCGCCGCCGCATCCGTTCGGCGCGTCCGCGGCGACTAGGGAGGAGAGCGAGCGGGGAGGGCTCCGCGCGCGCCGATCAGGGGCCAAGGCTCATGTACTTCGACGACGTCTTCCGCAGCTACTGGTGGCTGTTGTTCCCCATCGGCTTCTTCGTCTTCGGGGCCTGGGACCGCTGGCTGGTCTACAAGCGCAGCCGCGATCACCTGGAGCTGATCAAGAGCTATCACGCCCAGGGCAAGGAGCCGCCGCCCGAGCTGCTGCGCGGCGCCGATCCCTATGCCGACCCGGCCTGGGGCGCTGGCGCGCCGCCGCCCTATCCCGGCCCCTACGGCTGGTACGGCCGGCGCATGTGGCGCCGCTACTACCGCTGGGGACCCTACTGGCAGTGGCGCAGCGCCTTCGTCACCGGGGCGATCGCCGCCGGCTTCTGGTTCGCCGCGGAGTATGCCAACATACCCGGGGTCGACTGGCCGTTCCGCTTCGTCGCCATCGTCATGACCTTCGTCTTCGCGGGCAACCTGATCGGGGCGATCTTCTCGAGCACCTTCCGTCCGAGATGAAGCCGGAGGGCCTCGACGAAACCCTCGTCGCCGCGGCCCAGGCGGGCTCGACGGAGGCGTTCTCGCGGCTCGTCGAGCGCCATCAGCAGGCGGTGCGCGCCTTCCTGCGCCGGGCGTGCGGCGACTGGGCGCTGGCCGACGACATCGCGCAGGAGGCTTTCCTCGCCGCCTGGCCGCGCATCGGACGGCTGCGGAGCGGTGCGAGCGTGAGGGCGTGGCTCTGCGGCATCGCCTACCGCAAACATCTGACCGCCCGCCGCTCGGCGCTGCGGAGCCGCACCCGCGAGGGCGCCTACGAAGAGCGGGCGCCGGGCGAGCAGGCGGGCCGCCTGGACGACCGGCTCAGCCTCGAGCGCGCGATGGCCGCCCTGCCGCCGGACCAGCGCGCCTGCGTGGCGCTCTGCCTGGCGGGCGATTTCAGCCACGCCGAGGCGGCCGAGGCCCTCGGCCTGCCGCTCGGCACGGTCAAGAGCCATGTGACGCGCGGCCGTGCGCGCCTGCTGCAAGCCCTGGGAGTGCGAGATGAGTGACGCCGACGCCCGCCTGAAGGTGCTGTTCGCGGCCGACGAGCCGGCGCCCCGCGATCCGGCGTTCGCGACCGCGGTGATGGAGCGGCTGGTTCGGCGGCGCTGCCTCGAGGACCTGTCCTTGCTGGCCGCTGTGAGCGTCCTCGGCGGCGCCGTGCTCTGGGGCCTTTGGCCCGGGCTGCAGCCCGAGCTGGTCGCGATGTCGAACGCTCTGGCCCCGGCTGCGGGCCTGCTCGCGGCCGCGCTTTGCGGCGTCGCCATCTTCGCCGGCCGGCCCGCCCAAGCGATCATCGCGGAATCATGAGCAAAGTTTAAGTCGTCCACCTGCATCCGTAGGGCGGCGGCCGGGCCTCTTTCCCCGTAAGAAGCAGGGCGGCCCATGCCGTGCAGTTGAAGCAAAAGGGGAACCGATGATCGCGATAATGATCCTCCTGATCATCTTCGGCTCGATCACCGCGATGGTGATCGCACCGATGTATTTCCGCTCGCAGGAGCGGCAGCGAATGATGGAGATGATGCGGATCTCCATCGAGAAGGGCGAGCCGATGCCGGAGAACGTCACCGAGGCGATCTCCCGCACGGCCAGGGCGCGGCTGCCGCCGTCGCCCCAGCGGGACCTGCGCACCGGCATCATCTGGCTGGGCGTCGGCGTGGGCCTGGCGGCGATGGGCGTCGCGCTGAACTACGACGACCCCGACGCGACCTGGCCGATGATCGGCATCGCCTGCTTCCCGGCCTTCATCGGGATCGCCTTCATCGTCATGTACTTCCTCAACCGCGGGCGCGACTAGGCGGAGCCGGCTAGGGGAGAGGCCCATGGCGGGCTCCACACAGCTGAGGTTCGCCAGTCTCCACGACGTGGAGCTGTGCAGCCTGGCGGCGACCGGCGAGCGGCGAGCCTTCGGAGAGCTCGTGCGCCGGCACGGCTCGGCCGTGCGCGGCCTGCTGCGCCGCATGGGGGCGCAGCCCAGCCAGGCCGACGACGTGGCCCAGGACGCCTTCATCGCCGCCTTCGAGCGCATCACCGAGTTCCGCGGCGAGGGGACCTTCGCGGCCTGGGTGAAGCGGATCGCGGCCCGGCTCTACCTGAAGCGGCTGCAGCGCGAGCGCCGGCTGGGCGAGCTGGCCGCCGAGAGCGCGCAAGCCGACGAGCCCGTGGTCCACGGCGACGCGGAGGCCGCCATCGACCTCGACGGGGCGCTGAAGGGCTTGGCGGCGGGCGAGCGGGTCTGCGTCACCCTGTGCTTCGGGGCGGGGCTCAGCCATGCGGAGGCGGCGGAGGCCTTGAACCTGCCGCTCGGAACGGTCAAATCCCATGTCAAACGTGGTCTGGATAAGCTCAGAGCGCGACTGGCGCCGGCGGCAGGCGCTCTGGAAGGAAAACGCGGCAATGGCTGAGGTCGCTTTCGACCGCCGCCTCGAGCGGCTTTTCGCCGATGCGCCGGAATTGCCGGACGCAGGCGCCTTCGCCGCGCGCGTCGAGCGCCGGCTGAACGCCGGCTGGACCGCCCGGCGATGGCTGATCGGCGCCGCGGGCGTCGGCGGCGGCCTCATCGGCGCCAGCCAGATCGTGATGTCGAACCTGGTGTCGCGTGTGGAGAGCGCCGGGGATTCCGCGAAGGTCCTCAGCGCCGGCTTGACTCAGATCACCCCACGGGCCGAATGGCTCACGAGCGTCTACAGCGGGGGCGCTGTGGTGTGGATCGCATCGGCCCTGGCCATCGTGGCCATGGGATTTGCGCTCTCCCGCGTGATCGAGGAGCTCTAGTCCTTCATGTCATCTCATCGGCAGGAACGCCTGCGGCGGCTCGCGGCGCCTGACATTACGCAGCGTAAAGGCAAGACCCCGATCGTCTGCCTGACGGCCTACACCACACCCATGGCGGAGATCCTCGACGCGCACTGCGACCTGCTGCTGGTCGGCGATTCCGTGGGCATGGTGATCCATGGCCTGCCGAACACGCTCGGCGTCACCATGGAGATGATGATCCTGCACGGGCAGGCGGTGATGCGCGGCTCGAAGCAGGCCATGGTGGTCGTCGACATGCCGTTCGGCGCCTATGAAGGCTCGCCGGAGACCGCGCACGTCAACGCCGTGCGGCTGATCAAGGAAACCGGCGCCCAGGCCGTGAAGGTGGAGGCCGGCCCGACCGTGGCGGCGACCGTCGAGTATCTCGTCCAGCGCGGGATACCGGTCATGGGCCATGTGGGCCTGCGGCCCCAGGCGGTGCACCTGGAGGGTGGCTTCAAGGCCAAGGGCCGCGAGAGCGAGGAGCGGCGGCGGATCCTGCAGGAGGCAAGCGCCACCGCCGAGGCCGGCGCCTTCGCCCTGGTCGTGGAAGGGGTCGCCGAAGGCCTCGCGCGCGAGATCACCGAGGCGGTTTCGGTCCCGACCATCGGCATCGGCGCCTCGTCCGGTTGCGACGGCCAGATCCTGGTCACCGACGACATGCTGGGCCTGTTCGACTGGACGCCGAAGTTCGTCCGCCGCTACAGCGATCTGCGCGGCGAGATCTCGCGCGCCGTGGGCGCCTACGCCGACGACGTCCGCGCCCGCCGCTTCCCTGGCCCCGCGGAGATCTATTTCGCCAAGGCGGGGTGAGGCGCGGAGGAGAGATCCAGCGAGGTCGCCTCGCTCATGCCGAAGAGCGGCTCGATGCAGGCAAGGCGCCGGCGTCGGCGACCAGCATTTTGATCGCTTTGATTATCGGAAGAGGGTCGTCACGTTGCACGAAATGACCGCTTAGCGGCGCCCCGATGATCTCGGCCCGGGTCGACAAGCCGAGAAAGCCTCCCTGCAACTCATCCCATCGTTCCTGCAGCAAACTGCGAAACGCTGCGGGCATCATGGGCTGGTTGAGGAAAGTGCCGGCGGAGATGACCACAAGCGGAATGTCGCCAAGTGCGGTTATGGCGCGTCCTTCGGCCAGGCTGGTCGGAAAATCGATACCCTCGGGTGTCGAGGCGGCGTCGCGCCATCCTCCGGTCCAGAAGGCGCGGGTCTCCTGAAGTTGCGGAGGATCGCTGGCCGTCGGCGGCGGGAACAGCGGGCCGAACACATCGAATTGCCGATCGTTCAGCGAGTCCACGAGTAAAAGGCCCGCGACCTGGTGCGCGTGGCGATCGGCGAAGATACGCATGAGAAGGCCGCCGAAGGAGTGCCCCACCAGGATGTAGGGAGGAGGCAGCCCGGCCCTGTCGATCAGGACCTCCAGATCGTCGACCATGGCGCTCGCGGGACGGGGCCGCGGCGCCGGATCGCTGCTGCCGCGGTTGGCCCGGTCGTAGCTGAAAACCCGGGCGACGGAACTGACCCCTTGCCTGACCGCGGCCCACTCGCAGCTCTCGGCGCCCAGTCCGGTCTCGAGGATCACCGTGACCGGGCCTTTCCCGCTGCGCGTCAGCGCCAAGCTGCGGCCGCCGATGTCTACCCGTTCGGTGGTTTCGCTCGCGTCCAATCCGGGCTCCCCGGCTCTGTGAGGTCTCATGTTCAAATCCATTCGCAGCGACGATTCCATGCGGAGCTAGGCGCCGGCTGCTGACTGAAAGGAATTGCGCACCTACGCACCTCAGTCATACGCTGATGGATGGGTAGCCCCGCGGCGATCTGGGATCTTTACCGGACGTTCCTGGCGGTGGCGCAGGAAGGCAGCTTCACCGGCGCGGCGCGTCGGTTGCAGATCACCCAGCCAACCGTCGGACGCCAGATCAACAGCCTGGAGGCGATGTTGGGCACGGGTCTCTTCACGCGCTCGCCGCGCGGGTTGAAGCCAACGGAGGCGGGGCTTGATCTGGTGCCTCACGCCGAGGCCATGGCTTCGGCAGCCGCCGCAGCCCTCCGCGGCTCCTCGGCCGATGTGGACTCTATTTCCGGCGCCGTTCGGCTGGCCGCAGGCGACCTCGTGGGTGTCGAGGTGCTGCCACAGATCCTCGCAGAATTTTGTCACGCCCATCCTCAGATCGAACTGGAATTGGCGTTGTCCAATCGCAACGAGGATCTTCTGCGCGGCGAAGCCGACGTCGCCGTTCGGATGATGCGTCCCGTGCAGAAGGCGCTGCTTGCGCGCCGCGTCGGCGTGGCGCAACTGGGACTGTTTGCACACACGCGCTACGTCGAAAAGTTCGGTCTTCCGCAACACCCCTCCGAACTTGCTCGTCACCGCGCCATCGGCCCAGATCGCGATTTCCACGCCCTGCGCACGGGCGGACCGGTCGGCTCCAACATGCGGCGCGAGGATTTTCGTTTCCGGACCGATAATGTCGCTGCGCAGTTGGCGGCGATGCGGGCCGGCATCGGGATCGCCGCCTGTCACAAGAAGCTTGCGCAGCGCGACTCGAGCCTAGTCCCGGTCCTGCCCGAGATGATCGCCTTCGAACGCGAGATCTGGGTCGCAATGCACGAGGACGCCAGACGGGTACGTCGTATCCGCCTGTTGTTCGACGCCGTCGCCGCAGGCCTCGCCGCATACGCAAGTTCCGACTGATCGGTCGCGCGAAGCCGGCCGACCATACGCCTCGCCGCCCTGCGTCCGCCCCAATCCCCGCCCTTTCCCCATCGAGGGGAAGGGGAGACGGGCGCCTACTCGGCCGGCTCCAGCTTGCCGGCGCGGGCGATGACGCTGTCGACATATGCGCGGCGCGCGTCGAAGTCGCGGGCGATGGACTCGTCCTCGTCCTGCAGCGCCTGCACGTCGGCCTCGGCGAATTCCAGGATGCCCATCTCGCCGTAGCCCTTGCGGATCGTCTCCCCCCACAGGCCGATATCCTTCACGATCGGCACGATGCGGGTGAACAGGCTCGAGCGGAATTTCTGCATGAAGCCGGAATCGTACATGTGCGCGGCGCACTCGGCGGGATCGAGGCCCAGGGTCTTCCAGACCTCCACAGCATCGAAGCGGTCGCGCATCAGGTAGCAGGCCTCCAGCAGGAACTCCTCGCGCTCGTCGCGCTCCTTCTGGGTGAGCTGCGGGTAGTAGTCGCGCAAGGCCAGGCGGCCGAACGCCACGTGGCGGCTCTCGTCCTGCATGACGTAGGCGTTGACCGCCGCGGCCAAGGGGTTCTGGGCATGGTCGCGGATCTGCTGGAACGCGGCCAGCGCCAGGCCCTCGATCACCACCTGCATGCCGAGATAGGTCATGTCCCAGCGGGTGTCGCGCAGCACCTGATCGATCAGTTCCTGGAGGGGCGGGGTGATCGGATAGGCGACGCCGAACTTCTCCAGCAGGCGCTTGTAGCTCTCCACGTGGCGGGCTTCGTCGATCACCTGGGTGGCGGCGTAGAACTTGGAGTCCACGTCCGGCACCTGGGTGACGATCTTGGCGGCGCAGATCAGCGCGCCCTGCTCGCCCTGCATGAACTGGCTGATCTGCCAGGCCTGGAAGTGACGGCGCACACGCGCCTTGTCCTTGGCCGGCATGGCCTCGTAGCTCGCCATCCCCGAGATCGGCAGCATCTCCTCCGGCAGCTGCTCGGGATTGTCTTCGTCCAGTTCCTGCGACCAGTCGATCCGGGTCTCGGCGTTCCACTGCATCTCCACGCCGCGCCGGTAGAGATGCATCATCGTCTGGCGACCGTCGTCGTAGTCCCAGTTGAACCGGGCGTCGAAGGCCTGGGGCACCGACCAGACGGAGCCGTCGGGCGGGATCGCGTACACATCCTTGATCGACATCGGGGCGCTTCCTTGGGCTCTTCGGGCGTGACGTCACGCACGCGCGAACCGACGTTAGCCCAAGGCGGCGGGCGCGTCATTTTCGAACGGCCGGCCCGCGCCGTGCGGCCAAGTGGCAAGCGTTGCGAGGGGCGGCGGCGCGCTATAGGTTCCCGGCCTCTGCGCGGCGCCAGACCCATCGAAACCGGAGTCCCGATTGACCGATCTGTTCGAAGAGATCGAGGAGCAGCTTCGCTCCGAGCGCTATCGGGAGCTCGGCTTCAGGGTCCTGCCGTGGGTGCTGGGCCTGGGCGCGGCCGCGCTGATCGCCGCCCTGGCCGTCTGGGGTTGGCAAGCCTATCGCCAGCAGGCGATCGCCAAGGCCTCGGAGGAGTATGGAGCGGCGCTCGACGCCATGGGGCAGGGCCACGAGGACACGGCCGTGCGGCTATGGACCGAAGTCTCCCGGTCCCCCGCCAGGGGCTATCGCTCGCTCGCCCTCATGCAGCTCGGCGGGCTGAGCGTCAGCGACCACAAGCCGGCCGAGGCGGTGAAGTTCTTCGATCGGGCGGCCCAGGCTGCGCCCGACTCCATCATCGGCGACGCCGCCCGCCTCAAATCTGCCTTCGCCCTCCTGGACACCGCCCCTGAGCAGCAGGTGGAGGCGCGCTTGACCCCGTTGATCGGCGAAGGCCGGCCCTACCGGGTCCAGGCGCGCGAGGCGCTCGCCTTCGCCAAGCTGATGGCCGGCGACGGCGCCGGGGCGAGGCGCGAGTTCTCGATGATTTCCAACGCGCTGGACGCGCCGGACGGGGCTCGCGAACGCGCCAAGGCGGCGATCAACCTGATCGACTCCGGCTCGGCCAAGGCGGTGCCGGGACTGGCCAAGGCCCAGGCCGCCTTGCCGCCTGCGCCGCAGCCCACGCCGGGCCGACCGTCCGCCCAGCCGCAACCGCAAGCCCCGGGACCGCAATGACGCTTCAGCGCCGCCACATCTTCCTCGCCGCCCTGCTGAGCGCCGCCCTGGGCGCGAGCGGCTGCTCGACGGTGAGCCGGCTCAACCCGTTCCACGGCCCGTCCGGCCCCAAGGAGACCGCGGCCGAGGGCCCGCGAATCTCGATCCTGCAGCCGGAGGAGCAGCTTACCCCGGCCGAGGCGCTGAAGGGCGTCGACTTCGCCCTGCCGCCGGTCGCGCCGGTGGCCGACTGGCCGCTGCCTGGCGGCACCCTGGAGCAGTCGGTGGAAAACGTCGACGCGGCCCCGACCCTGAGCATCGTTTGGCGCCGTGGCATCGGCCAGGCCACCAACAACGCGGTCCACATCACCGCCCCGCCGATCGAGGCGGCCGGCCGGGTCTACACCATGGACGCCGAGGCCGGGGTCTCGGCGCACGACGCCCGCACCGGCGCCGAAGTCTGGCGCGTCAACCTTCGGCCCAACGACAATCGCCGGGACCGGGAGTCGTTCGGCGGCGGCCTCGCCTTCCTCGACGGCAAACTCTACGTCTCCTCGGGCTTCCGCCTGGTGGCGCAGCTCGATGCGGCGAGCGGCAAGCTCGGCTGGATAACGCGGACCGACGAGCCGATCCACGCGGCGCCCACGGTCGCCGACGGCCGGGTGATGGTCGTGGCGCTGGACAACTCGCTGCTCACCTTCGACGCCGCCACCGGACGGCCGGGGTGGACCTACCAGGGCCTGTCCGAGTCCGCGCGCATCCTCGCCGCCTCCAGCCCGGCGGTGTCGGGCGATACGGTGGTGGCGTCCTTCGGCTCCGGCGAGCTGGTGGCGCTGCGGACCGCCAACGGCAACGACTTGTGGGACCAGGCCCTGTCGCGCGCCAGCCGCACGAGCGCCCTTTCCGAGATCCGCGACATCCCCGGCCGGCCGGTGATCTACCGCGGCGACGTCTATGCGGTGAGCCACTCCGGCGTGTTCGCCGCAACCGACCTGCGCAGCGGTCAGGCGCGCTGGAGCCTGCCGGTGGTGGGGATCACCTCGCCGCTTCCCGAGGGCGACGTCGTCTATGTGGTCTCCAAGACTGGCCAGCTGATCTGCGCGGCGCGCGACAGCGGCCAGATCTATTGGACGCGCGACCTCAACCAGGGCTTCGTGGCCAGGCGTCGCGGCGGCTTCTTCGGCATCGGCGGCACCCGGATCACGCGCCCGATCTGGTCCAGCCCGATCCTCGCCAGCAACCGGCTGCTTCTGGCCGGCTCGTCCGGCGAGCTCGTCGCGGTCAACCCCAAGACCGGCGCGATCGAGAAGCGGGTCAACCTCGGCGCGCCGACGCTGCTCTCGCCGATCGCGGCGGGCGACATGATCTATGTCGTGACCGACACGGCCCAGCTGATCGCGCTTCGCTGAACCAGGCGTTTGGACGGACGCCATGGCGCTGAAACTCGCGATCGTCGGCCGTCCCAACGTTGGCAAGTCCACGCTGTTCAACCGGCTGGCCGGCCGCAAGCTCGCCATTGTCGACGATCGCCCGGGCGTCACGCGCGACCGCCGCTTCGCCACGGGACGGCTGGGGGATCTCGACCTCGAACTGATCGACACCGCGGGGTTCGAGGACGTCGCCGACGAGAGCCTGGAGGCGCGCATGCGCGCCCAGACCGAGCGGGCGATCGACGAGGCCGACGTGGCGCTGCTGCTGATCGACGCCCGCGAGGGGGTGACCCCGCTCGACCAGGTGTTCGCCGAACTGCTCCGAAAGCGCGGCAAGCCGGTCGTGGTCGGCGCCAACAAGGTCGAAGGACAGGCCGGCGAGGCGGGCGCCCTGGACGCCTACAGCCTGGGCCTCGGCGAGCCCGTGCCGATCTCGGCCGAGCACGGCGAGGGCATGGGCGACCTCTATGCCGCGATCTCCACGGTCGCCGGGCCGAATGAGGACGATGAGGCCGAGGCCGGCGAGAAGCCGATCCGCATCGCCATCGTCGGGCGGCCCAATGCCGGCAAGTCGACCCTCGTGAACCGGCTGATCGGCGAGGAGCGGCTGCTGACCGGGCCCGAGGCCGGCATCACCCGCGACGCCATCCCCGTCGACTGGACCTGGCAGGACCGCCGGATCCGGCTGGTCGACACCGCCGGCCTGCGGCGCAAGGCGAAGGTGCAGGAGAAGCTGGAGAAGCTCTCGGTGCAGGACGCCATCCGCGCCATCACCTTCGCCGAGGTGGTGATCCTGGTGATGGATGCGACTCACCCGTTCGAGATCCAGGATCTGCAGATCGGCGACCTGGTCGAGCGGGAGGGCCGGGCGCTGGTCTTCGTGCTCGCCAAGTGGGACCTCGTCGCCGACCCGCAGGCCCGGCTCGCCGAAATCATCGAGGCGGCCCAGCGGCAGCTGCCGCAGGTGAAGGGCGCGCCGATCGTGGCCCTTTCGGCCGAGACCGGGCGGGGGCTCGAGCGGCTGATGCCGGCGGTGATCAAGGTGCACGCCGACTGGTCGACCAAGGTCAAGACGCGCGACCTGAACGATTGGCTGCAGATGGCCATCCAGCGGCACCCGCCGCCGGCGGTCGGCGGCCGGCGGATCAAGCCCAAGTACATGGCCCAGACCAAGGCGCGGCCGCCCACCTTCGTGCTGTTCGCCAGCCGCGCGGCCCAGCTGCCGGACAGCTATCGGCGCTATCTGGTCAATTCCCTGCGCGAGAGCTTCGAGCTGCCCGGCGTGCCGATCCGGCTGAGCGTGAAGTCAGGCCGCAATCCATACGCCTCTGGCGAGGAACGCGCGCCGGGCCCGGTCCGCAGCGGCCTCAGGCCGGGACGAGGCGGCCGGTCGTCTTCCACTCGGCGAACGTCACGACCCTGAAGGGCAGGCCCAGGTCGGCCTGGGCGAGCTCGACGATCAGCGGCCCGAGCTCGGCGGGATCGGGCAGGCTCGCCGGATCCTCTCCCGGCATGGCTTCGGCGCGCATGCGGGTGCGCATGGGGCCGGGGCTCAGCAGCACGCCGCGGATGCTCGTCTTCTCGAGCTCGTCGGCCCAGGTGCGAACCATCGCCTCCAGGCCCGCCTTGGTGATCGCGTAGGGACCCCAGAAGGCGCGGGGGCTCGCCGCGACACCGGAGGTCAGGAAGATCGCGCGGGCGGCCGGCGCGGCCCGCAGCAGGGGCTCCGTCGTGCGGATCAGGCGGTAGCTCGCCGTCAGGTTCACGGCCACCACCCGGTCCCAGTGGGCGGGTTCGATGTGCGAGACGGGCGTCATGGGCCCGAGGATCGCGGCG
>Ga0308174_10000421_pt1 | contig 17603 bp, 16 predicted proteins | sample PhyPR2_FD_203894 | JGI IMG/M metagenome (GOLD analysis project Ga0308174, IMG submission 203894) | Soil microbial communities from UC Gill Tract Community Farm, Albany, California, United States - DLSLS.P.R2 | ecosystem: Environmental > Terrestrial > Soil > Agricultural land | place: USA...
TTGAAGCCCGGAGAGGTTTCTGGTCTGTTTTCGAACGGCTGGCGCGGACGGGAATGGCGGCCGCCGCAGTGCTTTGCCTTTTGCTGCTCGCCTTGAATTTCGTGACCGCCAACCAGCGCGCCGCCTTCCAAAGCTACACGGATGCCTTGATGGCAGACCATAGCGCGGAGCAGACTTATTACACCGAAGCGATCCGGAGCACACCTTCCGGCAATGAAGTTCCAGCCGCGTTGCGGCATTAAACAAGGGAGACGATCTCACCAGGCGGGTTATGAAGCGCAACCAGTGGGCCGCGGCCCTCTTCGCGATTCTGCTATTCTGCGCCGGAGCCGCGGTCGGGGCGCTGGGCCACCGGTACTACGCGGCGAGCGTAGTGAACGCGAAGGGCGCAGAAGATTTCAGGCATCACTACATCTCCGAGATGCAGTCGAGGCTGAGCCTGACACCGGCCCAGGTGAGCCAACTCGAAACGATTCTGGATGAGACCAAGGCGCAGTATAAGGCCGTTCGCGATTCGTATCATCCGGCGATGGTGAAGATCAAGCATGAACAGATTAGCCGGGTGAAGGCGATGCTGACCCCCCAGCAGGTCCCGATTTACGAGCAGATGGTGGCCGATCATGAGCGCCGGGCCCGCGAGCAGGAAGCACGCGACCGGCAGGAAGAGCAGCGCCACGAAGGGTCACACAAGCACGGTCGTCCATAAGAGGCGATCGGTTGTTTAGCGGTTCGATAGAATCGGAGCCGCTTTGCTTCTCCGTGTCTGTCTTTTTCTTACTGCCGTATCCGCGATTGCACAGAGCCGTCTAGAACCGGGCATTCAGCCGTTCCTGGCCTTCCGCGACCCAGTTCTTGCGTTGACGCACGTGCGCGTCATTGATGGCACTGGCGCGCCAGAAAAACCCGATCAAACCATCGTGATCGACCACGGTAAGATTGCCGGAATCGGAGCGGAACCCTCCGTTCGGATTCCAGAGGGCGTGCGTCAAATCGACTTGACCGGCTACACGGTTTTTCCGGGGCTGGTGGGAATGCACGAGCACCTGTTTTATCCGTCTGGAGGTGGAATCCCGATGTATAAAGAGCAGGCATTCAGCGCGCCGCGATTATACCTGGCCTCGGGAGTGACCAGCGTACGGACGGCCGGCTCACTGGAGCCCTATACAGATCTCAATGTAAAAGAACTGGTTGACCGCGATGGCATGCCTGGGCCCAAGATGGACATCACCGGACCGTATATCGAGGGGCCGGGCGGGTTCTCCATTCAGATGCCGGTGGTGAGGTCGCCCCAACAGGCGCGGCGACTGGTGGACTACTGGACGGAAGAAGGCGCCACGTCGTTCAAAGCCTACATGAATATTTCCCACGAGGCGCTGGCCGAAGCGATCCGGGCTGTCCACCGGCACAAATTGAAAATTACCGGGCATCTTTGTTCGATCGGTTTTACGGAGGCGGCGGAATTAGGGATTGACGATCTGGAGCACGGATTATTAGTGGACACGGAATTCGACCCCGGCAAGAAGCTCAATGTTTGCCCCGGCCAGCAGGAAACGCTGGGCGTCATCGAGAATCTGGATTTGAAAAGCGCAAAGGTGCAGAAGATGATCCACACGCTGGTGGCGGATCACGTGGCAGTTACTTCAACGCTAGCCGTATTCGAGGCATTCATACCGGGCCGGCCGCCGCTGGAACAGCGCATGCTGGACGCGATGTCGCCGCAAGCGGCCGAGAGCTATCTGGCGGCAAAGGAGCGGGCATCGGGGAATCCGGCGAGGCACGCTGCCGGCTGGCTCAAAAAGGAGATGGCCTTTGAGCGCGAGTTCGCGGCCGCGGGTGGGCTCTTGCTGGCGGGCTGCGATCCCACCGGCAACGGCGGCGCATTGCCCGGTTATGGCGATCAGCGGAATCTCGAACTGCTGGTCGAGGCAGGATTCAAGCCGGAGGAAGCTATACGGATCTACACGTACAACGGTGCGCTGTATGAAGGCAAGCTAGATCAGCTCGGAACCATAGCGGTAGGGAAGATCGCGGATATGGTGGTCGTCAAAGGCGACCCGGCGGCTCTCATTGACGATGTTGAGAAGGTCAAATATGTATTCAAAGATGGGATTGCGTACGACCCTGAGAAGCTGGCGCAATCCCTGAACGGCGCAATGGGAATTCATTAGGATCATCAATATGGTCAAAGTACGCCAGGTATTTGTCTTTCTTTTATGGATTGGACTGTTGGCGCTGGCTCCCGCGGCGGCGCAAGATGCGCGCATCGACCAAATACTGAATCAGCTCGAACAGGTGCACGCCTTCTCCGGCGTGTCCATTTCACCCGATGGCAAATGGGTGACGTGGACTCAACCGGCAGCGGGTGATACCGAGGACACCGAGATCTTTCTGCTTAATTGGGCCGATGCCTCCGCGAAGCCCGTGCGCATCACCGCAGGCAATGGGACGGAATCTCTCCGGGAGCATGGCGTGGTCTGGTCTCCGGACAGCAGGCGGATCGCATTCTTTTCGAACGCGAATTCGTCGCAGGATCAGTTGTTCATTGTTCCTGTTTCGGATGGGAAAGCTCAAGCGATGACAAGCGTGGAAGGTCACGTTATGGATATTCGCTGGTCGCCGGACGGAAAGGAGATCGGTTTCCTGTTTGCGCAAGGAGGCGGCGGGGGAGGCCCGCTGGAAGCAGAGCCGGCAGCGGTTGGCGTGATTGGCGGCAGTATCCACAATCAGCGGTTGACGGTTGTGAACGCGGCGGGTGGAGAAATTCGACAGGTCACGCCGGCTGAGCTGAATATTTATGAATACGACTGGTCTCCTGACGGAAAGCGGTTCGCCGCAATCGCAGCGCCTGGGCCAGCGGACAACAACTGGTGGATCGCCAAGCTGTACACAGTGGATGGCGCAACGGGGCAGATGAAAGTGCTCTATCAGCCGCCACCCGTTCAGCAGGTTGCGGTTCCGCGCTGGTCGCCGGATGGCAAGCAGATCGCGTTCATCGGCGGATTGATGAGCGATGAAGGGTTTGACGGAGGCGACATTTTCGCTGTACCAAGTGCAGGCGGCGCGGTGAAAAACCTCACTCCGGGGATCCATGCTTCGCCGAGCGGTTTGACCTGGCGGGACGACGAAAAGCTGATCTTTACCGCGACCGTCGAAGGCGGCGGAGCCATATCGAGCCTGGACATCGCGACCGGCCAGACCGAGACGTTATGGAAAGGGAGCCAGGCCATTCATCAGGACGGCAATTTCCCCGACTTTTCCTTGGCGAAGGACGGCCGCACCAGCGCGGTTATCCGAAGCACCTGGCAGCAGCCGCCCGAGGTGTTCGCGGGCCCAATTGGCGAATGGCGGCAGTTGACTCATGAAAATACGGACCAGCAGCCGCATTGGGGAAAAGCGGAAAGCGTGATGTGGAACAGCGGCAAATACAAGGTGCAGGGCTGGCTACTCTATCCCGAAAACTACGATTCTGAAAAACGCTATCCGATGGTGGTTCAAATTCACGGCGGGCCGGCGAATCTTAGGTCGGCAGGGTGGCCGAACGCGCATTTCGATATGTCCGTCATGGCATCGCTTGGCTACTTCGTGTTTTTTCCGAACCCAAGAGGCAGTTATGGCGAAGGAGAAGCGTTCACCCGAGCCAATGTGAAGGATTTCGGCGGCGGCGATTTGCGCGATGTTCTAGCGGGCGTGGATGCGGTACTGAAAAGAGCGCCGGTCGATGGGAACCGGCTGGGCATTACGGGATGGAGCTACGGCGGATACATGACGATGTGGACCGTAACGCAAACCAAGCGTTTCCGCGCGGCGGTTGCAGGCGCGGGGATCGCCGACTGGCTCAGCTATTACGGCGAAAATTCGATCGATCAGTGGATGATTCCGTACTTCGGCGCGTCTGTCTACGACGATCCTGCCGTTTATGCCACAAGCTCGCCGATCCACTACATCAAGCAGGTAAAGACGCCGACACTGGTGGTGGTGGGCGAACGCGATGGCGAATGTCCCGCGCCGCAATCGTTCGAGTTTTGGCATGCATTGAAGACCTTGGGGGTTCCTACCGAACTGGTGGTCTACGCGGGCGAAGGGCATTCTTTCCACAAACCGGCGGATCGCAAAGACGTTATGCGACGCACTCTTGCCTGGTTTGACCGCTATCTTGGAAGCCGTTGAAGGCTAAATTCATAGGCCACAAATGAACACGCATAAACGGGAATGCAAAACGTATATACTGCAGTTGGCCGCTTGAGTAAGGAGAAAACATGCTGCCTGCCAAGAGCTTCACACGCCGCAGTTTTGGACGCCTTGCAACCATCATGGCAGCCGGTGCGGCACTGCCGCTTTATGACGAACCGGCACTGGCCCAGCTTTCAAAAATTCGCAACATGCCGCCCGACGCGGTTAAAATCAACGCGAACGAGAATCCGCTTGGCCCTTGCCCGGAAGCCGCCGATGCCGTTCACAACATCATCAAGAATGGGGGCCGGTACATGTTCGAACTGACCGACGAACTCACCCAGACCATGGCCGCAATGGAAGGGGTCCCGGAAGAGTGCGTGAACATCTACGCAGGTTCCAGCGCACCGCTTCATCAAACAGTCCTCGCTTTCTGCTCTAAAGACAGGCCCTTCGTGACTGCCGATCCTGGATATGAAGCGGGCGGACGCGCAGCAGGGTTCATTGGAGCAAGCGTAGTGAATGTTCCGCTAAAGAAAGGAACCTGGGATCACGATGTGAAGGCGATGCTGGCGGCTGCTCCGAACGCCGGTCTGTTCTACATCTGCAATCCGAATAACCCGACAGGCACGCTGACCGGGCGCACCGACATCGAATACCTGATTGCCAACAAGCCCACGGGCTCGGTGGTGATGATCGACGAGGCGTACATTCATTTTTCGAAGAACGCCGTTCGCTGCAACGATCTGGTCGCAGCCGGGAAGGACGTGGTTGTTCTGCGCACGTTCTCAAAGCTCTACGGGATGGCGGGACTGCGGGCCGGGGCTGCTCTCGCCCGCCCGGATCTGCTCGACAAAGTCAGGATCTTCACTGCGGGGGCGATGCCGGTGACGGCAATGGCGGGCGCAACCGCCAGCCTGAAGGTGAAGAACCTAGTCGCTGAGCGAAGCAAGTTCCTGGCCGATATCCGGGAAGATGTTTTCAGTTGGCTGACTGCGCGGAAGGTGGAGTTCATCCCATCGGAATCGAACTGTTTCATGATGAACGTGCTGCGCCCCGGTACGGCATTCTTCGCCGACATGGCGAAGGAGAAGGTGTATATCGGGCGCTCCTGGCCGGTGTGGCCGAACTGGGTGCGCGTCACGGTCGGGACAAAAGAGGAAATGGCGAAGTTCAAAGATGCGTTCGCGAAATATTATAACGCGTAAAGCGGCGGTTACTCCACCGTAACGCTCTTAGCCAGATTACGGGGCTGGTCCACGTCGCATCCGCGGCGGACCGCGATGTGGTAGGCGAGCAGTTGCAGCGGGACCATCTCAAGCAGCGGAAGCAGGAGCTCGCGAGTGACCGGAATCGTGATCAGGTGGTCGGCCATTTTGGCCACCTCTTCATCGCCTTCACACGCAATCGCAACCACGATGCCGCTACGAGCTTTCACTTCCTGAATGTTGGAGAGGGTCTTCTCGTAGTGGAGCTGGCTCTCTTGCGATTCGGGATCGCGAGTCGCCAAGACAACGACCGGCAAGTTTTCATCAATTAGCGCGTTCGGCCCGTGCTTCATTTCGCCCGCCGGATAGCCCTCGGCGTGAATATAGGAGATCTCCTTCAGTTTCAGTGCGCCTTCCAGGGCGATAGGGAAATGAATTCCGCGGCCGAGGTAGAGAAAATCCTGGGCGCGCGCCAGGTCTCGAATCAACTCGTCGTAACGGTCGTTTTGGGCCAGGATTTGCTCCAGTTTGCCAGGAATCCGGGCCATCTCCTGCACAAGTGTGATGGAGGCCTGCGGGGTGAGCGCCCCGCGCACCTGGCCCAGGTACATCCCCAGAATCAGCAGGGCCGTTAACTGCGAGGTGAACGCCTTGGTTGAAGCAACTCCAATTTCGGGTCCGGCGTGCGTGAGCAGCGATCCCGCGGCCTCGCGCGTAATCATGGATCCGACCACATTGCAGATGGCGAGCGTCTTCGAACCCTTCTGCTTGGCTTCACGCTGAGCCGCCAGAGTGTCCGCCGTCTCGCCCGATTGCGAGATTACAATCGTCAAGGTATCTGGCGGGATGATGGGATCCCGGTAGCGGAACTCGCTGCCGTAATCGACCTCCACTGGCATGCGAGCCAACCGCTCAATGAAATACTTTCCGGCCAGCGCGGCGTGCCAGCTTGTCCCGCACGCGATGATTTTCACCTGCTGAAACGAGCGGAAATCCGCTTCGGAGATATCGACTTCATCGAGAAAGACCCTGCCGCTCTCCAGCCCGATTCGGCCCAGCATGGTGTCCTTGACGGCGCGCGGCTGCTCAAAGATCTCCTTGAGCATGAAATGCTTGTAGCCACCCTTCTCCGCCATGATGGGATCCCACAGGATACGGGAGATCTGGCGGCGCACGGTCCGGCCCTCAATATCGGTAAGCTTCACGCCATCGGAGGTGAGAATGGCGATATCGCCGTCATTCAGAAAAACCATGTCGCGGGTATGGCTGAGAAGGGCCGGAACATCGGAGGCGACAAAGAATTCGTTCTGTCCGAGGCCCACGACGACGGGCGGCCCGGAGCGCGCGGCCACGATCTTGTTCGGATCGGAACTGGCGATTACGCTGATGGCGAACACGCCGGTGATCTCTTTCAAGGCGGCGCGAACGGCGTTTTCAAGACTGCCATTCAGGTGCTTTTCGATCAGGTGTGCAATGACTTCGGTATCGGTCTCGGTCTTGAAGGCGTGCCCCTCGGCCGTCAACTGCTTGCGCAGGGCGAGGTAGTTCTCGACGATGCCGTTGTGTACTACGACAATTTCGCCCTTGCAATCGCGATGGGGGTGCGCGTTTTCCTCAGTGGGGCGGCCGTGGGTGGCCCAGCGCGTGTGCCCGATGCCGTAAGAGCCGGAGAGGGGCTTCAGCCGGATGGCCTCTTCCAGGTTCCGGAGTTTGCCCGATGCACGCCGCACCTCCAGGCATTTCTCACCATTGAGCACGGCAACACCCGCCGAATCGTAGCCGCGATACTCAAGCCGCCGCAGGCCCTCCACAATCACGGGCACCGCTTCCCGGCTGCCGATGTAACCTACAATTCCGCACATATTGCTATACAGGGAGTACTTTTCAGTCCAAAATTTCTACGCGATAATCCTCAATTACGGGATTCGAAAGAACATCGCGCGCAATTTCATCGAGCACCTTAGCCGCCGAATCGGGGGGGGTGCCATCGGCAATCCCGATTTCAAAGTACTTTCCCTGCCGCACAGAGGCGATCTCCTTGTGGCCCATGCCATTGAGGGCTCCGCGGATGGTCTGGCCCTGGGGATCGAGCACCGTCGGCTTCATCGAAACGTACACGCGCGCCTTCATGAATCTCTCTATTGTAAAGGCCGCTCACGTGCATGCTTTCTTTATCGAAACAAATCGTCTACACTTTGTTTGAAAGCGGCTGGTGGTATAACCGTTCGGGAGTAGCTCATCGTCAAGATCTGCATATTGGCCAGCAGCAGCGCTGGGAACTCGGCCTTCATCGCCACCGGCAGGACGCGTGTGCTGGTGGACGCAGGCCTGAGCCGCCGCGAAATTACCAAACGCCTGGCGGCTATCGGCGAAGATATTTCCCGGCTCGACGCCGTTCTGGTGACGCACGAGCATAGCGACCACACGACCGGACTTCCTGCACTGGCGAAGGCCGGAGGCGGCCAACTTCCTGTTTATCTGACGCACGGTACGGCGCGCTACCTGGAATGGGGCGAGTCCTCGCCGAGGCTTGAGATGTTTCAGGCCGGCTGTGGATTTACGATCGGCGATTTTGATATTGCGAGTTTCACGATTCCACACGATGCCGCGGACCCAGTAGGTTACACGCTCAGCGCAGATGGCATCAAGATCGGAATCGCAACGGACCTCGGCTATATTCCGGATTCCCTGCGAGTCCATTTGCGCGACACCGATCTGCTGCTGCTTGAAGCGAATCACGATCTGGAAATGCTGCGCGTGGGACCATACCCCTGGTCTGTGAAACAGCGCGTGATGAGCCGGCGCGGACACCTTTCAAACGAAGTCACCTGCAGATTTATCGAAAACGATCTGGATTCGCGGGTTTCGACGCTCGTGCTGGGGCATATCAGCGAGCACAATAACCATCCCGAACTGGTCCGCAACCTGGGTCTGAAGGCGCTCGACGGACGCGCGCTTTTCACCAAGCTGTTCGTTGCGGAACCGGGGGTGCAGTCTGAAGTGTTCTGCTATTGAAAAGCGTTCAGCCATGTTTCTTGTGGGGCAGGATGCATTCCTGCGCGGCGGTTGGCTACCGTCTCCCCTCACAAAAGCCGGCTCCCCTCACAAAAGATAGATAAAGGCCGATTCAGGCGAATCGGCCGCAGGTTGTCAACTCTCGTTGACCAACCCGCCCCACACCGCCGTATTGTTGCGATTTTGAAAAACTAAGTGACATTGGGCGGAAGCGTGCCTGAACTGGGGCGTGCAGCCGAGCTTCGGCACTTCACTGCTTGTCTGCACGGTTTCGAGCGCTGCCAACGAAAACGGAGGCCTCCAGAGCGTCCTCTTGCAGAGCGGGGCTCCGATTCCAAGGCCGTTGTAAAGGATCTTCAGGCGTATGATCCGGCGCTTGCCAGGTTGCGTGAGGCCCGTTCTTGTGAAATGCGCTCCAGGTATCCGCTTTCAAGAAATGCCTTCATCGGATCGGCAGGCAATCCCTTAGATACGCGCCACTCACGAATCGCCGGACGAACATCGGTAGAGAAGGCATCCTGCAGAATGGATTCGGCTGGAATCAGATCGCAGCTTTGTTGAGCGGCTGCGAGGCGTTTGTGATCGACCAATGCGGCTTTGGTAAACAGCTCTTGCGCAACTGTGACGGTCTGGATCATCGCTTCTATTTTGCCCTTCAGATTATGGCTTTGATCCACCATATAGGCAATATCGGCGCGGCCCTTGTTCTCCCATTCAAAGTACAGAATCTCGTGAAAAATCCGGAAGACCTGGTAGGGATCGATGGAGCCCATGGTCAGGTCGTCGTCGGCGTAACGTCTGTCATTGAAATGGAACCCGCCGAGCATTCCTTCCGACAGCAGCCACGCCACAATCTGTTCAATGTTCTGTGCCGAGTAATGATGCCCGGTATCCACCAGCACCTTCGCCTGGGGTCCGGCCGAACGAGCCATCAGCAGCGCCATGCCCCAGTCCGCAATATCGGTGTGATAGAACGCAGGCTCAAACGGCTTGTACTCAATCAGCATGCGCTGCCCCAGCGCCAGTTCGCCGTGCGCGGCCAGCAGACAGTCTTCAAACCATTTCTTGCGTTCCCTAATACTGGCCGTACCCGGATAATTTGAGCCGTCGGCAAACCAGAACGACACATCGCGGCTTCGCAACTGCTGGCCGATTTCGATACTCTCCCGCGCGTGCTGCAAAGCCTGTTCGCGGATGCCTGGGTCCGGGTTGCCGAACGATCCGAACTTGTAAGCCTGATCCTGAAACAGGTTGGGGTTGATACAACCAGGCCGGATACCATAGCGATCTGCCAGCCGCGATATCTCCTCCACGCTTTGCAATCCGCGCGGCAAATCCCAGAGCACGTGCAGGGCAACCGAGGGACAAGCGCCCGTGACGGCATGCACCTGCGCGGCATCGCTGAACTTCTCTTCGATAGTGGTGGCGGCGGCGGCCTGCATAAATTTACCGAAGCGCGTTCCGGTATTTGCGAAGCCCCACGACGGGAGTTCGATCCGGAACGATTCGAGCGCGCGGAAGATTTTGTCTGTTAGCTTGGCTTGCATGACTGGCTCCGTGGAGATTGGGGTATCACTCTACGAGGATGACATTCAGGGTTCTGGGGCCATGGACGCCCTTCACACGGGTCATCTCTATATCGGCGGTGGCGGACGGCCCGGAAATGGTTGTTAATGGAACATCGCCGAAGGCAGCCATTTCGCGAATAGCTTGCGGAACCGTTTCTACAACCTGATTCGCGAATACGATGCAGAGGTGGTAATCGGGAATCAGTGTGAGTGCGCGGCGGCCGTCGCCCGGGGAGTGGCGCAGCACAATGGTTCCGGTCACGGCAATCGCGAAAATACATTCCGTCATCACACCTTCACTCGCATCAATGTCGCTGTAGCTCAATCCCGCATCGCGGGTGAAGCAAAAGCCTTCCGGCAACCATTCGGCGGGTAAATCCGGGGCAATCAATAGCCGCGATTTGCTATGCGTGTTGAGGGCGTGCGCGACAGTTTCGGCGATGCGCTGCGGGGCGCAGCGATAAACGATTGCGTCATAGTCGTGCAGGCGATCGATAAACAAATCGAGCCGCTCTTCTAATCCCAATGCGCCAGTCTGGTGATAGTCCCGCAGCAAGGCATCGTATTCGTGCTGGTGAGAAGCATGCCGCGGTCCGTTGATGCCGCGAATGCGCTTCAGAATGTCTTCGCGCGCTGTGCTCATACGGGGTTTGCCTTGCTGCGTTCGCGCCACCATTGGCGAAACGATTGCTTCGGGATGGGCGCAAGATCTCGAACGGCTGTCCAGCCGCCCAATTGGCCGGGCAGGCGGCGGATGACGCCATCACGCTCGAACGGAATTTGAGCCACGCGCGCGAATGCCTGCGCGGCCGATAAGCGGCCCGGCGTATCCAAAGCGAACGCCGCGGCCTTCATGGCCACACGTTCCGACAAGGGGGCATCGCCTTGTTCTACAACTTCGCCGCGAAGGTGAATCAATATCTCCGGAATGTTGATTTTGACCGGGCAGACTTCATAGCACGCGCCGCATAATGACGATGCGTACGGGAGCGATTGTGAATGCTCCATCGACTGCAATTGGGGCGTAAGGATTGCGCCTATTGGACCCGCGTACACAGAACCGTATGCATGTCCGCCAGTTTGCCTGTACACAGGGCAGGCATTCAGGCACGCTCCGCAGCGAATGCAATTGAGCGTATCGCGAGATTCTTCGTCCGCGAGAATCGCCGTGCGGCCGTTATCAAGCAGCACAACGTGAAACTCGCGCGGGCCGTCGCCGGGCATGGTGCCGGCCCAAATCGAATTGTATGGATTCATGCGCTCGCCGGTTGCCGAACGGGGCAGCAGTTGCAGAAAAACTTCCAAATCCTGAAACGTTGGGATGATCTTTTCAATTCCAACCAGGCTAATCAGCACTTCCGGAAGAGAAACACACATACGCCCGTTGCCTTCAGATTCGACGACGCAGACGGCTCCCGTTTGTGCGATCGCGAAATTCGCGCCGCTGATTCCGACCTTCACGCGCAGAAACTTTTCACGCAGATAGCGGCGGGCCGCATTGGTCAGATCTTCCGGGCGATCGCCGAGTTCGGCCAGCTTCATCTTCTCCAGAAAGATCCGGCGGATTTCCATCTTGTTGCGATGCAGTGCTGGGACTACGATATGGGACGGCCGGTCATTGCCCAGCTGCACGATGAGATCCGCCAGATCGGTTTCATGGGGCGTAATTCCCGCGGCTTCGAGCGCGGCATTCAGACCTATTTCATCGGAAGTCATGGTTTTGACCTTGATGACCTCCGCGGCGCGGTGCGCCTGGACAAGCGCGACGATAATCTGGTTTGCTTCGTCCGCATCGCGGGCCCAGTGAACCTGGCCGCCGGCACGAACGCAGGCTGTTTCAAACTGCTCGAGATATGCATCCAGATACCGCAGCGTGTGCTGCTTGATGCGCTGGCCAGCCTCGCGGAGTTGTTCCCAGTCCGGCATCTCGCCAACCACTTTGGCGCGCTTGTTGCGGATAACACCGGTGGCGTGGCGAACGTTGTGGCGCAGTTGCGTATTGCCGAGCAGACGCGCCGCGGCTTTGGGAAAGTCCGGGGCCTGGGCAGCTTCACCTACTCGAACGCTCACAACGCTTTCCCCTCTTCGGTTGAAGCCAGAATCTCGGCGAGATGCAGACGCTTGACTCCGGTTCGCTGCCGGCTGAGTGCGCCGCCGATATGCATCAAGCAGGAGTTATCCAGCGCGGTACATACTTCAGCGCCTGTATCGAGCACGCAGCGCACTTTATCGGAGAGCATCGCCGCCGAGACCTCGGAGTTCTTGACAGCGAATGTACCGCCGAATCCGCAACACTCTTCTGCTTCGGGAAGATCGATCAAGTCGAGCCCTCGTACGCTCCGCAGGAGCCGAGCAGGCTTGTCGCCCACGTGCAGCGAGCGCAGCGAATGGCAGGCAGGGTGAAGAGTTACCGTATGCGGAAAGAATGCGCCCACATCTGTAACCCCCAGCTTGTCAACCAGCAGTTCGGAAAACTCGAAGACGCGCGGCACAAGCTTTTCGACAGAATCGTTCATGCGCGCATCTCCGGTTGCTGCTGCCATTTTCGGGTAGTGGTCCCGGATCATCGCAACACACGAAGAAGACGGCACACATATGACTTCAGCGTCCTGGAAAACCTCCAAGAAACGACGAAACATTGGAACGGCTTCCCGGCGGTATCCCGTGTTGTAGTGCATTTGGCCGCAGCACGTTTGTGCTTCCCGAAATTCAACGGTATGGCCGAGCCGTTCCAAAACACTTACGACGGCCTTGCCCGTGTTCGGAAATAGCGTGTCGTTGTAGCAGGTTATAAAGAGCGAGACGAGCAAAGATAAATCTCGAAGCTTTCAAGCGCCGGATATCTTCAATGCGATGGCGTAATCACAGGGCTTCTGGCGGGGCATCAGCACCTTCAGACCCGATCTGTCCTGTGTGAATTCCAGGCGATCAGTATGACCAAGCAAAGACACGTTCTGAATCTTTCCAACTCTGAGTTCCGTATCTGTTGCGAGCGGCTTCACCACTGCCTGATAGTCCGGGCAACCCATTACAAAGGCGTAAAGAACATTGCCCTTCGTTGTAAAGCGCACGTCTGCCGTGGTCAGATCTTTGCGCTTGTCCTCGTTGAACGACGAACTTTGAGCGGATGCTTCGGTTCCGGGCCCCTCGCCGAAAATCTTCCAGGGCCGCGTATCATGAATGCCTTCGCTGTTCACATCCATCCATTTTGTAATTTCCGAAAGCACGTTCCGTTCTTCCAGGTCGAGCGCGCCATTGGCCGGCAATGGGAAATTCAGCAGCAGGTTCCCATTGCGGCTGACGATGTCGACTAACATGTCGATCACAGTCTTCGGCGTTTTGTATTGCTTTCCGCGCTTGTAGTGCCACTCACCAATGCAGGTATCGGTTTGCCACGGACGCGGCCAGATTTTGTCGACAACTCCGCGTTCGACATCAAGAACCGCCACGCCCTTGACTGTGTCCTGCGGACGTTTGCTGGTGTAAACAGCTTGCGTTTTTCCGCCGTTTTTGCGTGCGCTCAGGTTGTAGTGATGGGCCACCAGATTCAGCCCGTAGTCCTCGAAAGGAAGTGCGCCATCGGTGTACAGGAGATCGGGTTCATACTGGTCGACCAGATCTTTGATCCGCATATACCAGTGGTGTTTCCACCAATTGGGGATGCCGCTTTCGTCCCAATCCAGCTTCGTATCCACTTCATCGGAATCGACGTAAAGATCAAAATATTCGGGATTCGTGCCGTCATAGGGAACGCCCGCATAGGGACCGGCCGCATCGCGGCCATGGCTGGTAGAAAACCATTTATAAGTGATCCATAAGTGCTCGGTGACGCCGAACTTCAGGCCGGCATCGCGGGCAGCCTTGCTCCAGAGACCCACCACATCCTTTTTAGGTCCCATCTTCGCAACGTTCCAATGCTGATACTTCGAGTTCCACATGTCGAAGTTGTCATGGTGCACACCCATGCTCACGAAATACTTCGCGCCGGCTTTCTTGTAAAGGCCGATCAGTTCAGCGGGTTCGAACTTCTCGGCTTTCCAGTACGGGATGGTGTTCTTGTAGCCGAACTTTGATGGATGCCCGTAGGTCTGAACGTGGTAGTTGTACTGCGGGCTGCCCTCCATGTACATGTTGCGGGCATACCAGTCACCATCTTCAATGGCGGACTGAGGTCCCCAGTGTGCCCAGATGCCGAACTTCGCGTTGGCAAACCATTCGGGAATTTCGTAACCGCGGAGAGATTCCCGCGTGCCCTGAAACGGGCTCTTTTCGACCTCAATGCCCGGCGGCGGTTCCGGTTTGACCGTTTGCGCGCGTGCGGCCGAAATGCCCGCTGCCAGGGCTCCGAGTGCGGTTCTTCTGGTGATCTTCATTTTTTAGCTGTTCACCCCCGACGCAAGAAACCCGCCATCCACGCTAATACACTGCCCGGTTATAAACCCCGCGGCATCAGAAGCGAGGAAGACCGCTGCGCCGATGAGTTCTGGAATACTACCAAAGCGTTTCATAGGAGTGCGCATGAGGAGTTCGCGGCCGCGCTCGGTTCCATCAAGCAGCGCCGCGTTCAGATCTGTCCGAAAGACGCCTGGCGCAATTGCGTTCACGTTGATTCCTATCTGCGCCCATTCCACAGCCAGGCTGCGGGTAAGTCCCAGAACGGCCGCTTTTGACGCGGCGTACGCCGCTACTTCGAAAAAGGCTACATAGGAAGTAAGTGAGGCAATGTTGATCACACGGCCGCGGCCGCTGGCTTTCAGCGGCTCAAAAAAACTCTGGCAAGAGCGCAGCGTGCCGTTCAGGTTCACATCCATGAGACCGTTCCATTCGCTCTCGCTGACCGATATAGTGGGTTTGCGGAATGCCTGACCGGCGGCGTTAAGCAGGATATCGACCCGGTGAAATTCATGAAGGACGGCATCACGCAATTTATCGACAGAGTCCCGGCTGGACGCGTCAGTGGGCCGGCGAAGGGTCCTGCGCCCCAACTTCTCGATTTCAGATGCTATTTCACCGACGAGATTTTCACGGCGGCCGGTGGCAACTACGTCCGCTCCGGCTTGCGCCAGCCCAACCGCAAGCGTTCGGCCGATGCCGGATGTTCCGCCCATAACCACTGCAACTCGTCCGGAAAGATCGAAGAGACCCGATGACATGGCCTCATCTTACAATTCTGCTTCCTCGAAGATGCCGGTCCGGTGATTCTTTTTGACGCGATCGGCGGCATAATAGCGGCCGTTCATCGCGATATAGACGCCGGGACTCAGAGTCTGCACGAACGCAAGCGCGCTCCCAAGATTGAACAGGCCGTCGGAGCTGCCGAACTTATACGGGATCATTGCGCCGGTAAGGACAATAGTCTTGTCGAGAACCCTGCCGGCCAGGATTCGCGCGGTGTCAGCCATGGTGTCGGTTCCATGCGTGATTACGATCTGGCTCTCGGGGCTGGCCCGGCACTGTTCGACAATGATGTCGCGATCGGCGTCCGTCATGTCAAGGCTGTCTATCATCATCAGCGTGCGGATATCCAGGTCCAGCTTGCAACGGCCGAGCGCGAGCATCTCCGGCAGATGCGAATCCTTGAACAAAAGGCGACCGTTGATCTCGTCGTATTCTTTGTCGAAGGTTCCGCCGGTAATGAGAACACGAATGCGGTTCTGTAAAGAGGCCACGCCTGTATTGTCTGGCATATGGAAGCAGCGTTAGCGTTAAATTATGTCCTACCGGGATCTGTTATTCGAAATTGAGAACGGCACAGCGATTATTACCTTGAACAGGCCGAACCGGCGAAACGCGCTTTCGCTGCAACTGATGCGGGAGTTGATTGCCTGCCTGCAGGATGTGGACCGGAACAAATCAATCACGGCCGTAATTCTGGCCGCGGCCGGCAAAGTTTTCTGTTCAGGACACGACCTGAGTGAGATGGTGGGGCGCACGGTTGGCGACTATCGCGAGATCTTCGATGTTTGTGCTGAGCTCATGATGCAGATTCAATCGATTCCGCAGCCGGTGATTGCCGAAGTACAAGGTACCGCAACCGCGGCAGGGTGTCAGTTGGTGGCGACTTGCGATCTGGCAGTTGCGACGGAAGGCGCCGCGTTTGCGACACCGGGAGTGCGCATCGGACTGTTTTGCACCACTCCGATGATAGCGTTGAGCCGTTCCATCGGGAGAAAGCGGGCATTGCAGATGCTGCTTACGGGGGAAGCAATCGACGCTGGCACGGCAGCGGATTGGGGATTGATCAATGCCGTGGTTCCAGCCGGAGAGTTGAGCGCCGCAACACGTAAGCTCGCGGCGCGAGTGGCCGAGGCGAGTCCATTAGTCGTGGGCATCGGCAAGCAGGCGTATTACACACAAATTGATCTTGACCAGCCCAAAGCGTATGCCTACGCCAAAGAGGTCATGACCACAAACGCGCTGGCAGGCGACGCGCAAGAGGGCATTTCGGCGTTCCTGCAGAAGCGCGCGGCATGCTGGTCAGGCTCATGACGCTTAAGAAAGTGAGAAGCAAACCAAGTTCTTGACCGCTCCCGATGGTCGCGGCTCCGCAAGCTGCTGTCCGAATGTTTAAAGCCCTATTTCGTGCCCCTCAAATCGTGGTAGGCGACCAGACAGCGATCGGCGGTTTCTAATTCGGGGAAGCGGCTGCCTTCCTGTTCGATCAGATAATATTCCACTCCGCCCTTGCTTTCGGCCGCGGCGAAGACCTTCTTCCACGGCACTACACCTTCGCCGAAAAGCACCTGATAGCCCTTATCCGGCGACCAGTCCTTCAAGTGAAGAGAGCGAATGCGTTTGGGATGACTATTGATCCAGGTAACAGGATCAGCGCCGGCGGCGACGCAGGTGCCTACATCGAGCTGCAGCATGATGCTTTTGTCGGTTTTGGCAGCCAGAACCTGCATCGGGACCTGTCCATCAATCGGATGCCATTCGGCATCGTGATTGTGATATCCGGCATGCAATCCCTGGAGCTCAAACGTCCTGTTCGCGTGGTTGAGCGTATCTGCAAGCTGCTTGTAATCGTCAATGGCAGTCAGTTCGTGATTGGGGCTGGCCAGCACGATATATTGCGTGCCGAGTAGCTTGTTCAACTCGATGGCATGCCCAATGCCGTCAGGCGTGAACGATTTCATATCGTTATGGGTGGAGTAGCAGCGCAGGCCCAGGTCGTCTAACTGCTTGCGCACCTGCTTCGCGTGGGCCGTGTCCCATTGGAAGTACGGCGCATAGAACTCGACGCATTCGTAACCCATTTTCCCGATGGCCTGAAGGGTTGCTGTGGGATTCTTCTTCAGCTCATCCCGGACTGAATAGAGTTCGAGTCCGATGGGGATCTTCTTCTGCTTTGCTAACAGCGCGACAGAACCGGCCGCGCCTGTGGCGGCAATAAAGCTACGTCGGGAGAATCTGCTGGCACGTGACATTACAGTGATTCCGAAGGCACGATATCACATCGCGACTGTCCCTCGCGCTTGGAACCAAAACGGTCCAGTGGCTCGTGTTAGCGAGTTTGCATACACTTAGGGGAAGCGAGAGCTTCATTGGCAGATATTATCCCGGCGGACACTGCCGCGACAATGGCATCGGAAACCGAAGCACAGCTTCGTCTTGTTATGGATACCTTGCCTGGTCTGATTGC
>Ga0308174_10000422_pt1 | contig 17571 bp, 21 predicted proteins | sample PhyPR2_FD_203894 | JGI IMG/M metagenome (GOLD analysis project Ga0308174, IMG submission 203894) | Soil microbial communities from UC Gill Tract Community Farm, Albany, California, United States - DLSLS.P.R2 | ecosystem: Environmental > Terrestrial > Soil > Agricultural land | place: USA...
GAGCACGGCCGCGACGCCCTGCACCGCGTTGGACAGGGTCACGCCGGCGCTCGCCGCGACGCCGCGGGACCGGCCGGACAGCGCGTTCTTCAGCACCACCGCGAAGTCCGGGCCGGGGATCAGCATGACCACGACCGCTCAGACCAGGAAGGAGACGTACGTCGACCACGTCATTGGTCAACCCTACGTTTGCTGCTGACCGAGGTCCCGGGAACCGGGGTCAGTTGACCGAGATGTGGACGTGGTCGTAGTGGTTCGCGGTGGCGGAGCCGCGGTCCGGCATCGACCGCCAGCCCTCGGCGGCGCGCACCGGTGTCCAGATGTGCTGGGACCAGAGCACGTCGTAGAGGTCCAGCTCGGAGGCGTGCGCGCGGGCCCAGTCGGCCACGGCCTGGCCGAGCGCGGGGTCGCTGACCATGAAGTCGATGGCCTTCCCGGAGCTGTGCTCGCCGTGGGCGTCGTAGCCGCCGTACGTCGACAGCGCCGGGAACGCGTTGCAGACCGCCCGGAACAGCCGCACGGCCGACGGGGTCAGGCCGGACTCGGTGCCGGAGCCGTCGGGGCACGGCGCGAACGAGAGGCCGGCGGTGCCGCTCGGGGCGCTGGTGCCGGCCGGGGTGGCGGGCTCCTTCTGCGGCTTCTTGGCGGCCAGGTAGTCGGCGTTGACCCAGCGAAGCTGGCCGTCGAGCAGGATCTGGGCGAAGCCGTTGCGCTGCACGCCGGTCAGCGCCACTCGTCCGCCGGCGCCGAGGACGTCGAGCGGCTTGCCCTGCTCCTTCGGCTCCGGCCAGAGGTTCAGGGCGCTGGTCATGTACTTGCGGGCCGCGACGTCCGGCACCACCTGGAGGGTCACCCGCTTGGCCGACCGGGAGAACGAGCCGGCGCGCGCGGCGAGGTAGGGCGAGTCGGCCGGGTCCAGGTCGGCCTCGAGGGGCTGGTGGTGGCCGGCCTGCCCGGCGGCCGCCGCGAGCTGGGCGGCGTCGGGACCGCGCTGGGTCAGCACCACCCCGACGACCGTCCCGGTCACGGCCACGGCGGCAGTGGCGGGCGCGGCCAGGCGCACGAGGCGTCGACGGAACGCATGCTGCACGACCTGCTTGTGACGGGCCGAGGACACGGACGAATCACCAACGAGGAATCGGGGGCAAACGGGACAGAGGGCACCGAGTAGAGCACAAGGCTTCAACCATCGTCACATCCGGACCAGACAGTTCGCGGTGGTTCGTCATGAAAACCACCGGTTGCCGTGTCCGGCGTCACACCCGGACGCTCCGCGTGCTAGTCCCAGAGCTCGGCGAGCTGGTCGACCCCGCTGACGGTGTACGTCGGCTCGAGGAAGGTCGCGGGGAACGCCGCACCGGACCGGTTCACCCACGCGGAGCGGAGCCCGGCGCGGCGGGCGCCGTGCACGTCCCAGGGGTGCACGGCGACCAGCAGCATCTCCTCCGGCTTCACGTCGCACTCCTGGGCGGCGTACTCGTAGGCCCGGGCGGCCGGCTTCCAGGCGCCGGCGTCCTCGACGGAGAGCAGCCGCTCGAACCGGTCGCGGACGTTCCCCGCGGTCAGCAGCCGCTCGGCCACCGAGGCGGCGCCGTTGCTGAGGGTGACCAGCCGGAAGCCGTCCTCGTGCAGCCGGTCGATCCCGTTGGCGACGTCGGCGTGCAGCTCGAGGCTCGCGAAGCCGTCCATCACGTGCTGGACGGCGTCCTCGAGGGGCCGGTTCAGCTGTGCCTCGGCCAGCTGGGTGAGCAGCAGCTCCCGGGCGACGCCGGCGAACGGGGGGTTCTCCCCCGACGCGGTGAGCGCGAACCCGTCCCGCAGCACACAGGCGAACCACAGGGGCGCGACACTCGCGGAGGCGCCGACCTCCAGGAACCGGGCACCGAGGGGCGAGAGGTCGGAGAGGGTCTCGTTGACGTCGAAGGCGATCACCGAGGGGCGCATGCCCCCACCCTGCCCCAGAGGGCCAAGCCCGCAACACCCTTCGGCCCGGCTCGGGATCGGCTCGGACCGGCTCAGCCGCCCGAGTGCAGGTCCTCCTCGACCGCGCAGCCGCTGCCGTCGGTGTCGTCCAGCCACCCCTCCGGGAGCACGACCCGCCGCGGGCTGCCCTGCCGGCCGCGGGGGGTGCCGAGGGTGGCCAGCGGGAACGGCTCGGCGTCGTCCAGGCCGGCCAGCAGACCGTCGAGGGCGCTCAGCGAGGAGACCAGCGCCAGGCTGTTGCGGAGCTCGCCGCCGGCCGCGAAGCCCTTGAGGTACCACGCGACGTGCTTGCGGAGCTCCTTGCAGCCGCGCTCCTCCCCCATGTGCACGCAGAGCAGCTCGGCGTGCCGGCGCATCATCGCCTTGACCTCGCGGAGCGTGGGCAGAGTGGCGACCTGCTCTCCGGCGAAGGCCGCCGCCAGGTCGCGGAACAGCCACGGGCGGCCCAGGCAGCCCCGGCCGACGACCACGCCGGCGGCCCCGGTCTGCTCGACCATCGCGACCGCGTCCGCGGCCTCCCAGATGTCGCCGTTCCCGAGCACCGGGATGTCGACGTGGGACGCCAGCTCGCCGATCGCGGACCAGTCCGCCTTCCCGGAGTAGGCCTGGTCCACGGTCCGGCCGTGCAGCGCGATCGCGGCGCAGCCCGCCTCCTGCGCGATCCGGCCGGCGTCGAGGTAGGTCAGGTGGTCGGCGTCGATGCCCATGCGGGTCTTCATGGTGACCGGCACGTCGTACGCCGCGACCGACCGCACCGCCGCCTCGAGGATGTCGCCGAGCAGCCGGCGCTTCCACGGCAGCGCGCCGCCGCCGCCCTTGCGGGTCACCTTGGGGACCGGGCAGCCGAAGTTCAGGTCGATGTGCGCGACGCCGTGCTCGGCGGCCAGGATCTCGGCGGCCTTGCCGACGTACACGGGGTCGGTGCCGTAGAGCTGGACCGAGCGCACCCGCTCGGTCTCGTCGAAGGTGAGCATCTTCAGCGTGGTCTCGTCGCGCTCGACGATCCCGCGCGAGGTGATCATCTCGCAGACGTACAGCCCGGCGCCCTGCTCGGCGCACAGCCGCCGGTAGGCCGCGTTGGTGATGCCCGCCATCGGCGCGAGCACCACGGGGGTGTCGACGCGCAGCGAGCCGAGGCGCAGCTCACGGGGCAGGGTGGCGGTCACCGGTCCATTGTGAGGCGGGCCGGTGGAGCCGCCCAAATCGCCCTCTACTTCTTGGGCTTCTTCGTCGGCGTCGGCTTCGGGGTGGCGATGTCGCCGGTCCAGGTGATCGGGTTGAACTCCTGGCTGGGCCGGTAGCTCACCGACTCCAGCTTGCCCTTGTCGGGCGAGAGGAACACCAGGCAGGTGTCGAGCGAGGCGCCCTTCGCGAACTTCTTCGGCAGCGGCTTGGTGGGGCACGGCTTGAAGGTGGTGGTGAAGTTCACCGCCGGGAGCAGGGTGTTCGCGGCGTTCACCCCCCACAGCGGGACGCCGACCCCGCCGACGTCGCCCTCGCCGACGTTCTTCACCGAGACGGTCGCGTAGTAGTACGCCGCCTTCTGCTTGTAGGAGTCGTCGAGGATGAAGCCCTTGAAGTCGGCCAGGGAGCCCTGCCTCACGCTCTTCACGGTGAGCTGCAGGACGGTGCCGCGGCCCTGGCTCGGCTCGAAGATCACCGTCCCGGTGTCCCCGAAGGACAGCTTGCTGCCCTGGTCGGTGAGCTGGGTGCCCTGAGGCACCGGCACGGTCGAGGAGGGGCTGGGCGAGGAGGACGCCGAGGCCGACGAGGACGAGCCACCGCTGGCGGTCTTGCCGCCCGCGTCGGAGCTGCAGCCCGCCAGGGCGAGCGCCGCCGCCGCGGTCACGGCGGCGAGCGGGAGGACGGGACGACGCACGGCTCTCAGCACCGGAACATTCTGCATGGCCGGGCCGCCCCACCGTCGCAGGACCGGCCGATCCGCGATCATCAGCAGCCGACCAGGCGCTCCGCGAAGTAGGACCGGACCTGGTCGAGGCCGACCCGCTCCTGCTTCATCGTGTCCCGCTCCCGGACGGTGACGGCGTGGTCCTCCAGCGTGTCGAAGTCGACGGTGACGCAGTACGGCGTGCCGATCTCGTCCTGGCGGCGGTAGCGGCGGCCGATCGCGCCGGCGTCGTCGAAGTCGACGTTCCAGCCGACCCCGCGCAGCTCGGCGGAGAGGTCCTTGGCCTTCGGGGACAGGTCGGCGTTGCGGGACAGCGGCAGCACCGCCACCTTGACCGGCGCGAGCCGCGGGTCGAGCCGCAGCAGCGTGCGCTTGTCGACGCCGCCCTTGGTGTTCGGGGCCTCGTCCTCGGTGTACGCGTCGACCAGGAACGCCATCATCGAGCGGTTCGGGCCGCCCGCGGGCTCGATGACGTACGGCGTGTAGCGCTCGCCGGTCGCCTGGTCGAAGTAGGACAGGTCCTGCCCGGAGTACTCGCTGTGCTGGGTCAGGTCGAAGTCCGTGCGGTTGGCGATGCCCTCGAGCTCGCCCCACTCACCGGCCGCGAAGCCGAAGCGGTACTCGATGTCGACGGTGCGCTTCGCGTAGTGCGACAGCTTCTCCTTCGGGTGCTCGAAGTGCCGCAGGTTGTCGGGGTTGATGCCCAGGTCGACGTACCAGCGGGTCCGCTCGTCGATCCAGTACTGGTGCCACTCCTCGTCCTCACCCGGCTTGACGAAGAACTCCATCTCCATCTGCTCGAACTCGCGGGTGCGGAAGATGAAGTTGCCGGGGGTGATCTCGTTGCGGAAGCTCTTGCCCTGCTGGGCGATCCCGAACGGCGGCTTCTTGCGCGAGGAGTTCATGACGTTGACGAAGTTCAGGAAGATGCCCTGCGCGGTCTCGGGCCGCAGGTAGTGCAGGCCGGACTCGTCCTCGATCACGCCGAGGTAGGTCTTGAGCATCATGTTGAACTGCCGCGGCTCGGTCCACGCGCCGCGCGTCCCGCAGTTGGGGCAGGCCAGCTCCTTGAGGTCGACCGAGTCGGGGTCGATCTCCTCCCCCTTGGCGGCCCGCTTGGCGGCGTACGCCTCCTGCATGTGGTCGGCGCGGAACCGCTTGTGGCACGACTGGCACTCGGTCAGCGGGTCGGTGAACGTGGAGACGTGGCCCGAGGCCTCCCACGTCCGCTTCGGCAGGATCACCGAGGAGTCGAGGCCGACGACGTCGTCGCGGGCGGTCACCATCGAGCGCCACCACTGGCGCTTGAGGTTCTCCTTGAGCTCGACGCCGAGCGGGCCGTAGTCCCAGGCCGACCGCGTGCCGCCGTAGATCTCCCCGGACGGGAACACGAACCCCCGGCGCTTGCAGAGGGAGACGACGTTGTCGAGGAGGGAGGAAGGCTTGCTGGCCACGGGGAATCGGGGGCTTTCTCTCGAGTGCGCCGGCTGGCTGACGGCGAAGGGCCAGCCTATCCGGCGCCGTCAGGCCAGGTCGCGGGGCCTCTGCTCGTTCTCGCCGCCCTCACCGGTGACAGTCTCGTAGGCCGACGGCTCGTCGACCGCCCGCGACAGCAGGGGTACGGCGGTCGTCTTCACGTCGTAGGCCGACAGGGCCCGGCGGTAGCTGCCGACGTTCGTCCAGGTCGTGGTGACCAGCCACAGGTCCGGCTCGTCCACGTTGCGCCCGACGTGCCCGTCGACGTACCCGGGTCGCTCCGCCAGCGCCCCGAGCGCGGCCCGCGCGTCGGTCCGGAACACGTCGGTCTCCGCGTCCCGGACGCGGAACCTGTTGACCACCACCAGCTCGACCACGCCGCGCACCCTAGCGTCCGCGGACACCGAGCCACTTGACAATGGTTCTCATTCGTATTGAGAATGGTTCTCATGAAACGCCTGCCCCTCGTGCTCGCGCTCGCGCTCCCGCTGCTGGCGGGCTGCGGCGGCACGGGCAGCGCCGGGGACGGCCGCCCGACGGTGGTCACGTCGTTCTACCCGCTCCAGTACGTCGCCCAGCGGATCGCCGGCCGGCACGCCGACGTCGTGAACCTCACCCAGCCCGGCAAGGAGCCGCACGACCTCGAGATGACCGTCCGGCAGACCGCCGAGCTCGTGGACGCGGACGTGGTCGTCTACGAGCGCGGCTTCCAGGCGGCCGTCGACGAGGCGGTGGACCAGAGCAGCCTCCAGCACGTGGTCGACGCCTCCGGGCCGGCGCGGGTCACCGGTGCCGACCCGCACTTCTGGCTCGACCCGACCCGGCTCGACGCGGTGGCCACCGCGGTCGAGAAGGAGCTGGCCCGGGCGGACCCGGCGCACGCGCCGGCCTACCGGCGCAACCTCGCCGCCCTGCACCGGGACCTGACCGCGCTGGACCGCGCCTTCCGCCGGGGCCTCGCGTCCTGCCGGGTCGACACGATCGTGGTCAGCCACGACGCGTTCGGGTACCTCGGCCGCCGCTACGGCCTGCACGTGGTCAGCATCAGCGGCCTGTCCCCCGACGCCGAGCCGTCCCCCACGCACCTGCGCGACCTGCAGGACCTGGTCCGCCGCGAGGGCATCACCACGGTGTTCTCCGAGCAGCTGGCCAGCCCGAAGTTCGCGGACAGCCTGGCCCACGACCTCGGCATCCGGGCCGCGGTCCTCGACCCGCTCGAGGGGCTCAGCGACCGGACGGCCGGCCAGGACTACCTCTCCCTGATGCGAGCCAACCTCGCGGCCCTCGAGAAGGCGGACCAGTGCTCATGAACGACCCCGTGGTGACCGTCGCCGACGGCGCCGTCGAGCTCGGCGGCCGGCCGGTCCTGCGCGGCATCGACCTCGCCGTGCGTCGCGGCGAGGTGCTCGCCGTGCTCGGCGCCAACGGCTCCGGGAAGTCGACCCTCGTGCGCACCATGCTCGGGCTGGTCCCGACCTGCCGCGGCGAGGTGCGGCTGTTCGGCACCCCGCTCGAGGACTTCCACGACTGGCGCCGGGTCGGGTTCGTCCCGCAGCGGGTGGGTGCCGCCTCCGGCGTACCGGCCACGGTGCGCGAGGTCGTCGCCTCGGGCCGGATGTCGCGACGCCGCCCGTTCCTGCCGGCCGGGCGCGGGGACCGCGACGCCGTCGAGGCCGCGATCGACGCGGTCGGGCTCCGCGAGAAGGCCCGCGACGGGGTCGCGACGCTGTCCGGCGGGCAGCAGCAGCGGGTGCTGATCGCCCGCGCGCTGGCCGGCGCCCCGGACCTCCTGGTCCTCGACGAGCCGACCGCGGGGGTCGACGTACACAGCCAGCAGGCGTTCGCCGACGCGCTCGGCACGCTGGTCGCCCGCGGCGCCACGATCGTGCTGGTCGCGCACGAGCTCGGGCCCCTGGGCCCGCTCGTCGACCGCGCGGTGGTGATGCGCGACGGCCGGGTGGCGTACGACGGGCCGCCGATCGACGCGTTCACCGACGCCGACCCGCCGCACGGCCACGACCACCACCACGTCGAGCGGGACCAGCACACCGGCGACCCGCTGCCCGTCGCCTCGCCCCTCGACCGGGCCCGGGAGGAACGGCCATGAGCCTGCTGACCTACGACTTCATGATCCGGGCGCTGCTCGGCGCGCTGTTCACCGGACTCGCGGCACCGGCCGTCGGCACCTACCTCGTGCAGCGCCGGCTGGCGCTGATGGGCGACGGCATCGGGCACATCGCAGTCACCGGGGTCGCCCTGGGCCTGCTCACCGGCACCTCCCCCACGGTCACCGCGGTCGTCGTGGCCGTGATCGGCGCCGTCGTGATGGAGGCGATCCGGACCAGCGGCCGCACCAGCGGGGACGTGGCGCTGGCCCTGCTGTTCTACGGCGGCATCGCCGGCGGCGTGCTGCTCACCGGCATCGCGGGCCAGAGCGCGGCGACCCTGAACACCTATCTGTTCGGGTCGATCACCACCATCTCGACGAGCGACGTGTGGGTGACCGCGGTGCTGGCGCTGGTGGTCGTGGTGCTGGCCGTCGGGCTCTCCCCGCAGCTGTTCACGGTCTCCCAGGACCAGGAGTTCGCGCGGGTCGCGGGGCTGAACGTGCGGCTGTACAACCTGCTGATCTCGGTGCTGGCCGCCGTCACCGTGACCGTGGCGATGCGCACCGTCGGGCTGCTGCTGGTGAGCGCGCTGATGGTGGTGCCGGTGGCGACCTCGCAGCAGGTGACCCGCGGCTTCCGGGCCACGCTGTTCGGCGCGATGGGGCTGGGCACGCTCGCCTCGCTGGGCGGGGTCGCGGTCTCGGCGTTCGTCGACGCCCAGCCCGGCGCGACGATCGTGCTGCTCGCGCTGGCGTTCTTCGTCGCGGCCTACCCGGTCGGGGTCTGGCTGCGCCGGCGGCAGCGGCTCGCCGCGCCGTTCACCGAGCACCGCGACCCGTTCCCCCTCGAGGACGAGCACACCGCGGTCCCCGAGACGCACGCCCACGAGCACGGCGACGCCTGCGGCCACCCGGCCGTGCCGCACGGCGACCACGTCGACTACGTCCACGACGGCCACCGGCACGCCGTACACGGAGCGCACTATGACGAGCACTGAGCCCGGCCTCCCCGAGGGCACCCGGCCGACCCGGCAGCGGCGCGCGGTCGCCAGCGCCCTGCAGACGTTCGACGACTTCCGCAGCGCGCAGGACATCCACGACCTGCTGCGCCGCAGCGGGGAGAACGTCGGGCTCTCCACGGTGTACCGCACGCTGCAGGCGCTCGCCGACGGCGGCGAGCTCGACGTGCTGCGCACCGAGGACGGCGAGGCGGTCTACCGGCGCTGCTCCGCCACGCACCACCACCACCTGGTCTGCCGCTCCTGCGGACGCACCGTCGAGGTCGAGGGACCGACGGTCGAGCGCTGGGCCGACGGGGTCGCCGGCGAGCACGGCTTCACCGACGTGAGCCACACCCTGGAGATCTTCGGGACCTGCCCGGACTGCTGAGTCAACCTCCGGGCGCGCTCGCGCGTAGGAACAGCGTGCAGGTCATGGAGACGAGGGGGACGCGCGTGGAGCAGCCGGACGCGTTCGACGCGCTGTTCTTCGGCCATGCCGCACGGATGGTCCGGCTGGCCCGGCTGCTCGGCGACGACGACCCCGAGGACGTCGTCCAGGAGTCCTTCTGCAAGGTGTACGCCGCCCGCGGGCGGCTCGATCCGGACGAGCGCCGGCTGCTGGCCTACCTGCACCGGACCGTCGTCAACGAGGTGCGCAGCCGGCACCGCCACCGCCAGGTCGTGCGCCGCGACGCCCACCTGTTCCACACCGACGACGCGCACGACCCGACCGGGTCCCACGACGACCGGGCGGCCGTCCAGCAGGCCCTCGCCGGCCTGCCCCCGCGGCAGCGGGAGGCGCTGGTGCTGCGCTACTGGATGGACCTGCCGCTGGCCGAGATCGCCGAGGTGATGGGGGTCCGCCCGGGCACCGTGAAGTCCCAGGTCTCCCGGGGCCTCGAGGTGCTCGGCCGCGTGCTGCGCGAGGGGGTGGAGCGGTGAGCGTCGAGGAACGGCTCGCCCGGGCCCTGCACGAGGAGGCCGACGCCGTCGACGTGGACGTGCAGCGCCTGCACGCACGGACCCGGTCCCGCCTCGACGCCGGCGCCCGACCCCGCCCGCGCGCCGGCCGCAGCTGGGTGCCCCTGCTCGCCGTCGGGGCCGTGCTGCTGGTGGTCGCGGGCGGGCTGGCCCTGGACCGCCTCGGTGACGCCGTGCGGAGCCTCGGCCCGGCCGCCAGCCGCCGCGGCGGGGTCGCGGACGCGTTCACGTGCCCCCGCCAGGTGACCGTCGACGACGCGGGGCGCAAGCGGGACGACTCGTTCCTGCCCACACTTGAGTACGGCCCGGCCGCGGCGGCCCGTGAGCTGGGCGCGCCGCGCTACGACTACGACGAGCGCGGCGACCGGGCCACGCTCCGCCTCGGGAACGCGGACGGGTCGCTGGCCAGCACCGCCCGCTTCGCCAGGACCGGCGACCGGTGGGACCTCGTCACCACCACCAAGTGCGCCGGCCAGGACGGCGGGATCCTGGTGCCCGGGGCACGGCCGCTGCGGCTCGGGAGGCGGGACGCGACGCCGTACCCGGCGCGCGGGATGGCCGACCGGCCCGACCGGGCCGTGCTGGTCGACGACCGGTCCTACTACGACACCGCCGGTCTGGTCCACCACCGGACCATGTGGGCCTCGCCGTGCGAGAAGGGCATCTGCCTCAGCGCGGGCCGGCCGACGTCGTTCATCGCGTGGACACCGGACCACCCGCGCGGGCTCGTGCCCGAGGACGTGACGGCGGTGCTGCTGCCCCCCGACGACGCGACGGGCCGCCCGAACCCCTACGTGCTCTGGGCGGTGCTGGACCCCGACGGCTCGGTCCGGGACGTGCACGGCACCTCGACGCACGGACCCGACACCGCGGCGGTGCGGGTCGCGGGCCCGGGCTGGACGGGACGTCTCTACCTGCTGCTGCAGCGCGGGGACGCGCTCGACGAGATCGTGGTGCGGACCACCAGCGGCTCCGCGACGTACCCGGCCCGCTGACCTCAGGCGTGCGGCTTCGCGCCGCCGTACCTGCGGTCCCGCTGGGCGTAGATCTCGATCGCGTTCCACAGCGCGAGCCGGTCGACGTCGGGCCACAGCACGTCGGTGAACACCATCTCGGAGTAGGCCGCCTGCCAGAGCAGGAAGTTCGAGAGCCGCTGCTCCCCCGACGTGCGCCAGACCAGGTCGGCGTCCGCGAGCTCGGGCACGTACAGGTGCCGCGCGAAGGTCTTCTCGTCGACCTTCTCGGGGTCGAGCCGGCCGGCCGCCACCTCGCGCGCGATCGACCGCGCCGCGTCCGCGAGCTCGGCCCGGCCGCCGTAGTTGACGCACATGGTCAGCGTCAGCACGTCGTTGTCCCTGGTCAGCTCCTCGGCGACCTGGAGCTCCCTGATCACCGAGCGCCACAGCCGGGGCGCCCGGCCGGCCCACCGGACCCGGACACCGAGCTCGTGCATCTCGTCGCGGCGCCGCCGGATGACGTCGCGGTTGAAGCCCATCAGGAAGCGCACCTCGTCGGGTGAGCGGGTCCAGTTCTCGGTCGAGAAGGCGTACGCCGAGACCGCCTTGACCCCGATCTCGATGGCCCCCTCGACCACGTCGAACAGGGAGTGCTCGCCGCGCTCGTGCCCGGCGGTGCGCGGCAGCCCGCGCTGCTTGGCCCACCGTCCGTTGCCGTCCATCACGATCGCGACGTGCCCGGGCACGAGCTCCTTGGGCAGCACGGGCGGCCGGGCCCCGGACGGGTGCGGGTGCGGGAGGCGTACCTCGCGCCCCTTCCGCGCCATCGCGCCTCCTCCCCCAACGTTCGGAACCTGTGCGTCTCGGTGGTCGTTGTACGCAGCAACAGCGGGTGTCACGACCCCTAGACTCATCCAACACGACCGGCTATGGCACCCGGAGGGCAGGCGGCATGGACACGGCCAACAAGCAGATCGAGCAGCAGATCACGGTGCTGCTGCGGCGGGTGCAGCGCATCCACCTCTCCACCACCACGGGCGACGTGAACCTCGAGCGCTCCGCCTACGGCATCATGTGCAAGCTCGCCGACGAGGGCCCCCAGCGGCTCGGCGCGCTGGCCACCGCCTTCGGTCTGGACCCCTCGACGATCACCCGGCAGGTGCAGGCGCTGGAGGAGATCGGCCTCGCCGCCCGCACGACCGACCCGTCGGACCGCCGCGCCTCGATCCTCGACCTCACCGAGACCGGCCGCGAGGTCCTCGACAGCACCCGGACGCGCCGCCGCACCAAGCTCCAGAACGCCCTCTCCGACTGGCCCGAGTCCGACCTCACCGACTTCGGCCGGCTGCTCAAGGAGTTCAACGCCTCCCTCGACCGCATCCTCGTCGACGAGGGCTGACCCGGGTCATATTTCCCGTCGACCCGGGTCATATTCCCGGTTGACCCGGGTCATATTTCCGGTCGAGCCGGGTCTAACGGTCGACGTACGACAGCGACTTGAGCCCGCGCTCGAGGTGCCACTGCAGGTAGGCCGCGACCATCCCGGTCGCCTCCTTGCGGGTGCGCGGCTCGCTGGCCTCGACGACCGGCCAGTCGCCGGCGAGCAGCGCCCCGAGGAGTACGACGGTCTCCGGTGCCGGGTTCATCGAGCCGGGGACGCGGCAGGTCGCGCAGAGCATCCCGCCGGCCGCGGGGCTGAACGAGCGGTGCGGCCCCATCAGGCCGCAGCGCGCGCACGCGTCGAAGCTGGGGGCGTAGCCGGCGACCGCGAGCGAGCGGAGCAGGAACGAGTCGAGCACCTGGTGGGGAGCCCGGCCGGTGTCGCACATCGCCCGCAACGCGCCGACCAGCAGCAGGAACTGCTGGAGCGCGGGCTCCTTGTCCTCGACGACCAGCCGCTCGGCGGTCTCGAGCATCACGGTGCCGGCGGTGTACTGCTCGTAGCTCGAGCCGAGCCGCCCCGCGAACGGGTCGAGCGTGACCGCCTGGGTGACCACGTCGAGCGAGCGGCCCTCGGCGAGCTGCAGGTCGACGTGCGTGAACGGCTCCAGCCGCGACCCGAAGCGTGAGGTGGTCCGTCGTACCCCCTTGGCGACCGCGCGGACCCGCCCGGACGAGCGGGTCAGCAGCGTGACGATGCGGTCCGCCTCACCCAGCTTCTGGGTGCGCAGCACGATCGCCTCGTCACGGTAGAGACCCACGCGGCCCATTGTCCCCCGTCCGGGCGAGACCGCCGAGCAGGCACGGCCACGAGCCCCGGGTCGACGGGGATTATGACCCGGGTCGACGGGACTATGACCCGGGTCGACGGGAACTGAGGCCCGGCTCGATGTCGCGGGCGGACCAGCAGGTGGCGACGAAGGCGACGGCCTCGTCGGTCAGCCGGTCGGGGGTGGCGCGCCACTCGACGATGCTGCGGGCGGCGACGAAGCGGGCGTGCGGCATCTCGTCGGCCAGCATGGCGGCGTCCGCGGCCGGGTGGATCGGGTCGCGGGGGTGGCCGATCACGAGGGCGGGTGCCTGGATCTGCCGGCGCTGCTTGCTCGAGGGGGCGATGCGGCCGAAGAAGATCCCGTGGATCGCGGCGGCCATCGGCGCCGGGTGCTGCGTGAGGGTGTCCAGGGCGATCCCGGTCCAGAACGGGACCATGCCTCGTGGCACGAGCGACGCGACCCGGCGGGTCAGGGTGATGCTCAGCGGCACGAACCGGGCCAGGAACATCAGCGGCCCGAACGCGATGAGCCCCGCCTCCAGGGCGTTGTCGAGCACCGGCATCTCCAGCAGCAGCCCGCGCACCCGTCCCGGTGCGGCCAGCGCCACCTCGAGCGAGACGTTCGACCCGAGCGACGTACCCCCGATCACCGCCTCGTCGGCGCCGAGGTGGTCGAGCAGGGCCACGACCTGCTCGCCGAACGCGGTCATCGAGTAGCCCTTGGGGTCCAACGGCCGGTCGGAGCGGCCGTGCCCGAGCAGGTCGAGCGTGACGACGTGGAAGCCCTCACCGGCGATGGCACGCGCGAGCGGCTCGTGCATCCGGCGCGGCATCAGCTGGCCGTGGAGCAGGACGACCCACTGGCTGCCGGCGCCGTACTCGGTGTACTCCAGCCGGTCACCGTCGACGAAGAACTGTCCGACACGCTCAGAGACGAGTGTGGCCACTGGGTTCCTTCCGCAGGCGTGAGGCCGAGGATAGCCACCGGCGCTGGACCGGCATGGTTGGGTGGGGCCATGCCTGGTTCGAGCCGCAAGCCGATGCACATCGTGGTCATGGGGGTCTCCGCCACGGGAAAGACGTCCGTGGGCGAGCTCCTCGCCGAGGAGCTCGGCTGCGAGTTCGTCGAGGGCGACTCGCTGCACCCGCGCCGCAACATCGAGAAGATGGAGAGCGGCACCCCGCTCACCGACGAGGACCGCTGGCCCTGGCTCCAGGCGATCGCGGACCTGGTCGAGATCCGTGACCACGAAGGTACGTCGACCGTGGTGACCTGCTCCGCGCTGAGGCGGAAGTACCGCGACGTGCTGCGCGGCGCCGCCCCCACGTTCTTCGTGCACCTGGACGCGCCGTTCGAGGTGCTGGAGGCGCGGATGCAGGAGCGCACCAAGCACTTCATGCCCACCTCGCTGCTCCGGTCGCAGTTCGACACCCTCGAGCCGCTCGACGACGACGAGTCCGGCGCGGTCGTCGACGTCTCGCCGCCGATCGACGTGGTCGTCGAGGAGGCCGTGAACGCGGTGCGCACCCACTACCTCGACTGATCTCCAAACCCTGGTGCGCCTGGGGCAGGCGGGGTGCGATGCTCCCCGCGTGAGCGACGACGTGCTGGCCCGGCTGGAGGCCTACTACGACACCGCGCCCCGGGCGAACGCGACGACCGAGGAGGTCGGGCCGTTCACGTCGTTCCTCAAGGCCTCCCCGGACGGCTGGGGCTACTACGCCCGACCCCGGCTCGGCCTGGCCGGCAACATCACCGCCGCCGACGTCGACGCGCTCCGGGCCCGCCGCCGCTCGCTCGGCGAGGGTGAGGACCTCGAGTGGGTGCACGAGACGACCCCGTCCCTGCTCGCCGCGGCCCGCGCCTCCGGCCTCGCCGTCCACGAGTGCCCGCTGCTCGTCCTCGCCGACCCGTCACCTGGTTGGCAGTCTGACCGGCGTGTCGCACAGGAAGTGACGGGTCACGCCGCGGTCCTCGGACCCGACGACGACCTCGACACCGTCGTGGGCGCGATCCACGCCGGCTTCGAGGGCACCGACGAGGCGACCCCACGGCCCGCCGACCGGCACCGCCGGATGATCCGCGCGGGCCTGCTCACCCTCGCCGCCGCGTACGACGGGCGGGGTGCCGTCGTGGGCGGCGGGTCGCACGGGCCGCGGGGCGACACCACCGAGCTGACCGGCATCGCGGTGCTGCCCCGGGCCCGCCGCCAGGGCCTCGGCGCTGCGGTCACGGCCGCCCTGGTGGCGGACGCCCGGGCCCGGGACGTGCGGACCGTGTTCCTGTCCGCGCAGGACGACACGGTCGCGCGGGTCTACGAGCGGGTCGGGTTCGCGCGGGTCGGCACGGCCTGCATCGCGGAAGCGCCGTCCTCGTGACCCGGACCGTGCGGGTGCTCGACGGCGACGACTGGGCGACCTGGCGGGAGATCCGGCTGCGCGCCCTGCGGGACAGCCCGAGCGCCTTCGGGTCGACGTACGCGCGCGAGAGGGGTCTGACCGAGCGGGACTGGCGCGACCGGCTCGGCGACCGGGACGGTGTCTGCGTCCTGGTCGAGGAGGACGGCACACCGGTGGGGATGGGCGGCGGCTACCAGGACCTGCCGGGCTTCCTGCACGTCGTGGCGATGTGGGTCGACCCGGAGCACCGCGGGTGCGGCGTGGGGCAGGCCGTGCTGCACGGCATCGACGCCTGGGCGCGGGAGCGCGGACTGCGGCTCCACCTCGACGTGAACACCGTCAACGCCGGCGCGCGACGGTCCTACGCGCGGTTCGGGTTCGCGGCCACCGGGGAGACCCGGCCGCTGCGCGAGGGCTCGGAGGAGCTGGTCGAGCGGATGGTGCTGGCTACTTCGACGGTTGCGGCACCTTGCAGTGCACCTTTGGGTTCGCGCCCACGTAGTTGAGCGGTCCCGCCACCACCGTGACCGCGACCGTGCCGGTCTTGGCGCAGTTGGCGCCGCCGCTCTTGAAGTAACCCCGTTGTGCCGCCGCCAGGAGCCCGATCACGAGCCAGATGACGATGATGACGGTGCCGATGCGCATGCCCGTGGGGTACCCCCTGCCCGTACGGGCAAACCGGCCCGCTCGCCGACCCGTCAGGAAGTGTGCGACACGCCGGTGAGTCTGCCTACCAGGTGACGGGTCGGCTGGACGGCGGCTACCGGAACGCCCGGTGACCGGTCAGCGCGGCGCCGATCGAGAGCGTGTGCATCTCCTCGGTGCCCTCGTAGGTCAGCACCGTCTCGAGGTTGTTCATGTGCCGCATCACGGAGTGGTCCAGCGTGATGCCGGCCCCGCCGAGCATGGTCCGCGCGGTGCGGGCCACCTCGACGGCCGCGCGGACGTTGCCGAGCTTGCCGTAGGACACCTGCGCCGGGTCGAGGGTGCCGGCGTCCTTGAGGCGGCCGATCTGCACCGCGGCCAGGGACGCGTTGTTGACCGCGATCACCATCTCGGCGAGCTTCTTCTGCGACAGCTGGAACGCCGCCAGCGGCTGACCGAACTGGGTCCGCTCCAGCGAGTAGGCCAGCGCCTCCTCGTAGCAGGCGCGGGCCGCGCCGACCGCGCCCCAGAGGATCCCGTAGCGGGCCTCGTTGAGGCAGGACAGCGGCCCCTTCAGGCCGCGGACCTCGGGGAACACCGCGTCGCCGGGCAGCCGCAGGTCGTCGAAGCTGAGCTCCGCGGTGACCGAGGCACGCAGCGACAGCTTCCGCTGGATCTTGGTCGCGGTGAAGCCGCGGGTGTCGGTCGGCACGACGAAGCCGCGGATCCCGTCCTCGGTCTGCGCCCAGACCACGGCGACGGCGGCGAGGGTGCCGTTGGTGATCCACATCTTGCCGCCGTTGAGCACCCAGTCGTCGCCGTCCCTCTTGGCGCGGGTGCGCATGGAGGCGGGGTCGCTGCCGGCGTCCGGCTCGGTCAGCCCGAAGCAGCCGAGCGCCTCCCCCGTCGCCATCCGCGGCAGCCACTCCTCCTTGTGGGCGTCGGTGCCCCACCGGTGGATCGCGTACATCGCCAGCGACCCCTGCACGGACACGAAGCTGCGCAGCCCCGAGTCGACCGCCTCGAGCTCGCGGCAGGCCACGCCGTACGCCGTCGCGCTCGTCCCGGCGCAGCCGTACCCGTCCAGGTGCATGCCGAGCAGGCCGAGCTCCCCCAGCCTCGGGCCGAGGTCGTCGGGCAGCGTGCCCTGGTCGTACCAGTCCGCGACGTGCGGGGCGAGCTCCTTGTCGGCGAACGCGCGCACGGTGTCCCGGATCGCGCGGTCCTCGTCGGACAGCAGCCCGTCGACGGCCAGGAAGTCGTGGGGGTCGGTCATGTCGGCCAGCCTACGACCGGGCCCCGGCCTCGCCGATCCGTCACTTGGTGTGCGACACGCCGGTGAGACTGCCTTCCAGGTGACGGGTCGGCGTCAGGCCCGGTTGACGGCCGAGATCACGGCCTTGAGCGAGGCGGTGACGATGTTCGCGTCGACGCCCACCCCCCAGAGGATCTGGTCGCCGACGGCGCACTCGACGTAGGCCGCGGCGAGGGCGTCGCCACCCGAGGACAGCGCGTGCTCGTGGTAGTCGAGCACCCGGATGTCGTTGCGGTTCTCGAACAGCACGCTGCCCTTGGCGACCTCGTCGTCGGCCAGCTCGCCGAGCGCGTTCACGAAAGCCGCGATCGGGCCGTTGCCGGCACCGGACAGGCTGCGCAGCTCGCCGTCGACGTACACGTTGACGTTCAGCGCGTCCTTCTCGCCCGCCGCGCTGGAGGTGTGCACGGAGTTCAGCTTCAGCGGCCGGTCCCGGTCGAGGTACTCGGCGCGGAACGCGTCCCAGATCTCCGTCGGCGACATCTCGCCGCCCTCGTCGTCGGTGTGCCGCTGCACGGCCCGGCTGAACTCGATCTGCAGCCGGCGCGGCAGGTCGAGCTTGTGCTCGCTCTTGAGGATGTAGGCC
>Ga0308174_10000424_pt1 | contig 17518 bp, 17 predicted proteins | sample PhyPR2_FD_203894 | JGI IMG/M metagenome (GOLD analysis project Ga0308174, IMG submission 203894) | Soil microbial communities from UC Gill Tract Community Farm, Albany, California, United States - DLSLS.P.R2 | ecosystem: Environmental > Terrestrial > Soil > Agricultural land | place: USA...
ACGGGGTCCTCGGACGCTACGTCGCCTCCGACCTCGTGGCCGCCGGCAGGGCCGACTCGGTGGTGCTCGAGCTGCCGAGCCGGGTCTTCGACGGGCCGGTCGCCGAGGGGCTCACCGCCCTGCTGGCCGCGGGCGCCTTCGCGGCGTTCCTGTCCACGTCGACAGGCCTGGTGGTGTCGGTGGCCGGCGTGCTGAGCCAGGACCTGCTGGGCTGGGGCGCCGGGCATCGCCACGGGATCCGGGCCTTCCGGCTCTCCACGGTGGTGGCCGTGGTCGTCTCGCTCCTGCTGACGGTCGTGTCGGCCGGTATCCCGGTCGCCCATGCGGTGGAGCTGACGTTCGCCGTGGCGGCGTCGACGTTCTGTCCGATGCTGCTCCTCGGGATCTGGTGGCGCGGCCTGACCTCCGTCGGCGCCGTCGCCGGGATGGTCGTCGGCGGCGGCCTGTCCATGGGAGCCGTCGTGACGACGACCTTCGGCATCGCTACCGGGGGCTGGTTCGCCGTCGTGATGACGCAACCGGCCGCCGTGAGCGTCCCGCTGGCCTTCGCCACGATGGTGGCGGTCTCGCTCGCGACGCGCTCGCGCACCCCCGAGCACGTGGCCCGCACGATGGTCAGGCTGCACGCGCCGGAGGACGTCGACCTCAACCGAGGCTCCTTCCACCCCGAACGGCGCCACCCCGAACGGCGCCACACCGGAGCGGCGCACCGGGGGACGGAACCCGTCGACCACGGGACGCGACCGGCCCACGGCGCAACGGAGGCGGCATACGACAGCCCCGGTCCTTCCGCTCGTCGCTCGGACACGACCGCTCGTCGCGGCTGAGCCGGCGCACGGCGAGCGCTCGGCGCCGCTCGGCGATGGCCGGCGCGCTGCCGCTGTCGCGACCACGGCACCGCTCCTACCTTGGCTGACGCCGGCCGCAGCACTGCGCTGTCCGTCCCGGCACGGCAGGCATGACCCGAACCGCCCCGGAGGTGGCCCGTGAGCAAGGAAGCTCCAGACCGCGTCGCCGTCGACGCCAACGTCGCCATGCAGGACTCGCCCGAGTTCGCACAGCTGCGCACCAAGTTCCGCCGCTTCGTCTTCCCCCTGACCGCGCTGTTCCTCGCGTGGTACTTCCTCTACGTCCTGCTCTCCGTCTTCGCCAAGGACTTCATGGGCACGCGGGTCGCCGGCAACGTCACGTGGGGCCTGATCCTGGGCCTCCTCCAGTTCGTCTCCACCTTCGTCATCACGATGGTCTACGCCCGCTGGGCCGACCGCGTCTTCGACCCCGAGGCCGAGGCCCTCGCCCGCAAGATGGGAGACGACCAGTGAGCGGTCTGCTTACCTCGGCCCCCGCACTGGCCCCGGCGGCCGGCACGGCCGTGGGCAACCCGGCGATCAACATCGGGATCTTCGCGCTCTTCGTCGTCGTGACGCTTGCCATCGTGATCCGCGCCTCGCGCAACAACCGCAGCGCTGCCGAGTACTACGCCGGTGGACGCGCCTTCACCGGCCGGCAGAACGGCATCGCGATCGCCGGTGACTACCTCTCGGCGGCCAGCTTCCTCGGCATTGCCGGCGCCATCGCGATCAACGGTTACGACGGCTTCCTCTACTCCATCGGCTTCCTCGTGGCCTGGCTCGTGGCCCTGCTGCTCGTGGCCGAGCTGCTGCGCAACGTCGGCAAGTACACGATGGCCGACGTGCTGAGCTTCCGGCTGCGGCAGCGGCCGGTGCGCATCGCCGCCGCGATCTCGACGCTCGTCGTCTCGTTCTTCTACCTGCTCGCCCAGATGGCCGGCGCGGGAGGCCTCGTCGCACTGCTGCTCGGCATCGAGGGTGCCGTCGGCCAGCGCATCGTCATCCTGGTCGTCGGCCTGATCATGATCTTCTACGTCATCTACGGCGGCATGAAGGGCACGACCTGGGTGCAGATCATCAAGGCCGTGCTCCTCATCATCGGCGCCGCCCTCATGACCGTCTGGGTCCTCGGGAAGTTCGGGTTCAACCTCTCGACGCTGCTCGGGGACGCGACGACGGCCTCCCAGGGCGCCGGGGGCAAGGACCTGCTCCAGCCGGGCCTGCAGTACAAGAACCCCGTCGACTTCATCTCGCTGGCGATGGCTCTCGTGCTCGGCACCGCCGGCCTGCCGCACGTCCTCATGCGGTTCTACACCGTGCCGACCTCGCGCGAGGCGCGCCGTTCGGTCGTCTGGGCCATCTGGCTGATCGGGATCTTCTACCTGCTGACGCTGGTCCTCGGCTTCGGCGCGGCCGAGCTCGTCGGCGCCGGCGCCATCAAGAAGGCGCCCGGCGGTGTGAACTCCGCGGCCCCGCTGTTGGCGTTCGAGCTGGGCGGCGAGATCCTCCTCGGCATCATCTCGGCCGTCGCCTTCGCCACGATCCTCGCGGTCGTCGCGGGCCTGACCATCACGGCCAGCGCGTCCCTGTCGCACGACATCTACAACACCGTCGTCAAGGCCGGGAAGGCCACCCCGGAGGAGGAGGTCAAGGTCGCGCGCATCGCCGCGCTGGTCCTCGGCGCCATCGCCATCGTCGGCGGCATCTTCGCCCTCGGACAGAACATCGCCTTCCTGGTGGCCCTCGCCTTCGCCATCGCGGCGAGTGCGAACCTGCCGACGATCCTCTACTCGCTCTTCTGGAAGCGGTTCAACACGCGCGGCGCGCTGTGGAGCATCTACGGCGGACTGGTCAGCGCCATCACGCTGATCATCTTCAGCCCGGTCGTCTCCGGCAAGGCCATCGACCCGGCGACCGGTAAGAGCCCGTCGATGCTCCAGGGGGTCGACTTCCACTGGTTCCCGCTGGACAACCCGGGGATCATCTCGATCCCGCTCGGCTTCCTGCTGGGCTACATCGGCACGGTGACGAGCACCGAGTACAACGCGGCCAAGTACGCCGAGATGGAGGTCCGCTCCCTGACCGGTCACGGCGCCGAGGCGGCCACGCACCACTGAGAGCAGGACCGGGCACAGGAGCCGCGAGGCCGCGCACGCCAGGGGTGTGCGCGGCCTCCGGCTCGTCCGGCAGGTTCCTCGTCCGACGGGTTCTCGGCCGGCGTGGCAACCTTCGGGCAGGCTGCGCCGTAGAAGTGGTCAGGAGCCGCTCGGGTGCGGCACGAGACAGGAGGACACCATGTCGGTCGGGTCGGGACGGGACCGGGATCCCTACACGTGGCGCCCCGGGCGCGGCTTCGCGGGTGGGGCCGTGACGGGGGTGTGGTTCTCGATGCTGCTCGCCGTCGTGACGGTCGTGGTCGACGGCATCGCGTCAGGCTGGCGCCTGGGCCTGCTCGCTGTCGTGGCCGGCGAGCTGGTCGGCACGTTGATCGTGGCGGTCCCGGTCCTCACGCTCGTGGGTGGGGCCCTGCGCTCGTCGTCCCGCCTGACGGCGATCGGGGCGTATGCCGCTACCGCCGTCGTCGCTCGCGTGCTCGTGGGCCCGCTGGTCGAGTCCGCGGTCGGGTCCGCGGCGGCGGCGACCGGCGCCCGGGTGGCGGTCGTCGCGGTCGTGTCCCTGGTGGCGGGCGCCGTCGCGGCGGCCATCTCGACGCGTGACCGTCTCCCGCGGACGACGGGCCTGCTTCGCTTCCGTGTCGGTGGACCGTCCACCGGTGGCGGCGTGCCCGGCCCCTCGGCGGCCCCGGCGCCGGCCAGTCGCTACGGCGGCCCGTGAGCGGCAGCGCGGCCGGCCACGCCTGCTGACCCGGCTGGAGGCTGACCGGTTAGAGGAGGACGAGGTCGTCCCGGTGGATGACCTCGCGCTCGTACTCGGGACCGAGGTCCCGGGCCAGCTCCTTGGTCGACCGTCCGAGCAGGGCCGGCAGCTCGGACGAGCTGTAGTTGACCAGCCCGCGTGCCACGGGGGTGCCGTCGGGACGGCACACGTCGACGGGGTCGCCGTCGTGGAAGGTGCCCTCCACCGAGGTGATGCCTGCGGGGAGCAGGGACTTCTTGCGGTGCACGAGGGCGGCGACGGCGCCGTCGTCGACGATCAGCCGGCCGCGCGCCGTGGTGGCGTGCTCGAGCCACAGGCGCCGCGAGCGACCCCGGACGCCGACGGGCAGGAAGACGGTGCCGACGTCCTCGCCGGCGAGGACCGCGAGCACCCGGTCGGCGGCCGTGACGGCCGTGACCACCCCGGCCGCCGTCGCGATGCGGGCCGCCTCGAGCTTCGTCGCCATCCCGCCCGTGCCGACCTTGGAGCCACTGCCGCCGATCTCGACGTCGGCGAGGTCCTGCGGCCCCCGCACGAGGGGTATGCGGCGTGCCCCGGGCCGGTGCGGCGGCGCGTCGTAGAGCGCGTCGACGTCGGAGAGGAGGACGAGCGCATCGGCGTCGATGAGGTGGGCGACGAGGGCCGCCAGACGGTCGTTGTCCCCGAAGCGGATCTCGCTGGTGGCCACCGTGTCGTTCTCGTTGACGATGGGCAGCACGCCGAGGTCGAGGAGGCGCTCGAGGGTGCGGCGGGCGTTGGCGTAGTGGGTGCGGCGGGTCACGTCGTCGGCGGTGAGCAGCACCTGGCCGACGGTGATCTTGTGCAGGCCGAACGCGTGCGTGTAGGCGGCGAGCAGCGCGCCCTGCCCCACCGAGGCAGCGGCCTGCTGGGTCGCGAGGTCGCGCGGCCGGGCAGCCAGCTCGAGCGGGTGCAGCCCGGCGGCGATGGCCCCCGAGCTGACGAGCACGACCTGCGTGCCCTCGAGGTGCTTGCGCGCCAGCGCGTTGGACAGGGCCACGAGGCGGGCGTGGTCGATGCCGCCGTCGACGCCCGTCAGCGAGGTCGAGCCCACCTTGACGACGAGGCGCCGGGCGTTGCGGATGACGGAATGGGGCGACACACCCGAGACTCTAGTGAGCCGCGGTGGTGTGCGCAGATGCGTCCGGACCGGATGGCGGCGTTTTGCGGACGGGCCGGTCCAGCCTCCGGGAGGGGAGCGGCCCGTTGGCCGCGACGACCTACGCTGGAGGCATGTCCCAGACGATCGACCCCGCCGTCGTCGAGCACGTGACGGCACTGGCCCGGCGGGCGCGGACGGCCTCGCGCCACCTCGCCCTGATGTCGCGCGCCGAGAAGGACGCAGCCCTGCTCCTGCTCGCCGACGCCGTGGACGCCGCCGCCACCGCCGTCGTCGAGGCCAACGCCGAGGACCTCGAGCGCGGCAGGGCCGCCGGCATGAGCGCGAGCCTGCAGGACCGGCTGCGCCTCGACGAGACCCGGGTCGCGGCGGTCGCGCAGGCGCTGCGCGACGTCGCGGCACTGCCCGACCCCGTCGGCGAGGTCGTGCGCGGGTCGACTTTGGCCAACGGCCTGCAGATCCGGCAGGTACGCGTGCCCATGGGCGTCATCGGGATGATCTACGAGGCGCGTCCGAACGTCACGGTCGACGCGGCGGGCCTCGCCCTCAAGTCGGGCAACGCGGTGCTGCTGCGCGGAGGGTCGGCGGCGGCCAGCAGCAACCACGCGCTGGTCACCGCGCTGCGCGAGTCGCTCGCGGCGCAGGGGCTGCCGGCCGATGCCATCACGCTCCTCGAGGAGGGCGGCCGAGACGCCGCCCGCGCGCTGATGACGGCCCGCGGCCACGTCGACCTCGTCATCCCGCGGGGCGGCGCCGACCTGATCCAGACGGTGGTGCGTGAGTCCACCGTCCCCGTCATCGAGACCGGCGTCGGGGTGTGCCACGTCTACGTCGACCGCGCGGCGGACCTCGACAAGGCGCAGGCGATCACGGTCAACGCCAAGACCCAGCGGCCGAGCGTGTGCAACGCCGCCGAGTCACTCCTCGTGCACCGCGACGTCGCCGCCGACTTCCTCCCGAAGGTGCTGACGGACCTGGCAGGGGCCGGCGTGCGACTGCACGTGGCACCCGAGGTCACCGAGTACGCCGAGGCGGCGGGGGCGGCATACGAGCTCGCGAGCGAGGGGGACTTCGGCACCGAGTGGCACGGACTGGAGCTGAGTGTCGCCGTCGTGGACGGCGTCGACGAGGCGATGGAGCGCATCCGGCGCTACGGCACGGGGCACACCGAGGCGATCGTGACCGAGGACCGCGGGGCCGCCCGCCGGTTCACCGCCGAGGTCGACGCTGCCGTGGTCATGGTCAACGCCAGCACCCGCTTCACCGACGGCGGCGAGTTCGGGTTCGGCGCCGAGATCGGCATCTCGACCCAGAAGCTGCACGCCCGCGGACCCATGGCGCTGCCGGAGCTGACGACCACGAAGTGGGTCGTGGAGGGTGACGGACACACCCGCTGAGACCGTGTGCGGCGCCCGCCCTGCCGGATGGCATGATGGCGCACCATGGAAGGCACTGAGGTCCGCAAGCTCGCGCAGCTGGAGGACGACCACTGGTGGTACCGCGAGCGGCGCCACCTCCTCGCCAAGGCGATAGCGGGCCTGACGCCCGGTCACGCGCTCGACATCGGTGCCGCGGGCGGGGGCAACACCCGGGTCCTGCGCGAGCACGGTTGGGACGCAGTCGCGCTCGAGTACGGCCAGGACGGCGCGGAGGTCGCCCACGAGCGCGGGCTGGCCACGGTGCGCGCCGACGCGACGCGTCTGCCGTTCTCCGACGCCGCCCTCGACCTCGTCGTCGCCTTCGACCTGCTCGAGCACCTGCCCGACGACGACACCGCCGTGGCGGAGGTGCGCCGCGTGCTCAAGCCGACCGGCACTTACCTCGTGGCCGTCCCGGCCGATCCCCGGCTCTGGTCGAGTCACGACGAGGCCGTCGACCACGTGCGCCGCTACACCCGCTCCGGACTGGTGGACCTGCTGCAACGCGGCGGCTTCGAGATCGCCGACGTGCGGTCGTGGAACGTGCTGCTGCGTCCGGTCGTCGCGATGCACCGTCGTCGCAGCTCCGGCTCCGACCTGGAGAACGTGCACCCCGCCGTCAACTTCGGACTGCGCACCGTCATCACGGCCGAGCGCTACCTGCCGGTCGGCAGCCTCCCGGGCGTCAGCCTGCTCGTCACGGCAAGGCCGCGCCGCCAGGCGTGAGCCGCAGCCGGGTGTGATGCCGGGCCGGTGAGAGCCGGCTCGACGTCACACCCGGCTCGGCGTCAGCCCCGCAGCCGGCTCGGCTGTGGGCTGGTGACCCGGGCAGCGTGCGTGGCCGCGTCGGGCGCCTCGTCGGTGGCCTGGATCGTCTCTGCGTGCGGCGAGGCGGGCAGCGGGGTGTCGGTCGGCCCGTGGTCAACGCCCTGCGCGGTCATCGAGTCGTAGGCGATGAAGTAGGTCGGGCGGCCCTGCATGTGGCCGTACATCCGGCCGATGTACTCGCCGAGGATGCCGACGCACACCAGCTGGACGGCTCCGACGCCGGCGACGATGGCCACGGTCGAGGTCCAACCGGCGACGGTGTGTCCCTGCGAGCGGGAGATGAGGGTGTAGAGCACGAGCAGCACGGCCAGCACCGCGCCGCCGAAGCCCGCGAACGTCGCCAGGCGCAACGGGGCCGTGGAGAAGCCGGTCAGCGAGTCGAGCGAGAGCTTGACCATCTTCATGAGCGGGTACTTCGAGTCCCCGGCGGCCCGCTCCTCGCGCTTGTACTCGACCGTGTCGGACGGGAAGTTGAGGGCCGGCACGATGAAGCGCAGCACCCGGTTGTGCTCGGGGAGGCTGTTGATGGCGTCGACCGTGGCACGCGACATGAGGCGGTAGTCACCGGCGTCGGCGTGGGCGGAGGTCTGCGACATCAGGCCGATGAGCTTGTAGAAGGCCTGCGCGGAGGCGCGCTTGAACCAGGTGTCGGTGGAGCGGTCGTTGCGCACGCCGTAGACGACGTCGACGCCGTCGTCCTTGGCGGCCGCCAGCATCTGGGCGATGATCTCCGGCGGGTCCTGCAGGTCCGCGTCGATCGTCACGACGTAGTCCCCGAGGGCGCTGGCGAGGCCGGCGGAGATCGCGGCCTGGTGGCCGGCGTTGGCGCGCAGGCGCAGGACTCGCAGGTTCGGCCACTCGCGGTGGTAGCGCTGGAGCAGCACGGCCGTCAGGTCCTTGCTGCCGTCGTCGACGGCGACGACCTCGTAGGAGACGTTCATCCCGTCGAGGATCGGACGCAGGCGCTGCACGAGCAGCGGCAGGACCTCCTCCTCGTTGAACATCGGGATCACCACGGACAACTCAGGAACCATGCGTCCAAGGTTACTGCCCCCAGTGGGGGGCGCCTGCCGCCGCGCTGAGCGCTGTCTGTGATCACGCCGGTAGGGTGCGCCGCATGGGGCAGACCACTGCAGGGCACCCTCCGGGCCGCGGTATGCCGCCGGGTGGGCTCCCGCCGGGCACTCCGCTCGCGTGCCGCCACACCAAGTGGGGTGGTGGCCGTCACTGGGAGTGGGAGGGCCGCTACCTCGGAGCCGACGGGCACGGCCACTGGTGGTACGCCCCGGCGGGCACGCGGTGCGCGCGACCCGGGGTGGAGTTCCTCGAGGCGGACGGCTGGGTCACGCTCGCACCCCACGAGGGGGCGTATGCCGTGGGCTTCTACCCAGGGCACCGCGAGATCAGCGTCTACGTCGACATGACCACTGAACCGGTATGGCGCCGTCGTACCGCCGGGGGAGACGGCCCGGAGTGGGAGGTGACGATGGTCGACCTCGACCTCGACGTCGTCCTCACGCGCGAGGGCCACCTCTTCGTCGACGACGAGGACGAGTTCGCCGTGCACCAGGTCGAGCTGGGCTACCCGCCCGAGGTCGTCGCCCTCGCGGAGCGGTGGCGGGACCGGATCTTCGCGGCCGTGGCGTCCGGGCATGAGCCGTTCGCGACCGTCGGGCACGAGTGGCTGCGCCGCGCCGGGACCGGTGAGCACGCGGGTGCACGCGAGGAGTGACCGGGGGCGGACGGCATACGGCACGGCACCCGGCACCGGCACACGGCACGGCGCACGGCACGGCGCACGAGCGCCGCATACGGGCGCGGGGCCTGCAGGCACGCGCTGCGTGCGTCGCGCCGCGCGGGCGCTAGGCTGGCGGCATGTCTGATCGCGCCGTCGCACTCGTCACGCAGGGGGAGGAAGCCGCCCGCGAGCTTCCCATGCCGGTGATCGCCTACTTCCTCATCACCTTCACGCTCTTCCTCGTGGCGCTCGCCGTGACGTGGAGCTTCCGCAACACCGCGTACAAGGTGCAGGCGCCGCGCCCGACCCGGCCGGCCGAGGGCTCCCACGAGGTCACCCGCGAGGGCCCGAGCGGTTCCGGCGGAGCGCACCACTGACCATGCGCCTCGGCGTCATGGGCGGGACCTTCGACCCGATCCACCACGGGCACCTGGTGGCGGCCAGTGAGGTCCAGGCCCGCTTCGGCCTCGACGAGGTCGTCTTCGTCCCCACGGGCCAGCCGTGGCAGAAGGCCGACCGCCACGTCTCCTCGGCGGAGGACCGCTACCTCATGACCGTCATCGCGACGGCCTCCAACCCGCGGTTCACCGTGAGCAGGGTCGACATCGACCGACCCGGACCCACGTTCACCATCGACACCCTGCGTGACATCCGGGACGAGCGACCCGACGACGAGCTGTTCTTCATCACCGGTGCCGACGCCCTCGCCGAGATCCTCTCCTGGAAGGACGTCGAGCACCTCTTCCAGCTGGCGCACTTCATCGGTGTCACGCGCCCCGGGCACGAGCTCTCCGACAAGGGCCTCCCCGAGGACCGCGTGACGCTGCAGGAGGTGCCCGCCATGGCGATCAGCTCCACCGACTGTCGGGCGCGCGTGGCGGGCGGGGAGCCGGTCTGGTACCTCGTGCCGGACGGCGTCGTCCAGTACATCAACAAGTACCACCTCTACGCCGACCCGCAGGTGACCCCGGTCCCTGTGCACCCCGCGAAGGACGCGGCAGGCGCGCGTCGCGACGACGCGTGCAGCGACGGCGCCCGCAGTCTTTCGTCTTAAGGAGATCCGTGACCGCAGCAGACCATTCGATCCAGCTCGCGAAGGTGGCCGCCCTGGCGGCCGAGGAGAAGCTCGCCGAGAAGGTGCTCGCCATCGACGTGAGCGACCAGATGCCGCTCACCGACGTCTTCGTCATCGCCTCCGCCCCCTCTGAGCGGCAGGTCGGCGCCATCGTCGACGAGGTCGAGGACCGGCTGCGTGAGCAGGGCAGCAAGCCCGTCCGCCGCGAGGGCGAGCGCGAGGGACGCTGGGTCCTCATCGACTTCGGCGACATCATCGTGCACGTCCAGCACGAGGAGGAGCGCGAGTACTACGCCCTGGAGCGCCTCTGGAAGGACTGCCCGGAGGTCGACCTGACCGGCGTCACCGTCCCGGCGCGTCCGGGCGCGGACGACTCCGAGGTCACCGAGGCGTGAGCGCCTCCGGGGCCACGGGCCGGTGCGCGTGACCGGGTCCGGCGGGCCTCGCCGCATCGTCCTCGTCCGCCATGCCGAGACGGTCGACAACGCGGCCCGGGTCTGGCAGGGCCACAAGGACACCGAGCTGTCGGCGCGCGGCCACGAGCAGGTCGCGGCCGCCGCGCCCCACCTGGCGGCCTACGATCCTGCGCTCATCGTCTCCAGCGACCTGCAGCGTGCTGCCACGACCGCCGAGGCCATCGCCGGCCTGACCGGGCTGACCGTGCGGCTCGACGCGCGCCTGCGCGAGGTGCACGTGGGGGAGTGGCAGGGCCTGCACGCCGACGACGTGCGCAGGCGCTACCCCGACCTCGTCGCAGCCCTCGACCGCGGCGAGGACGTCCCGCGGGGCGTCACGGGCGAGAGCCGCGCCCAGGTGGCCGAGCGGGCCGGCGCCGCCCTGCGCGACGTCGCCGGCGCGCTCCGGCCGGGGCAGACGGCCGTCGTCGTGGCCCACGGCGTCTCCGCGCGCGTGGCGGCGACCGACCTGGTGGGACTCGACCAGGACGTCTCCGACGCGGTGTTCCGGGGGCTGGGCAACTGCCACTGGATCGAGCTCGTCGAGGGCGGGAAGAGCTTCTCCGAGACCGTCCGGTGGCGCATCGGAGGGTGGAACCTCGGGCCCTGGAACGTCTGACGCCACAGGGCCGCCCCGATTTTGGCTCTCGGCGGCGGACCGGCTATGGTTACGCAGTCGCTTCGACGAGGTGACACCCGCAAGGGGCTGTGGCGCAGCTGGTAGCGCACCTGCATGGCATGCAGGGGGTCAGGGGTTCGAGTCCCCTCAGCTCCACCGACGACAGAAGGACCGGACACGACTCGTGTCCGGTCCTTCTGTCGTCACGGCTCGCGAGCTCAGCCTCCGGCACGCGCCTGCGGCAGCCGGCCGCCCGGCCGCTGCGCCAGCTGGTGCTCGAGCACCCGACGGTAGGTGCGCTCGTAGGCCGCGGCCATCGCGTCGAGGCTGAACCGCTCGCTGACGAGGCGACGACAGTCCGACGGCTCCAGCCGCTCGCAGTCGGTGATGGCGCGGGCCAGCTGCTCCGGCCGCTCGACGACGAAGCCGGTGCGCCCGTGCGCCACCACCTCCGGCGCCGAGCCCGCGGACAGGGCCACCACCGGCGTGCCGCCGGCCATGGCCTCGACCATGACGAGGCCGAACGGCTCCGCCCAGCAGATCGGGAAGACGAGGCAGCGCGCCCCGGCCAGCAACCGCCGCTTGAAGGCGCCGTCCGCGATGCCGACGTCCACGGCGTCCCGGCCGAGCAGGGGCGCCACCTTCGTGCGGTAGTACTCGTGCTCGACCGGCTCGGTGCACTTGCCGGCGAGGATGATGCGCACCCCCGCCCTGCGCGCGGCCTCGATGGCCAGGTGCGGTGCCTTCTGCGGGTGGAACCGTCCGATGAACAGGACGTAGTCGTCCTTGTGCGAGCGGTACGGGAAGCTGCGCACGTCGATGCCGTTGTGGACGGTAGCGACCCAGTTGAGGCCCGGCTCGCTGGCACGCTGTGCGTGCGAGATCGCCACCAGGGAGACCGTGCGGCCGAGGGGGCGGTAGACGTCGGCCAGCTCCGCCGCGGAGCCGTGCACGGTGACGAGCGTCGGGGCCGCCCGCCCGCTCGCCGTCAGCGGTCCGGCAATGGTGTGGTCGTGCACGATGTCCACCGGGCGCGAGCGCAGCTGGCCGAAGACCCGGGCCGCGTTGACCACCTCCGGGATCGCCTCGCCCAGCCGGCCGGACATCGTCCGCTCACTCGTGCGGACGAACTCCTGGGCCGCCGTGCCGCGCGCACCGGCCGCGAAGAGCGTGACCCGGTGCCCGCGCGCGACGAGCCGGTCGACGAGCCCGGCGACGACCGCCTCGATGCCGCCGTAGCCGTCCGGGGGCACGGGGTAGTAGGGCGGTGCCACCATCGCGATGCGGAGCACTCGGGGCCGCATCATCGGGTGGTGTGTCCCTCCGGACACGACTCGCGTCGACAGCTTCATCACCCCCAGGAGCCGCTCCACCGCGGCCTCCTGATCCGCCCCCGACACTCCAGTATCACCACGGGCGGGTCCTGCCGGGCGGCGAACCGGCCGCATCCGGCCGTGACCTCCGGCACTCGGCGGCAGGTCAGCGCTTCGCGGCCTCCGGCCGCATCGCCGCGGGCTGCGGGCCCTCCGCCCCCGGCTCGCTCACCACCGGCTCGACGCGCAGCGGCGGTGTGAGGCCCGTCGTGCGCCAGCGCGCCTGCTCGACCTGGACGCCGAGGAGCTGGCCGCCCACGTGGAGCTGCTCGACCGAGAGCGGAAGCAGCGACTCGGGCACCTTGGGGTCCACGTGCACGACGCCGGCCGGCGCGTCGACGTCCAGTCCCAGGACGGTGCGCAGCAGCAGGAGCGGCGCCGCGGCTGCCCACGCCTGCGGAGAGCACGACGTCGGGTAGGGCACGGGCACCTCGAACTCGTCCCGGCCGAAACCGCAGAACAGCTCCGGGAGGTGCCCGTCGAAGCTGTCGGCGGCGTCGAGCAGTGCGAGGGCCACCTGGTTGGCCTCGGAGGCGAAACCGTAGCGTCGCAGGCCTGCGGCGACGATGGCGTTGTCGTGCGGCCACACCGAACCGTTGTGGTAGCTCATCGGGTTGTAGGCGCCCGCCTTCGACGACAGGCTGCGGATGCCGAAGCCGCTGAACATCTCCGGGGACATCAGTGCCGACGCGGTCTGACCTGCGTGCTCCTCGTCGACGATGCCCGTCCACAGGCAGTGCCCCATGTTGGAGGCGAGCGAGTCGACGGGCCGCTTCTCGGCGTCGAGCGCCAGGGCGTAGTAGCCACGGTCGGGCAGCCAGAAGCGGTCGTTGAAGCGGCGCTTGAGGTCGGCTGCCCGCGAGCGCAGCTCGCGCGCCCGTTGCCCGTCGTGGGCCGCGTCGGTGATCCGGGCCCCGGCGAGCAGCGCCGCGTAGACGTAGCCCTGCACCTCGGCCAGCGCCAAGGGAGCCTCGGCGATGGCACCGGAGTCGTAGGTGATCCCGTCGAAGGAGTCCTTCCAGCCCTGGTTGACCAGGCCCCGGTCGGTGGCTCGTTCGTACTCGACGAAGCCGTCGCCGTCCGCGTCGCCGTAGTCGTCGATCCAGCGGAGGGCCCGGTCGACGTTGCGGCGCAGCGCCGTCAGGTCCGTCTCGGGCGCGCCCCACCGCAGCAGCTCGCCGGCGAGCATCACGAACAGGGGTGTGGCGTCGACCGTGCCGTAATAGACGGTGTCCTCCTCGCCACCCGGCTCCTCCGTGAGGCCCGAGCGCACCTCGTGCAGGATGCGCCCCGGCTCCTCCTCGGTGCGTGGGTCGACGACCCGTCCCTGGTCCTGCGCCAGGACCTCCAGGGTGCTGCGCGCCACCCGCGGGTCGAGGGGCAGCAGCATCCAGCTGGTCAGGAGCGAGTCCCGGCCGAAGACCGTCATGAACCACGGTGCGCCTGCCGCGAGGAGCACTCGTCTCGGGTGCTTCTGGTCCTCGATCCGCAGCCCGGCCAGGTCGCCGGTGCTGTTGACGACGAGGGCGTCGAGCCGGGGGTCGCCGGAGCGCACGACGGGGCTGCGCGCACGCCAGCGTTGGTGCTCCTTGGCCGGTTCGCTCTCGAGGCGAGCCACGCCGTGGTGGTACGGCGTCGGCAGGGGGACGTTGCGGAAGGAGGGCACCACCCGGACCGTCACGGTCGTCGTGCCCCTCGGGGGGAGGGACAGGCGCCACACCATGCCGTGCTGGAAGACGGTGTAGGCCCCCGTGCCGCTGAGCTCGAGGCCGCGCGGGTCCGCCCCCTCGACGTGCAGTCGCAGAGCAGTCTGGTCCATGCTGACCGTGATGTCCTGGGCTCGCCGGCGGTCGAGGTGGCCCTCCTTGACGTCGAAGAGGCCCGCGAAGTCGGTGTCGGCGGTCAGGGTGAGCGTCACGTCCACGTCGTCGCTGCTGAGGTTGTCGAGGGTGATGTCCTCGACCATCCCGGCGCCCACGTAGCGGCGCCGCACGACGAGCAGCGTGCTGTCCGCGAGCCCGTGCCTGGGGTGACGGCGGGTGACGAAGGTGGCGGCGTGCGGGCCGAGCGACTGCACCGTCAGGGGCTCGAGCGACTCGCCGTCCACGCGGAGCTCGAGGTGGTCCAGGAAGCGGGTGTCCTTGACCACCAGCCCCTGGCCCGCGCCCGTCCCGATGTCGCCGGAGGAGCCCGAGACGCAGAAGGAACGCCCTTCGACGAGGGACACCGGGGACACGATGCCGGCGCTCGGTGGTCCACCCGTGAACGCCCAGCCCTCGCTCATGACTCAAGCCGACGCCGCAACCGCCCGTACTGTCAAGGACCTGCACAGCACCGTGCCCCTCCGGTGACCGGGTCGCGACAGCGAGCGTGGCCAGAGCGTGCCCAGAGCGTGCCCAGAGCGTGCCCAGAGCGTGCCCAGAGCGTGACCCGGGGCGCCGGTAGGCTGGTCCCGGGCGCACGACGGGCGCCCGCGGACGAGGGAGCCGTACCCGCCTCGCGACAAGACGGCCAGATCGGAACTGCCGTGCACTGGCTCGTCCTCGTCCTCTCGGGCGCCATGGAGGCCGTCTGGGCGACGGCCCTGGCCGCCTCGGACCGCTTCCGTCGGCCCCGGCCGACCCTCCTGTTCGCCGTGTCGCTCGCGCTCAGCATGGCCGGGCTGGCGTGGGCGATGACCGCGCTCCCGGCCGGCACGGCGTATGCCGTGTGGGTGGGCATCGGTGCGGTCGGCACCGTCCTGCTCGCCGTCCTCCGCCGGGAGGAACGGCTCGACGGCGCGCGCGCCGTGCTGCTGCTCGTGCTCGTCGGGTGCGTCGCCGGCCTCAAGGCGGTGGCGTGATGCCGTGGGTCGTGCTGCTCGGCAGCGCCGTCCTGGAGGCGGTGTGGGCCTCCGCCCTGGCTGCCTCCGAGGGCCTGTCGCGCCCGTTGCCCGCCGTGGTCTTCCTCGTGGCCGGCACCCTGAGCATGCTCGGGCTGGCGCACGCCGTGCGCTCGATCCCCATCGGTAGCGCGTATGCCGTGTGGACCGGCCTCGGGGCTGCGCTGACGGTGGCGTGGGCGATGACGACGGGCGCTGAGGGGTTCTCCGTCGCCAAGGTGCTGCTCCTCGCCGGGGTCGTCGCGTCCGTCATCGGTCTCAAGCTCGTCGGCGAGGAGCGACACGCAGGGTGACCGCTCGGGCCCGCGGGCTCCTGGTGCCTCGGGCAGAGGCACGGACGGCCCGCCGGATGTGTCCCGGTACAACCCGATTCGAGGTTTGGGCTGCCAATGTCACCGGTGCCGGTGATGATGGGCTCGCCCACGGCACTCGGTCGCGGGGCACGAACACGAAGGAGCACCACGTGCGCAGGACCACGACCGGGACGATCGCGCTCGTCGCGTCGCTGGCCATCTCGGGAGCAACCGGAGCGGTCGCCGCCTCCGCGGCAGCCGTCAGCTCGGCAGCCTCGTCCCAGACCGCCTCGGCCACCGCCTCTCAGGCCAGTGCGCTGCTCGCCGCAGCCCACGCCCAGCTGCCCTCGGACTGGGACGCCCGCCGTGCCGCGGCCGTGAAGCGGTTCGGCGTCGAGCCGTCCGCCGCCCAGCAAGCCCTGGGCCGCGCCATCGACCCGACGCAGTACCAGTGCGCGCCGACCAAGCTCGACGCCTACGTCGACGGCATCCTGGCGCACGTCGACCGGCCGACGCTGTCGCTCGTGATCTCGCTGGGCGGTCTCGACATGCCGACGTACGACACGCTCGTCTTCGGCTCGAGCGGGGACCCGCTCTACGCCCTGACGAAGGGTTCACGCAACGAGCTGACGACCGCCTTCCGTGCCGCCCAGAAGTTCTGGGACACCGACGGCTCCGACATCTCGCTCATGGCGATGCACGGCGACGTCCTGCGCGACCCGGCCCGGATGGCAAGGGTGTACCACGTGGTCTACGGGCTCTCCGACGCACAGTCCGCGCAGCTGGCCTCCATCCTCGCCCAGGCCGTGGCGAGCGACCCTGGGCTGTCGGGCGGTGACAACCCGATCTTCACGCTCAACGCCTTCGCGTTCAGCGCCGAGGGCGACCCCGACCCGCTCGCGGCGACGATCCCCGACAAGCTGGTCTTCGGCGACGGCATGCTCGATGCCCTGAGCGCCATCGGGGTGGGCGACGTCGGCCCGCGAGCGGTGATCGGGCACGAGTACGGCCACCACGTGCAGTACGACGACCACCTGTTCGCCTCGTCGCTGACCGGTCCGGAGGCGACGCGTCGCACCGAGCTCATGGCCGACGCGTTCGGCACGTACTTCGTCACCCACAAGCGCGGGCTCGCCCTCAACACCGCCCGGGTGCTCGAGGCGGAGCAGTCCTTCTACCAGGTCGGTGACTGCAGCTTCACGAGCGAGGGCCACCACGGCACCCCCAACCAGCGGCTCCGGGCCTCCACGTGGGGCGCCTCGGTGGCGGCAGCGGCGCAGAAGCAGGGCCAGGTCCTGCCGTCGCTGACGCTCGACTCGCAGTTCGAGTCGAAGCTGGCGCAGTTCGTCGCACCCGACGCCTGATCAGCCTGGATGATCGGCCCGGACGGGGGGGGTCGCCGCCGCGGCGACCACCTCCATCCGGCCGGGCGGCCCGCCTCCGAGCGCTAGGGTCGCGTTCATGGGTAGCTGGTGGCTCGAGGCGATCGGCTGGGCCGGCTCCGCGGTGCTGGTGTGGTCGCTGCTGCAGACGCAGCTGCGCCGGCTCCGGCTGTTCAACCTCGTCGGCTGCGTCGTGCTGGTCGCCTACAACGCCGTCATCCACGTGTGGCCCATGGTGGGGCTCAACGTGGTCCTGGCGGGGATCAACGTCTTCCACCTCGTCCGGATGGCCAGGGAGAAGCACGACGCGGGCGCCTACGAGGTGCTCGAGGTCGCCGGTGACGACACCTACCTGCGGCACGTGCTCCGCGTGCACGAGAGCGACATCCGGCGCTACAACCCGCAGTTCGTCCACGACCCGTTCGCCGGCGCCCTGTCCTACCTCGTGCTGAGAGGCGACGAGACCGTGGGCGTCGTCCTGATGCGCGACCTCGGCCACGGGACTGCGCAGCTGCTGCTGGACTGGGTGACGCCTCGCCACCGTGACCTGACGCCGGGCGAGTTCATCTTCGGACCGGCTGGACCGTTCC
>Ga0308174_10000426_pt1 | contig 17512 bp, 18 predicted proteins | sample PhyPR2_FD_203894 | JGI IMG/M metagenome (GOLD analysis project Ga0308174, IMG submission 203894) | Soil microbial communities from UC Gill Tract Community Farm, Albany, California, United States - DLSLS.P.R2 | ecosystem: Environmental > Terrestrial > Soil > Agricultural land | place: USA...
GCAGCGGTCTCGGACTGGGCAACGCATCCCTAGATCTGTGGCCGGTCCTGCTGGAGAGTTGGCTCCGCAGCCGCGGTCTGCTCACGCCCGAGGCTTCCTCGACAGCAACCACGCCCGCAGCCCATCGCTAAATTCCGTCTTAAGCTTTTGTTGAGCTCGTAAAAATCGTATTCAGTTCGCTTGGTGGATACGAATGCTGTAAGCCAGATACGGAACGAGAAGTCCGCCAGCATCCGGCGAAAGGCGTGGTCGATGAGAAAAATGAGCGGCGGTTAGCGATTTTCTTTCGGAAAAACATCTTGCGGACTCGCTGCTCTCCAGGACAGGTTTGAAAAAGATATGCGCGCGAGCCTACCTCCACGCTGTTAGCCAATGCGGACAGAAACAACTCCCTCCCGGCCCATCGGAAGCATCAGACTTTGCTTTCCCAGTCCACATGCGCATGCTTCGCCATCGCCTGTGCCCTAATCACGAGTTCGGCGGCGAGCAGGCATTCCGTTTGGTCCTGGGCGGTGTGAGTGCGATTGACAACGTCGCTCACAAACTGCGCACCAAAGGGGAGCGCCAGGTTGTTGCAATCAATGTAGCGTGCTTGCTTCTGGTCGACGACGAATAGGTGGTTGCCTTGTTTGCTCACCGCCACATTCGTATACTTGCGTGCTTCCATGTATCCCTCGGTGCCCAGGATGAAAAGTCTGCCATCGCCCCAGGTACCCAACCCGTAAGGCGTAAACCAATCCAGGCGCACGTAGCCGAAACCATTGTTACCACGCAGCATCATGTCGCCGAAATCCTGGAAATGGGGGTGATCCGGATGCCGAACATTTGCGATTTGAGCAGCTACTACTTCTGCTTGCGTTGAGCCTGTGTAGTAGAGAAACTGGTCCACCTGGTGCGATCCGATGTCACAAAGAATACCGCCGAACTGAATTTCATTCCAGAACCAGTCGGGTCTTCCCCCGTTTTTGCCTACACTGCCAGCGTCACCACCGGGCCGCTGAATGATCTGGTGGGGAGCGATATTGATCGTCTGGATCACCTGGCCGATCGCGCCGGCTCGCACCAATTCACCGGCTTTTACGGCCGCTTTTACTTCCAGGCGCTCCGAGTACATGATGGCGTAGATACGACCCGTCGCGGCAATCGTCTTTCGAACCTCACTGAGCTGCTCTAACGTCGTAACGCCGGGTTTATCCGCCAGGAAATCTTTACCTGCATGCATGCAGCGGATCCCCAAGGGTGCGCGTTCATTGGCGACCTGCGAACTGAGGACGAGCTGAATCGAGGAGTCGTCAACGATCTCGTCCTGGGTTTCTGCGATTGGCACGTCCGGATAACGCTTTCGAAAAGCGGCCAGGAGTTCCGGTTCCTGGCCCCAACCCTTGACCAGAATGCCACCACCGCGTCTGATGGCCTCCACCATGCCGTAGATGTGGCTATGACTGATCCCACAAACCGCAAAGTGAATGGAAAGGCGCGGGGCTACTGGCTCCGAAGGAGACACGGCTTCCTCGTTGACGGAGCTGTGAGCCGGGGAGCTGGTGTGAACCGGCATGGCGCCGAGCGCGGGAAAGCAGGGCAGTTCCGATGCCACGCTCGCAGCAGTCAAGGTCTGCAAAAATTGGCGGCGGCGTACCGGGAAGTGATTCATTCTTTTATACTCCTTTCCAGAATGTTTTTCGAATGCGAACAGAGACTGCTTCACAGGCTGGTAGCGAATGGTCTACGCAGAGCTCGGCAGGAAGAATGGCTCCCGAAGACTTTATGCTCTGGTGATTCTACTCTAAGGGGACTTCCTTTCCGGTCGATAGGCAAATCTGATACAGCGATGATGACGTGAAGGCGTAGCGTTAACAGCTGCTGCAGGCGGGTATACAGAAGTTAAGCAATTACGGACTCGAAGTCCGCCCAGTGTCCGCCGAAGCGATGAGCGGACCCGAGCGCGAGTACCGTTCGCGACGCCAAAGCAGCTCGCAGGCTCCTGCTGCATCAGCGGGAAACGCGCTACGCTCCAATCTCCGCAACGCCGACTAGAAGGACGTGAGGGGAAGTCTTAACGGCTCATGCGATCACTGCGCCGCAAGCGTTGTGCTTGTCGATATTTGGAAATTCGAGTGGGTTAGATGGACCTTTGATGCCGGGACTAGTCCAGGCGAGGGCGGCTTGGGAGTGCCCCCCGCGCCCGGCCAAGCGCTTTAGGATGTAGTTGCCGGATGGAAGCCGGTCGACCAAACGGTCAGGTCAAACCGTTTCCGGCAGATTCATCATCCTCGCCAGTTTGGGCCAGCGCGGAGTCGAGCGCGGAGGTCTAAAGAAACCCGCAGAGGCCCACTCGGCCGCGAATGCCTGGCGCTGTTCAATCGCGTGTTCATACCAATCGGTAGCGGTATCGATCTCCGAGCAAACCACGTGATAAATGATCATTGCTGGCGTGCTCATCCCGCGCAGTGTTATCAGCAATTTCTTCGCGCGCTCGAACCGCCTCAAGCCACCCGCCAAATGCGCTCAAGGACTGGAAGTACCCCATCATGAGATGTGCCGATGGATAATCCTCAGGGGCCAGTGTTTAGTAGTCGTGTCTTGTTGATCAGCCATTTGGAAAGTGTCCGCCGGATACGGAACGAGAAGTCCGCTTGTATGCGCTAAACGGTCTGGGTTGGCTGGATGTGGTCGTACCAGCTCCTCGGGCACGCGCCTAACGTAGCGGAACCGAATGAACATCCTTGCCGGAGGCGAGGCGCGTCTGGCGGTCTACTTCGGCTTGAAATCCTGCTCGGTTCACTAGATCGGGCATGGTCGACTTACTAAATCGAAGTAACTCGTACGCGGCGTCCTGAACTGACTCGAGATTGTTTTTGGGCGCGACCGGATTGTGCTCGTCGGTGCGCGAGAAGAATTCAGGAACGGTCTCGGAGTTCATCGCGTTCTGCACCTCCCGACCCACCTGCTCATACGCCGCGTTGTATCCGGGTTGGGCGACGGCAAGTACGGCATGCCGGAACAGGTCGTAGTCGACGGCTCTGTCTCGCGCTTGCTCGCGCGCAACTACGCGCACGGCTGTCGCGAAGCTTTCTGCCCCACCGAGTTTTTCGAAGCGCGAGTCCGCGTAATTGGCATGGATCGGCAGGAAGTCTGTGCGCGCAAGGGGATCGATGAGAGCGTTGCGGAGACCAATGGTCGGCGCCAGATCGGGGATGCTGCAGTTAGTGATGGTGGGGTTGCAGGGCACGCGGTGCGCGCGGTGCGACCGCTCGCTGCTGCCCTCCCAATCCTGCCACACTGCACCGGTGGTATCGACGAAGTAATTCCAAATGGCGCCGACTCGCTTCAGAATGCCAACGCCGATTAAGATTTCGGCAGTTGCATTCGCCCTGCCTCTCACGTGCACGTGTAGATCGCGAATGGACCATGATCCGGCGGCCGGCTCCGCAGGCTTCACTCCGGGATGTGTAAAGATGCGACGCTTCGGTTTTGGCGAGGGCCAGCCCGCAGGCAGCGATGACATGGGGAGTCTGGATTGCGGGAACGCTGGCACCAGTAACCGGGACGGACGTGTCTTCCATTCGGCCATGCGCAAATGTCCTCACGGGGACCGAGTGCAGGTCACGTTCCAAAATCCCGAACCCGTTGAACGCCGGCATTGCATGGCGTGCACACGAGGTAACCGGTGGATGATTATCCGGAAGGTGCAGTGGCAGTCCAAAATGGTTCGCCGAAAGCGCTCTGGAAGTTGAACGGGACCTGGAATGAGAAGTCGGCTTGGATCTGGACAATGGGAGGCTCAAATCAATCCTGTCGTCGTCGGCATCCCTCAGCCGCTGTTTGCAGCCCATATACCGTTCGGTCGTCTGGACGCCGACGTGGCCAAGTAAGAGCTGAATTTGTTGAGTTCTCCCTCTGCTTGGCAACACAAGCGCATGTGCAGCGAAGGTCGAGTAATCACGTCACTTCGACCATGGCGGCACGACTCCATTCACTCGTGCATACGCGATCATCTGCCCCAAATGCTCATTAGCATGTGCCAGTGCCCGCAGAAGGACGCCTTCGCACGTAGAGTCGTGCCCCAGGAACTTCACCGCCTTCTGCTTATCGATCTTGGGATAATTCTCCTCCACCGCTTCAAACGATGCCTTGAGCCACCGCACCACGTCCGCCTTAACGGTCATGCTCTTTTCCGGATTCTTCGGCAGATCCTCGCCGGCCTTCACACCCATAGATCGCAGAAAAAAGTAATTTGCCGACGCCGTATGCATCAGCACCTCGCTCACGCTGCGTACACCCGGGCCCGGACGCCACCCGTACTTGTCCGCCGGAATCGCCTCAGCCAGCGTGATGATTTGCCGCCCGGCCATCTTGAACTCCGGCGCCCACCCGGCGCCTGCATCCGTCATCGAATCCTGTGCGGCCGCCAGCCCGGCAATCGCGCTCATTGTCAGCAAAAAGATGGTGAACCGCATTTCGCACGCGATCTTATCACTCGTTTATGCCACGCTTGCACTGCTAGATCCTTCTGAACACCTGCGCGAGCACCAGCACGTAGAATCTCACCAAGAAGCCAAAAACGAGGCTTGCATGGCAGACATCCCTCGCACTATCGCCGATGAACTGAATCCATCTCCAGTCGGTCATCCCGAATCAATCCACATGAGCAAGAAGTCGCCGTTTTGCTGAAAATTGCCAATCCGTGATTAGGACCGTTAAGTCCCGTTGTATCTGCCGATCTCCGGATGATGCGCCAGAGGGGAAATTTGGGTATTCGCCGTCAAGTTGCCGGGAAACGCGCTACCCTGACATCTGGCGCAGCGCCATAGTGCCCGGAGAGTGGGGCTTCATTCCATTGAGAGCGGCGACGGCGGGACAAGGGTCGCCGCCGATCTCACTTGAACGTAAGCCGGTTTTTCAGCCATTGATGCGGATCCGCCAATTGCCCAAAGCCGTCACGTCCGCATTGCCGACATCCGGTCGCAATTCGGAAAGTAAACCCTGGGCCGTTACGGCGGATATTGGCAGCGACTCGCCCAATTTTCCGGTTTGCTCGTGAGCAATTAGCTGGTTTCTAAGACTCCTGGCAGAAATCTCGGAAGCCGGTGCGCTACACCGTAGCAGCCGGTCCAAACCAGGTGGTGAGTGCCTCGGCGACGCGCGACTGAGCCGGGTCTCCCACCCATGCCACATATCCGTCGGGCCGCACCAACACGGCGATGGGAGCAGTGACTGCCCCGAGTGCCGGAAGCTCCCAAGTACCCAAATATTTGGCGTCGACCAATTGAACGCGATCTGCCCACGGTGTGATGTCGAAGCCGCCCGGCTCACCGAAGTTGAGTAGCACCGGGCGGGCATCGTGCAGCAGCGTAAATACCCGCAGCGGGCCGCTGGCGGCGACCAGGTCGAGATCGGGCATGCGGCGACCGAGCAGCGGGTGCCCTTCGCCGAAGTCGTAATGAACGTCGAGACCCGACATCATCGCGAAGTATTGTTTGCGAAGTGCGCCCATCTGCATCAGCTCGGACATCATCCCGCGCAAGGCTTCGGCACGATGGTCACCGAGCTCGACCGTGGTGAGCGCCATGGTGTTGCGCAACACACGGGCACCGACTGGGTGCCGCTCGGCATGGTAGGTCTCCAGGAGACTCTCCGGCGATGTCCCATGGGCCACCCGGGCGAGCTTCCATCCTAGATTCACCGCATCCTGAACCCCGATGTTAAGTCCCTGTCCACCGACCGGCGAATGCACGTGCGCCGCGTCTCCGGCCAGCAGCACGCGTCTCTCCCGGTAGGACGCTGCCTGGCGCGTCGTATCGGTAAATCTGGACACATAAGTGGCGCTGCGAAGACCATAATCCGTTCCGTAGACAGCGATCAGCGCCTCGCGGACATCGCATAAACTCGGCTCGCTGCCCCGGCCGATGCGCCCTTCGTTCAACACGGCGCGCGCGTGATTGCGGTCTTCGAGTTTGGCGATAGCATTGATGCCCTTCTCACCGCGGCGGATGCCCCACTCCGGCTCTTCGGCCGTCTCGATCTCGGCAATCAAGTAGCTGGTTGTCGAATCCCACCCTGGAAAGTCGATACCTGCTTTCTTGCGGATCACGCTGCGACCCCCGTCGCATCCGACGAGATACTTCGCGCGCAGCGATCGGCCGTCGGACAGTTGGACATCGACACCGGTCTCGTCCTGGATGAGGCCCATGACTTCACGTCCGCGATAGATCGGCACGCCCAGTTCGCTGACCCAGTCGGCCAGGATGCGCTCTATGTGGGTCTGCCAGAGCGCGAGAAAGTAGTTGTGGCGAGTCGGCAGGTCGCTGATGTCGAGAGTCTTACCCGCGAAGGGTGCGCACTGAATCACCTGGCCTTGCGCAATGAAGCGATCGGCGATTCCACGCTGATCGAGCACCTCGATCGTACGTATGTGCAGCCCGCCGGCGCGCAAGCCGGCGAGGTCCTGGCTTTCGCGCCGCTCGACGACGGCGACGTCGACTCGCGCCAAAGCCAGCTCGCCCGCCAACATCAGCCCGGTCGGACCTCCACCGACGATCACCACTGCATGCTCGATCATGGCTGTACTCCGGCCGGCATCATGCCCGTCGCGACTGGGACATCACACTCCTCGGCTCGCCGCGCGGAATGCCTTCAACTGCAACGCGAGTTTCAGCATTTGCTTGACTTCTCGCGTTGCCCATACGTAGCCGACAAATGTTCATTTCGTGTCTCTCATTTCCGTAGGTTTTGACTTCGGTTGACGATTATGCGGCACGACCCGGGTCTTGCGGCAAGCCCCGCGTTTCGCGATATCCTGAAAATGGAGAGAAGCTAAGGCTCTTCTTTCGCTCTTCAGCTCTAAAGCAACAACCCTTTACGAAGCGGTGTCGCGGCAGTGGTTGCGCTCGGGGTTATGTTTTTGGGGCTTATTGGCACTTTGTCGGTCACCGGACAGAACTCTCTGTGAAGGATCGCCCGCGCAAAACGGCCCTGTGGCGACCTAGAACGACCCTCAGCCTCTGCGGATTACTCGACACATGGCGACTAGCCGGGTTTTGAGCGGCTTTCATGTGCCGCTTCGCTAACCTTCGTCAGGTGGATGGCGTCGGCGAGGAAGCCCCTTTGCCGAGGACTCGGCTCCACGTGGTTCACGGAACGGTTCCACCGAAATGCGCTCGTAACACACTTCCAGCACGGTCAGGTATTCTGTGCCGCTCGGAGCTTGGAGAACTACGCGATCGCCCGCTGTCGACTTTATCAACGCGCGCCCCAGAGGTGACGCCCAACTGATGTGTCTGCGGCTAAGATCGACCTCGTCGATGCCTACGATGCTCACCACTCGCTCCGTTCCCGCAGCATTGGCATAGCGCACGGTCGCTCCGAAGAATGCCCTCGTCGCCGCTTGCCCCGCTCGCGGAGTTTCCGGGTCAATTACTTCCGCGGATTCGATTTGCTTCGTGAGAAAGCGAATCCGCCCATCGATCTGGCGCAGCCGCCGCTTGCCGTACTGATAGTCGGCGTTTTCACTGCGGTCGCCGTTGCTCGCAGCCCACGCCACCACCTCCGTCACGGCCGGGCGTTCCCTGGTGACCAGAAACCGGTGCTCATCTTTGAGCCGCTGCAGGCCGCTCGGCGTTATGTAGTTCTTGCTTTGTGTCGCGGGTTCGTCACCTTGCGGTTTTCTCGTAAGCCCTTTTCGCATACCTTACTCTCTCCAGCGGGTGCCACAAAGCTCTTAGGCAATGGATGGTGCGATCCCGTTCATGCGTTGTCGCCCCAATTCTGCCTTGAAATTGCTCAAGCACGATCCCCCTCAATAAAATCGGCGCAACGCCCCCAAAGAGCTTGCCGGCACGAGCAATCTCTTGTTCATCCTATCCATCACCGGAAAAGTGCCGGCGAGGGCATGGCGAGCGCGGAATACTCGCGCAAAGTCGCCCAGCGTAGATCTACGCTAGGCCGTCACACACGATCTATCCGAGTCAGCGGCCGCTCCACGGTCCAGTTTCCGGGTTGCGCGTTATTGAGGATCCACTCAAGACAATCTGCTGCGGCAATATGACAATGCAAATCGCGCCTTTTCAGATAATGGGGCTTACAGCCCGCGCTCGAAAAAGGCCGTCTGTGACTTCTCTGGGATAACCGCGAAAACCCAACGTGAACGGCACACGGCCACGCGGCTATGCCCAATAACAGCGGACACCGAACTAGTCCCTGCCGCATCTATCCAATCGGTTCGAAAATGAAAACCCGCTTACTCGGCCGAAGTGGCCTAAAAATCTCCGCGGTTGGACTCGGTTGCATGAGCATTGGCATCGACGATGTGTACACCAGCAGTGCGCAAAGCGAAGCCGATGCGATCACGCTTGTTCATCGTGCGCTCGACCTGGGTGTCAATTTTCTCGATACCGCGAACATTTATGGCGACTCCGAGATAAAGGTTGGCAAGGCTCTCCAGGGCCGGCGTGAAGGCGTCGTTGTCGCAACCAAATTCGCGTGCCCGGTCCCGCATCTGCTCCAGAACGGACTGTCGACGGTGGTCCTCAAAGTGCCCGCTACTGTTGCGATCTTTCCTTGCAGCGCCTCGGAGTCGAGGTGATCGATCTGTATTACCTGCACCGCGTCGATCCCCGAGTCCCAATCGAAGAGACCGTCGGCGCGATGGCCGATCTCGTTCGGGCTGGGAAAGTGCGGTACATCGGACTATCTGAGGCATCTGCCGCCACTGTCCGCCGCGCGCATCGAGTGCATCCAGTTAGTGCTGTACAAACCGAATACTCGCTGTTTACGCGCGACCCCGAAGGCGACTTGCTACCCATTTTGAGCGAGCTCGGAATTTCGCTCGTGGCATACAGTCCGCTCGGCCGTGGCTTTCTCGGCGCCCGCTTCCGCAGTATCGATGATCTCGCCCCGAACGACTGGCGTCGAACCAATCCACGTTTCCAGGGAGAACAGTTCCAACGCAATCTCGCCATTGCGGATCGCATCGCGGAGCTGGCTCGCGAAAAAGGAGTTACTCCCGCGCAGCTCGCTCTCGCCTGGGTACTCGCCCAACGCGAGGACATTATTCCCATCCCCGGCACCAGCAGCCGCCAACGGTTAGAAGAAAATGTGCGTTCGGTAGGCGCCGAGCTGACGACGCAGGAGCTCAATCTGCTCGACGAGGTGGCTCCCAAAGGTGCCGTAGCTGGCGACCGCTACTCGCGTGGCATGATGGAGCTCGTCGAAACGGCGCAGATCTATCTAGATGCCAATCTCCGTATGAAGGAGGAGGTCCTTTCAAAAGTGGCACCGATCAAAACCAAACTGGGCCGCTATCAACCTGACGATGACCTATTGGCTTTCCTGAAGAGCCTCTGACCGTTCGGACTATGCCGAATCCCTTAACGACGTTAACCGCGAACTCAACGCCAAAACAACATCGGCAAGATCGATTCGGCATAGTTCTGGATTCGGTATAGCGCCTGAGATCGTGAGGCGCGAGCTTCTCGATACCGACTTTTCTCGCATACTGCCTAACCACGTGCCAGACGACCTTTTCGCTGAGTCCATTTCCCCACACAGTCCCAGCGCGCGTCACTCTCCTGAAGATCCTTCCAGTGGAGATGCCGGCAGTTTGTAGCCAATCGTCGATAAGATCCTTGACCCAGTCCGGCACTGGGACCGTCCGAACGTGAGAAGCTTTTCCAATCAAGTCCACGATCGCCCAGTGCTCCTCGCGCTGCGGCAAATCCGAGACGTTCAACTCGACGGCCTCCTGCCGACGCAGACCGCACGCGAGGAGAATGGCCAAGAGCGCCAGATCCCGTTTGCCTTTCATGGTCTCTGCATCTGGAGCGCCAAGCAATGCTAGCGCCTGGTCTGGCAGAAGCCAAGTCCCGAGTCGCACGCCGATTTTCTTCACGCCTTTCACTCGCCGTATCCCGGCCGCCAGGTCAGCGCTGAGGAGGCCAGAATCAGAGGCCTCGTACGCGAGTCGGCGCACAGCACCCAATCGAAGGTTGATGGTGCCCGGCGCCAATTTACGTGATTCGAGGTGCATCCGGTATCGCAGTACAACGGTTCGGTTGAAAGAGAGTCGCGGTTCAGAGCAATACCATTCAACGAACTCGTCGATGGCATGCCGGTAGCCGCGTTGCGCATCGACGGACGTGAGACTGTTTAGAATGGCTGATTTTGCCTGGTCCAGATCGGGCAAACGCAAAACGGCTTTCGGAGTGGTGCGGCGTTTCTTTTTCGGGTGCTGCTTTCGCATCAAATCGCGGTCCTCCCAACCGCGAATCGATCTTGCGCAAATTCAATTGACGGATTGCGCGTTATCCTGCCTCAGTCCTGAAACTTAAGGCCCCGCTCAAACCAAATTTCTCGACAGGTATCGAACGAACTGATCGACCTGACCTAAAACGTAAGCTGACCTAAGGACCGCACAATGCTTTCGCATACTGAGAACAGAGGCCACTTGACTCTGGAGCTCACTCCAGAGAGTATTTTGGGAACGTATGGCCAGGAGCGGGATTCAGATCGGAAAGGTGTCCGAACAAACCGGATTGAGCGTGGACGCTATCAGGTTCTATGAAAAGCAGCGCCTCCTGGAGCACCCGCCGCGTACGGAAGGCGGCTTTCGCCTGTTCAACACGCAAGACATCCAACGAATTCAATTTATTCGTCGCGCGCAGCGGCTGGGATTTTCACTTCCTGAAATCCGGGAACTACTGGTAATCGAGCGTGTCGAAGGCGAGACCTGTTCTCACGTCCGCGAGCTGTTACAGGCCAAAGTTGCTGAAGTTCACAGTAAGGTGGAGGAGCTTCGCCTCTTAGAAGGGCAACTCACGAGAAAGCTGCGAAAATGCGAACGCAAGCTGAATGCCTCTGACGATTCGCACGATGGCCGCTGCCCAGTACTGGATGAAATAGCCCGGGCAGGTTCTGATGAAAATTGAGGTTCTGTATTTCGAGGGCTGTCCTAACCACGGCCCTGTGGTGGACCGCCTCAAGGCAGTACTCCGCCAGGCGGGATTGCCTGCCGAAGTGTCAGAGATCGAGGTAAGAGATGAATCTGCGGCGAAGCGGCTGAAATTCGTAGGATCTCCAACGATTCGTGTCAATGGCCTCGATATCGAGATTGATTCCCGGAATGTGGAGGAAACGGGCTTCGCTTGCCGCCGATATCCGGGCGGCGTGCCACCTGAAGAGATGATTTGGGCGGCCCTGAGAGAAGCGGGAGTTATAAAGGATGCGCCAGGAAACGATTAGCAACACAAGGGCGGATAGCTCCGCCCGGCACACCGGCACGCGCACAGCGCTCGCGAGCATCGGCGCGATCGCCAGTGTCCTCGCCGCATCCAGTTGCTGCCTACCGATCTTGCCCGTCTTGCTAGCGGCGGGATTTGCGGGCAGTTCAACATTTCTGTCTGCCGCGAGGCCGTACTTGCTTGGAGCAGCGATTTTATTTATCGGTTACGGCTTCTACCAAGCCTGGCGGGCGAAAAAATGCCGGCGGAGGCCTAACGTGATCGCTTCCGTGCTCTTGTGGGTGGCCGCGGTTTCTGTGGTTATCTCGATCTTCTTTCCCCAAGTGATGGCAAACGCCTCGGCGAATTTGCTGGCCCGTTGATCCTATGAGCCGGAAACATATCTTGATCGCGGCCTTTGCGACCGCGTTAGCAGGAGCGCTTTTCTATTTGTATGCCGGCCACCAGACGCCGGGAGGTCAACCTCCGCTGCAGCGATTGACAACTCAGAATGTAGCCGGGTTCAAGAGCGCATTTAACGCGGCGAAAGGCGATGTCCGCGTGCTTTTGCTGCTATCGCCCACATGAACGGTATGTCTGCAGGGGGCCTCTGCAGCCGGAGAGATGTTAAAGCAGTTTGTGGGCAAGCCCGTGCGAGCTTTTGTCGTGTGGGAGCCGGTACTGCCCACGGACTGGGTGGCGCCTTCAACGACGGCGTTAAAGCGGATTGCCGACCCGCGCGCAGCACAATTCTGGGACAAGGGGCGATTGATTTCTCATTACATGGGAGAACATAACCCCCGCAGCGTCGTCTGGGACTTCATTGCCGTCTATGGACAAGACGCGGTCTGGAACGAACACCCTCCGCAGGCACTCTATCAAGGCGGCCCTGTAGTTCGGGTTACGCAGCCTGCAAGGGCAGCACTCGCGCGAGCGTTGCTGCGCATAGAGCATCTCCCACCGAAATCTCGCCAGGCGAGCGGACGAAGTCCTCTCGCGCAAAACGTTTCCGGGCTTATTCGGAACCACCAGCGTAGCGCCATTCCAGGAAGAACGCGATCCCCACGCCTATGACCACAAAGGGCCAGATTAAACGCGTATCGACGGAAACAATATTTGTTTCTGCCAGTAACGAAACGAGACCGGCCATTAGAAGTAGCGGGGCCGTAATGCCGCAATGAAGGGTGCGATTTCTAAACCAGTTGGCACAGCAACCCGCCCCCGTAGCCAGGTAAATTGTCGTCGCTGAGAGCGCTCGCAAGGGATTGAAATAGAGGCCGACGAGGCTAAGCAATCCCCAGGTGACCAAAGAGGCGACTAACCAAAAGCACATCGCGGAGGGTGAGCTGCAACAACTCTTTCCCTGGTTCGCGATGGACCGTTCTTGGGTTGTTTTTCGAAGCGGGAATGCGTCGATGCTCCTCATACCAGAATCTTACGGTCTGGAGCGCAATCCAGAGTCAAGCACCCCCGAAATTTTTTGCTGGCGACGCTAAACGAAGCGCGGCGAAACATCAGTCCGATCGGCTCCTGGTTCATCCCGGCGCACTCCGGATCGCCGACCATCCGCTCGAAGGGCGCGAACGCTACTTCAGTTAGCAGGTACACGACCGTCGTCTCGGTGTCGGCCGGATCCAAGTCAGGAAAGCCGGTGAACCGTTGCGATTCCAGCGGATTCCTGGTGCGAAAAGGGATTTCGCGTCAGTAACCGATGCCCAAAACCCTGGGCCGTCCTTCTGAGGTGGTTAATGGCAACCGAATGAGATGTTAAACCGGATTCGAAGTATTTGCGGCGAGCGGCGCTATTCCAGGCGTAGGGCGTCCGTCGGGTTCACCTTCGAGGCGCGCCAAGCGGGTATGAAGGCGGCGACTAGGGCTCCGGCGGCAAGGACCAGGGCGGCGGCGGCAATGGTCGCGGGATCTGTCGCAGTGACGCCGAATAACTGGGATTGGACGAACTTACCGAGGGCGGCGACACACGGGAGCGCGATGGCCGTTCCGACGGCGATCATGATGACGGCCTCGCGCAGGACGAGGAGAATGGCGGAAGCCCCCGTGGCACCAAGCGCGAGGCGGATGCCGATTTCGCGCGTGCGGCGCGTGACCACGAAGGACATTACTCCGTAGAGACCGATCAACGAGAGCAGCAGCGCCAGCGCGCCGAAGCTGCCCGAAAGGGCGGCCAGAAGGCGCTCGGTGGTGAGGGAGCGCTTGACCTGGTTGTTCAGCGTGCGGAACCAGAGGGTCGGCAATCGAGGGTCGGCCTGACGGACGAGGCGGCGGATGGACGGAATCGCCTGCTCAGGGGCGCCGCGAACCTTGATATAAAAGGTCGCCCCAGCGTCTTCGCCTTCGAAAATCGGGAAGAATGCCTGCGCCGAATCGTCGCGGAGGCCGCGATAGTTGAAGCTGGTGCAGATGCCGACAATTGTGATGTCGGGTTTGACGTCGGGACCGGAGCCCAGGCCGATGTGGACGCCGACGGGATCGCGGCCAGTCAGATAACGCTTAACGAATGCCTCATTGACGATGGCGGAGCGGTGACCGGCTTCGCCGGCCGGGCGGGAATCGCGGGCATCGAAATCGCGGCCGGCAAGGATGCGAATACCGAGCGTCGAGAAAAACCCGGGACTCACGGCATTCAGGTTGACGTTATCGGTTACGATGCGGTGATCGGTCTGGATGGTCATGGCATTGTTCCAGCTCCCGCCGGTCAGGAACGTCCAGCGCGCCGCGCCGGAGTTGCGAGTGATGGGCAGCGCGTGGACCTCCTCATGAAGCCGGCGGACAAGGCGCGCAGCATCCGCGCGGGAATAGCCACTCTGCACCGGCGCGATGGCGAAGGAGAGGATGTCGGAGGTCTCGAAGCCGGGGCCTTTGGCTTCCAGACCGGCGAGCGTCCGGACAAACAGCACGGCGGCGATCACGAGGATGAGGGAGAAGGCCACCTGTAGAGTGACAATGCATTTGCGCAGGCGGACACCGCCGAAGCCAGTTCCGGCGCGCTCGCGGAGCGAGCTGACCAGGCTGTCGCCGCCGGCGTGGAGGGCGGGAGCGACGCCACTCAAGAGGCCAGCGGCTACGCTAGCGAAGAAGGCGAAGGCGAGCAGGCGAAGGCTGAGGGTGCCGCGCAGGGCGTTGGCGGCAAGCTCGTGCGGCAGGAATGCGATGAGCCCGCGGATTGCAAGCGGAGCCACGGCCGCGCCAAGGACACCACCTGCCACCGCAAGGAGCAGGCTGTCGGCGAGGAGTTGACGGCCGATACGGCCTCGGGAAGCGCCGAGAGCGAGGCGCGTGCCAATCTCGCGGCCCCGTGCTGAGCCGCGGGCGAGGAAGAGGCCGGCAACGTTCAGGCAGGCGAGGCCGAGCAGAACGCCGGTGGCGGCGAACAATAGCCACAGCGGCTGGGATAGGCTGCGGCGCAGCGGCGAATGGCCCTGTGGCGCGGAGGTGACTTCGAGAGTGGATGCCAGGTAGTCGCGGCGGCGGTCGGCCGAAATAATAGGGAAGCCGGGGCGAAGCATGTTGTCCTGGAGCCACGCCTTGAACCACGGCTGCAGACCGGCCTGCGCTTGCGCGGGTGTAAGGTCCGGACGTAGGCGAGCAAGGACCTGCATCCAAAAAGTGGGGCGGTGGAGCAGGTCTTCGGCGCCGGGGATCGCCTCCGCGTACATGGACGCGGGAATCCAGAGTGCCGGCACCGCACCGACATCGACCCCGTGGAAAGGCGCGGCGGCGACACCGACAATCGTCATAGGGTGCTGGTTGATGAGGAGCTTGCGGCCAATGATGTCCGCCGCCCCGCCAAACTCGGCCTGCCAGAAATCGTTCGAGAGGACGATTACCGGACCGGCTCCGGGAGCAGCGTCGTCAGGCTCTTCGATGATGCGGCCCAGAGCGGGTCCGATGCCGAGAACCGAGAAATAGCTGCCGGAGACGATTTCTGCAGCAACGGGTTTCGGATCGCCGCCTGCCGCGAGATTCACATCGATTTCCGCGCGGCAGAGAACGCCCTCGAAAAACCGAGTCTGCTTCTGGAGATCGCGGCAGAACGGGTAGGACATGAGGTTCCAGGAGCCGAACCCGCCGCCGATTTGATCGCCATGCCAATCGACAAGGACGAGGCGGGCGGGGTCGTGGATGGGCAAAGCGTGCAGGATCACCTGATCGACTAGCGAGTAGATGGCGGTCGTAGCGCCGATGCCGAGTGCCAGCGAGAGCAGCGTCGCCGCAGTGAAGCCGGGGCTGCGGAGGAACGATCGGGCGGAGAAGCGGAGATCGTAGAGGAAATCGCGGAACCAGCGGGTAAGCCAGACATCTCGGATTTCCTCACGTACGTGAGCGAGGCCGAGCTCGGCGGCGACGCGGCGGCGTGCTTCGGGTTCGGGAATGCCGGCGGCAGTGAGGTCAGCGACGCGGCGATCGAAGTGATATTGGAGCTCGCGGTCTAGGCCGCGCTCCAGGGACCCGCGGCGGAACCAGTTGAAGAGCCGGATCATCGGCTGCCCTCTTCGAAGATCAGGTTGACGGCTCTGGAGAGACGCGCCCAGCTATCCTTCTCGACGGCAAGCTGGCGGCGACCGGCAGGCGTAAGGGAGTAGAACTTGGCCTCCCGGCCAGTCTCCGATTGTTTCCATTCCGCGCGCAGCCAGCCCTTCTGCTGCAGGCGGTGGAGGGCAGGATAGAGCGAGCCCTCGTTGACCTGGACCACCGAGCGCGAGATCTGCTCCAACCGCTGCGCGATCCCGTACCCATGGGCGGGTTGGAGCGAAAGGATCTGGAGAATCAGCATGTCAAGCGTGCCTTGCGGGATGGGGAAACGCGAAGAGGGCATCGATACCTCAAGCTTCTATGGTTGAGCTTACATCCTAGATAGGTCGAAGGTCAAGACATGAGAGCAGACGATCTGCGAAACAGACGTTCAGTCGTCGCTCTAAAGCCTCCATCGCTCCTTGGTCGGATGACGCGCAACCCGTCAATTGAGGGAGAACCGCGAACCGATGCGAAAGCGGCACCCAGGAAGAAACGTTCTATCGCGCCGAAGACAGTTTTGCGGTTGCCGGATCTGGATCAGGCGAAATCCGCAGTTCTAAACAGCCTCACGTCTGCCGATGCTCAACGCGGCTGTCGGCATGCTATTGACGAGTTCGTGGAGTGGTGTCAATCTGCGATTGGGCGCGGTGCGTCGGCTGGCACACGGTGCCTGCTCGCGTCACGCGCCTGAAGATTCTCCCATTTGAGATCCCGGCTGACTGCAAACGATCGAATCGGCATCCAGCCGAAAGGTCGAACCAGTTCGGACCCGTAATGCACGAGTCGCCGACCAAACACCTAAATGCGTTGGTGGTGTGGTAAACTCCGAACCACTTTCTTGGAAAGGATGGCCCTATGAAAATCATGATTGTTTGGAGAACTGTTCCTGGCAAATATAGAACTGCCCTGGAGGCATTTCTTCGGGCTGGTGGTCCGGTCCCACCTGAAGCCAAGACTATTGGCCGCTGGCACGCTCCGGGGTCAATTATTGGATGGCACCTTATCGAAGGGGACCTTACCGCTGTTGCACAACATGTCGCCCAATGGGCGGACCTGCTGCAATGTGAAGTCTACCCGGTGATGGAGGATACCGAGGCTGCAACGGCAGCGAACAAGGTGTTTGGAAAATAGGCGCAGGCTCTTCGAGCCCATTTCGTTTAGCTGACGTTATGACTACGCTTCGGCGGATTGTGCATGCCCTTTTTGCACGTCACAACAAACTCGCGTCAGCCGGTATAAATAATCTTCATCGACTTGAACCGCCGCCTTGTGACTGGGCCAAATCCGGCGGGCACATACGAAAACCTTTCGCACGTCAGCGCCTGAAGCATTAGCGGCTGGCTGGCGGGATGATATCGTTCATGCGCAGGTACACCACGGCTTGTCCGTAATGATCGAACCCGTGCCACACTAGTTCGCTCGCAACTTGTCCGCGAGGCGTTTTACTTCCATACGCCTGAACCAATTCGACGAAATTCTGCTCGGTGAGCGACCGAATGGCCTTGTGGCTATAGCTGAACGCATCTTTCAAGTACTTCACGATCGCGTCTTTTCCTTTCAGCGAATCCGGCCCGTTCTCGCCCGTTCCGACGTCAGCGGGCGGTTTTTCGCCCAGGACCTTGCCCGAAATACTGTACATGACGGATGCGACGTGGGTCATCTGTTGCCCGAACGTCCGGACTCCCTTGAACGCGCCCTGTGTAGGAGCGAAATCATATTTGTCCGCAGGCATCGCCTCAGCCAGCGGAACCAGTTCGTGTTCCAGA
>Ga0308174_10000428_pt1 | contig 17484 bp, 11 predicted proteins | sample PhyPR2_FD_203894 | JGI IMG/M metagenome (GOLD analysis project Ga0308174, IMG submission 203894) | Soil microbial communities from UC Gill Tract Community Farm, Albany, California, United States - DLSLS.P.R2 | ecosystem: Environmental > Terrestrial > Soil > Agricultural land | place: USA...
ATCTTGCGCATGAAGTCGGCGAAGTCCTTGAACGCGCCCTTCTCCTCCCGCGCCCGGACGATGGAGTCGACGACGTTGTGCCCGACGTTGCGCACCGAGGCCAGCCCGAAGCGGATGTCGGTGCCGACGGCGGTGAAGTCCCACGACGACTCGTTGACGTCCGGCGGCAGCACCTTGATGCCCATCCGGCGGCACTCGGCCAGGTAGATCGGACGGCGGTCCTTGTCGTCCTGGACGCTGGTCAGCAGGCCGGCCATGTACTCGGCCGGGTAGTTGGCCTTGAGGAACGCGGTCCAGTAGGAGATCAGCCCGTAGGCCGCCGAGTGGGCCTTGTTGAAGGCGTAGTCGGCGAACGGGACCAGGATGTCCCAGAGCGTCTTGACCGCCGCGGCGGAGAACCCGTTCTCCTTCATGCCGGCCTCGAACCCGACGTACTCGGCGTCCAGGACCGACTTCTTCTTCTTGCCCATCGCGCGGCGCAGCAGGTCGGCCTTGCCGAGGGAGTACCCAGCGACCTTCTGCGCGATCGCCATGACCTGCTCCTGGTAGACGATCAGGCCGTAGGTCTGGCCGAGGATCTCCTCCAGCGGCTCGGCCAGCTCGGGGTGGATCGGCGTGATCTCCTGCTGACCGTTCTTGCGCAGCGCGTAGTTCGTGTGCGAGTTCGCACCCATCGGGCCGGGGCGGTACAGGGCGCCGACGGCCGAGATGTCCTCGAAGTTGTCCGGCCGCATGAGCCGCAGCAGCGACCGCATCGGGCCGCCGTCGAACTGGAAGACGCCGAGGGTGTCACCGCGGGACAGCAGCTCGTAGGTGGCCTTGTCGGTGAGGTCCTTGCTGATCTCGTCGAGGTCGACCGGGTCCTTGCCGTTGGCGACGATGTTGCGCAGCGCGTCGTCGAGGACGGTCAGGTTGCGCAGGCCCAGGAAGTCCATCTTGAGCAGGCCGAGGGTCTCGCAGGTCGGGTAGTCGAACTGCGTGATCACCGCGCCGTCGGACTCGCGGCGCATGATCGGCACGCTGTCGATCAGCGGGTACCGACCGATGATCACGCCGGCGGCGTGCACGCCCCACTGCCGCTTGAGACCCTCGAGCTTGCGCGCCTGGTCGACGACCTCGGCGGCGCCCGGGTCGGACTCGTACCGGGCGCGGAACTCCGCGGCCTCCTTGTAGCGCTCGTGGCTCGGGTCGAAGATGCCGGACAGCGGGATGTCCTTGCCCATCACGCCCGGCGGCATGAGCTTGGTCAGCTCGTCGCCGACGGAGTACGGGCGGTCGAGCACGCGGGCGGCGTCCTTGATCGCGGCTTTGGCCTTGATCGTGCCGTAGGTGACGATCTGGCTGACCCGCTCCTCGCCGTATTTCTCCGAGACGTAGCGGATGACCTCGCCGCGGCGGCGGTCGTCGAAGTCGATGTCGACGTCGGGCATGGAGACGCGCTCGGGGTTGAGGAACCGCTCGAAGATCAGCCCGTGGGCCAGCGGGTCCAGGTCGGTGATGCCCATGGCGTAGGCGGCCAGCGATCCGGCGGCCGAGCCACGGCCGGGCCCGACCCGGATGCCCTGCTCCTTGGCCCAGTTGATGAAGTCGGCGACGACGAGGAAGTACCCCGGGAAGCCCATCTGCGTGATGATCCCGACCTCGTAGTCGGCCTGCTTGCGCACGTGGTCGGGGATGCCGTTCGGCCAGCGCTTGTGCAGCCCGCGCTCGACCTCCTTGACGAACCAGGAGGTCTCGTCCTCCCCCTCGGGCAGGGGGAAGCGCGGCATGAGGTCCGCGCCCTCGGTGAACGTCACCTCGCACTGCTCGGCCACGAGCAGGGTGTTGTCGCACGCCTCGGGCATGTCGGCGAAGAGCGCGCGCATCTCCGCGGAGCTCTTCAGGTAGTAGCCGTCACCGTTGAACCGGAAGCGGTTGGTCTCGTTGAGCCGTGAGCCGGTCTGGATGCAGAGGAGCGCGTCGTGGGCCTGGGCGTCCTCCTTGTGCGTGTAGTGCAGGTCGTTGGTGCCCAGCAGCGGGATGCCGAGGTCCTTGGCGATGGCCATCAGCGCCGGCTTCGTCTTCTTCTCGATGGACAGGCCGTGGTCCATCACCTCGGCGTAGAAGTTCTCCTTGCCGAAGATGTCCTGGAAGTCCGCCGCCGCCTGCCGGGCGCGGTCCTCCTTGCCGGCCCGCAGCCACATGTTGACCTCGCCGGACGGGCAGCCGGTCGTGGCGATCAGGCCCGTGCCGTAGCGCTCCAGCAGGTCGCGGTCGAACCGCGGCTTGCGGTACTGCCCCTCGAGGCTGGCCAGCGAGGAGATGCGGAAGAGGTTGTGCATGCCCTCCGTCGTGCGGGCCAGAAGCGTCATGTGGGTGTAGGCGGCCTTGCCGCGGTTGGACCCGCCGTCACCCTCTTCGTCGATCAGGTTGTCGCCGAAGTCGAACGGAGCGCGGTCGAACCGCGAGCCCGGGGTGTAGTACCCCTCCATGCCGATGATCGGTTTGATGCCGGCCTTGGTGGCCTGCTTGTAGAAGTCGTAGGCGCCGAAGACGTTGCCGTGGTCGGTCATCGCCAGCGCGGGCATGCCGGCGGCGGCCGCCGCCGCGGTCACCTCCGGCAGCTTGGCCGCACCGTCGAGCATCGAGTACTCGGTGTGCACATGCAGGTGCACGAACGAATCGGACGGGCTGCTCACGGGTTGCGGTACTCCTCAGTGGTCGTGCGTGCCCGGCGGACGGGAACTCCATCGGGCGACCGGCGGGGAAGACACGGTCCGGTGGGTCGATCCTCGCATTGCCGAAGGTGTACTCCGAGGGTCTGACAGGACGTGTCTTCTCACAGCGGACCGATCGGTCACACCCGCATCACGGGAGCCGCCGCCGCATCGTGATGTGGGTGATGCCGGCCTCCTCGTACTCCTCGCCGACGGCGGTGTACCCGGCGCGCTCGTAGAACCTCCGGGCGGTCACCTGGGCGTGCAGCTCGATCTCGGTGACCCCGCGCACAGCCGCCTGACGGTGCAGCTCCGCCAGGACGGCGGCACCGTGCCCGCGCCCGCGGACGGCGGCGTCCGCGGCCATCCGTCCGATGCCGGCGGTGCTCCCCCGCACCAGCAGCCGCCCGGTCGCGACCACCCGCCCCGCGTCGTCCCGGCTCAGCACGTGCACCGCCGTCTCGTCGGCGGCGTCCTGCTCGATCTCCGGCGGGACCCCCTGCTCCTCGACGAAGACGCGGGTGCGCAGCGCCGCGATCTCGGCCCGGTCCTCCGGGCCCGCCACGGCGGCGCGGGGCCCGCTCACAGGGACCGACCGGCGGGCAGCGCCCGGGCCGGGACCAAGAGGAAGCGCAGGTCGATGGCGGCGTGCAGCAGCACGGGCAGGAGCAACGACCCGGTCTGCAGGTAGAGCGCAGCCATCACCCCGCCGAGCAGCCCGGTCGTGAGGACGCCGGCCGGCCCCTGGTAGACGTGCGCCAGGCCGAATGCCAGCGCCGCGACGACGACGAGCACCCCGGTCGGCAGGCCGCCGGCGAGGGCAGCCACCACCGCCAGGAAGAACCCGCGGTAGAGCCATTCCTCGCAGACGCCTGCCGTGATGCCCACGACGGTGAACAGCCGCCGCTCCCCCGCCGTCCGGGGCAGCAGCGCCAGGGTGGCGTGCCCGGCGGGTTCGGCGTGCCGGCCCTCTCCCGGCCGGCGGACCGGCTCGGCGACCTCCAGCAACGCCCCGCCGCGCAGCGCGCGGGTCGAGACGACGACGAACGCCAGCACCAGCAGCACCACGAGCCCGGTGACCGGACCGGGCCACTGCTGCGGCCAGCGCAGGCCTACCTGCCCCGCGTCCACGCCGGGCGTGGCCAGCCAGACGACCAGCACGAGCAGCGAGAGCCCCCACTCCAGCACGAGCAGCCGCAGGTAGAACGACCTCCGGGCGCCGGGGTCGCTGCGCAGCCGGCCCTCGAACCGCCGGTGCAGCACGTGCCCGGCCACCGGCTCGCCGACGACCAGGTACGCCGCGACCACGACCGCCGCCAGGGCGGCGGGGCCGAAGTCGAGCAGCGATCCCGGCAGGCCGTTCACGGCGGGCGGGTCAGGTGTCGGCGCGCAGCACGGCCAGCGCGCCCGCGAGGTCGGCCGGGTACTCGCTGGTGAACTCGACGAACCGGCCGTCGGCGGGATGCGGGAAGCCGAGCCGGACGGCGTGCAGCCACTGCCGCTCCACGCCGAGGCGCGCGGCCAGCGTCGGGTCGGCGCCGTAGGTCATGTCGCCCACGCACGGGTGGCGCAGCGCGGAGAAGTGGACGCGGATCTGGTGGGTGCGGCCGGTCTCGAGCTGGATGTCGACCAGGCTGGCGGCCGGGAAGGCCTCGATGACCTGGTAGTGCGTGACCGACGGCCGACCGCCGCTGACCACGGCGAACCGCCAGTCGTGCTTGGGGTGCCGGTCGATCGGCGCGTCGATCGTGCCGCGGGAGGGATCGGGGTGGCCCTGCACCAGGGCGTGGTAGCCCTTCGCGACCGTGCGCTCCTTGAACGCCGCCTTCAGCGCCGTGTAGGCCCGCTCGCTCTTGGCCACGACCATGACGCCGGTGGTGGCGGCGTCGAGCCGGTGGACGACGCCCTGCCGCTCGGCCGCCCCCGACGTGGAGATGCGGTAGCCGGCCGCGGCCAGCCCGCCGATGACCGTCGGGCCCTCCCAGCCGGGGCTCGGGTGGGCGGCCACCCCGACCGGCTTGTCCACGACCACGAGGTCGTCGTCGTCGTAGAGGATCGTCATGCCCTCGACCGGGCGCGGCGCGACGGGGTCACCCGGAGGCGGGGGCAGCTCCACCTCGAGCCAGCTCCCGGCGCTGAGCCGGTCGCCCTTGCCGCGGGCCCGGCCGTCGACGATCACGCCACCGCCGTCGGCCACCTCGGCCGCCGAGGTCCGGGACAATCCGAAGAGGCGGGACAGGGCCTGGTCCACGCGCTGGCCCTCGAGCCCGTCGGGCACCGGGAGGGCCCGATGCAGGCCGGGCGAGCTCATCACGACTCCCATTGTGACCTGCGCGAGCGAGCAGGCGGTTCAGGCCGCGTCGGTGGCCGCCCGGTCCTTCGCCCGCGTGCCGTCGAACTCGATGCCGCGCAGGGCCAGCAGCGCGCCGAGGATCCCGCCGCAGACGATCGCGGAGTCGGCCATGTTGAAGATCGGGAAGGCGCGGGCGTCCGGCGCGAAGACCGAGATGAAGTCGACCACGCCGCCGCGCAGGAAGCCCGGGTCGCGGAAGATCCGGTCGATCAGGTTGCCGACGGAGCCGCCGAGGACCAGTCCGAGAACCACGGCCCAGCCGGTCGAGTAGAGGCGGCGCGCCGTCCGAACGATGACGGCGGCCACCGCGACGGCGATCAGGCTGAACAGCACCGTGGCGCCCTCGGCGAAGGAGAAGGCGGCGCCGGTGTTGCGGTAGTGAGTGAGGTAGACCAGGCCGCCGAGCACCCGGATGTCCTGCCCTGGGGCGATCGTGGCGACGACGGTCAGCTTGGTCGCGACGTCCACGACCAGCACCACAGCGGCGATGGAGAGCAGGAGCCGGGTCCGCGGCCGGCGCCCCGCCTCAGGGGTGGATGTCGGCACCGGGTCGGTCTGCTCGGACAGGACTTTCTCCTCGGTTCGGCCGGCAGCCGCGCACCGCCGTGGACACCGACGATAGCCGCCGGATCAGCCCGCACCGGCTCCCGACAGCCAGACGGCGGTGTCGGGCGGGAGGGCGTCGGTGCACGGTCCGCTGGCCAGCAGGATCCCTGCCTCGAGCGGGACGGGGGCGGCCGACAGGTTGACCACGCAGGTGAACGACGACCCGCGGTCGAAGGCGAGCACATCGGGCGCCGACGGGCGCCAGACGAGTGGTGCGGAGTACAGGTCCGCCAGCGAGCGACGCAGCCGCAGGGCGGACCGGTAGAGGGACAGCGTCGAGCCGGGATCGTCCCGCTGGGCCGCCACCGTCAGCGCCGCCCACTGCGGCGGCTGCGGCAGCCATGGTGCGACGCCGTCCGTGGTGAAGCCGAACGGTGGTCGGTCGCCGTCCCAGGGCAGCGGCACCCGGCACCCGTCCCGCCCGCGGTCGGTGTGCCCGGACCGCTCCCAGGTGGGGTCCTGCAGCACGTCGTCGGGCAGGTCCTCCACCTCGGGCAGCCCCAGCTCCTCGCCCTGGTAGAGGTAGACCGAGCCCGGCAGCGCCAGGGTGAGCAGCGTGGCGGCACGCGCCCGCCGCAGCCCGAGGGCCAGGTCTGCCGGCCCGGTCGGCACACCCGCCGTGCCCAGGCCCGAGCCGGTGAACGCGCGCCCGAAGCGGGTGACGTGGCGCGTCTCGTCGTGACTGGACAGCACCCAGGTGGGCGGCGCACCGACCGGCGCCAGGGCGGCGATGCTCTCGTCGATCACCTGACGCAGCCGCTGCGGCTCCCACGGGGCGGTCAGGTAGTCGAAGTTGAAGCTGGTGTGCATCTCGTCGGGCCGCACGTACCGGCTGAGCCGCTCGGGGTCACGGACGACGGCCTCGGTCACGAACAGCCGGCCGCCCTCGTAGGAGTCCCCCAGCGCCCGCCAGCGCCGGAGGATGTCGTGCACGGCGTCGACGTCCCAGTGCGGGTTGTCGACCCAGCTCCGCGACTCGAAGCGCGCCCCGGGCCGGTGGCCGGCGTCGGGCAGCCCGGGCACCTTGGCCATCGCCGGCGCCGCGTCGACCCGGATGCCGTCGACCCCTCGGTCGAACCAGAACCGCAGGATCGCGTCGAACTCCTCGGCGACCTCGGGCTCGCTCCAGTCCAGGTCGGGCTGCTCGGGTGCGAAGAGGTGCAGGTACCACTGGCCGTCCGGGACACGGGTCCACGCAGGGCCACCGAACGCGCTGATCCAGTCGTTGGGCGGCTGCTCTCCTCCGTCCCGCCCGGCGCGGAAGAAGTAACGACGGCGACCCGGCGACCCGGGCCCTCCGGCCAGCGCGGCACGGAACCACGGATGCTCCCGCGAGGTGTGGTTCGCCACCAGGTCGACGATCACCCGCAGCCCGAGGGAGTGGGCCTCGGCCAGCAGGGCGTCGGCGTCCGCGAGCGTGCCGAAGCGCGGGTCGATGTCGCAGTAGTCGCTGACGTCGTAGCCGCCGTCGGCCATCGGCGACGGGTACCAGGGCGCGATCCAGAGCGCGTCGACGCCCAGCTCGGCCAGGTAGGGCAGCTTCGCCCGCAGCCCCCCGATGTCGCCGACGCCGTCACCGTCGGAGTCGGCGAAACTGCGCAGGTACACCTCGTAGACGGCGGCGCTGCGCCACCAGTCGCCGGGAAGGGCCGCCTCCTCGCCGGCCCCGCTCAGGCGGCTCCGACGGAAGCCGCCCGGCTCCGCGTCTCCTCCATCTGCTCGATCCGGTCCTGGCTGGCCAGCCGGGTCAGCTCCGCGCCGGCCTCGGCGTCCCGGGTCAGGTTGTCGCCGGTCGCCGGGTCGAAGACGTGGATCTTGCGGGCGTCGAGCCAGAACTCCGCCTCCCGGCCCTCCCGGATCCGGCTGGTGGAGTCGATGGAGACGACCGCCTGGGTGCGCAGCTCCTCGGAGTCCAGCTCGCGCGACAGCTCGCGCAGCTGCGTGGTGATCGCCTCCGGCGCCTCGTAGGGGATGTAGGCGTACTGCGAGTCGCCCAGCCACTCGGTGACGTCGACCTGCGCCTTGAACGTCGAGCCCAGCGGCTTCTTGTGCTCCTCCACCATCGAGGCGTCGTCGAAGTACTCCGGGCGGATGCCCACCAGCAGGAGGTCACGTCCCGCGACGGCCTTCGCCCGCTTCTCGTCGAGCTCGATCTCGCCGAACGGCATCTTGAGCCGATTGCCCTCGAGCGTCGCGGGCAGGAAGTTCATCGGCGGCGAGCCGATGAACCCGGCGACGAACAGGTTGACCGGCTGCTCGTACAACTCGCGCGGCGAGGCGACCTGCTGGATCTTGCCCTTGCGCAGCACGCAGACGCGGTCGCCGAGGGTCATGGCCTCGGTCTGGTCGTGGGTGACGTAGACGGTGGTGATGGCCAGCCGCCGCTGCAGCCGGGAGATCTCCGTGCGCATCTGACCGCGCAGCTTGGCGTCGAGGTTGGACAGCGGCTCGTCGAAGAGGAAGGCCTCGGCCTGCCGGACGATCGCCCGGCCCATGGCCACGCGCTGGCGCTGGCCGCCGGAGAGGTTGGCGGGCTTGCGCTCGAGGTGTTCCTTCAGCTCGAGCACGTCCGAGGCCTCGGTCACGCGACGGCGCACCTCGTCGTCGGGCGTCTTGGACAGCCGCAGCGGGAAGGCGATGTTCTCGTAGACGGTCATGTGCGGGTAGAGCGCGTAGTTCTGGAAGACCATCGACAGATTGCGGTCCCGGGGGGCGAGGTCGTTGACCCGCTTGCCGCCGATGACCATGTCTCCGCTGGTGATGTCCTCCAGGCCAACGATCATCCGGAGCAGCGTCGACTTCCCGCAGCCCGAGGGGCCGACCAGGATCATCAGCTCGCCGTCGGCGATGTCCAGGCTGACGTCGTTCACCGCCGGGTACCCGTCGCCGTACTGCTTGACGATGTTCTTCATCTCGATGGAAGCCATGGGTCAGCCCTTCACTGCGCCGTTGGTGAGGCCGGCGACGATCCGCCGCTGGAAGATCAGGACGAGCACGACGACGGGGATCGTCACGATCACCGCGGCCGCCGCGATGGAGCCGGTGGGGTCGACGAACTGCGAGGCACCGGAGAACAGGCCCAGCGCCGCGGGCACCGGCCGGGCCGCGCTGGTCGACGTCAGCGAGATGCCGTAGGCGAAGTCGTTCCACGCGATGAAGAACGCGATGATCGCCGTGGTGAAGACGCCCGGCGCGGCCAGCGGCACGATGACCTTGCGGAAGGCCTGCCACGTGGTGGCGCCGTCGACCTGGGCGGCCTGCTCCATCTCCCACGGGATCTCGCGGAAGAACGCCGACATCGTCCAGATCGAGATCGGCAGCGTCAGCGACAGGTACGGGATGATCAGCCCGAGCCAGGTGTCGTAGAGCCCGATCTGCCGCCACAGGTTGAACAGCGGCGTGACGATCGAGATCACCGGGAAGATGGCCACGCCGAGCGCGGCGGACAGGATGAGCTTCTTGCCGGGGAAGTCCAGCCGGGCGATCGCGTAGGCGGCGAACATCGCGAGGATGCAGGAGATGAACGTCGCGATCAGGCAGATGCCGAACGAGTTGCGCAGCGCCGGCAGGAAGAGCTCGCTGGCCGACCCGGTGAGGATCGTCGAGTAGTTCTCCCCCGTCGCCTTGGTCGGGAGGAACTGGCCATTGGCGATGTCGGCGGCGCCCTTGAACGACAGCGAGATGATCCAGGCGATCGGGAACAGGCAGTACAGGAGGATCAGCACGCCGGCGATCCACCACCAGGTCTTCTCCCGCGTGGACATCAGCGTTCCCCTCGCGCCTGTGCCAGGTCGATCCGGAAGCCCTTGATGAAGGCGAAGGCGATCAGCACCACGGCGAGGAAGAGCAGGACCGAGACCGCCGACCCGAGGCCGATCTCGACGCGCGCGATCGTCTGCCGATAGGCGAGGAACGACACCGATTCCGTGCCGTTGGACCCTGCGGTCATCACGAAGATGCTGTCGAAGATGCGGAACGCGTCCAGGGTCCGGAACAGCAGCGCCACCATGATGGCGGCCTTCATGTTCGGGATGGTCACCTTCCACATCCGCTGCCACCAGGTGGCCCCGTCGACCATGGCCGCCTCCTGCAGCACGTCGGGCACCTGCGCCAGCCCGGCGAGCAGCAGCAGCGAGATGAACGGCGTCGTCTTCCAGATCTCGGCCAGGCAGATGACCAGCAGGGAGCTCCACTTGTTGCCGAACCAGTCGGTGTCGGTGGCGATGCCGGGCAGCCAGGCGAACCACTTGTTGACGAAGCCGGTGGTGATATTGAAGGCGAACGCCCACGAGAACGCCGAGACGACGGTGATCACCGCGTAGGGGATCAGGATCGCCGCGCGGAGGACCGGCCGCAGCGACTGCAGCGCCTTCGACATCACCAGCGCCAAAGCGAAGCCCAGCACCAGTTCGACGGCCACGGTGACGACGGTGATGAACACCGTCACCAGCACGGCCTGCCACCACAGCCCGTCACTGAGGATGACGCCGTAGTTGCCCAGCCCCACGAACGAGCGGTTGCCCGGGTCGGTGAGCCGGTAGTTGAACAGCGAGTACCAGACCGCCTGCACGATCGGGTACGCGGTGACCGCCATCATGATCACGAAGGCCGGGCCGGCCAGCATCCAGCCGAGCCGCCGCTCGGCGCGCGACCGGTCGCTGATGCCGCCGGGCGGCGCGGAGACCGGTTCGGTCTTCTTGCGGGGCGGTAGCGTCGTCGTGGTCACAGCAACTGGTCCCCTCGGAGTACGGCGCTGATGAGGTCATCGGCCTTCGTGCCGGTGGAGGCGTTCACACCTGCCGGCGGGTGGTACTCGCGCTGCAGGCCCCCGGTGATCTCGCTGTAGTACGGGGACAGGGGGCGGGGCGCCGACGCCTGCAGGGACTCCCGGATGGTGTCGGCCATCGGGTAGTCCTTCTTCACCTTGGGGTCGTCGTAGACGGCCGCCGACGACGCCGGGTTGCCGTTGGTGACCATGTAGTCGGCCTGGTTCTTGTCGCTGGTGATGCAGACCGTGGCCTTGTAGGCCTGGGCGGCGTAGCGGCTGAACTTCGAGACGGCGAGGTTGATCCCGCCCAGCGGAGGTGCCGACGGGGTGTTGGCGTCGACCCGCGGGTAGAGCGCCCAGCCGTAGTCGTCGGGGACCGACTGCTTCAGGACGCCCGCGGCGACCTTGGTCTGGGCCTGGGCCCACACGTAGGGCCAGTTGACCATGAAGCCGGCGTCCTTGCTCTCGAACTGCGAGGCGCTGGTGTCCTCGCTGGAGGTCGAGAAGGCCGGGCCGACGACGCCGGAGGTGGCCACCTCGTGCATGACTTCCGCGGCCCGCTTCCCGGCGGCCGTGTCGAAGCCGAGCTTGATCTTGTCCGGGTCGGTGGAGTTCTTCGCGATCACGTGGCCGCCGGCGGACTCGATGAGGGCGTTGAACCACACCATCAGGGACTCGGCACGCCGGCCCTGCGCGCTGACCAGCTTGTGCTGGTCCTGGGCGGCCTTGACGATCTGGTCCCAGGTGACCGGCTTGGTCATGTCCAGGCCCGCGGCCTCGGCCACCGACTTGCGGTACCAGAGCAGCTGCGTGTTGGCCCAGAACGGGACGGCGACGAGCTTGCCGTCCCACTTCGCGGACTCCAGCGCCCCGGGGACGACGCCCTCGCTGACCTCGGATTCGACGTCCGCCGGCACCGGGGCGAGGAAGCCGGCCTGGGCCAGCTCGGGTGCGAAGACGACGTCGAGGCTCATGAGGTCGATGGAGGTGTCCCCGGCCGCGAGGCGGCGCACCAGCTGCTGGCGCTGGTCGTCGGAGTTGCGCGGCAGCACGGAGATCTCGAGCTTGTAGGCGCCGTTCGACGCAGCGCTGCACGACGCCGCGATCTTCGCCTGTCCCCCGCTGTCGGGGTTGACGTACCAGGTCAGGGTCGGGACGCCGCCGGAGCCGCCGCCGCCGCACGCGGCCAGCGTGCCCGCTGCGACCAGGGCAACCGCCGCTCCTGCGAGGCCCCGGCGCGGGCGCCGCTGCCGCCCCGGTGAGTGGCCGGTACCCGGCGTTCGAAGGGTGTCCCGTCCGGCAGGGTTCGGCATCGGTCATCGCCTCCGTTGGCGCCCCGGCGACCGTCGGTCCCGGGTCTGACCGGAGAGTGGTGCAGGTCACAATGGCTGTCAATTCCAACCGGCGCGACGGCGCGATTCGCAACCTTCAGTCGTCGGCGTGGCCGGCGATGACCGACGGCGTCGTGACCTCTTTCGGCGTCCGCGGCAGCACCTCGGAGATGTAGGACTCGATCGCCTCCGCCGTGCCGACGTCCCGCTTGGCCTGCTCCGAGAGGAACCAGCGGTGCTCCAGGACCTCGTGGAAGACCTCCGCGGGCGCGAGCCGGCCGGCCAGCTCGGGCGGGATCGCGTCGACCACCGGCTGGTAGACCTCCGACAGCCAGCGGTGCGCGGCGTAGCTCTCCGACACCGGGCCGCCGGTCTTCTGCTCCAGCCACGCGCGGAAGGCCAGGATGTCGTTGAGCAGCCGGCGGGCCTGACGCTCCTGTACCTCCAGGCCGGTCAGCCGGAACAGCTCGCGCCGGTGCTGGCCGGGCTCGGCGACCCGCGTGTGCACCTTCAGGCGGGCTCCGTGCTCGGAGGTGATCAGCTCCACCTCGCCGACGTCGAACCCGAGGTCGTTGAGCCGCTGCAGCCGCTCGGCCATCCGGAACTGCTGCTCCTCGACGGAGAAGACCTGCTCGTGGGTGACCTCCTCCCACAGCGCCGCGTACCGGGGCGGCAGGCTGTCGGCGGTCTCGAAGGGGTCGATCTCCTCGGGCAGCAGGCCGCCGAACCGCAGGTCGAGCAGCTCTGCCCCGACCCGCTCGCGGGCCAGGTCGACGTCGTAGGCCCGCTGGCCGGGCGAGAGGGTCGGGTGCCGCTCCACGGTCTCGGCGTCGACGAGGTAGGCGGTGAGCGCCCCGGCGTCCGGCCGGAACAGCGTGTTCGACAGCGAGCAGTCGCCCCAGAAGACGCCGGCCAGGTGCAGGCGGACGAGGAGCTCGACCAGGGTGTCCAGCAGCTGCTCCGCCGAGTGCTCGCCGCGCGGGCTGGAGAACAGCCAGCGATAGGACATCGAGTACTCGAGGTAGCGGGTGACCAGGATGGCTTCCTGGTCGTCGGGCCGGTCGACGCAGATGCCCAGCACCGAGACGGTCGGCAGCCCCTCCTCCTCGAACTCGCCGAGGAGGGCGTACTCCTTGCGCGCGAGCCGCTCGTGGATCTCCTTGAGCGCGAACACGTGCCCGTTGTTGGCAACGAAGCGGACGACGTGCCGGGAGATGCCGCGCTGCGGCACCTCCAGCAGGAGCGCGGGGTCCCACTGCTCGAGCGGCTGGTGCCAGGGCAGCCTGAGCAGCCCCGTCGCGTCGGCGGCCGGAGGTCGGAAGAGGAACCGCATGGGGCGCTCCGGAGGTCGTCGGTCACGGACACGATGGCACGTTCAGTCGATCTCCGTGGGCGCCCCTGCCTCCCCCCGCCACGCGGCCAGCCGGCCGGCCCGGCTCACCGCCCGCAGCCGGCGCTCCGCCTCCGGCCGCGAGCGGCGGGCCGAGACGAGCAGCACCTGGTCGCCGCGCATGAGTCGGCTGGTGTCGTCGGGGACGAAGGACCGGCCCTCGCGCACGATGAGGACGACGGCGGCGTCCTCCGGCAGCCGCAGCTCCGGCAGGTAGACGCCGTGCAGGCGCGAGCGGGCCGGCACCGTCATCTGCACGAGGTCGGCGTCGAGCTCGTCCAGCGGGGCGGACTCGACGACGACGTCGCGGGGGGTCAGCGGGGTGGCGATGCCCAGGCGGCGCGCGACCCACGGCAGCGACCAGCCCTGCACCAGCGTGAACACGACGACCAGCACGAAGACGGTGTCGAAGATGACCGTCGCGCCCGGCACGTGCGCGGTCAGCGGGAACGTGGCCAGCACGATGGGGACGGCGCCCCGCAGCCCCGCCCAGGAGATGAACAGCTGCTGGGTCCAGGGCATGCGGAACCAGACCAGGCTGGCGAGCACCGACAGCGGCCGCGCGACCAGCAGCAGCGCCCCGCCGACCAGCACGGCCGGGCCGATGGCGTCCACCAGGCGGCCCGGGGAGGCGAGCAGTCCGAGCAGCACGAACAGGCCGATCTGGGCGAGGGACGCCATCCCCTCCGCGAAGCCGATGCTCGCGGCGCGGTGCGGCAACGTCGCGTTGCCCAGCACGAGCCCGCACAGGTAGACGGCCACGAATCCGGACGTCACCGCCAGGGACGCCGTGGCGAAGGCCAGCACGCAGAGGGCGAGAGTGGCCAGCGGGTAGAAGCCCGACAGTGGCAGCGCCAGCCGGCGGAGCAGCAGAACGCCGCCGGCGCCGATGGCCAGCCCGATGACCGCGCCCCCGGCGAGCTCGGCCACGATCTCCAGGCCGATGACCCACCACGGCCGGCTCGCACCGCCGGTGAGGGTCTCGGCCAGCGCCACCACCAGCAGGATCACCGGGGCGTCGTTGAGGCCGCTCTCGGCCTCCAGGGCCGCGGCCATCCGCCGGGGCAGTGGCAGCCGGCGCAGCGTGGCGAAGACCGCCGCGGCGTCGGTCGAGCTGATGACCGCGCCCAGCAGCAGGGCGAAATCCCAGCCGAACCCGAGCAGCCACACGGCGATGGCCGCGGTCACCCCGACGCTGATCACGACGCCGACCGTCGCGAGGGTCAGCCCCGGGCCGATCGCCCGGCGCACGTCGCCCCAGCGCGTCGTCAGACCCCCCTCGGCGAGGATCACGACGAGCGCGGCGACGCCCAGTGTCTGGGTCAGCGAGAAGTCCTCGAAGTCGACGCCGAGGCCGCCCTCGCCCAGCGCAAGGCCGAGCGCGAGGTACAGCAGGAGGCTGGGCAGGCCCACCCGGTCGGCCAGCCGCACGGCGACGGCGGCCACGAGGACGACGAGCGCCCCGACCGCCAGCGCCACGGTGACCGTGGTGTTCACCGGCCCCCGCTCCCCATGGGCGGCAGTCTTCCGTACCCGCCCCCCTTCGGCCGGGGCCGAACGCGTTTGCCGCTTCGGGGAGAATGGACGACGTGAGTTCTCCCGGCCCGTTCGCCGCACTGCCCCCGCAGGTCGACCTGCCCGCCCTCGAGCAGGAGATCCTGCAGCGCTGGGAGGCCGACAAGGTCTTCGCGCGGTCGCTGGAGGCCTCGGCCGGCCGGCCGCAGTGGAACTTCTACGAAGGCCCGCCCACCGCCAACGGCCGCCCGGGCACCCACCACATCGAGGCGCGCGCGTTCAAGGACGTCTTCCCCCGGTTCAAGACGATGCAGGGCTGGCACGTGCCGCGCCGCGCCGGCTGGGACTGCCACGGCCTGCCCGTCGAGATCGCGGTCGAGCAGGAGCTCGGGTTCGCCGGCAAGCCCGACATCGAGAAGTACGGCATCGCCGAGTTCAACGCCCGCTGCCGGGAGTCCGTCGAGCGGCACGTCGGCGACTTCTCCGCGCTCACCCGCCGGATGGGCTACTGGGTCGACATGTCCACCGCCTACTGGACGATGAACCCGGCCTACATCGAGAGCGTCTGGTGGTCGCTCAAGCAGATCTTCGACAAGGGCCTGCTGGTCGAGGACCACCGCGTCGCGCCCTACTGCCCGCGCTGCGGCACCGGGCTCTCCGACCACGAGGTCGCGCAGGGCTACGAGACCCTGACCGACCCGTCGGTGTACGTGCGCCTGCCGGTCACCGGTGGCGAGTGGGCCGGCAAGGCCGACCTGCTCGTCTGGACGACGACGCCCTGGACGCTGCCGTCGAACACCGCCGTCGCCATGCACCCGGGCGTCACCTACGTCGTCGCGCGCACCGACGCCGGCACCTTCGTCGTGGCCGAGCCGCTGATGGCGGCCGTCCTCGGCGAGGAGGCCGAGGTCCTCGCCCGCACGCAGGGCCGCGACTGGGAGCGCGTGACCTATCAGCGCCCCTTCGAGCTGGTCGACTTCCCCGACGACAACGCGCACTACGTGGTCCTCGCCGAGTACGTCACCACCGAGGACGGCACCGGCCTGGTGCACCAGTCCCCCGCCTTCGGCGCCGACGACCTCGCGGTCACCCGCGGCTACGGCATGGCCGTGGTCAACCCGATCGACCCGACCGGGCACTTCCTGCCCGACGTGCCGCTGGTCGGCGGGCACTTCTTCAAGGCGGCGGACGCCGCACTGGTGGAGGACCTGAAGAAGCGCGGCGTCCTGTTCCGGGAACTGCGCTACGAGCACAGCTATCCGCACTGCTGGCGCTGCCACACGCCGCTCATGTACTACGCGCAGCCGTCCTGGTACATCCGGACGTCGGAGATCAAGGACCAGCTGCTCGCCGAGAACGAGAAGACGAACTGGTACCCCGACAACATCAAGCACGGCCGCTATGGCGACTGGCTGAACAACAACGTCGACTGGGCGCTGTCGCGCGACCGCTACTGGGGCACGCCGCTGCCGATCTGGCGCAACGACGCCGACCCGACCCGCATGGTCGCCGTCGGCTCGCTCGCCGAACTGTCGGAGCTGACCGGCCAGGACCTCGCCGACCTCGACCCGCACCGGCCGTTCATCGACGACGTCACCTTCACGCTGCCCGGTGAGGACGGCACCTACCGCCGGGTCCGCCAGGTCATCGACGCCTGGTACGACTCCGGCTCCATGCCGTTCGCCCAGTGGGGCGCACCCCACCGGAACAACGCCGAGTTCGAGGCGTCCTACCCGGCGCAGTTCATCTGCGAGGCGATCGACCAGACCCGCGGCTGGTTCTACACGCTCATGGCCGTCGGCACGCTGGTGTTCGAGCAGAGCTCCTACGAGAACGTGCTGTGCCTGGGCCACATCCTCGCCGAGGACGGCCGCAAGATGAGCAAGCACCTGGGCAACATCCTCGAACCGATCCCGCTCATGGACCGGCACGGCGCCGACGCCGTCCGCTGGTTCATGCTCGCCGGTGGTTCGCCGTGGTCGGCCCGGCGGGTGGGCCACGAGACGCTGTCGGAGGTGGTCCGCAAGGTCCTGCTGACCTACTGGAACACCGCGAGCTTCTTCACGCTGTACGCCGAGGCCAACGGCTGGGACCCGCAGGCGGACCCCGCGCCGGCACGGGCCGACCGCCCGCTGCTGGACCGGTGGGCCCTCGCCGAGCTCGCGGCCGTCACCGACGCCGTGACCGCGGCGCTGGAGGACTTCGACACCCAGGCGGCCGGCCGGCTGCTCGCGCAGTTCGTCGACGACCTGTCCAACTGGTACGTCCGACGCTCGCGGCGGCGGTTCTGGGACGGCGACCCCGCCGCGCTGGGGACGCTGCACGAGGTGCTCGACGGGCTCACCCGGCTCATGGCGCCGTTCACGCCGTTCGTCACCGAGGAGGTGTGGACCCGCGCGGTGGCGCCGGGGCTGACCGACGCCGCGGACTCGGTGCACCTGACCTCGTGGCCCGCTGTCGACGAGGACGCCCGCGACGACGCCCTCGTCGCCCAGATGGACCTGGTCCGCCGGCTCGTCGAGCTCGGCCGGTCGGCGCGGACGTCGGCCAAGATCCGCACCCGCCAGCCGCTGGCCCGCGCCCTGGTCGCCGCGCCCGGGTGGTCCTCGCTCCCCCGCGACCTGGTCGCGGAGGTGGCCGACGAGCTGAACGTGCTCGAGATGTCGGAGCTGTCCGGCGCCGTCGGCAGCGAGCTCGTCGACGTCAGCCTGAAGATCGACTTCCGGGCCGTCGGACGGCGGATGGGCAAGCAGGTGCAGGCCGTCGCGAAGGCGGTCGCCGCGGCCGACCCGGCAGCGCTCACCGCCGCGTACCGGGCAGGCGAG
>Ga0308174_10000429_pt1 | contig 17481 bp, 14 predicted proteins | sample PhyPR2_FD_203894 | JGI IMG/M metagenome (GOLD analysis project Ga0308174, IMG submission 203894) | Soil microbial communities from UC Gill Tract Community Farm, Albany, California, United States - DLSLS.P.R2 | ecosystem: Environmental > Terrestrial > Soil > Agricultural land | place: USA...
ACGGCGGGCACGGTAACGGCTATGGCTACGACTACAACTACGGCCATGGAAACGGCCACGGCAACGGTAACGGCCATGGAAACGGTAACGGCCACGTTCACCACTGACCGGTAGCGCATCCACGAAAAAGGGCTGCCCTGAAAAAGAGCAGCCCTTCGTTCTGAAGCGCGCGGGAAGGCGGTCGTGCTTACTCGCCGATCCCCGCCATTCCACCGACGACGGCGTGGAATCCGGCATCGACGTGAACGATTTCCGCGCTCATACCGCCCGCCAGATCGGAGAGCAGGAACGCAGCGACATTGCCCACTTGCTCGATCGTCACGTTGCGCTTGAGCGGCGCGTTGCCTTCGACGAAATCCAGGATCTTGCCGAAGCCCTTGATGCCGCTCGCCGCGAGCGTCTTGATCGGGCCGGCGGAAATGCCGTTCACGCGCACGCCCTTGCTTCCGAGCGATGCCGCGAGATAGCGCACGCTCGCTTCGAGCGATGCCTTCGCAAGACCCATCGTGTTGTAGTTGGGAATGGCGCGCTCTGCGCCGAGATAGCTGAGCGTCAGCAGCGATGCGCTGTTCGACAGCATCGGCTGGGCGGCCTTCGCGAGCGCGGGAAAGCTGTACGCCGAAATGTCGTGGGCGATGCGGAAGTTCTCGCGCGTCATGCCGTCGAGGAAGTCGCCCGAAATCGCCTCGCGCGGCGCGAAGCCGATGGAATGCACGAGGCCGTCGAGCGTATCCCAGCGTTCCTTGAGCGACACGAACAGGGCTTCGATGTCGGCGTCGCTGCCGACATCGCAGGGATAGATCATGTCGCTGCCGAACTCGGTCGCAAATTCGGTGATGCGATCCTTGAAGCGCTCGCCTACATAGGTGAACGCCAGTTCCGCGCCCTCGCGCTTGCAAGCCTCCGCGATGCCGTAAGCGATCGAGCGGTTCGACAGCAAGCCGGTCAGCAGAATTCGTTTTCCAGCGAGAAAGCCCATGAATGCTCCTTGAATGTCAATGTCACGCGAGGCTTGCAAGGCGTTTCGATTGCACGCTTCGCGTTGGTTGCGGCGCGCATCCGCTGGAAGGGCGGGCGAACATCGTGCGGGATGCCTGCCATGCGCCAAACCGGATGGCGTTTTGATTGGGTAGAATTCTCTCACATCGCCAGTGCTGGCCGGCCGTTCCCGCGGCCTGAAAGCGGCTTACGCAGCCTGGCGTCTCGCATATCGTGGGGGCCGGCACGCGCTCCACATCGCGCCGGGCCATTCACTCACCTCGCAAGGAGCCTATGACCGGGCTGTCGACGTCCCGCATGCCGATCGCATCACCGTCCACGTGGGGCAAATGCATGGCGCTCGCGTTTGCCGCATGGATCGCCTTCAATCCAGTCAGCCCCGCGTTCGCCGCCCATGCTTACGCGCAGTACGGCGAGCCCAGGTACCCGGCGAATTTCAAGCATTTCGACTACGTCAATCCCGACGCGCCGCGCGACGGCACGCTCGTCCTCGCCAATCCGAACCGCCTGACGAGCTTCGACAAGTTCAATCCGTTCACGCTGCGCGGCAATACTGCGCCGGGACTCGGGCTCATGTTCGAAAGCCTGACCACTGGCAGCGCCGATGAAGTCGCCAGCGCGTATTGCCTGCTCGCGGACGATATCGACGTGGCGCCGGACGGTCTGTCGACCACATTCCATATCAACCCGAAAGCGCGCTTCACGAACGGCGACGCGGTCACGGCCGAAGACATCAAGTTCTCGTTCGAGACGCTGAAGAGCCCGCAGGCCGCGCCGCAGTTCTCCGTGTACTTCGGGCAGATTGCGCGCGCGGTCGTCGTCGACCGGCTGACTATCCGCTTCGAATTCAAGGTCGCGACGCGCGAAATGCCGCTGCTCGCGGGCGGCATGCCGGTGTTTTCGCGCAAGTGGGGCATGCGGCCCGACGGCACGCGCATTCCGTTCGATCAGATCGCGTTCGAAAAGCCGATTGCGAGCGGCGATTATCTGATCGACACATTCGACAACGGCCGCACGATCACCTACAAGCGCAATCCGAACTACTGGGGCGCGTCGCTGCCGGTGCGCGTCGGCACGCATAACTTCGCGCGCATCGACTACAAACTTTATTCGGATGCCACCGCGCGGCTCGAAGCGTTCAAGGCCGGCGAATATGACGTGCTCGTCGAGAACGTCGCGCGAAGCTGGGTGCGGCGCGATATCGGCAAGCGCTTCAATAGCGGCGAACTCATCAAGCGCGAGTTCCCGCATCACAACGGCACGGGCATGCAGGGCTTCTTCATGAACCTGCGGCGGCCGCTCTTCAAGGACGTGCGCGTGCGGCAGGCGCTCGACCTGGCGCTCGACTTCGAATGGCTCAACCGGCAATTGTTCTTTAACCAGTACCGGCGCACGGACAGCTTCTTCGTCAATACGGACCTGCAGGCGAAAGGTACGCCCAGCGATGGCGAACTGGCCATTCTCGAACCGCTGCGCAGGAAGCTCGACCCGGCCGTTTTCGGAGCGATGCCGAAGCAGCCGGACACTGACCCGCCCGGCTCGCTGCGCGCGAACCTCATCAAGGCGCGCGAGTTGCTGGCGCAAGCGGGCTGGACTTATCGCGACGGCGCGCTGCGCAACGCGAAAGGCCAGCCGTTCGCGTTCGAGATACTCGACGATACGGGCGGCGGCGCGTCGATGGAGCCGGTCGCGGCGGCGTTCGGCCGCAATCTGCAGAAGCTCGGGATCACGATGAACTTTCGCACCGTCGATTACGCGCTGATCCAGAAACGCCTCGATGCGTTCGACTTCGACATGACGAGCGTGCGTCTGCCCGACGTGCAGGTGCCGGGCACGGAGCAGGTTTCGCGCTTCGGCAGCAAGTACGCGGACGAGCAGGGCTCGGACAATCTCGCGGGCGTGAAGTCGCCGGCCATCGATGCGATTCTGCAGAAGGTCGTGTCCGCGCAGACGCGCGATCAGCTCGTCGACGCGACGCATGCGCTCGATCGCGTGCTGATGAACGGCTACTACGTGATTCCGCACTGGTACTCGGCGACGCATCGGGTCGCGTATCGGAATACGCTCGGCTATCCGGCCACGCTGCCGCTTTACTACGTCGCGGACGAATGGGTGCTGTCGACGTGGTGGCAAAAGCCCGCCGCAGCCGCGAAATAAGGACGACGCCATGTGGGGCTACATCCTCAAACGCATTCTGTTGATGATCCCGACGCTCGTCGGCGTGCTTACGCTGACGTTCGTCGTGATCCAGTTCGTTCCGGGAGGACCGGTCGAGCAGGCCGTGCATGATTTGCGGCGCGGCAATGCGGAAGGCGGCGCGGGCTTCGGACTACGCTCGCATACCGGCGTCGACGCCCAGCAGATCGCGCAACTGAAGGCGCTTTACGGCTTCGACAAACCGCCGCTGCAGCGCTATCTCCTGATGCTCGGCAAGTTCGCGCGCTTCGATCTCGGCGAGAGCTATTTCCGGCATCAGAGCGTGTGGTCGCTGATCGTGTCGAAGCTGCCGGTGTCGATCAGCATCGGCTTATGGACGTTTTTCATCACGTATCTGATATCCGTGCCGCTCGGCATTGCGAAGGCGGTGAAGAACGGCTCGAAGTTCGACGTCGCGACGAGCCTGATCGTGCTGATCGGCTTCGCCATTCCCGGCTTCGTGCTGGGCGTGCTGCTGCTCGTGCTTTTCGGCGGCGGCTCGTTCTGGCAACTGTTCCCGCTGCGCAATCTGACCTCCGATAACTGGGCGACGCTCTCGCTCGGCGGTAAGGTCGTCGACTATCTGTGGCATATCACGCTGCCGGTGGTGGCGTCTGTGGTCGGCAGCTTCGCCATCGTCACGATGCTGACGAAGAACGCGTTTCTCGACGAAATTCGCAAGCAATACGTGCTGACGGCGCGCGCCAAAGGGCTTTCCGAGCGGCGCGTGCTGTGGAAGCACGTGTTCCGCAACGCGCTCCTGCCGCTGATCGTCGGTTTTCCGGCGGCGTTCATCGGCGCGTTCTTCACAGGGAGTCTGCTGATCGAAACGCTGTTTTCGCTCGACGGGCTCGGACTGCTTTCGTACGAATCGGTCGTGCGGCGCGACTATCCAGTCGTGCTCGGCACGCTGTATTTCTTCACGCTGATCGGGCTCGCGACGAAGCTGATCTCGGACCTGTGCTACGTCTGGGTCGATCCGCGCATTCAATTCGAGCAACTGGAGCGCTGATTTGAACCGAGCCGCATCGCCGCGCCGCGCCGCGACCGCCACCGACGCCCAGCCGCTCTCCCTCGAAGTCTCGATGACGCCGGGCCGGCGCGTGTGGCAGCGATTCAGGCGCAATCGGCTGGGGTTCTGGAGCCTCGTCGTGTTCGTCGCGGCGTTCGTCATCAGCCTCGCGGGGCCGCTCTGGTCGAACGACAAGCCGCTCGTCGTGCGCTATCAGGGGCAGTTGTACTTTCCGCTTGTGAAGACCTATGCCGAGACGACGTTCGGCGGCGACTTCCCGACGCCCGCGGACTATCTCGACCCGTTCGTGCGCGACCGCTTCAGCGCGCCCGGCAACTTCGCGATTTATCCGCCGAATCACTATTACTACGACACGCTCAACTATTTCTCGAAGGGCTCGAACCCCGCGCCGCCTTCGCGCGAGAACTGGCTCGGCACCGACGATCGCGGGCGCGACGTCTTCGCGCGCCTCGTGTACGGCTTTCGCGTGTCCGTGCTCTTCGCGCTGGTGCTGACGGCCATCGGCACGTTGCTCGGCGTGGTCGCGGGCGCGGTGCAAGGATATTTCGGCGGGCGAATCGACATTACCGGTCAGCGGCTGATCGAAATCTGGAGCGCGTTGCCGGAGCTTTATCTGCTCATCATCTTCGCGTCGATCTTCGAGCCGAGTCTGGTTCTGCTCATCATCCTGCTTTCGCTCTTCGGCTGGATAGGGCTGTCGGACTACGTGCGCGCCGAGTTCCTGCGCAACCGCACGCAGGATTACGTGCGCGCCGCGCGGGCGATGGGCTTGTCGAACTGGCAGATCATCTGGCGGCACGTGCTGCCCAATAGCCTCACGCCGGTCATCACTTTCCTGCCGTTTCGCATGAGCGGGGCGATTCTCGCGCTCACGAGCCTCGATTTTCTCGGGCTCGGCGTGCCGTCGCCGACGCCGTCGCTCGGCGAACTGCTCGCGCAGGGCAAGGCCAATCTCGACGCATGGTGGATATCGCTCTCGACCTTCGGCGTGCTCGTCGCGACGCTGCTGCTGCTCACCTTCATGGGCGACGCGCTGCGCAACGCGCTCGATACGCGCATCGCGGATGCAGTCAAGGCCGGAGGCGGCCGATGAGCGCGCCCTTGCTGTCGATCGACAAGTTACGCGTGCGTTTCGGCGACACGCTCGCCGTGGACGGCGTGAGCCTCGACATTCGCGCGGGGGAGCGGGTCGCGCTCGTCGGCGAATCGGGATCGGGCAAGAGCGTGACGGCGCTCTCCATCCTGCGTCTCGTGCAGGACGCGCAAGTCAGCGGCGCGATCCGCTTCGCCGGGGAAGACCTGCTGGCGAAAAGCGAGCACGCGATGCGCGGCTTGCGCGGCTCGGACATCGCGATGATCTTCCAGGAGCCCATGACCGCGCTCAATCCGCTGTACACCGTCGGCGACCAGATCGGCGAAACGATTCAGCTTCACGATGGCGCGAGCCCGCGCGAGGCCCGCGCGCGCGCGATCGCGCTGCTTGCACGCACCGGCATCACGGAGCCGGAGCGCCGCGTGAACAGCTATCCGCATCAACTTTCGGGCGGGCAGCGTCAGCGCGTCATGATCGCGATGGCGCTCGCGTGCCGGCCGCGGCTGCTGCTCGCCGACGAGCCGACGACCGCGCTCGACGTGACGATTCGCGCGCAAATCGTCGAACTGCTGCTGGAACTCCAGCGCGATGAAGCCGAGAAGCGCGGAATGGCCGTGCTGCTGATCACGCACGATCTGAATCTGGTGCGGCGCTTTGCCGAACGCGTCGCGGTCATGGAGGAGGGCGTGCTCGTCGAGAGCGGCACCGTGCAGGCGATCTTCGAAGCGCCGCAGCATCCATACACGCAGCGTCTGTTGCAGAGCCGGCCGGAGCGGCGCGTGCTTCCCGTGCTGCCTATTGCGCCGGTGCTGCTCGACGCGAACGACGTTCGCGTCGAATATCCGACGCGACTTCGGGGCCTCGCGGGATGGTTTCGCCGCGGACGCTTCAAGGCCGTCGACGATGTGACGCTTTCGGTACGGCAGGGCGAAACGCTTGGAATCGTCGGGGAATCGGGCTCGGGCAAGTCCACGCTCGCGATGGCGCTGCTCGGCCTGCAGCGTATCTCCAACGGCAGCGTCCTGTTCCAGGGCAGGCCGCTCGCCGATTTTCGCGGACGCGAAAAGACGGTGCTGCGCTCGAACCTGCAGGTGGTGTTTCAGGACCCGTTCAGCTCGCTCTCGCCACGGCAGACGGTGGAGCGGATCGTCGGGGAAGGGCTTGCGCTGCATCGGCCGGAACTGGATGCCGCCGCCCGGCGCGCGAAAGTTATCGCCGTATTGCGCGAGGTGGGCCTCGATCGAACGGCGCTCACGCGTTATCCGCATGAGTTCTCGGGCGGGCAGCGGCAGCGTATTGCAATTGCGCGCGCGCTAGTGCTGGAGCCGAGCATTCTCATTCTCGACGAACCGACCAGCGCGCTCGATGTCTCAATCCAGACTCAAGTTCTGGCTCTTCTTGCCGATATTCAGAAGAAGCACAACCTCGGGTACGTGTTCATCAGCCACGATTTGCAGGTGATCGGCGCGATGGCGCATCGCGTCGCGGTGATGCAAGATGGAAATGTCGTCGAGTCAGGTGAAGTGGAGAAGATTTTTTCGAATCCGTCGGAGGAATACACGCGAAAGCTACTGGCGGCAGCCCTGGATTCCTAAAAATCTTTCTTTTTCGCTAATTGCGTGTCCGTCTCAATTGAATTTTTCTATTTCTTTTGACAGTTAAATACTTTGTGGCTAGTATGCGTTCAAACTTTCACATATCTCACTGATTTTTCAGTCTTTAATTGTAAAACCTACCGACCGATGCAGCCACTCACGTTGACTCAGACATGCGCGCGCGCCGCCGCCGGCATGTTGATCGGCCTTCTGATGACAACCACTTCCGGCGCGTTTGCCGATGAAGTCAGCAGTAACAGCCAAAACGCCGGCAACGGCATCTCCACCGTCTCGAAATCCCCCGAAGTTGCAGCCGCGGCGGACACCGCCAGCGCACCGGGCGGCGCGAGAGGATTCCTTTCCGGCGTAGCGAGTAAGGCCGGCGACGTCGTCGTCGGCGCGCTCAATATGATCGGCGTGCGGTATCGCTGGGGCGGTGACACGCCGGACTCCGGTCTCGACTGCAGCGGCTTCGTGCGTTACGTGTTTCAGGACACGCTCGGCATGACCTTGCCGCGCCGTGCCGAAGAAATGAGCCGCGTCGGCGAGAAAGTGCGCGTGTCGGATCTGAAACCGGGCGATCTCGTGTTCTTCAACACGATGCGCCGCTCGTTCTCGCACGTCGGCATCTATATCGGCGACAACAAGTTCGTGCATTCGCCGTCGACAGGCAGCACCATTCGCGTCGACGACATGGAAAACGGCTATTGGGAAAAGCGCTTTACCGGAGCGCGCCGTATCGAGAACGCGCAGTTCAACGACGGTTCGGAATTGCGTCAGCGCGTGAGCGCCACCCTCGGCGGTTATTGAACGCTTCCCGCGCTCAACCGAACCCAGGTCAACAGAAAGCCTGCTTCCGTGTGGAAAGCAGGCTTTTTGCTTTGTGGCGTCGTCATGGTTCAAACGCGGATCATGCGGACTATAACGGTTATCGGAAAGCCTCATTGCAAGCGCCTCAGAAAGCCGTTATAGTTTTCGAATGCGTTTTTCCTCGTTCCCCCTCTCGTTTTCCCCGGCTGGTGCGTTTCTACGCGCACTATCGCTACTAGCGCTCCTAACGCGCTGATCTGTCTCGCCTCCCGTCTGCTCGTTCAAGGTTTTCGACGCCAGCGGTGGCGCGAACGCCCGGATTCTCTTTGTCGTTCAATCTCGATAACCCCAAGAATCGATAATCTCCCCACAGGAGCCCAGCATGGCAGCAGACAAGTTGATCATCTTCGACACGACCTTGCGCGACGGCGAGCAGTCCCCCGGCGCTTCGATGACGAAGGACGAGAAGATTCGCATCGCAAAGCAACTCGAGCGCATGAAAGTCGACGTGATCGAGGCGGGCTTCGCCGCGAGCTCCAATGGCGACTTCGACGCGATACACACCATCGCGTCGCTCGTGAAGGACAGCACGGTCTGCTCGCTTGCCCGCGCCAATGACAGAGACATCCAGCGCGCCGCCGACGCGCTGAAGCCGGCGAACCAGTTCCGCATCCATACGTTCATCGCGACCTCCGCGCTGCATATGGAAAAGAAGCTGCGCATGTCGCCCGACCAGGTGTACGAGCAGGCGCGGCTCGCGGTGCGCTTCGCCCGCAAATTCACCGACGATGTCGAGTTTTCGCCGGAAGACGGCAGCCGTTCGGACATCGACTTTCTTTGCCGCGTGCTCGAAGCCGTGATCGACGAAGGCGCGCGCACGATCAATATTGCCGATACGGTCGGCTACGGCGTGCCGGAACTCTACGGCAACCTCGTGAAGACGCTGCGCGAGCGCATCCCGAATTCCGACAAGGCGATTTTTTCGGTCCACTGCCACGACGATCTGGGCATGGCGGTCGCCAATTCGCTCGCCGGCGTACAGATCGGCGGCGCGCGCCAGATCGAATGTACGATCAACGGCCTGGGCGAGCGTGCGGGCAATACGTCGCTCGAAGAGATCGTGATGGCGGTCAAGACGCGCAAGGATTATTTCGGGCTCGATCTCGGCATCGACACCACGCAGATCGTCCCTACATCGAAGCTCGTCTCGCAGATCACCGGCTTCGTCGTGCAGCCGAACAAGGCGGTGGTCGGCGCGAACGCGTTCGCGCACGCGTCGGGCATCCACCAGGACGGCGTGCTGAAGGCGCGCGACACCTACGAAATCATGCGCGCCGAAGACGTGGGCTGGAGCGCCAACAAGATCGTGCTCGGCAAGCTGTCCGGCCGTAACGCGTTCAAGCAGCGCCTGGAAGAACTGGGCGTGCAGCTCGAATCCGAAGCCGAAGTCAACGCCGCGTTCGCGCGCTTCAAGGATCTGGCCGACCGCAAATCGGAAATCTTCGACGAAGACATCATGCAGATCGTCTCCGAAGAATCGGCGGAAGCGCAGGCCCGCGAGCATTTCCGCTTCGTTTCGATGAAGCAGCATTCGGAGACCGGAGAGCAGCCGCAAGCCCGCGTCGTGTTCGCGGTCGAAGGTGCTGAAGTGACCGGCGAAGCGCGCGGCAACGGTCCGGTGGACGCGACGCTGCACGCGATCGAGTCGAAGGTGGAAAGCGGCGCGGAGCTCGTGCTGTATTCGGTCAACGCGATCACGACCGGCACACAGGCGCAGGGCGAAGTGACGGTGCGTCTCTCGAAGAGCGGGCGCATTGTGAATGGCGTCGGGACGGACCCGGATATCGTCGCGGCATCGGCCAAGGCGTATATCGCGGCGCTCAACAAGCTCCATTCCAAGGTCGAGAAGCTCAATCCGCAGCTCTGATTTTCAAGCGCGTGTTCTCAACCACGAACGAAGAAGCCCTCTTGGAGAGGGCTTCTTCGTATGAACGGCTTCGTCAGAACGCATTGCGCCGGTCGGGATCGTGCAGCGGATCCGGCGTTTTCTGCGTCATGCGCAGGGTGCCCTGATCGTCGAAATAGAAGTTGTACATCAGATACCAGATGTTCGCCTCCATATAACGGTACGTCCACACTTCGCGCTTCATCAACGGAAAGTACGAAGTCTCCACCGGCCGGCCGAAGTTCACGAGCACGTCCTTCTTTGTCCACGTGCCTATCTGCGCCGTGTAGAACTCGTTTTCGTCGAGCACTTGCCGCACATTCACGATCTTGCCGGATGCGTCGATGTCTGCGGCGGTCGTGAACTCGCCGAGCGGTTGTGTCGGCCACATCAGGCGCTTGCCGCCGTTCGGCAAGTCGTAGACTTCGCGCGGCGGGCCGAGCCGCGCGGTAATCGTCGATGCATCCGCGCCTGTCTGATAGTTCTGCCACGGCTGCGCGCAAGCCGACAGCAGCAACGCCGCGCCTGCGCAGACGAGCGCGCCGCGCAGCCGATTGAATGAGTGCAGCATTGAAGCCTCCACGTGCATGTTCCTCGCAATCTCGAGCGTTGTTCTTCGCTTCCCGTTCTTCGCGATTCTGACACGCGTCGCAAGAAGCATGCTGTGCAGGCGGGCATCCGCGTCTTGCATCGCGCGGGCGCCGCGGCCTATGATCCGCGCTTTCATCAGGAAAAAAGTCGATGCCAAGCTCTGGTAACAACACCGCCGCGCGATGGCTGCGGCTCGCGCTGGCGTGCGTCGCGTGGGGCTGTGCCGTGCAGGCGAGCGCGGCCGAACTGCCGCCGATCAAGCTCGCGATGATCGAAGGCATGTCCGGCCCGTTCGCGAATGCGGGCGCGGCGGTCGAACGAAATCTTCGCTTCGGCGTGGAGCGCGTGAATGCGAAGGGCGGCGTAAAGCTGGCCGATGGCATGCATCCGCTGCAACTCGTCGTGCTCGATGGCAAGGGCAGCAGCGAGGCGAGCCTCGTGCAGTTGCGCGCGGCCATCGACGACAAGATCGGCTTCGTCATGCAGGGCAACAGTTCGGCGGTCGCGGCGGCGCTCGTCGCGGGCATCGACAGGCAGAATGCGCGCGAGCCCGAGCGCCGCGTGCTCTTTCTCAATTATTCCGCCGACGATCCCGCGCTCACCAACGACGCGTGCAGCTTCTGGCACTTCCGCTTCGACGCGCACGCGGGCATGCGCATGAACGCGCTCGCCGACGCCATGCAGCGCGACCGCGCGGTGAAGAAGGTTTATCTCCTGAATCAGGACTACAGCTTCGGCCACGACGTGAGCCGCGAGGCGCGGCGCGCGTTGCAGGAGAAGCGGCCGGATATCGCGATTGCGGGCGATGAGTTTCATCCCATCGGGCGCGTGAAGGATTTCGCGCCGTATATCGCAAAGATTCGCGCGAGCGGCGCGGATGCCGTCATCACCGGCAACTGGGGCAACGATCTGACGCTGCTCGTCAAGGCGGCGCGCGAGCAGGCGCTCGACACGAAGTTCTACACGTTCTACGGCAACAGCCTGGGCGCGCCTGCCGCTTTGGGCGATGCCGGCGTGAAGCGCGTGATCGCGGTCGCCGACTGGCACCCCAACGCGGGCGGCGCAGCCTCCGACGCGTACTATCGCGCGTTTCGCGCCCGCTTTCCGGCCGCCGCGGACGATTACCTCGTGCTGCGCATGCCGCTGATGATCGAGATGCTCGCGACCGCCATGACGCGCGCCGGAAGCGCGGACCCGCTCGCAGTGGCGCGCGCGCTCGAAGGCATGCGTTTCGACGGCGAGGGTTTTCATCCATCGACGATGCGCGCGGCCGATCATCAACTGATTCAACCGCTTTACGCGATGGAGATGGACAAGGCGGGAACGCCCGGCGTCGGATTCGACAACGAAGGTTCGGGCTACGGCTTTCGCACGCTGCTCACCGTTCCCGCAGGCGAAACCGCGCAGCCAACGACGTGCAGGATGGCGCGGCCTTCGCGTTGAGCGTCGGATCGGCCCGCCTGAGAAGGCGCGCTGTGCTATACTCTGCGCTTCGTTTTTGAGCTAGCCGTTTTCCGAAAAGAATCACGCGGACTACGCCCGGCCGGGAACGAAACGAATCGGGCTCGCTTTGGACGGGCCCGCATGCAAACCACGGCACGGCCCTTCTTCCGTGACCGCCTGTCTGTTTCAAAGGAAAAGCAAATGTCCGTAGCAGAAGTCAAGAAATCCGACGTCGTCGCTGCATATGCGCGCGGCGCCAACGACACCGGCTCCCCCGAAGTGCAAGTCGCACTGCTCACGAGCCGTATCAACGAACTGACCGTCCACTTCAAGGCCCACACGAAGGACCACCACAGCCGCCGCGGTCTGCTGCGCATGGTGAGCCGCCGTCGCAAGCTGCTCGACTACCTGAAGGGCAAGGATGCGGATCGTTATCGCTCGCTGATCGAAAAGCTGGGTCTGCGGAAGTAATTGGCTCCTGGCGTGGCTTCGCGGCCAGCGTTCTAACGAAGTGCCTGTGTCAGTTCGCTGATACAGGCATTTTGTTTTTGCGCGATCCGCTCGCGAAGTGGTGCCCGATCCGTTTTCATAGGTCGGGACAGATTCTCAGTGGTTTCGGCAGGTCATACGTTTTACCCGGATGAGTCATCCGGTTCGACACTGGTCCGGCCTCGCAGCAGAGCTTTGTGTCATTCCAGCGCGGCACCGCAGCGCTTTTCGCGCGCCGCGCTGGAATGGCATAACACACCTCTCACGCGCGGCTCGGGATCGTCCCAGCCCAGCGCCGTCAGGACAGCCCGATGCGCTCGATCGAAGGCGCGGCGCAACATAGAAGGAGTCGCAATGTTTAATAAAATCGTCAAAGAATTTAAGTGGGGACAACACAACGTTCGCCTGGAAACGGGTGAAATCGCCCGTCAGGCGAGCGGCGCGGTAATCGTCGATATCGAGGATACCGTGGTGCTCGCGACCGTCGTCGGCGCGAAGAGCGCGAAGCCGGGCCAGGACTTCTTCCCGCTGACCGTCGATTACCTCGAAAAGACTTACGCCGCTGGCAAGATTCCGGGCGGCTTCTTCCGCCGCGAAGGCCGTCCGTCGGAAGGCGAGACGCTGATCTCGCGCCTGATCGACCGTCCGCTGCGCCCGCTTTTCCCGGAAGGCTTTTATAACGAAGTGCAGGTCGTGATTCACGTCCTCTCGCTGAATCCGGACATTCCGGCGGACATTCCCGCGCTGATCGGCGCGTCCGCCGCGCTCGCCGTGTCCGGTCTGCCGTTCAACGGCCCGGTCGGCGCTGCCCGCGTCGCCCGTATCAACAACGAGTACGTGCTGAATCCGACGCGCGCGCAGATGAAGGAATCGGCGCTCGATCTCGTCGTCGCCGGCACGGAGCGCGCGGTGTTGATGGTCGAATCCGAAGCGCAGCAGCTTTCCGAAGAAGTGATGCTCGGCGCGGTCGTGTTCGGCCACGAGCAGATGCAAACGGCCATCGACGCGATCCACGAACTCGTGCGCGACGGCGGCAAGCCGGAATGGGACTGGCAACCGGCCCCGAAGAACGAATCGCTCATCTCGCGCGTCACCGAAATCGCCAAGCCGGAACTCGAAGCGGCTTACCAGCTGCGCAACAAGCAGGCGCGCTCGGCCAAGCTGAAGGAAGTCTACGCGGCCACTTCGGCGAAGCTCGCGCAAGAAGCGGCGGCCTCGGGTACGGTGGCGGCGGATGCGGCTACGGTCGGCAACGTGCTGTTCGATATCGAAGCGAAGATCGTCCGCTCGCAGATCCTGAACGGCGAGCCGCGCATCGACGGTCGCGACACGCGCACCGTGCGTCCCATCGAAATCCGCACAGGCGTGTTGCCGCGCACGCACGGCTCGGCGCTCTTCACGCGCGGCGAGACGCAGGCGCTCGTCGTCGCGACGCTCGGCACCAAGGGCGATGAGCAGAACATCGACGCGCTCGAAGGCGAATATCGCGAGCGCTTCATGCTTCACTACAACATGCCCCCGTTCGCGACGGGCGAAACCGGCCGCGTCGGTTCGCCGAAGCGCCGCGAAATCGGCCACGGCCGTCTCGCCAAGCGCGCGCTGGTCGCGTGCCTGCCGAGCGCCGACGAGTTCGGCTATTCCATCCGCGTTGTCTCGGAAATCACCGAGTCGAACGGTTCGTCGTCGATGGCTTCGGTCTGCGGCGGCTGTCTCGCGCTGATGGACGCCGGCGTGCCGATGAAGGCGCACGTCGCGGGCATCGCAATGGGCCTGATCCTCGAAGGCAACAAGTTCGCGGTTCTGACCGACATTCTCGGTGACGAAGATCACCTCGGCGACATGGACTTCAAGGTGGCCGGTACGGCGCAAGGCGTGACCGCGCTGCAGATGGACATCAAGATTCAGGGCATCACGAAGGAAATCATGCAGGTCGCGCTTGCTCAGGCGAAGGAAGGCCGCATGCACATCCTCGGCAAGATGACCACCGCCGTTCCGGGCACGAACACGGAGTTGTCGGAGTTCGCGCCGCGCATGATCACGCTCAAGATCAATCCGGAAAAGATTCGCGACGTGATCGGCAAGGGCGGTTCGGTGATTCGCGCGCTGACCGAAGAGACGAACACGACGATCGACATTTCGGACGACGGCGTCGTGACCATCGCGAGCACGAGCTCGGAAGGCATGGCCGAGGCGAAGAAGCGCATCGAAAACATCACGGCGGAAGTCGAAGTCGGCCAGGTGTACGAAGGTCCGGTGCTGAAGCTGCTGGATTTCGGTGCGATCGTGAATATCCTGCCGGGCAAGGACGGTCTCCTGCATATCTCGGAGATCGTCAACGAGCGCGTGAAGGACATCAACGACTACCTGAAGGAAGGCCAGATCGTGAAGGTCAAGGTCATCCAGACGGACGAAAAGGGCCGCGTGCGTCTGTCGGCCAAGGCGCTGCTGAACGAAGCCGCGCAGGCAGAACCGACGCAACCGCAGCAGTAACGCGGTAATGTGTGAACGGCCGGCCGCATTTGCGAGCCGGCCGTTTTCTTGTATGACGGCGACCGGGCTATGCAATGTCCGACGCGTCGCCGGACTCGATGGCAGTGTGGAGCGTGAATTGCTATTCGCGTGCACAGCGCCATCCGGTTCAAACCGTTTTCCGTCGATTCATCCTGCCATGCCCATTCAGGGGAATGCTATGAAGGCCGTCGAAATCACTGAGTTTGGCGCACCCGAAGTATTAAAACTCGGCGAGCGCCCGATGCCCGAAGCGGGCAAGTGCGAGGTGCTCATCAAGGTCGCGGCATCGGGCGTGAACCGGCCGGACGTATTTCAGCGCAAGGGCGCGTATGCCCCGCCGCCGGGCGCATCGGATTTGCCGGGGCTGGAAGTGGCGGGCGTGATCGTCGATGGCGATTTCGATTCGAAGCACAACCCCTTCGGGCTCAAGAAGGGAGATCGCGTGTGCGCGCTGCTCGCGGGCGGCGGCTATGCCGAGTACGCCGTTGCGCCGATCGAGCAATGCCTTCCCGTGCCAGCGGGCTTGTCGGATGTGGAAGCGGCATCGCTGCCAGAAACCTTCTTCACGGTGTGGAGCAACGTGTTCGAGCGCGCCCATCTCGGCGCGGGCGAAAACGGCGAGGAAGAGACGTTGCTCGTGCAGGGCGGATCGAGCGGTATCGGCGTGACGGCGATTCAGATTGCGCGTGCGCTGGGCTTTCGCGTGTTCGCCACGGCTGGCAGCGACGAAAAATGCCGCGCGTGCGAAGCGCTCGGCGCGGAGCGCGCGATCAACTACAAGACGGAGGATTTCGTCGAAGTGGTGAAGTCGCTGACGAACGATCGCGGCGTCGACGTAATTCTGGATATGGTCGCGGGCGACTACTTGCCGCGCGAATTAAAAGCGCTCGCCGATGGCGGGCGCATCTGCGTGATCGCGCTGCTCGGCGGCGCGAAGGCGGAGATCAATCTGAACGATATCTTGCGCCGCCGACTCGTCATCACGGGTTCCACGCTGCGTCCGCGGCCTGTCGCCTTCAAGGCGAAGATCGCGGCGAAGCTCAAGGAACGCGTGTGGCCGGAGATCGAGGCGGGACGCATCAAGCCGGTGATCCACCAGGTGTTCCCGGCACACGATGCCGCCGCCGCGCACGCGCTGATGGAAAGCAGCACGCACGTCGGAAAGATCGTTCTCGACTGGCGCGAAGACGCCTGACTGCCGCGCGTCTATTTTCGTGGTTTGACCGGTTTCGCCGTATCAAAGTAAAATCGCCTGTTTTGCGGGCAGTTCGCAGTTCTCAAGCGGTTCATTTCCATAACGCGGTGGCTGAGTGCAAGCATGGCCGCCTGATAACAAAGGCGGCTGACGCCAGCCGCCGAGTGACGAGACAATGTCCAGACAACGAGCGAAACTGGTGGTAGGCAACTGGAAGATGCACGGCCGCATCAATGAGAACGCGGCCTTGCTGACCGAAGTGGCCACGGGGGCATCGGCTTTGCAGAAGAGCGTCAACGTCGGGGTGTGCGTGCCGTATCCGTATCTCGGGCAAACGCAGGCGCTGCTTTCGGGCTCGGTGGTGCGGTGGGGTGTGCAGGACGTATCGGCGCATGCACAAGGTGCGTTCACGGGCGAGGTCGCTGCGGAAATGGCGACGGACTTCGGCGCTTCCTACGCAATCGTCGGGCATTCGGAGCGGCGCGCGTATCATCACGAAACGCCGGAACTCGTCGGCGCGAAGGCGCGTCGCGCGCTCGACGCCGGGCTGACGCCTATCGTCTGCGTTGGCGAAACGCTCGAAGAGCGCGAGTGCGGTGCGACCGAGCAGGTCATCGCTGGGCAAATCGAGGCTGTGCTTCTGATGTTGAGCGAGGATCAGGCGGCGCGCATCGTGATCGCTTACGAACCCGTCTGGGCGATCGGCACGGGCAAGAGCGCAACGGCCGGGCAGGCGCAGGGCGTTCATGCGTTCCTGCGCAGCAAGCTGGCGCAGAAGGGCGCGGCAGTGGCGGACGTTCCCGTGCTGTATGGCGGCAGCGTGAAGCCTGAGAATGCCGACGAATTGTTTGAGCAACAAGACATCGACGGCGGGCTGATTGGCGGCGCGTCGCTGAAGTCGAAAGATTTTCTTGCGATCTGCCAGGCGGCGCGAACCGTGTTGCAATAAACGGCTCGTATCCGGGGTAATCGAAAGAGCACGTCGCGACACACGAGTGTCACGGAAACATCCAGATCCAGGTGAGTTGAAATGCTGTATTTAAAGACATTGATTATCGTCGTCCAGTTGCTCTCGGCGCTTGGCGTCATCGGGCTCGTGCTTTTGCAGCACGGAAAGGGCGCCGACATGGGCGCGGCATTCGGCAGCGGCGCGTCGGGAAGCCTCTTCGGCGCAACCGGGTCGGCCAACTTCCTCTCGCGCACGACCGCGGTCCTTGCGGCAATCTTTTTCGTGACGACGCTCGCGTTGACCTATCTCGGCAGCTACAAGCCGCAGACCTCCGCCGGCGTGCTCGGCGGCGCGGCCCCAGTGCCGACATCGGCGCCTGCCGCCGCCAAGGGTGCCACGGCCTCGGGAACGGCGCCTGCATCGTCCGCACCCGGCACCGACGTCCCGAAATAAGGCCAGAACAAATTTTCGCGAAACTCGTGGTTTGTGCGTTGAACAATTCGCGGGACCTAGTTATAATTCAAGTCTTGAAGCGATTCGCGGCAATTAAAGAAGTTGTTTTCCCGGATTGCAGTACAGTGCCGACGTGGTGAAATTGGTAGACACGCTATCTTGAGGGGGTAGTGGCGAAA
>Ga0308174_10000430_pt1 | contig 17471 bp, 15 predicted proteins | sample PhyPR2_FD_203894 | JGI IMG/M metagenome (GOLD analysis project Ga0308174, IMG submission 203894) | Soil microbial communities from UC Gill Tract Community Farm, Albany, California, United States - DLSLS.P.R2 | ecosystem: Environmental > Terrestrial > Soil > Agricultural land | place: USA...
CCCCTTCGCTTTCGATGCTGATCGTGGCGCCGGCCTTCACCGCCGCCTCCAGCTCCTCGTCCCGCTTGCCCGGGCCAGCGAAGTTCATCGGGATACCGGCGAGCCGTGCCTGCTGGAGAAGCTTCAGCTCGCCTGAAGAGACGATCCGGAACCCGTCAACGTACCGGCCAAGGAATTCAAGCAACGGCTCGTAAGGGTTTGCAGTGACGGAATAATGCAGCGCGACGCCGTCGGCCATCGCCCCCTTGAAGCGAGCGATCTGCGCGCCGACGATATTGTTGTCGTACACGAACAGGGGCGTGCCACCTGCCTCGGCTACCAGGTCCCCGGCCCTAGAGCCGCCGATCAGCAGATGGCCGCTCTCGTCGGCGTTGAAGCAGGGCGGGATCGGTCCGGTCGGCTTCACTCGCGATCCCCCTTCGGTTGCGCCTATTCGGCGGCTATCGCCTCATACTCCTGCGCGGCGAGATACTTTTCCGCGTCGAGGGCGGCCATGCAGCCCGTCCCGGCGGCGGTGACCGCCTGGCGATAGATCTTGTCCATGACGTCGCCGCACGCAAACACGCCTTCCACGCTGGTGCGGGTCGTGCCGGGCTGGACCAGGATGTAGCCCTCATCGTCGAGCTTGAGCTGACCCTTGAACAATTCGGTCGCGGGCTGATGGCCGATAGCGACGAACGCACCCTCGCACTCGACCCGGCTGATCTCGCCGGTGCGCTTGTTGCGGACCTCGAGGCCGACCAGCGCCTCGGGCTGGCCGCCGGCGACGAACTCGACAACTTCGCTGTCCCAGACGATCTTCACGTTCGGGTGAGCGAACAGGCGGTCCTGCAGGATCTTCTCAGCGCGGAGCGAATCGCGGCGGTGGATCAAAGTCACGTCGTGGCTGTGGTTGGTGAGGTACAGCGCTTCCTCGACCGCGGTATTGCCGCCGCCGATCACGGCCACCTTCTTGCCGCGATAGAAGAAGCCGTCGCAGGTCGCGCAAGCCGATGCGCCCCTGCCCTTCATATGTTCCTCCGACGGGAGCCCGAGCCACTTGGCCTGTGCTCCGGTCGAGATCACGAGGGCATCGGCGATATATTGAGCGCCGCTATCGCCGGTCAGGCGGAACGGGCGGCGCGACAGGTCGACCGCACTGATGTGATCCCAGACGATCTTGGTCCCAACATGCTCGGCCTGCGCCTGCATTTCCTCCATCAGCCACGGGCCCTGGATGACGTCACGAAAGCCGGGATAGTTTTCGACGTCGGTCGTGGTGGTGAGCTGGCCGCCGGGCTGGATGCCTTGAATCACCACGGGGCTCAGGCCCGCGCGCGCGGCGTAGATGGCGGCGGTGAGGCCGGCCGGCCCTGAGCCAAGCACGGCCACACGCGTCGAAATGCTGTTCGTCATAGCGTGCATGTACGAAGCCGATTAGCCATTCGCAACGCACAACCCGTCAGCCTGAACTTGTTTCAGGGTCCATTCTCGACACCCACACCGCCATCCTCCGGAATGGATGCTGAAACAAGTTCAGCATGACGAGCAAATCAAACGGCGCGTCGGCCGGTGACGAAGTTCCAGATGAGGACGATGATGCCGATCACCAGCAGCAAATGGATGAGTCCGCCGGCCACGTGGAAAGCGAAGAAGCCAAGCGCCCACAGGATGAGCAGGATGATGGCAATGGTCAGAAGCATGGTTAATTCCTCCCTGATGTCGGCCGCGTAACGGTCAAAATACCGGCGGCGTTCCAAGAGCGAAGATTAAAGTACCCTGCTCTGCTCAGCGGCTTCCCGCTCGAAGCATCGCCCACTTAGTCCGGGCAGACGAAGCGCGTGATCTTCGAACGTTCCCTGATTTCGCAATAGGTATGGTTCTGCAGGTCCGTGCACATTCGCCACATGGAACCGTCCGATTGGGATACCCACGGTCCGCATGTTCCCGGTGGCGGCGCTGCCGCAGTGCTGATCAGACCCACGAGAACAATAGCGAGTAGGCGACGCATAGCGGTTCTCCTTTTTGAGAACGTCACCGAAATTACCAGATTTTGCAGGACCTTGCTACTGCTGTCCCGAAGGTCACGTCCGGACCGCCGGTCTAGACCAGCCGGCTCTGCTTCACCGCGGCTCCGATGAAGCCGGCAAAGAGCGGATGCGGCTCGAACGGGCGGCTCTTGAGCTCCGGGTGGAACTGGACGCCGATGAACCACGGATGGTCCGGCCGCTCGACGATCTCGGGAAGCTGATCGTCGGGCGACATGCCCGAAAAAATCAGCCCATTGTGCTCCAGCGCGTCGCGGTAGTGGACGTTGACCTCGTAGCGGTGGCGGTGGCGCTCGCTGATCGTCTCCGAGCCGTAGATCGAGCGCACGAGGCTGTTGCCGTCGAGCTTGGCCGGATAGGCACCGAGCCGCATCGTGCCGCCGAGATCGCCGCCGGCGGCGCGCTTCTGAAGCCCCTCTTCCGTCATCCACTCGGTGATCATGCCGACCACCGGCTCGGGCGTCTCGCCGAACTCGGTCGTCGAGGCTTCGGTGATGCCGGCAAGGTTCCGTGCGCCCTCGATGCAGGCCATCTGCATGCCGAGACAGATGCCGAAGAAGGGGATTTCCCGCTCGCGGGCGAACTTGACCGAGGCAATCTTGCCCTCGCTGCCGCGCTCGCCAAAGCCGCCGGGTACGAGGATGCCGTGGAGAGGCTCGAGTTCAGCCACGATGTCCGATTCGGGATGCTCGAAGACTTCGGCGTCGATCCACTCGATCTTGACCTTGGTCCGGTTGGCGATGCCGCCATGGACCAGGGCCTCGCGGAGGCTTTTGTAGGCATCGGGAAGGCCGACATATTTGCCGACGACGCCGATCGTCACCTCGCTGTCGTAATGGTCGATCCGGTCCATGATCTCGTTCCAGCGAGCGACATCGGGACGCGGGGCGTCGTCGATGCCGAAGGCATAGAGCACTTCGTCGTCGAGGCCGGCCTGGTGGTATTGCAGCGGCACGTCGTAGATGTTGCGCGCATCCAGAGCGGGGATGACTGCCGACTTCCGGACGTTGCAGAAGAGGGCGATCTTCTCGCGCTCCGCCTCCGGCAGCGGCCGGTCGCAGCGGCACAGCAGGACTTCCGGCTGGACGCCGAGGCTGGCGATCTCGCGCACCGACTGCTGCGTCGGCTTTGTCTTCAATTCTCCGGCGGCAGCGATCCACGGGACGAGCGTGGTATGCACGCTGACGGAATTGCCACGGCCGAGGTCGTTCCGGAGCTGCCGGATGGACTCGATGAAGGGCAGGCTCTCGATGTCCCCGACCGTGCCGCCGATCTCGCAGATCACGAAGTCGCAGCTGTCGGTGTCGGTGAGCGCGAATTCCTTGATCGCGTTGGTGACGTGCGGGATGACCTGCACGGTCGCGCCGAGATAATCTCCGCGCCGCTCCTTCGCGATGATGTCGCGGTAGATGCGCCCCGTGGTGATGTTGTCGGACTGGCGCGACGAGACGCCGGTGAAGCGCTCGTAATGCCCGAGGTCGAGGTCGGTCTCCGCCCCGTCATCGGTCACGAAGACTTCGCCGTGCTGATACGGGGACATCGTTCCCGGATCGACGTTCAGATAAGGATCGAACTTCCGGATGCGGACCTTGTAGCCACGCGCCTGGAGAAGCGCCCCGAGGGACGCTGAAAGGAGGCCTTTCCCAAGCGATGAGACCACGCCGCCGGTGACAAAAATGAACCGCGCCATGGGTTTCGGGGCTTAGGGGGACAGGCGCCGCGGGCGCAACCCGCGCCGCGAAAAAAATCGTTAGCTAAAGTGATTATTGGGCGAGCGGGACGCCCGGCGCCTGCTGGTTCTGGTCGGCCGTGTTCCCCGGAGCCGGAGCGGTCTGCGCCGGCGTCGGCTGCACTGGCGCAGGCTGCGTCTGCTGCGCCGGGACGTTGGTCTTGCCCGCAAGCGAGGTATCGATCTTGGCTGGGGTGCGCGTGGCACCGGCGATCGCCGCCATGACGATCGACAGGATGATGAACGCGCCGCCGAGGACTGCCGTGGAGCGAGTCAGGAAGTCGGCCGCGCCGCGCGCGGTCATGAACCCCGACGAGCTACCGCCCACCCCGAGGCCACCGCCTTCGGAACGCTGCATAAGGATCACGCCGACGAGCGAGCCGGCGATCAGCGTCTGAACAATCAGCAGGAAGGCGAACATTTTAGGCTTTCAATGAGAAGATGCGTGGCTGGACTTAGTCGGGGCGGCGCGGGCTTTCAACCGCCGGTCAATCTTGCGCTGCCGCGGCAACGATCGGGATGAAATCCGCGGCCTTGAGGCTGGCGCCGCCCACCAGCGCGCCGTCAACGTCCGCAATCCCGAAGATCTCTTGCGCGTTGGAAGGCTTGACCGAACCACCGTAGAGGATCCGGACCTGCTCGCCGGCAGCCCCGTAGCGGTCGCTTAGCTGCTGGCGGAGCGCGGCGTGCATTTCACCGATCTCTTCGGTCGTCGGGACCTTCCCTGTGCCGATTGCCCAGATCGGTTCGTAGGCGATGGCCAGTTCGGCCTCGCAGTCGATGCTGCCCGGCAGCGACCCGCCAAGCTGCGACACGACTGTCGGCACGGCGTCCCCGCGTTCGCGGACTTCGGCTGCCTCGCCGACGCATAGAATCACGGAGAGGCCGACCGCGAGCGCAGCTTCCGCCTTGGCCTTGACCTCCGCGTCGCTCTCCCGCTGCGCATCGCGGCGCTCGCTGTGGCCGACGATGGTGAGGCTCGCGCCCGCGTCCAGAAGCATCAGCGCAGACGTGCAGCCGGTGTGGGCGCCCCTGTCCGCATGGTGGACATCCTGGCCGCCGATGGTGAAGCCCGGCACCGCGCGAGCCGCCCGCTCGATCAGGATCGACGGGACGCACAGGGCCGTGTCGACCCCCGGACATTCACGCGAGGCGGCCGCAATTGCCCGGATCTCCTCAAGGTCCGACGACAGGCCGTGCATCTTCCAGTTACCCGCTACGAGCTTCTTCAGCGCCATCTCACTCCCCGTTTGGGGCGCCGTAGCCGTGCCGCTTGATGCACGCCAGTGCCGCCCCTAAAGCGGCCGTCAACTTCCATTCGGTACCCAAGAACCCGATGCTTTCCTTCTTCAGAAGACTTTCCAACTCCAAGATCGGCACGTGGGTCGTGGCCGCCATCGGCCTGGCGATTCTGGTTGGGTTCGCCGTCGCCGACCTCTCGAACTTCGGCACTGGCAACATCGGCTTCGGGACGAGCAGCGGAGCCCTGGCCAAGGTGGGCGACCAGACGGTCGACGAGCGCGAGATGAGCGACGCGATGCAGCGGCGCCTGCAGGCGGCGCGCCAGCAGCAGCCGACGGCAGACTATGCCACCATCATCGGGGACTTCAGCCCGGTGCTCGAGGCGCTGCTCGAAGACAAGGCGCTGATCGCCTTCGCGGACAAGTACGGCTTCCCGCTCTCCAAGCGCCTGATCGATGCGGAAATCGCGCAGATCCCGGCGGCAAAGGGGTTCAACGGCCAATTCAGCGAGCAGGCCTACGCGACCTTCCTGCAGCAGCAGCGGCTGTCGGATGGGCAGGTTCGCCAACTCCTCGCCGGCGGCCTCGCGCAGCGATTGCTGCTGACCCCGGTCGTGACCAATGCGCGCATCCCGCTCGGCATGGCGACGCCCTATGCATCGATGCTGCTCGAGGCGCGGCAGGGCGAAGGCGCGATCGTTCCGGCTGAGGCGTTCAAGGCGGGCCTGAAGCCGACCGACGCTCAACTGCAGCAATTCTACAATGCAAACCGCGCCACCCGCTACATGGTGCCCGAGCAGCGTACGCTTCGCATCGCCCGGATCGGCCCCGAGCAGGTCGCGGGCGCAGCGGCCTCGGACCAGGAAATTGCCGCCTACTACAACCAGCACAAGGCCGAGTATGCGCCAAGCGATACGCGTTCGCTGAGCCAGGTGGTGGTGCAGGACCAGGCCGCAGCCAATGCGATCGCGCAGCGAGCCAAAGGCGGCGCGGCGCTCGCCGCCGCTGCAGCCCCGGCCGGCGCCAATGCGGCGGTGACGGCGCTCAAGGACCAAACCCGTGCGGCCTATGCGGGGGTCGCCGGCGACAAGGCTGCCGCTGCCGTGTTCGCAGCGCCTCAGGGTGCTGTGGTCGGGCCCGTTCAGTCCCAGTTCGGCTGGGTCGTCGTGAAGGTCGATGGAGTGAAGGCCGGCGGCGGAAAGACGCTCGAGCAGGCCCGCGCCGAGATCGCTGCCAAGCTCAATACCGAGAAGCGCAAGGGCGGCGTCGAGGACCTTGTCGACAAGGTTCAGACTGCGCTCGACGATGGGAGCAACTTCGAGGAAGCGGCGGCCGCTGCGAAGCTTCCCGTGACTACGACGCCGATGCTTACGGCGGCCGGCACATCGCGCGCCGATGCGTCGTTCAAGCTGCCGCCGGAGCTCGCGCCCGTGGCCAAGACCGGCTTCGAAATCGCCGCGAACGACCCGCCCGAGATCGTCGCGCTGCCGGGCGACGCCGGCTACGCCGTCGTATCCCCCGGACAGGTGACGCCCGCATCTCCTGCCACCCTGGCGAGCATCCGCGACCAAGTCGCCAGCGACTGGATCAACGACCAGGCAATGCAGCGTGCCCGCGCCGCGGCGACGCAAATTGCCGCACGGGCGATGGGGAACGTCTCCCTGGCCGAGGCAATCAAGGCTGTGGCGGCGAACCTCCCCGCTCCCCGGCCCATCGCGGCCCGTCGCATCCAGATGACGGACCAGCAGGGCAATACGCCTCCCGCGCTCAAGATCCTGTTCTCGACCGGCGCGGGAAGCAGCCGGATGGCACCGAACCCGCAAGGCGGCGGCTTTTTCGTCGTGAAGGTGGACAAGGTCATCCCCGGCAATGCGATGGCCCAACCGGGGCTGATCAGCCAGGTAACGGGCCAGCTCGGCCAGGCTGCCGCGCAGGATTATGCGCAGGAATTCCTGGCGGACCTGAAGCGCGACATGAAGGCCAAGCGCAACGAAAGTGCCATCCAGGCCTTCCGCGCCCGGCTGCTCAGCAACGGCAGCTGACAGGACGGTTGACGCTTCGAACTTTGTTGCCTAAAAGTTCCCCGTTCGTTCCTATTCGGGGGAGTGACGGCCAATGCTCACCGCCAAGCAGCGCGAATTGCTGCTCTTCATTGACGACCGCTTGAAGGAGAGTGGGGTCAGTCCCAGCTTCGACGAGATGCGCGAGGCGCTCGACCTCAAGTCGAAGTCGGGGGTCCACCGGCTCATCTCCGCCCTCGAAGAGCGCGGGTTCATTCGCCGCCTCCCGAACCGCGCCCGGGCGCTAGAAGTCATGAAGCTGCCGGATACGCGGCCGTCGGCGACCGTGACTCCGATCCGGCCCGTGACAATTGCCCCCGCCAACGACACGCTGGACATCCCGCTTCATGGCCGCATTGCCGCGGGTACGCCGATCGAGGCGTTGCAGGGCACTGAGAGCTTCACGGTTCCGGCGGCGCTGCTTGGTGCCGGCGAGCATTACGCGCTTGAGGTTGCGGGTGATTCGATGGTCGACGAGGGCATTCTGGACGGCGACTTCGCGCTGATCCGCAAGGTGGACTCGGCACGGGACGGCGAGATCGTCGTGGCGCTGATCGACAATGAGGAAGCGACGCTCAAGACCTACCGGCGCGAAGGCCGGATGATCAGGCTGGATCCGGCGAACAGCCGCTACGAGCCGCAGCGCTACGAGGAGAACCGGGTCCAGATCCAGGGCCGCCTCGCGGGCCTGATCCGGCGCTACTGAGATGCAGGACGCACGGATCGACTATGTCGAGCTGCCGAGTGCGACGGCGCATGAGCTGACGCGGGCCTTCTATTCGAAGGCGTTTGGCTGGGAGTTCACCAACTACGGCCCCACCTACGCCGCCACGGCGAACGGCACGACGGACGTGGGTCTCCAGGGTGACCCGGCCGACGCGCTGTCGACGCCGCTTCCCGTCATTCGCGTTGAGAACCTCGAGGCGGCGTTCGATGCGGTGTCAAAGGCCGGCGGAGTGATCGCCAAGCCCATCTTCAGCTTCCCCGGTGGCCGCCGGTTCCAGTTCATCGATCCTTCGGGCAGCGAGCTTGCCGTGTGGAGCACGACCTGATCGCGGATCGTGCCCAGGGGTGGGATCCGATCCGCGCAGCCACGCTGTCTACGCGTGGTTGGGGGCGCAGATAGACGGCGACGCCGCCTGTGCGTGACAGCGTGTGCGGATCGAGCTTGAGCCACCTCGGCTCGCAGGCTCGCGGGAGGCCCCGATCCGAGACAACGATGTCGGCCTGAGCGCAGGCGCCGGTCAAATCTTCCCACCCGATTCGGTACGCCGAGCGCGTCGCCAGCAGGCGCCATTGCCTGCCTCCCTTCGGCATGAGCGCTACGCAGGCATCGTCGGAGCAGTCGCTGAACGGCATCGAGCCGAGCTCTCCCGGATCGCCGTCGAACCCGGATGCCTCGGCAAGAAGCGAACGGACGTAATCGCCGGCCCGGTCGCGCAGGATCAGGGGGATCCCGTCGCTGCTCACCACGGCGAGGTGCCGGCCGTCGCCGGTGACGAGAAGGTCGGGCCGCGGCGCAAGCAGCGTTACGACGATTCCGACTGCGGCCGGGAAGACGCCGAGCAGCCGCAGCCGAGTCGTCCAAAGGCAAATCCAGAGCAGGCCCAACGTCAGTAGCGCGAGGGCGATGCCTGGCATCTGAGGAATCGTGATCAGGCGCGTATGTGCCGCGACGGTGTGGGCAAGCCTCAGCAGCAGGTCGATCGTCCAGCCAGTCGCCGTCCACGCAGGTTGGCCTATCCCGAAGCAGTCGAGGAACAGCGAGAGCGCCTCGAGCGGCATGATTACCAGCTCGGTCAGCGGAATCGCGAGGACGTTGGCGATCACCCCGTACGGTCCCGCGCGATGGAAGTGATAAAGCACGAACGGCATGACGCAGAGCTCGACGGCCGCTCCGGTGACGACGATTCCCGCCGTCGCACGGGCGATGCGCCGAAGCAGATGCTCGTCGCGACGCTGGAGCCATCGCCGGGCCCAGGGAGACGAGTGAAGCGCGATGATCGCACCGACCGCCGCGAAAGCCATCTGGAAGCTCGGGCCGACGATCGCTTCTGGCTGGATCGCCAGGATCAGGAGGCCGGAGACGGCGAGCAGCCGGATACTGATCGCCTCACGTCCTAGGCTCATCCCCGCCAGGACCAGTAAGGCGACGATGCAGCTGCGCACCATCGGCACCTGCGATCCGGTGAGCAGCGTGTAGGCGATGGCGGCCACTGCTCCCGCCGCCGCGGCGATCACGAGGAGGTTCAGACGGAGCGCAAGCCATGGGCTGAGAGCCAGGATGCGAAGGGTGAGCAGCATGGCGAGGCCGATCACAGCCGTGATGTGGAGCCCGCCGACGGAGAGCAGGTGGGCGATACCACCTCTCCGCATCGCATCGGCGTCCTCCTCGCTGATGGCATTCTGGTTGCCTGTGGCGAAGGCGGTGGCGATCGTGCCGGACGGCCCCGGCAGCCGGGCGCGGATATGCTGATCAAGGCGGTTGCGCAGCGACTCGATCCCCGACTGACCGGCAGGCCGAACCACCTGAACCGGACCGAACGATCGCCCCGATGCGCCAATGCCGGCGAACCAGAAATCGCGGGCGAAGTCGTGGCTCCCAGGCACCGTCATGGGCGGGGGTGGCATCAGACGGGCTTTGAGGCTCACCACGGCTCCGCTCCTCAGCCCCGCGGGCATGTCCTCGTCCCGAACATTGACGCGAATCGTCGGTGGCAGGTCTGGGCTTCGCGGATGAAGCGTGAGCCGCACTGCGCCTCGGGCGACGAGTGGATCGACAGCCTTCACGTCGGCAACGAAGGACTCGATCTGAGCGTGCGTCAGGCGGGGAGCGGCGACGGCGTTGGCCCGAACCCACACGAGCCCGCATCCCATCGCAGAGGCCAGGGCGAACCAGCCGAGCGCCCTTCCCGCCCGGCCCGGCCCCAATCCGAAGCCGATGAGTGCACCGGCAACAGCAAGACAGAGGAACGCTTGCCATTGCCAAGGCTCGCTCAGCCCGAACCATGCGGCGATTCCGGTGCCGAAGCCGACGACGAACCAGGGCGGAAGCTGGGCGCGCTCCACCTCGAGGAGCTTTTCCAGCGCCTCGTGACCCGCGGAAAACCACGTCTTCCAATAGCTCCGAGCACGCTGTGGAAGAGGCGCTTCCCCTATGTTAGGGGCGCTCGTCCATTGCATTGCAGCATTCTTAGAAGAGCAAAGCGCGCGAGAGCGCAAGCGGAGAAAATTTGACCAGCGCAGCTGATCCGTCCCGGCCCGTCGTTACCCGATTTGCCCCCTCGCCCACCGGCTACCTCCACATCGGCGGAGCGCGCACCGCGCTGTTCAACTGGCTCTATGCGCGGCACACCGGCGGCAAGTTCCTGCTGAGGATCGAGGACACCGACAAGGCGCGCTCCACGAAGGAGGCAATCGACGCCATCATCGACGGGATGACCTGGCTCGGCCTCGATTGGGACGGGCACGAATATTATCAGTCGCAATTCTGGGCTAGGCACGCCGAGGTTGCCCACCGGCTGCTGGAGCGAGGCGCCGCCTATCGCTGCTACATGACTCAGGAGGAGCTGGCGCAGCAGCGCGAGCATGCGCAGCGGGAGCGCAAGGCGTTCCGCATCAACAGCCCCTGGCGTGACATCGGCGAGGACCAGGGCGACAAGCCGTTCGTGATCCGCATCAAGGCGCCGCGCGAAGGCGAGACCGCGATCGACGATCAGGTGCAGGGGCGAGTGACCGTCCAGAACGCCGAGATCGACGACTTCATCCTGCTGCGCTCCGACGGCACCCCGACCTACATGCTGGCGGTGGTGGTCGACGATCACGACATGGGCGTCACTCACGTGATCCGCGGCGATGATCATCTCAACAATGCGTTTCGCCAGCTCGCGATCGTTCGTGCGATGGGCTGGCCCGAGCCGACCTACGCCCATGTGCCGCTGATCCATGGGCCGGATGGCGCCAAGCTCAGCAAACGCCACGGCGCGATGGGTGTCGATGCTTACAGGGACCAGCTCGGCCTGCTGCCCGAGGCGGTGAACAACTACCTGCTCCGCCTCGGCTGGGGCCATGGAGACGACGAGATCATCAACCGCGATCAGGCGATCGAGTGGTTCGACCTGCCGCAGGTCGGGAAGTCGCCCTCGCGCTTCGACTTCAAGAAGCTCGAGAACCTCAATGGCCATTACATCCGCGAGGCCGACGATGGCCGCCTGGCAGACCTCGTCGCGCCAAAGCTGGAGCTGTCGGCCGAGCAGAAGGACCTGCTCGTCCGCGCCATGCCAGAGCTGAAATCCAGGGCGAACACGGTGAACGAGCTGGCGGAAGGTGCCCGGTTCCTCTTTGCCGCTCGGCCGCTTGCTGTCGACGACCAGGCTGCGGCCCTGCTCACCAGCGAAGCTCGCGCCCTGCTCGGCTCGGCCCGTGGTGCACTCGTTGCACTTGCGAACTGGGATGCAGCGTCGTTAGAGGCAGCCATCCGCGAGGTCGCGGAGGGTAGCGGCGTCAAGCTCGGCAAACTCGCCCAGCCACTTCGCGCTGCCCTCACGGGGCGCACGACATCTCCGGGAATTTTTGATGTGCTGGCGTTGCTGGGCCGGGACGAGAGCCTCGCCCGCATCGCCGACCAGATGGAGCCAAAGGAATGACCGACAAGACTGCCGCAATCACCACGCCGGGAGGAAGCAACGACTTTCCGGTGCTCGACGGCTCCGTCGGTCCGCAGGTCGTCGATATCCGCAAGTTCTACGCGGACACGGGCATGTTCACCTACGACCCGGGCTTCACTTCAACGGCCAGCTGCAAGAGCGCGATCACCTATATCGACGGCGAGCAGGGCATCCTGCTCCACCGCGGTTATCCGATCGACCAGCTTGCCGAAAAGTCGACCTTCATGGAGGTCGCCTACCTCCTCATGAATGGTGAGCTCCCCTCCAAGGACGAGCTCGACAAGTTCGTCTACACGATCACTCGCCACACCATGGTCCACGAGCAGCTCGCGACCTTCTACCGCGGCTTCCGGCGTGACGCGCACCCGATGGCGATCATGTGCGGCGCGGTCGGCGCGCTATCCGCCTTCTATCACGACAGCACTGACATCACCGATCCCGAGCAGCGGATGATCGCTTCGCACCGGCTGATCGCGAAGATGCCGACGCTGGTGGCGATGGCGTTCAAGTACAGCCTCGGCCAGCCGTTCATGTATCCCCAGAACAGCCTGAGCTACACGGGCAACTTCCTGCGGATGACCTTCGGCGTTCCGGCCGAGCCGTATGAGGTCAATCCGATCATCGAAAATGCGATGCGGCGCATCTTCATCCTGCACGCCGACCACGAGCAGAACGCTTCGACTTCGACGGTTCGCCTTGCCAGTTCTTCAGGCGCGAACCCGTTTGCCTGTATCGCGGCGGGCATTGCCTGCCTGTGGGGTCCGGCGCACGGCGGCGCCAACGAGGCGGCGCTCAACATGCTGCGCGAGATCGGCGACGTGAAGCGCATTCCGGAGTACATCGCCCGGGCCAAGGACAAGAACGATCCGTTCCGCCTCATGGGGTTCGGACACCGCGTCTACAAGAACTTCGACCCACGGGCGAAGGTGATGAAGGCGACCGCCGACGAGGTGCTGAAGGAGCTCAACATCTCCGATCCGGTGCTCGATGTCGCCAAGGAGCTCGAGCACATCGCGCTCAACGACGATTATTTCGTCGAAAAGAAGCTCTATCCGAACGTCGATTTCTATTCGGGCGTGATCCTGAACGCGATCGGCTTCCCGACCGACATGTTCACGGCGCTATTTGCCCTCGCCCGCACCGTCGGCTGGGTCGCGCAGTGGAACGAGATGATCGCGGATCCCGACCAGAAGATCGGCCGCCCCCGCCAGCTCTACATCGGCGCGACGCAGCGCGACTACGTAGCAGTCGATCAGCGCTAGGCGGCGGGCAGAGTCAGCGTGAACCGGGCACCCTCGCCCGGCACGCTGTCGAGAGTCACGTCGCCGCCGAGCGAGCGGGCAAGCCGGCGCGAGATCGCAAGGCCAAGGCCCGTGCCTTCTGCTTCGGAGTGAGCGCGCTCGAACCGTTCGAATATGCGCTGCTGGTCTGCTTCGGGCACGCCTGGACCCTCGTCCTGCACGGAGACGGACGCATTACCGCCGGTGCGGGCGAAGTTGACCCCGATCCGCCCGCCCTCGGGCGAATAGCGGATGGCATTGCCGATGAGGTTGACGAGGATCTGGATCACTGCGCGCGTCTCCCCCTTCGCGGGGAGGGCGTCTACTCGTTCAAGGTCGATCGTGGCGCGCCGTTCTTCCGCTGACGCGTCGAGCATGATCACCGCCTCGCCCGCAAGCGTCGCGAGATCGACGGTGTCGCCCGATCCCGCAGGCTCCTCGCTCATCGACGTCAGCACCGACAGGAGGTGCCGCGCTGCCGCGGCGATGTCGCTGCCATAGCTTGCATAATCGCTGCGGAGGGGGCCGTCGGCCCGTTCGACGATCCGCTCGGCACTCTCGATGATGCGGTCGAGGGGCGAACGCAGCACTTCGTCAAGCGCGAGGTCGAACGCGACCGCCTTTGGCTGTGCGGGTGCAACCGGCAGTCCGTCCGCCTCGATCAGGCCGCGGAAACCGGCGAAGCTGCCCTCGGCGCCGGCCACGACGTCGCCGGTCAAGATGACGATCTGCGCTTCGTTCGATCTGCTGCGCGCGCGCTGGCCCGAGAATCCGCGGCGGGCCGCGAGCGCGCTGATCAGCGGCATCTCGCCGGCCTCGTCCTCCTCAAGGCGAACGATGCGCGTGAGAGGTTGGCCCGCAACCCCGTCGGCGTCGACCCCCAGCAACTCAGCGAGGTCAGCGGAAATGGAGATGATCCGGAGTTCTTCGTCGGCGGCCCATTCGTTGCGGGCTCCCCGCGTATCCGTCTCCGTGCTGCCGCCGAGGATGGCGGCGAGGCGCGGCCCTGCCGGCGGCCGCTCAGTCCAGTCCTCAAGCGACAGGATGATGTCGTCGCCCTCGGGGCTCGCGCGGACCCAAAGAGCGATGTCATGGTCGCTGGAGGCCGCTAGCGCCGGACGGGAAACTGCGGTCCGGAGCTTGCGTGCGAGCTGCGCCACAGCCGCGATCTGCGGCAAGGCAAGCATCTCGCCGAGATGCGAGCCGGCTTCGCGCTGCAGCGCCTCAAGCTGCGGATCGGCCGAAATCAGGTGTCCTGCCGCGTCGAGGCGGCCAAGCACGGGGTGCGGTTCGGAAGGAACGCTAGCCACGGCCCTGCCCCAGGCGCTCGAGCGCCGAGCGATAGGACGGTGCTGTCACCAGCCACGCTTTCGCGGCCAGGACTTCCGCGTCAGTCATCACGTCGAAGGAAGCGATTGCCGCTCCGGCATCCTCGATCCCGAGGAGGTCGCCAATGCCGGCAAGCAAGCCGGCGGCTAACTCGCGCGAACCTGCTGCTGCTCGCAACAGAGCCATGACATGCTTCGCGTGGCCCGAGAGCAGCTCGTCGAGTACGGCATCGCTCGGAAGCGCTGCGCGGCGCGCAAGCACCTCGGCGACGAAGGTGATTTCTCCCTCGGTCGCAGCCGCGAGCACGAGCTCGTCCGTCAAGCTGCCCGCCTCGTCGAGGAAATGGACGAGCGAGGCCGTCAGCGCATCGATGCCCCGCTCCTCATCGCGATGATCGAGAACCTGCCCCGAAGCCTCCGCCAATTCGAGATCAGCACCAGGGGCTCCGCGCGCCGCCGCAAGCTCTCGGCGGAGACCCGCGGCAACGGTGTGAACCAGTGCGTCTGCGGCAGAGGGTGAGAGGTCGTCGAAAGCGATCAGGCACTGTCCGAAGCGATCGCGGCGGCGGCCGCGGCCCAGGATCAATGCCATGGCCGCAGCGGCGACTGCTCCGTAATCGTGGCTGACCAGTCCCTGGAGGACGCGAGCCTCGCGACGGCCGCTGCGAGCCCGCGCCGCAGACGCGATCCGCTCCTCGTCCGCGCGCCGCAGGAGCAGGCCCATCAGCTCGCCGTTATCCAGCAGGCCGGACGCGCTCAGCTCCTCGATCAACGCGGTGTCGCTCTCGTCGTTCGCGGCAAGCCGGCCGTTGGGGAGCGCTGCACGCAGAGCCGCGGCAACGTCGCCGACGAGGCAATGGAGCATCGCCGTCATCAGCGCCCGCTCCTGCTCGGTCAGGCGCTTTGCTGGATCGAGGAAAAAGTCCCGCCGGACGGTGGCCAGCCGACCGCGTCCCGCAAAGCGCGCGGGCGTGTTCCCGTCCGCTGCAAAGGCAGCGATAGGCCATTCCTCCGGCATCATCTGACCGGATTTATCCGATTTCAGTTAACTTCGCGTCAACTGGAGGCACGTGCCGCACTCGCTGCACGATGAAGAAGGACAGTCCGGCATAAAGCAGCATGCCGATCAGGTACGCCGTCCATTGCCCGGCAAGTGCGAAGGGGATTGCCAGCAAGATCGCATTGCGGCGGGAAAGCAGCCACATCTCGTCGCCCGCCAGACCTGACTTCTCGATCCGCATCGCTTCCCCAAAAGCACAAGCGGCCGCGGCACTTACGAGGGCGCCCCAACCGGTGCCGTGGCGAGCTTCCCAGAGCCCTATCGCAAGGAGCGCCAGCCCCGCCGCCGGCCACAGCGCGAGCCGACTCCATGCCCGAGACGCGAGCGGCCTCAAGCGAAGCGTCGCGAGCCGGCCCGCAATCAGATCCAGCGGGGTAGACACGAGGAGCATGGCGAGGCCCGCCCCAAGCCAGCCGCGCGTAAAACAGACTGCGCCCGCCAAGGTCAGCGCAAGTGCGGACCAGATCAGCCAGGCCGGCCTTACCGATGTGCCCATCAGCTGCTCGGTCGCGAAATCCTCGAGCGGCGGGAGAATATATCGGCTCGCGGCGTCGTCGCGGCTGCCTCGGGAAGACTGGACCAGATGCCGCTGAAAGCCGGCGAGGTCGTCGGCGCTGTTGACCAGCAACGGCTCGCCCGCGTGCTCAGCAGCCCTCACGAGCCGCGCCCCATCCTGGATGGACCGGCGGAGCAGCGTCGATTGCAGGTCCCAATCGCCGAGCATGGCCGCAGTCGATCCCAGCAGCGTCGCATTGACGACCGCCACGCCAGCCCAGCGCGAGTGGGCGTCGATCCGTTCGAACTCTTCGTGCGCTTCGTCGTCCGGGACGGTCGCGACCGCGCTTTCCGGCTCCTGGCTCAGCCGGTCGACCAGAGTTAGCGGCGGGGCCACGCCATCGCCGATCAACAGAATCGGCGAACCCGCTTCGAACCTGCTGACGGCATCGTTCACGTCGCTGACGGGGAAGACGCCGATACCGTCGAGCCGCAGCCGTTCGAAGGCGTCCTGCAGCGCCTGCGGAACGCGTTCGACGATCACGACGATCGGCGCCCCACCGGCAGCAGACGCACAGCGGACCTGATATTCGATCAGCGTTCGGCCGGCGAGCGGAAGCAGCGCGCGAAGCCCTCCGCTTTCGTCCTCCTGGTAGGCCCCGATGAGGGCGCCGATCGCCATTGCCGTACCTGTCCCGCCCCTCGTCCGAGCACCCCTCTCTAATCGCTTTCCCGCCCGGTCAAAGATGATAAACTGCCTCTTGCGATGACACCCACTCCACAGCGCGCCGAAAACCTGCCCCCGGCCGAGCACGCGGCAGAAACCACCAATCTGCTGTCGAGCAGCGTCGACTTCGTCGAGCCCTCGTTCGACCATGAGGAATGGCGCGAGCAGGCCGCCGAGGAGCGCGGTGCCGGAGGCCGGCAAGTGCTGGGGGTCACGCTCACCGTCTTTGCTGCCCTGTGGCTTGCCTATACCGCCTGGGGAGCGGGACGGTCGCTTGCGGGCCAGCCCCTTTCGTCGCCGCAGATCGCGCAGTGGCTCTCGATCGCGGCTGGGCCGCTCGCGCTCATGGGACTCGTCTGGCTCATCTTCGGCCGGACTCGGCGCAAGGAAGCGGAGCGGTTCACACGCTCGGTAATCACGATGCGAAGCGAGGCGCGCGGTCTCGAGGCGCTACTGGAGGTCCTCTCGCAGCGGATCGAGGACAGTCGCTCCGAGCTGACCGGCATGTCGAAGCAGCTGATGCAGCTGGGTGACGAGACGACCACCAAGCTCGGCGGGATTACGCGCGAGCTTGATGGCAGCAGCGAGAAGCTCAGAGCTCACGGGCGAGCGCTCGACAGCGCCGCGGATTCGGCGCGCAACGATATCGCGGTCCTGCTCGACGACCTTCCGCGCGCCGAGCAGACGGCCCGTGCGGTTGCCGAGCAGCTGCGCTCGATCGGCAGCGAATCGGCGGACAAAGCCGCTCTGTTCGCACAGCAGGTAAGCATGCTCGGTGAGCGCACGACGACTGCCGACCAGCTCGTCGCTGAAGCCACGGACCGGATCACGGCGCGGCTGGCGGAGATTGAAGACGC
>Ga0308174_10000431_pt1 | contig 17461 bp, 16 predicted proteins | sample PhyPR2_FD_203894 | JGI IMG/M metagenome (GOLD analysis project Ga0308174, IMG submission 203894) | Soil microbial communities from UC Gill Tract Community Farm, Albany, California, United States - DLSLS.P.R2 | ecosystem: Environmental > Terrestrial > Soil > Agricultural land | place: USA...
CCGCCGTCCGCACCGCAGAGATAGCCGCGGAAGCGAGCGCGCCGTCATCGTTATCCCGGGGTTCCTGACACCCGACCTTGCGACGCTCCCTCTCAGGCGCGAGCTGCGCGCTTCTGGTCACCGGCCGTGGGGGTGGGGCCAAGGCTTCAACATGGGCGCGCGCAGAAGGAAGTTCGACGGATTGCTCCGGCGGATTGACCGCCTCGCTCTCGAGACGGGCGAGAAGCTCGTCCTTATCGGATGGAGCCTCGGCGGCCTCTACGCGCGAGAAGCCGCCAAGCGACGAACCGATAAGGTCGGAATGGTGATCACCTTGGGCACGCCCTTTTCGCGCGGGCTGCGCGACAACAATGCGTGGAAGCTATACGAAGCCGTCAACGACCATGACGTCGACCATCCGCCCGTCTCGGTGACGCCGGAGCAAAAGCCGCCCGTGCGCACCGTCGCGATCTGGTCGTCGGAGGAGGGGATCGTCGCTCCCGCGAGCGCGAGCGGCCGTCCGGGAGAGTCCGACGAGCAAATCGAGGTTCACTGCCCCCATAACGAGCTGGTGAGCCATCCCGAAGTTGCGACAGCCGTCCTCCGATTGCTGCGCTGAGGTCCGCAATGGGTGCAGAACAAACTCCCACTGCTCCGGCACTGATGGAGAGCAAGCAGAAATTCGGCAGCGGTAGGCTGGAATGAGCCTATGTACTCTCCTTCGCACCGCGAACATGCCAGCTGAACGACAGCGCAAGTAGCGTCGTCAGGACGATGTGGGTCAGCACCGCGGGCCACAGTAGGACGCCGCTCGCCGTCGACGAGAGTCGGGCTTCGGCGAGCAGCAGCGCGACCACCAAGTTATAGACCAGAAGAGCCAACCAGCTCCCTCGATCAGCTCTCTCGAAGCGTGGCCAACACGCGATTGCAAGGGAGAGGAGGGCTAGTCCCGCAATATTGGCGATGACGATTGCCGCTCCGTCCACGTCGGCGCCGATCAGGAGCCTAGCCAGAAGCGCCGGCGCGACGAGCAGCACCAGTCCGGTCGCGGCCTCAAATCCGGCGGCGGTCGCCATTATCCGTTGTCCGTTCGTCATTGGTCGCTCCTCGAAGCAGACCTCCTAAGGCGCATTTGCAATCAAGCAGCACAATCGGGGGAACACCGGACGCGGGTGTCCCGAAAATGCAGGCCAGCGCTCACTTTCAGTCGGACTCGTTCGCGCCTAACCTAAATTATCGTCGGGAACGAATTTCAATGCATATCGATGGGGGCACATGCCCACCTACCACCTTACCATCGTCAACGAACATTTCTCCTCTTCAGAAGAGCAGGAGTCATCTGACGTCGTGAAAGCCTGGCAAAAGGCGATCCGGAGCGCCGTTCAGATCGCCGCAGACCAAGTGTCGCACGGCAATCCTTTTTTCGGGGCCGAAGTCACCCTGAATGAGGGCAACAAGCGGATCGGTCGATACGTCGTTTCTGTGGGTGCTATGCCGCTGAAGGACTAATGTCCCCAATGGGCGCAGGAGCAGGCCCGGTCGCTCGGCCACAAGCACGCAGCCGCGTAATCCAAGTTACTAAAGTTCCTGAGCGAATGTGTCATCATCCGCCTGGTCCTGTTTGACGACTCGCGTGGGGCAAGCGCAAGACAGCGACCTGGAGTGGGCGTTATGTCAGACGCCGAGTATCTCATTCAGCGGGCGCACCAGGAGCTCAACGCGGCAATGCGGGCTTCTGATTTGCGGGTACGACAGGTTCACCTCGAATTTGCCGACGCGTATTCGTTCCGTCTGCGCGAAGCGCAGCGCGAGGAGCGTCGATCGCAGATCAGGCTGGTTGGGGAATCGCCCGCGGAGCGCTCCTGCTTCTTCTAAGGCGTGCGTTATCGAGAGCACGGAGCGGCAATCCAACATGTGCGTTGAGGCGGGGACAGTGACTTCTGGAGGCCGCTATGAATCCGACCCTTATCGCCATCTTGGTTGTCGCCGTGCTCGTAATCATCGGAGTCGCCGTCATGGTCATGCGAAGCCGCGAGCGGGAGCGGCTGCAGAAGCGCTTCGGTCCGGAATATGAACGCCAGGTCGAGGCGGCGGGCGGCAGCCATCTGAAAGCCGAAACAGAGCTGTTGAAACGCGAGAAGCGTGTTCAGAAGCTGGAACTCAGGCCCTTGCCCCCGCCGGAGCGGCAGGCGTTCGCCGACGACTGGCGCGACGTACAGGCGCGGTTCGTTGATGATCCCGAGCGGTCGATTGCGCTCGCCGATGCGCTTGTCGGCGAAGTGATGAAGGCGCGCGGCTACCCGGTGGAGGATTTCGACCAACGTGCGGCGGACATCTCCGTCGAGCACCCAGGTCTAGTCGAGAACTATCGAGCCGCGCATGAGATCGCGCGGCGTCACGCGCGCGGCGACGGCGATACGGAAGACCTTCGCGCGGCATTCATCGGCTATCGCTCGCTATTCGAAGAATTGCTACGCGGCGACGCGGCCGAACTGGCGCATTGATCCTTCGCAGCGCCGTGGTGAGCGTAGCTGAAGCATAGTCCAACACGGCATCAGGGATGCTCTGTCGCTGAACATTGATGCCGCCGCTCAGGCGATCGCAGGCATAATTTGCGTCGCATCGATCAACCTTGACCGACTCGAATTAGCAGGAGCAAGCGCCCGTTGGGCGTCTGTTTTGCATAGCCTACCGGCAATCTCCGCGACCGAGCAACGCGTCGACAAGTCTTCCCCGCTGCTGTCCAGGAGCATGATCATGACCGGATTTCGTCCGTCGCTTGGCCGTCGACATTTCCTCGCTTCAACAATCGTCGGTTCCGTCGGCCTTCTCCTGCCGTTGTCACCCGCCCATCCGGCCACGACGCCGCCCGCGCTGCCCGGGGCTGGTACGGTCGCTGCACCAACGACAGCAGCTCCTGCCGTCGCCGCCGGAGAAGCGTCGGTTATCGGCGCAGCCGCGACGTTCGAGATCGCGGGCGATACCTCGATCAGGCCGTTCCATTATCGGGCGACCGATGAGGAGCTTGCGGAGCTCAAACGGCGCATCAAGGCGACGCGATGGCCAGATCGCGAAACCGTGAACGACGACACGCAGGGGGTCCAGTCCGCGACTATGCGCAAGCTTGCGGACTATTGGGCGAACGACCACGACTGGCGCAGGGCCGAAGCGCAGATCTTCTCCTATCCGAACTTTGTGACCAACATCGATGGACTCGACATCCACTTCATCCACGTGAAGTCGAGGCATCCGAACGCGTTGCCGGTGATCGTCACGCATGGCTGGCCGGGCTCGATTATCGAGCAGTTGAAGATCATCGGCCCGCTGACCGACCCGACCGCGCACGGCGGCACCGCCGCGGACGCATTCGACGTCGTGATCCCATCGCTGCCCGGCTACGGATTTTCGGGCAAGCCAACGGCGCCGGGCTGGGATGTCGCGCACATTGCGCGGGCTTGGGCAGAGCTGATGAATCGGCTCGGCTATCGTCGCTATGTCGCGCAGGGCGGCGACTGGGGGAATGCGATCAGCGAGACGATGGCGCTGCAACAGCCACCGGGGCTGTTGGCCATCCACACCAACATGTCTGCGACGTTGCCGGAAGCGATCCGCAAGGCGCTTCCGGCGGGTCCGCCGCCGCCCAACCTCTCGCCCGACGAGCAGCATGCCTGGGACCAATTGACGGACTTCTTCGTCCACGGGCTCGGTTATGCGAACGAGATGACCCAGCGAGCCCAGACGCTCTACGCGATCGCGGACTCGCCGGTCGGCCTCGCCGCGTGGATTCTCGACCATGACATCCAGAGCTATCGGCTGATTGCGAAGGTATTCGATGGCGCGACGGAGGGCCTGACCCGCGACGACATTCTCGACAATGTCACCCTGTACTGGCTGACCAACACGGCCGTCTCGTCAGCGCGGCTCTATTGGGAGAACCGCAATGCGAAGGGCGGTTTCTTCGATCCGCGCGCGTTGCCGCTGCCGACTGGTGTGAGCGCGTTCCGCTCCGAGATCTATCAGGCGCCGGAAAGCTGGGCGCGGACGGCCTATCCGCACCTCGTATTCTACAAGTCGCACCCGGTGGGCACGCATTTTGCCGCATGGGAGCAGCCGCAGCTGCTGACGCAGGACATGCGTGATACCTTCCGGTCGGTACGCTCATAGCGCGCCGGCGATCGGACGCCGCGAGTTTCTCGGCGGGATCGGGCACAATCTTCCGCGGGAGGCGCCGCGCGCCTTTGCAGATGCTATCATGGCCGTCAGCAAGGGCTGAACGCTCTTCGCAGGAGATGACGGATGATTCTCGCCTTTTTGATTGCCGCGCAGCTGGCGGTCGAAGCGCCTCCTGCCGAGACGCCGGGCATCACGCGGACCAATCTCCAAGAACATGATCTCAGCATCGCTGGACGCGAAGCGATCCAGGTGCGCGTCGACTTCGCGCCCGGCGCTAAAGTCCCGCAGCACATGCATCCCGGCGAAGAGATCGTCTACGTGCTGAAGGGGACGATCGAATATCGGCTTCGGGGACAGCCGGTTGCGACGCTCCACGCTGGGGATGTAATCTTCATCCCCTATGGCATGCCGCACGAAGCGACGAACGTGGGCTTGGAAGCAGCCTCAGAGCTGGCGACCTACGTCGTGGAGAAAAACACGCCGCTCGTTGTACCGGTGAAGTGACTCTACTCCTCCGTGCGGACGAGCACCGTCTCCCCGATGAGCAGGAACAGCAGGAATGGCGCCCAGGCGGCGATGAACGGGGGATAGGCGCCGGCATTGCCCATTGCGAGGCTGAAGTTGTCGGCCACGAAATAAGCGAAGCCGAGGGCCATGCCGAGGCAGGCGCGAAGGAGGACCTGTCCGGACCGGGCAAGGCCGAAAGCGGCGACGGCCGCGAGCAGCGGCATTAGGATGGTTGAAAGTGGACCGGAAATCTTGTGCGCGAGGCCCGCACGCGCTTCGTCCGCGGGACGCCCGGCGGCCTCGAGCTCCCGCGCACGGCGCTTCAATGTCCAATAGTCGAGCTCTGCGGGATCAACCTTGGCAAGAGTCAGCTGGCTTGGCGTGACGCCTTCAAGCCCGGTTGCCTGCTTAACAGTACGGATCACGTTCATGTTGGCGTCGTAAGTGGCGACCTTGCTCAGGATCCAGTCGCCGGCCCCCGCATGGGGAACCGCCGTGTCCGCCGTGATCACTCGCTGGAGAATGCCCCCCCGGCGATCGTAGATGCGGACTTGCCGGGCGATGATGTGCTTGCCCCGGCCATTGACGATACCCGCGTGAATCAGGTCGTCACCGTTCAGGACCCAGGCGTTGCTGAGAATCCCTTTGTCAGCTGGTATCGGTTTATAGTCGTTGTCCGACCAGACGTTTACGACCCGTGCGCTGTTCACGACGACGGTCTCGTTGAAAATGAAGAGGCCAGCGGCGATGCCGATGCTCGCGACGACGAGTGGCGCCAGAATCTGGTGCGCGGAGAGGCCAGCCGACTTCATCGCCACTGTTTCGCTGTGCTGGTTCAAGCCGACGAACGCGATCAGCGTGCCGAGCAGGACCGAGAAGGGCAGGAAGCGCGATATCAGCAGCGGCAGGCGTAGGCCCACATAGCGCCATAGATCCGCGTTCGTGTTCCCGGGGACCGCAAGGATCTTGCCGGATTCGCCGAGCAGATCGAGCGTCATTAGCACCAGCACCAGTGCGATGAGCACGCCGAGGCTCCGCGTGATGAACAGGCGAACCATGTACAGGGCCAGGCGCTTGGAAGGGAAGAAGCTGAGATTGATCATGCTTCAGAAAACTTCGGCAGGAGCGACCGAATGCGCCGAGCCGTCTTTGAAGCGAACCATTCGAGCGCGCCGATCGGCTGGCCCCCCGGCTTGTGGGCGAGCACGTGGTACATCCAGGCAATGAGCCCGGCGAAAAGCCCGAGGGGCACCCACAAAGCGATGACCGCGTTCACGCTCCCGTTGGTTGCGGCCTGCGCGGCATATTGATTGATCTTATGATAGGCGACGACGACCAGGATGCCGAGGAAGATTCCGAGTCCGGACGAGCTTCGCTTCGGCGGCACAGCGAGCGAGATCGCCAGCAACGGAAGCATCAGCATCATCACGACCTCGACGAGACGGAAGTGAAAGGCGGCTTGGGTTTCCAACTGCTGATGAAGGTTGGGCGCTCTGCCGCCATAGCCCTCAAACCAGAGCTCGTGGAGGTATAGCTCGTCCGACACGGTGCCGCCGCGGCGGCGGAACTGCTCGATCGCTGGAAGGCTCACGGGGAGATCGTAAAGCTCGAACGCAAGCGTGCGCGGAACCGCGAACTTGGGCGAGTCCTGAATAAGCCGACCCTTAGTCAGGCGGAACAGGATCACATTGGGATCGTCGGTCGACAGGAACCTGCCGTGCTCGGCCGTCGCCGCGACGGTAGCTCCGCCGGGCTGGTCCATTTGGACGAAGATCCCGTGGAGCTGCGTTCCCTTCTTCTCACTGCGCTCGATGCGCAGGGTCAGCTTCTTGCCGAGCCGGTTGAACTCGCCCACTTTGATCGCCGCGCCCAGTGCACCCGAATTGAGGTCGAAGCGGAGACCTTCGTATCGATAGTGAGTGTAGGGCTCGAGGTAACCGACGATGAACAGGTTGATGATCGCGAGTGGGATCGCGAAGGCGTAGGGTACGCGCAGCAGCCGGCCGTAGCCGAGGCCGACGCCGCGCATCGCATCGAGCTCCGACGTCAGCGCCAGCCCGCGGAAGGCGAGCAGGATGCCGAGCATCAGGCCTATGGGGATGCCGAGTGACAAATATTCGGGGAGCAGGTTCGCGAGCATCCGCCAGACGACGCTGACCGGACCACCCGCATCCACCACGTACTGGAAGAGGCGCAGCATCTTATCGAGGACGAGCAGCATCGCCGCGAGCACGAGCGTCCCGAGCAGCGGCACGGCGATCGCTTTGGCGAGATATCGGTCGATTAAAGCTGGTCGGCGCAAATTTGGTCGTCCGGGCACCATGATTTGGCCGCAAAGGCCGAGGATATCCAACAACGGACGGATGCACCTGGGCCGAGGCCCCGGCGTTTCCGGCATTAAGGCGCCCTATAGCAACTGGTCCCGGAAATTCATGTTGAAAGTGTCGGCTAGTGTGGAAGGTCAGGAGTCGGTCTCGCCGGAGTGCGCCGACGCGGCTTCGCACTGCATGCGACACGAACGCGTCCGCATCGCTCTTCTCTCCAATCCCAAGTCGACCGGGAACATCGCACAGCTGCCGCGCATCCGCGCTTATTGCGATGAGCATCCGGACGTCTTCCATTATGAAGTCGAGGAAGCGAGCCAGATCGGCGAGGCGATGAAGGTCATCGCGCGCGTTCGTCCGAAGGTGCTCGCGATCAACGGCGGGGACGGGACGGTCCAGGCCGCGCTCACCGAGCTCTACAACGGCGGGCATTTCGGCGAATCGCCGCCGCCTGTCGCTGTGCTGCCGAGTGGCAAGACCAACTTGATCGCGATCGACCTTGGCGCGCGGGGCGACCCCATCGAGACGTTGGAACGGCTGATTGCGCTTGCCCGCACGGACCATTTGGCACCGTACACGGTGGCTCGTGAACTGATTGCGCTTCGCCGCCCGGGCAGCGAGCACCGACCCGTCATCGGGATGTTTCTCGGTGGGGCAGGCCTCGCCGACACGATGCTCTACTGCCGGGAGCGAATTTATCCGCTCGGGCTCCCGAACGGCATCGCCCACGGAATCACCTTCTTTGCGCTCCTCGCTAAAATGCTCCTGCGCATCAAGGCGAACTTTCTCCCGCCCGATCTGGAGCCGCTGAGCGTGTCACTGAGCGACGGCTCGAACCGGCTGAGCGGGCGGTTCTCGCTGCTTGCCGTGACGACTCTCGAGAAGCTGTTGCTCAACAGCGACCTTGGCGAGAAGCGTTCGGGCTCGCTGAAGTTGCTCGCAGTTGAGGAGCAGCCGATGTCGATGGTTCGCGGTCTCGCCGCAAGTATTGTCGGAAAGCTCGGCCGGTGGCCGGTCCCTGGCGTCCATTTCGAACATGCCGATGAAATCACGATCGAGGGCGATTGTTCGAACTTGATCCTGGACGGCGAAACCTTCCGCACTGAGCTGGGACGGCCTATCCACCTTATGCCCGCGCAGCCCTTGTCGTTCGTCAAGTTGGCAGCGTAGGCGGCTTTCCATGTCCGAGCTTCGGGAGCTCGTTGCCGAGGAACTGAGCATTCCCGTCGATCGGCGGGTTAGCGCGATCGCTGCCGGGATAGCGGGGAAATATGGCGCGGCCTCTCGGGCGGTGCTCTTTTACGGATCCTGCCTGCGCGAGCGGAAGCTCGACGGCCTGATGCTCGACTTCTACCTGATCGTATCGGATTATCGCTCGGCCTACCGCAAGCGCTGGCTGGCAGCGGCGAACCGTCTCATCCCCCCAAACGTCTTCTATTTTGAGAAGGAGGGCATCGCCGCCAAATATGCGGTGCTGAGCGAGGCTGACTTCCAGCGCCTAAATGGTTCGGAGACGAGCAGCGTTTCGGTTTGGGCGCGCTTCGCCCAGCCCTCGCGACTGGTATGGGCGGCCGACAAGAAGGCTCGGGAAGCTGCGATCGATGCGGTTTGCCGCGCGGCGCCGACTTTGCTTGCGGCGGCGGGCCGCCGCGAGGGCGAGAAGCCGCTCGACTGGTGGCGGCGGGCGTTCGTGCTCACTTATTCCGCCGAGCTTCGCGCCGAGCGGAAGGGGCGCAGCGTTTCGGTCGTCGATGCCGATCGGCCCAGATACGTTAAATTCACAGAGCCTGCCGCAGCGGCGATCGAGCGTGAGCCGCGGGCTAGCTGGCGTTGGCGGCGCGTGGAAGGAAAGGCGCTTTCGATCCTGCGTCTGGCCAAGGCGAGCGCCACCTTTGCAGGCGGCGCGGACTATATCGCGTGGAAGATCAACCGGCATGCCGGCACTGAGATCCGGCTGAAGCCATGGCAGCAGCGGCATCCGCTGCTGGCGGCTATTACCCTGCTGCCCCGGCTGCTGAAGAGCGGGGCGGTTCGTTAGCCGTTCGGGCGAGCGCAGCGGAGACAGCGTTCGCCAGTGCGCCGACCGTGAAGGGTTTGCGTAGAAGTTCGTGGCCACGCAGGTCTTCGCTCTCACCTTCGCCGACATAGCCGGTGACGAACAGTACTGCGAACTCGTGCGGCGAGGTTGCCTTTAGGTAGCGGATCAGTTCGGGACCGGTCATTTCGGGCATGATCACGTCGGTGATCACGAGGTCGAACATCTTGTCGTTAAAGATGCGGATCGCTTCTTCGCCACTGCCGCAGGCGATCGGCTCGTAGTCCAGGTCTTCGAGTGCATCGACCGTCGCCGCGCGGACGCGCGGATCGTCTTCCACCAAGAGGATGCGGGCATCCGGCACTCGAACATTGGTCTGATTGCGCTGAGCCGTCGGGTGGATGCGAACGGACGCGGCGACTTCGGTGCGAGGCAAATAAATTGAGACGGTGGTGCCGCGCCCCACCTGGCTTTCGATCCCGACCTCGCCGCCCGATTGGTGCGCGAAGCCGAAAATCTGGCTGAGGCCGAGGCCCGTGCCCTTGCCGACGGGTTTGGTAGTGAAGAAGGGCTCGAAGGCGCGTTCGAGCACGTCGGGCGGCATTCCGCAGCCGGTGTCGGTAACGCTGATCTTCACATAATCGCCGGCCCGGATGTCGCCCACCTCGTTCGAGCCGAGCTTTACGTTCTCGGTCGAGATGCGCATCGAGCCCTGGCCGTCCATCGCATCGCGGGCGTTGACGGCGAGGTTGAGGATTGCATTTTCGAGCTGGTGCGGGTCGACGTAGATCGGCCAGGTGTCGGATGCACGGTCGACTTCAATACGGATACGCTCCCCGATCGTGCGATCGAGAAGGTCCGACATGCCGCCGATCAACTCGCTTGAATCTACACGCTCCGGCAGTAGCGGCTCCGAACGAGCGAACGAGAGCAGGCGCCGGGTTAGCGCCGCTGCGCGCGTTGCACCTTCCATCGCATTGTTGAGGTGCATCATGACTTCGCGCCGCGGGCCATTGAGTCGGCGCAGGGCAAGATCGATGCCGCCCACGACGACAGCCAGCATATTGTTGAAATCGTGCGCGATGCCGCCGGTGAGCTGGCCCACGGCTTCCATCTTCTGGACCTGGCGGAGCTGAGCCTCGGCGGCCTCGCGTTCGCGCGCCTCTTCTTTCAGCGCCTGGTTGGCCTCCCACAGCTCGTTCGTGCGCTCGCGGACGGCCTGTTCGAGCACTTCCGCGCGTTCCGCCTCGGTCTCGATCTTGCGGCGCGCAGCCGCGTTTTGCCGCAGCGCCTGCACGGCCACCACGCCCAGGAAGATCGCCCCGAGACCGACGAGGAAGCCGATCCAGCTCAGATAGTCGCTGCGGCGGCTTGCCTCTTCCGAGAGGAACTGGCTCGCGGCCTGACGATCGCGGAGCGACTGACGCTCGGCGCGGATGATATCTTCGAGCTTGTTGTCGAGCGCCTGGCCAGTGCCGCTCTTGGCCGCTTGGTAGAAGTAGCTGATGCCGGTGTCGCCCTCCTTCTGGAGAGCCGCCGTCGCGGCGAGAGAGAGCTCCTGATTGCGGCGGCGGTAGAGCTGGCGGAGCTCGGCGACGCGGCGCAGCTGGTCCGGACTCGTCCGCATGAGGTTGCTGAGCTGGTCGATTTGATAGCCGGCGAGCTGCCAGTCGCTGGCGTAAATGTTTCCGCTGCCTTTGACGTCCTCGTCGAGGACGAAGCGGGCGAGCGCGGCCTCTGCGCGGGACACGTTGCTGCTGACATTGCGGACGACGAGTGCGACTTCGTAGGTGTGGCGCTCGGCGGATAGCGCCTGTTCTCGCGCATCATTGGCGAATTTGACGAGGAAGATCATCGCCACGAGCACGAGGGCCGCAATGAGGCCCGCGACTGCAGCGCCGCCTCGACGCCAGTCGAACCGGACTTCTTCTTCGTCCCCAACCCCGATCATGGGCCGCACATTAGCCCCGTTAACCTTTTAGCGGAAGCTTTGGTCTGTGGATAAATTGTTCAACTGATGCAGCCAGTTGCACGGCCTGCCGCAGCAAACATGGTTAATATCTCCCCGACCTGCTCCTGACTGTGGAGCGCGCACAGCGAGCATCGCAGGAGGGTCATGCCCGCGGGGGTCGCTGGAGGCCGTGCGAGATTGACGTACAGCCCCTCTTGCAGAAGAGCTTCCCACATCGCCGCGCCGGTCTCGAGGTCCGGCATGAGCACGGCGATGATCGCGGACTGCGGCTCATCGGTGCCGAGCCTGAAGCCGAGCTGCCGGAGGCCGGCGTGGAGGCGCTTGCTGTTCTCCCACAGGTGCGCACGCTTATCGGCGCTGTCCATCAGCTTGCGGATTGAGGTCGCTGCGGTCGCCACAACGGATGGCGGGAGGGAGGCCGTGAACACATAGGGCCGGCAGACCAGCCGCAGAATCTCGAACTTCGGATGGTTCGAGACGCAGAACCCGCCCACCGTTCCGACCGACTTCGAGAAAGTGCCGATGATAAAATCGACATCGTCGATGATGCCCTGTGCTTCGGCGACGCCGCGGCCATGCTCTCCGATGAATCCCATCGAGTGCGCTTCGTCGACCAGGACCATGGCCCCGTTCGCTTTGGAGACGGCAACCATCTCCTTGAGCGGCGCGACGTCGCCGAGCATCGAATAGACCCCTTCGAGGACGACGAGCTTGCCGGCGCCTTCGGGAATCCGCTTCAGACGCTTCTCGAGCGCCTCGATATCGTTGTGGCGGAAGGGCACGATCTGCGCGTTGCCGAGCGCACAGCCGTCGTAGATCGACGCATGGCTGTCGATGTCGAGGACGATGTAGTCCTCCTTGCCCGCGATTGTGGAGATGATCCCGAGGTTCGCTTGATACCCGGTCGAGAACACCATGGCGTGGTCCATGGCGTAGAAGTCCTTGAGCGCCTGCTCGACTGCGCGATGGCCGGCGTAGGTGCCATTGAGGACGCGGCTCCCAGTCGTTCCCGAGCCGAAGGCGTCGAGCGCCTGGTGACCTGCGGCGACCACCTCCGGGTCAAAGGTCATTCCCATGTAATTGTAGGTGCCGAGCAAGATCGTGGGGCGGCCGTTGCAGATCGCGACAGTCGGGCTTTCGACTTTCTCCATCACCAGATTGAACGGGTCGGTGACACCGGTCTCGAGAAGGGCTGCACGCTGCTCGATGAGCGGGTCGAACTTGGAAAAGAGATCGGTCACTTGTCGGCCGTCAGCCTCTGCAGCGCGTCGACGAGCTGCCCGACGGTCTCGATCTCCGCCTGCATATTCATCGTGATCATGACATCGAACTCGTCTTCGATGTTGGCGACGAAATCGAGGACGGTGAGGCTATCCCATTCCAGGTCCTGCGCGAAGCGCGTCGCCTCGGTCGCGGCGACACCCTTCTTGTTGAAAGGTTCAATGAGCTCGAGGACTTTGGCGAAGGTCTGCTGGCGGTCGGGCATGGTGCGGATCGTTAGTGAGGGAGCAGCTCTTTCGCAACGCAATGGGGCACGATTGCGGCTCGTCTACGGCTTTGAACGGATTCCCTAACGCTCACGGAATGATTACAGCACGCGAATGGCGTGCGCCCGATCGATGCTCGGGAACTTTGCGATCGACGCACGGGTTGGGGAGGGACTTACATCGATGTTTCGTGCCGCATTGAATCGCTGGCTTCGCGAACCGCTCGTTACCGGCGGTTTAGCCTTATTGTTCGCTGGTCTTGCTGTTGGAGTTCCCACTTCCGTTCGCGCCGCGGTCAGTGGCGTCGTCACTGGCTGCGAATTTACCCCATTTCTGCCGTTCGTCCTGATTTGCGCAATCGTTCTGCGCTGGTGGCTGGCTGGTGCAGTCGCAGTCTCCGCTGTTGCCATCACGGGCGGCTTGTTCACGGCTTCACAGCATTTCGCATTGCCGTGCTTCATCTCGAGCGCTGCAATCTTTCTTGGATCATCGGCCATCATGATCGGCATTGCGCTCCTGATCCGCCACGCATTTTCTTCGATGAAGAGCCGCGGTGCGGACGAATCGATGGGCGGCGTCGTGTTTAGCCTCGAAAGGGGTGAGGTCTGGGCGAGCTGGTATGGCCAGGGGCCGCCGGTGCTGCTGGGATCGCAGCGCAAAGTCTCGGAAATGATGCAGGACTTCCTCGCGCAGGAGGAACTTGCCAAACGGCTGACAAAGAGAATGTCAGCGTCGTCCTAGACTCAGTTCGGCCAATAGACGAACTCCTGGCCCTTCTTCCAAGGCGCGTCGGCAGGCACGTCGATGCGGATGGGTTCCTCGAGCAGCGCCGGCCAGAGCGGTTTCGCCATTTGGCCGTCGTGCGCGGAGAGTTCCGCACGGAGTCGGGCCACTATATCTCTGCGGGCAGCGGAGAGATCGTGATGCTCCGTTGGATCGGACGCGAGATCGAACAACCAGATCCGCTGCGGGTTGGGCGATACCTGCAGCTTCCATTCGCCATCGCGCACGGCTTCGTAGCCGCCCGAGCGCCAGAAGAGGATGCGCGGAATTGGCGCTGCCTTGCCGTTGGCAAAGGGGAGCAGGTTGATGCCGTCAATCACCCGGCCGCTTGGTACGCCCGTGCCCGCTGCGGCCGCGATGGTAGGGAACAGGTCGATGCCGTGCGTGGGCATAGCAGATCGCTGTCCTGCCGGGATGGCGCTTGGCCATCGCATGAACAGCGGCTCGCGAATGCCTCCCTCGAAGAAGGTACCCTTCCAGCCTCGATAAGGGCGGTTGATGTCGGGTAACCCGGCGTACCAGGCGCCACCATTGTCGCTGGTGAAGATCACCAGAGTGTTGTCATCGAGGCGTTGGGCCTTGAGCGTCTCCATGATCTCGCCGACGCCGCGGTCCACGGCGCGGACCATCGCTCCGTAAACACGCGTGCGCCGGTCCTTGATCGCCGGCAGCGCGTCATAATCGGACTTGGTTGCCTGGAACGGCGTGTGGGGCGCGTTGTAAGCGAGGTAGAGAAAGAACTGACGATTGCGGTTTGCGCGCACCGCAGCGACTGCCTGATCGCTCAAATAGTCGGTCATGTATTCGCCGGCGTGAAACGGCTTGCCGCCGTTGAACTGCACGGCGTCGGTGAGCGCCAGCCACAATAGTCGGTCGAGCGGGTCGCCCGGGAGCTTGGCGTCGACCGCAGTGTCGGGCTGGTACTTCGATGCGCCGGGCATGAAGCCAAGGCTTTCGTCGAAACCCTGGTCTTCCGGACGCATCCCGCGGGCTTCCCCTAGATGCCATTTGCCCAAGTGAATCGTGTGATACCCCCGCTGCTTGAGAACCTCCGCAATCGTCACTTCGCCGCCGGGCATGCCCATCTGCTCCATCGGTGGAACCCGCGACTGACGGTCGGCATGGTAGATCGTCGGATAGGGACGGCTCTGGTCGGAGTAGCGAGGCACATATTTCGCAAGCTGCGCCGGCACGGCCGTGAACTCGAAACCGAAACGTTGCGGATAGCGCCCGGTCATCAGCGCCGCCCTCGATGGCGAGCACGTAGCGTTGGCGGCATAGGATTGCGTGAAGTCGACGCCTTCGTGAGCAATGGCGTCGATGTTCGGCGTAGGCACCAATCCGCCGGCAACGCCGTGTCCGGCACCTTCGGTGGTCACGTCGTTGATCGCGAGATCGTCGGTAACGATGAGGATGACATTGGGGGGCCGATTGCCTGCGGGCGGAGTGGCCGGCCCTTCAGCCCATCGTACGGAATGTGCCTTCGCGACCGGGTGAGCGAACCGGTTTGCGATGACAAGGATTTGGACGGGCCACACGCGCCATGCGGTCCAGCCCGCAAGCAAAGCGAGCAGGAGAACGATGCCGGCGATCTTCAGCCGTGTCACCGCTCCATTGTGGGCGATGAAGAGCGTTAGATGAAGTTACATTTGGATCGCAGCGGTCAGGACAGCAGCCTTGCGTCCGCTGCGAAGGCGGATAGCGCCTGATCTAATGGCCGAAGCAAGAGGCCGCGGTTGCTGGTGAGGCTGGTATCGGCAGGTTCGGCATCTTCTGCGATCCGGATCTTCCGATGGTCGACACTGGCCATATCGGCAACGTGCCGGGCGAGCTCGTGCCAGCTGATCGCGCCTTGGTTCGTCAGGTGCCAGATGCCCTTCTCACCATCGATGAGGAGGTCGAGCGTGGCGTGGACTAGGTCGGGCACATAGGTGGGAGAAACGATAGTTCGATCGCTTGCCAGAACTTCGTCGCCGCGCTGCAGGCGATCGATCGTTTCGAACAGGAAGTTGTAACGATCCCACGGACCGAAGAAGGCGCTGGTGCGGACGATCAGCGCATCGGCATCGAGCGAAAGTAGGCGCGCTTCCGCATCCGCCTTGCTTTGCCCATAGGGACACTTGGGAGCCGGCGCGTCCGGTTCGACGTAGGCGCGGCCGAGCTTCCCGTCGAACACCAGGTCGGATGAGAAGGTGACGAGCGGAATGCCATGCAACTTGCATGCGCGACCGAGGAGCTCGGGACCCGTGGTGTTGATGCGGAAGCATTCGTCGGCTTTCTCCTCCGCCTCCCAAGTGCGCACGAAGCCCGCTGTGTTAATCAGTGCCCACGGCCTCAATTGCTCGAGCGCGGCTGCGATCGAAGTCTCGTCGGTGATGTCCAACTCAGCACGCGTGGTGAGGACGTGCGCGAGACCCCGGTGAGCGCAGATCCTGGAAAATGCGCGCCCGAGCGTTCCGGTGCCCCCGGTGATCAGTATCGGTCGCGCCGAGGCGCGCTTGGAAGGCAGCATGTCATAGCGAGGCCGTGCGTAGGTGCGGCCGGGCCGCTTCCACCAACCTGGCAGATCAAGAACCGGATGATCGACCTGCTCGCCGCGGCCAAGCTTAGCAGCCGTTTTCGCCACGAGCGTGGGCCGGGGGAGTTCGGAGCGCGTGTCGAACGCACCGACATCATAAATGCCCTCTCGCCGAGTGAGGAGCGAGCGCCAGTCCACGGCACCGAACATGGACCACAGAGTCACGGCGCGAATATCTGCGCCTTTGCTGCGTTCGTTTTCGACGGCTCGCCAGACATCCAGGAGCCAGCGGACCTGCTCCTCTCGTGTGCAGCCGTGATGCACCTCCGAAACGGCAATGGGGAGACCGTAGCGCTGCCATGCTTCCCGCAGGCGGGGGGCGGGACCAAGCTCGCCCTGCAAGCGGTCGATGCGGACTGCCTCGACGTCGACATATTCGTCTTCCCCATTCGAGCCGGGCTGAACTCCGGGATAGCGACTTAGCCGATGATCAAGGAACCGCTCGCTGGTGAGGTAATGATTGATGCCGAGCAGGTCCGGCATTCCGCGTCGGGCGGCGAGCGCTTCGAGCACCTGCTCATCGACGCCGGCTTTCACCAGTGCATTGTGAAATTGATGGCCGGGCATCACACGCCCCGTCAGCAGGTCCACGCTCAGCCATCGTCGTTCGTTCTCGTGGCGGGCCTGGTAGGCCAGCTCGTCCGTGGAGAAGGTCTTGCCGAGGTCTTCCGTGACCATCAACTTCGCAGCTGGGTTAGCGGCGCGGATCGCCTCCATTGCAAGGGCGGTTCCGTAGCATTCGTTGACCAGCGCGCGGAGCATGGCGCCGAAATCGCGCTCGTGCGGATACCAGTGGCCGTATAAGCACGAGAAGCGGGCGGTGGTCAGCGGTTCGTTGACGGGAGTCCAGGTCTCCACCCAAGGGTAGCGCCGCGCGACCTTCGCAGCGTAATCGGCGAGCTTCTTGGGAAAGTCCGGATCGAGCAGGCTTGTGTACCGTGGGCCTGAGCCGTGGTGCACGAGGCCGCCAATGATGCGGATTCCCAGTTCGCGCAGCCGCTCGAGCCTGCGGTCGGTCCAGGAGAAGTCCAGCTCCGTTGGCGTTTGCGGCGCAACGGTTTCCCACACGATCGGATAGCGCACCGCTTTGACGCCCAGTTCTGCCATTGCGTCGAGATCCGCGAGGCGCGCGGAGTGGCCGGTCTCCACCACCTGATTGCGGAAGTCGTCGCCGATCCTCACGACAGTGCATTCGATGCCGCCCCAGAGCTCGAGAGGCGGCTTGCCAGGAGTGATCACTTCGGCTTGCGGATCGTTTTGATTTTCCCAAGTCGAAAACACGCTTCCTCCAACGCTCACTTAAAGAAAGCGCGGCGAACACCAGTAGTTCTTTCGAACACTTCGATCGGCGACTAACATGCGTTAGTTGGTGTCGGTTCACGCTTACTCAACTTGGACTAAGTTGAGCGACATCAAAGCGTTATGGCGGAGGATTTGTTCCGCGTAACGAACGGTTGTTTGATTCGGCTGACGAATACGGTGCCGCCGCGATTTGTAGTCTTGCCGACGATCCCAGCCGCTAGAGCCAGCCCTGCGCTCGATACCAGCCGGCTGTTTCCCGAAGGCCCTCTTCGGTGGGAATTTGCGCCTGCCACAGATCGGCCGGCGGGGCGCGCTTTGGTT
>Ga0308174_10000433_pt1 | contig 17415 bp, 16 predicted proteins | sample PhyPR2_FD_203894 | JGI IMG/M metagenome (GOLD analysis project Ga0308174, IMG submission 203894) | Soil microbial communities from UC Gill Tract Community Farm, Albany, California, United States - DLSLS.P.R2 | ecosystem: Environmental > Terrestrial > Soil > Agricultural land | place: USA...
CTGCTCGGCGACGGCCGGGTCCGCGAGCTGCCGGGCGGCGTCGAGCAGTACCTCGAGCTCCGGCACGAGGCGCTGGAGACCGCAGCTCGCCGGGCGGCGTCGGACTCGGCGTCGGCGGACACCGCGCGTCCCGTTGTCGCCGCGGGTGCCGCCACCGGCGCCAGCCCTGCCGAGCTGCGTGAGGCGCGCAAGGACATGGCCCGCATCGAGAAGCAGCTCACCCGCCTCGGCCAGCGTGAGGAGAAGCTGCACGCGGCGATGGCCGAGGCGGCGACCGACCACGCGAAGGTGCTCGAGCTCAACGGCCAGCTGCGCGAGATCGTCGACGAGCGCGAGGCCCTGGAGCTGGAGTGGCTCGCGGCGGCGGAGGTCGTCGGCTAGGCCTCGAAGGGTGACAGCAGGCGCCGCAGCATGGCGGCGAGCTGCTCGCGGTCGGCCCCCGAGAGCTCGGCGAGCAGGGTGCGCTCACGGTCGAGCAGGTCGGCCATCGCGGCGTCCACCGCCTGTTGGCCCTCGGGGGTGAGGCGCACGATCACGCCGCGCCGGTCGTGCGGGTCGGGGCTCCGGCCGACGAGGCCCCGACGCTCGAGGCGGTCGACGCGGTTGGTCATGGTGCCGCTGGTGACCAGCGTCTGGCGGATGAGCTGCCCGGGGGAGAGCTCGTAGGGGTCGCCCGCGCGACGCAGCGCCGACAGCACGTCGAACTCCCAGCCCTCGAGGTGGTGCAGCGCGAATGCCTGCGCCCGGTCGAGGTCGAGACGCCGGGCGAGCCTTGAGACGCGCGAGAGGACCTGCAGCGGGGCGACGTCGAGGTCGGGCCGCTCGCGGCGCCAGGCGTCGACGATGCGGTCGACGTCGTCCGGCGGGGGAGCGGCGCCGGCGCCTCGTGGGGTCATGGCGACAACTCTAGCCGTCGTCAAGTATCTTGATATCGAGATAAACTGGTGGGAGCATGGTCTGGTGAGCACGACATGGGACCCAACCCAGTACGCCAAGTTCGCCGACCACCGCGGGCGGCCGTTCGCCGACCTGCTGGCCCGCGTGGGTGCGCAGGACCCCGAGCTGGTGGTCGACCTGGGCTGCGGCAACGGTCCGCTGACCCTGGGGCTGGCCGACCGCTGGCCGACCGCTCGGGTCGTGGGGGTGGACCACTCGCCCGAGATGCTTGCGGCCGCAAGGGGTCTCGATGCCCACGGCCGTGTGGAGTGGGTCGGGTCCGACCTGACTGACTGGGACCCGGCGGGCCTCGGGCAGGCACCCGACGTCATCGTCACCAACGCCACCCTGCAGTGGGTGCCCGGCCACCTCGACCTCGTGCGGCGCTGGGTCGAAGCACTGGCGCCGGACGGGTGGTTCGCCATGCAGGTCCCCGGCAACCACGACGCCCCCTCGCACGCCCTGATGCGGGCGACCGCCGCCGACCACCCGGCTGCCGACCGCCTCGCACCGGCGCTGCAGCGGCTCGCCGTCCTCGACCCAGCCGCGTACGTCGAGACGCTGGGTGCGCTCGGCATGGAGGTCGACGGGTGGGAGACGACCTACCTGCACGTCCTCGATCCCCTTGGGCAGCAGGACAACCCGGCTCTGGAATGGGTCCGTGGCACCGGGCTGCGACCGGTCCTGGAGGTGCTCACCGACGACGCCGAGCGCACGGCGTTCCTCGCCGACTACGACGCGAGGCTGCGCGCCGCCTACCCGCGCACGCAGGTGGGGGTCGTCTTCCCGTTCCGCCGCATCTTCTGCGTGGCCCACCGCCCCGCCGGCTAGCCCGAGGCGGTGAGGCGTGGCTTGTTCTCGAGGTTGGCCAGCCCGTTCCACGCGAGGTTGACGAGGTGCGCGGTGACGTCGGCCTTCTTCATCTTGGGGGAGTCGAGCCACCACTGGCCGGTCAGCGCCACCATGCCGACGAGCATCTGGGCATAGAGGGGAGCGGTCTTCGGGTCGAGCTTCCGGCGCTTGAACTCCGCCGCGAGGATGTGCTCGACCTGGCTGGCGACGTCGGAGATGAGGCTGGCGAACGACCCGGTCGACTGTCCGGCGGGGCTGTCGCGCACGAGGATCCGGAAGCCGTCCGTGGAGCTCTCGATGTAGTCCAGCAGGGCGCCGGCCGCCCGCTCCAGCGTCTGGCGGCTGTTGAGGTCGGCACTCAGCGCACCGGTGATCCCGTCCAGGAGGGCAGCGATCTCGCGGTCGACGACGACGGCGTACAGGCCCTCCTTGCCCCCGAAGTGCTCGTAGACGACGGGCTTGGAGACACTGGCCTTCGACGAGATCTCCTCGACGGTGGTCCCCTCGAAACCTTTGTCGGCGAACAGCTTCCGACCCACGTCGATGAGCTGCTCACGGCGCTGCTTGCCCGTCATGCGGGAGCGGGCGCTCGTGCTCTTCTGCCTGTCGAGGGGGTCGGTCACGCGGTCCATCATGCCGGGTGCCCTCGGCTGCCGTGGCCGGTCGGCGCGTTGGCTACCCTGTGCGGGTCCCCTCGGGGGCGTTCCCCGGTTGGTCTGCTGGCAGGGCCCGCCTGACTTTGAATCAGGACAAGCGACGTAGGTTCGATTCCTACCCGGGGAGCCGAGCGAGCGCCGCGGGCCGGCGCGCCGGGTGGGAACGTCGGCCGCGCCACCACCCAACGAGCGTGATGCGGTGGCGACGCCAGGAGGTCGACGCCGCTTCAAGCTCGCCCAGTCTTGACTGGGCGGTCGCGCCTTCGCAGGATGGAGGTGCCGTCGAGCAGAGCGCGGTCAACGCGACTGCTCTGGGGCCGGAGGGCAGCCGCAGAGGCAACCGATGCGGTTCCACTGGAGCAGCCATGAGCAGCACCCACTCACCCCTCCCGCAGCCCTCCGCCGAGGACCCGGGTCAGGACCCCACCATAGGGACGCAGGCGGCCGCGAAGGGCGCCGAGGGGCCGACGCTCACCGAGCCGGTCGAGGCGATCCCGCTCAAGAACCTGACCGTCCGCGAGCTGCTGGGCCAGCTGACCGGGGTCGAGGACCAGCTGCGCTCGGTGCCCTTCTGGGTCGACACCCAGGGCGTCCGGAAGGTGAACCCGGCGGTCGCCCAGCTGCTCGCCCGTCAGCGTGCCATCGCCGAGCAGCTGCGTGCCCGACGTGTGTCGTGGACCGCGGGTGAGGGCGGGCGGCAGCGGTCGGCGGCCTGGCCGTCCCCGCCCTGGACGTGATCGGCGCCGCGCCCCAGCCACGAGGGCCCCGGCCCACGCCCTGGACGTGATCGGTCGCCGCCGAGGGCACGCTGCCGGGCCCTTGCGGCACGGCGTCGGGGGACGGGCGACCGGCGGGTAGCATGAGCCGACCGCCGCACCCGACCAGATCTCTGGAGCCCTCGCGCGTGAACGCCCCCCGCCTGGCCGCCGTCATCGTCCTCGCCGCTGGTGAGGGCACCCGGATGAAGTCCTCGACCCCCAAGGTCCTGCACCGGATCGGCGGCCGGACCCTCGTGGGCCACGCCATCGCCGCCGCGCGGGCCGCCGGTCCCGAGCACCTGGCCGTGGTCGTCCGCCACGAGCGCGACCTGGTGGCGACGCACGTGGCCGAGGTCGACTCCTCCGTCGTCATCGCCGACCAGGACGACGTCAAGGGCACCGGCCGTGCCACCGAGTGTGCGCTCGCGGTGCTGCCCGAGCTCGAGGGCACAGTGCTCGTGACGTACGGCGACGTGCCCCTGCTCGCCGGTGACACCCTGCTCGCGCTGCTCGACGAGCACGCCCGCAGCGACAGTGCCGTCACGGTCATCACCGCCCACCTCGAGGACCCCACCGGGTACGGCCGCATCCTGCGCGACGCCAACGGCGGCGTGGCAGGCATCGTGGAGCAGAAGGACGCCAGCGACGAGCAGCGCGCCATCACCGAGATCAACTCCGGCATCTACGCCTTCGACGCGGTGGTCCTGCGGACCGCCCTCGCGCAGGTGGGCACGAACAACGCGCAGGGCGAGAAGTACCTCACCGACGTGCTGGCCATCGCGCGCGCCGCAGGCGGTCGCGTCAGCGCCCACGTCGTCGACGACCTCTGGCAGACCGAGGGCGTCAACGACCGCGTGCAGCTGGCCCGGCTCGGCAAGGAGCTCAACCGCCGCACCACGGAGCGCTGGATGCGTGAGGGCGTGACCATCGTCGACCCCGACACCACGTGGATCGACACCGACGTCACCATCGGCCGCGACACCACCGTCCTGCCCGGCACCCAGCTGCTCGGCGCCACGACGATCGGTGCCGACGCGGTCATCGGTCCCGACACGACCCTCACCGACACGGAGGTGGGCGACGGGGCCGAGGTCAAGCGCACCGAGGCGTTGCTCGCAGTGGTCGGGGCGGCCGCCACGGTCGGTCCGTTCAGCTACCTGCGCCCCGGCACCGTGCTCGGCGCCAAGGGCAAGATCGGCGGCTTCGTCGAGACCAAGAACGCCACCATCGGCGACGGCGCCAAGGTCCCGCACCTCACCTACGCCGGGGACGTCACCATCGGCGAGGGCGCCAACATCGGCGCCGGCACGATCTTCGCCAACTACGACGGCGTCAACAAGCACCACACCACGGTCGGCAGGCACAGCTTCGTCGGCTCCAACTCGGTGCTGGTGGCTCCGGTCACCGTGGCCGACGGCGCCTACGTCGGCGCCGGTTCGGCCGTGACCGACGACGTGGAGCCGGGCCAGATCGCGGTGGCCCGCGGACGCCAGCGCAACATCGACGGCTGGGTCGCCAGGGCCCGCGCCGGCACCAAGACCGCCGAGGCCGCCGGCGCGGCTCCGCGCCATACCGAGCACTCGACCGAAGGGCAGGGCCACGCGTGACCGGCATCCTCAAGACCACCGAGAAGAACCTCATGGTCTTCAGTGGCCGAGCCCATCCTGAGCTCGCCCAGGAGGTCGCGCGCATGCTCGGCACCGGGCTCGTGCCGACCAGCGCCTACGACTTCGCCAACGGCGAGATCTACGTGCGCTACGAGGAGTCGGTACGCGGCTCGGACGCCTTCGTCATCCAGAGCCACACCGCGCCGCTCAACGAGGCGATCATGGAGCAGCTCATCATGATCGACGCGCTCAAGCGCGCCTCCGCCAAGCGCATCACCGTGGTCCTGCCGTTCTACGGCTACGCCCGCCAGGACAAGAAGCACCGCGGCCGCGAGCCCATCTCGGCCCGCCTCATGGCGGACCTGTTCAAGACCGCCGGGGCCAACCGCCTCATGGCCGTCGACCTGCACACCGCGCAGATCCAGGGCTTCTTCGACGGACCCGTCGACCACCTCATGGCGCTGCCGATCCTGTCCGAGTACGTGCGCGAGAAGTACGGCCACGAGCAGCTCGCGGTCGTCTCGCCCGACGCCGGCCGGATCAAGGTCGCCGAGCAGTGGTCGGAGCGCCTCGGCGGGGCGCCGCTGGCCTTCATCCACAAGACGCGCGACATCAACCGGCCCAACGAGACCGTCGCCAACCGCGTCGTCGGTGAGGTCGAGGGCCGCATCTGCGTGCTCGTCGACGACATGATCGACACCGCCGGCACCATCACCAAGGCTGCCGACGCCCTGATGGCCGCCGGGGCCGCCGGGGTGGTCATCGCGGCGACCCACGCGATCCTGTCGGGACCGGCCATCGACCGCCTCAAGGCCTGCACGGCCCGCGAGGTCATCGTCACCAACACCTTGCCGATCGACGAGGCGCACGACTTCGACAAGCTGACGACGCTGTCGATCGCCCCGCTCATCAGCCGGGCGATCCAGGAGGTCTTCGAGGACGGCTCGGTGACGAGCCTGTTCGACGGCCACGCCTGAGGCGTCCGCGGCGGGTCAGGCGGTCGAGGCCTTGCGGGCGCGGTACGCCGCGACGTTGGTGCGGTTGCCGCAGCCCCCGTCGCAGTACCGCTTCGAGCGGTTCTTCGACAGGTCCACCACCACGTCCGCGCAGTCGTCGGCGGCACACACCCCGAGACGGCCGAGCTCGTCGGCCCGGATGACGTCCACCATGGCCATCGCGGCCTCCACCGCCATCCGGGTCGCCAGGGGAGCCTCCGGCGGGGTGGCGTGCAGGTGCCACGACCACGCGTCGTGCCGCACCAGCTGGGGGAGGGCGTGGGCCTCGGCGAGCAGGGTGTTGACGACCTCCACGGCCCCGTCCGTGTCGGTGGCCCACAGCTCGCGCAGCCGGGGCCGCAGGTCGCGGACGGCGTCGAGCTCGGCCTCGTCGTGGGTCCGGGACCCGGTCCACTGCCATTCGCGGACGAAGGCGTCGAGGTCGTCGGTGGTGAGGAGGTCGTCGGTGTCGGTCGGCAGGGTGGCGGCGGTGTTGACCAGTGCCACCATGCCGCGCAGCGCCACCTCGGTGTCATGGGCGAACAACATCTTGACTCCTGACGCGCCGGGTCGCTAGCGTCATGAGTATAAAACGTTTTGCCCATGACGCGTAAGGAACGAGGACGGCCATGGTGACACGGTCCAAGGGGTTCGGCCTCTGGCTGGCGCTGGCCTCCGCGGCGACCTTCGGCAGCAGCGGGCCGTTCGCCAAGTCGCTGCTCGTCGAGGGCTGGAGCTCCGGTGCCATCGTCCTGCTCCGGGTCACGGGCGCGACCCTGGTCCTCGCCGTGCCGACCGTGCTGGCCCTGCGCGGCCGTTGGTCCCTCGTGCGCGACCACCTGCGGACGGTCCTCGCCTACGGCGCGGTGGCGGTCGCCGGCTGCCAGGTCGCCTACTTCTACGCGGTGCAGCGGCTCGACGTCGGGGTGGCGCTGCTGCTCGAGTACCTCGGGGTGGTCCTCGTGGTCCTCGTCGTGTGGGTCCGCACCCGACGGGCGCCGACCGCGCTGACCGGCCTCGGCGTCGTGCTCGCGCTGGTCGGGCTCGGGCTGGTGCTCGACCTCGGGGGTGCCGTGCGCCCGGACCTCGTGGGCGTCGGCTGGGGCCTGGTGGCCGCCGCGGGGCTGGCGACGTTCTTCGTGCTCGCCGCCGAGGACAGCCACCTGCCGCCGGTCGCCCTGGCCGGCCTCGGCATGGGTGCCGGGGCGCTGGTCCTCACCGTGCTCGGGCTCGTGGGGGTGCTGCCCATGCGGTTCGTCGCGACCGACGTCGCGCTGCTGGGTGGCCGGGCTCCCTGGTGGGTGGCGGTCGGTGAGCTCGCGCTCGTGGCCGCGGCCGCGGCATACCTGCTGGGGGTGACCGCGGCACGCATCCTCGGCTCCACGGTCGCCTCGTTCGTGGGCCTGACCGAGGTGCTGTTCGCCGTGCTCTTCGCCTGGCTGCTGCTCGACGAGCTCCCCGGTCCCCTCCAGCTGCTCGGGGGCGTCGGCATCGTGGCCGGGGTCGTCGCAGTCCGGGTAGGGGAGCTCCGGCGCGAGCGCTCCGACCGCGCGACCGCGGCCGTGGACGAGGCGGATTTCCCTCTGCCCTCGGGCGTCGCCTAGACTCTCGGGGTTGCCTCGGCGAGGGACACCGTACGGCGCAGGCCGGCGAGTCCGTGATTCGACGCGGTGTGGTCTCCGTGCTGCGCCCCGCGTCGAGGCCCACCGCATCCTCGAGTCCCCACAGGAGTCCCCGTGTCTGACACCGACCTCAAGCTCGTTGCCGAGAAGCGCACGCAGTTCGGCAAGGGAGCGGCGCGCAAGATCCGCCGCGACCACAAGATCCCCGCCGTCATGTACGGCCACGGCGCCGAGCCGGTGCACATCACCCTGCCCGGCCACGACACCATGATGGCGCTCAAGACCGCCAACGCCCTCCTCACGATCGTCGTGGACGGCGACGAGCAGCTGGCGCTCGCCAAGGACGTCCAGCGCGACCCGATCAAGCCGGTCATCGAGCACGTCGACCTCGTCATCGTCCGCAAGGGCGAGAAGGTCACCGTGGACGTGCCCGTGCACCTCGAGGGCGACGCCGCCCCCGAGACGGTCGTCACCCTCGACGCCCAGACCCTGCAGCTCGAGGTCGAGGCCACCCACATCCCCGAGAACCTCGTCATCTCCGTCGAGGGCCTCGAGGCCGGCACGCAGATCAAGGCCTCCGACGTCGACCTGCCGCGCGGCGCCGCGCTGGTGGTCGACGAGGAGACCCTCGTCGTCAACATCACCGCGCAGATCTCGCAGGACGCGCTGGACGCCGAGCTCGCCGAGGCCGAGGAAGAGGCCGGTATCGAGCGCGAGGAGTCGGAGGAGGCCGCCGAGGGCGACCAGGCCGCCGAGTCCACCGACGCCGCCGAGGGCGAGAACGCCGGGTCCGCGGAGGCCTGAGCCGCCGCACACCGCACCACACCGGGAGGCCGGGTCCACGACGGACCCGGCCTTCCGGCATACTTGCCGCCCGTGAGTGCAGACGGAACCTGGCTGGTCGTCGGGCTGGGGAACCCCGGCCCGAAGTACGCCGGGAACCGCCACAACGTCGGCGCCATGGTCGTCGACGAGCTCGCTTCCCGGGGCTCCACGACGCTGACCACCCACAAGGCTCGGGCGCTGGCCGCCACCCTGCGGATCGGGACCCTCCCCGGCGGCGCCCCCGGCCCCCGCGCCGTGCTCGGCGTGCCACTGTCCTACATGAACGAGTCCGGCGGGCCGGTGAAGGCGCTGATGTCGTTCTTCTCCGTCGAGCCCGACCACCTCGTCGTGGTCCACGACGAGCTCGACATCCCGGCCGGCGACGTGCGCCTCAAGCAGGGCGGCGGCGAGGGTGGCCACAACGGGCTGCGCTCGATCAGCTCCTCGCTCGGCACCAAGGACTACATCCGGGTGCGGGTCGGCATCGGCCGCCCGCCGGGTCGCATGGACGCGGCCGACTTCGTGCTGCGCGACTTCTCCCCGACCGAGCGCAAGGAGCTGCCGTTCCTGCTCGGTGACGCCGCCGACGCCGCGGAGATGGTCGTGACGCACGGGCTGCTCGCCGCCCAGCAGCGGTTCCACAGCCCCGTCTGACCCCCTGGACGCGGACGTCCCGCGTGTCTAGGCCTAAGACATGAGTGGCCTACGACGCAGTACGTAGTGCGCCTGTCCTGTCCCGTCCTCCCTCCCATCCTGTACCTGCCGCAGCCCCTGCGCTGAAAGCATCTCAGTCATCCGGGAGGTGAACGCCAGCCGAACCGGAGGGGGACGACCGTGGCACAGGGGAGCAGGTATGACGGATCTTGCAGGGTCGGACGGAGTACCTCCGGCAGAGGCCGACGTCGCCCCGTCCGCGTTCCGGCCCCCTGCGCAGGATCCGGCGGAACCCCAGGTCGAGGCCGGGGACCATGAGCCGGAACGGGATTCGGCCGTGGAGCCGGCCGTGGAGCCGGCCACCGCTCCCTCCGTGGCGAAGCCGGCTGCACTCGCCGGCGCGAAGCCGGCCGCCGACCTCCCCGCCGAGAGCGCGCGGCGTCCGTGGCACGTGGGCTACACGCGTCGCGCCATCGCCGTGGACCTCGTGGCTGCCTTGGGGGCAGGTGTGATCGGCTCGCTCGTGCCGCTCACGCGGTCCTCGGTCCAGACGCGGGTGCTCGTGACCCTCGCCCTACCCTTGCTCTACGTCCTCGCGGTGCTGCTCGCCCACGGCTACGAGCGCCGCTACCTCGGCACCACGGCCAACGAGTACCGCGCCGTGGTACGGGCCGCGTTGGGCCTCGTCGGCACCGCGGCCGGGCTGTCCTGGCTGCTGCAGGCGGAGTTCACGCGTGGCCTGGTGGTCACCGTCACCCCAGCGCTGCTCGTGCTGGGGCTGTCGGGGCGGCACCTCCTGCGGCGCCGGCTCCTGGTGCGGCGCATGGCCGGTCGTGACACGGCGCGGACGCTGGTGATCGGCGACGTGCGCACCGTGGGTCCGATGATCCGCCAGCTGCGCCGTGCGCAGGGCGCCGGGATGGAGGTCGTCGGGGCCTGTGTCTCCGGCATCGTCACCGGCACCGACCGCAGCAGCCTCGTCGAGGGCGTGCCGGTCTTCGGCTACCCCGAGGAGGCGATGGAGGCGATCTCGCTGCTGGAGGCCGAGGTCGTCGCCGTCTCCAGCGACCCCGAGCTCAGTGGCAGCGGCCTGCGCCGCCTGGCCTGGAGCCTGGAGGAGCGCAAGGTCGACCTCGTCATCGCCCCCGGCCTGTTCGAGGTGGCCGGCCCCCGGCTGAGCATCCGTCCCACGGCCGGTATGCCGCTGCTGCACGTCGAGCGGCCGGCGATGTCCGGGGCCCGTCGGGTGTGCAAGCGCGTGGTCGACGTCTGTGCGGCCGGTGCGTTCCTCCTGCTGACCCTCCCGCTGACCGTCGCGATCGCCTGCCTCATCCGGTGGGACTCGCCGGGGCCGGTGATCTTCCGCCAGACGCGGGTGGGCGCCAAGGGCAGGACCTTCAACATGCTCAAGTTCCGCACGATGTGCACCGACGCCGAGAAGCAGCGCGCCGAGCTGCTCGCCTTCCAGGCCGTCGACGCGGGCAACGACATCCTCTTCAAGATGCGCCGGGACCCCAGGGTCACCCGGGTGGGCCGGGTGCTGCGGCGGTTCTCGGTCGACGAGGCTCCCCAGCTCGTCAACGTCCTGCGGGGAGAGATGTCGCTGGTCGGCCCGCGGCCCCCGCTGCCGGAGGAGGTCGCCCGCTACGAGCCCGACGCGGCCCGCCGGCTCCACGTCCAGCCCGGCCTCACGGGGCTGTGGCAGGTGAGCGGTCGCAGCGACCTGCCGTGGGACGAGTCCCTTCGCCTCGACCTCTGGTACGTCGACAACTGGTCGCTCGTGCTCGACCTGCAGATCCTGACGCGCACCCTCCGAGCCGTCCTCAAGGGACAAGGGGCCTACTGATGACCGCGATGAGCACCGTCGACGTGGCCGCGCTGGCCGCCCTCGACGACCACCGGCTGGCAAGGGCCCTGGCCGATGCAGCCGGTGCGGTGCTGCTGGAGCTGCGCAGCGGCGGCGACTCCGACCCCGTGGGGCTGCGGGCCGACGGCGACCGCCAGTCGCACCTGTTCCTCATGGACCAGCTGGCAGCGGTGCGGCCCGACGACGCGGTCCTCAGCGAGGAGGGCAAGGACGACCCGGTGCGGCTCACCGCCGACCGGGTCTGGATCATCGACCCCCTCGACGGCACCCGGGAGTTCGGCGAGGTACCGCGCGACGACTGGGCCGTTCACGTGGCCCTCTGGGAGCGGGGTGACCTCGTCGCCGGCGCGGTGGCGCGTCCCGCACGGGGGACCACCCTCGCGACCGACCACGCATGGGCGCTTCCCGGCGACGCGGTGCGGCCGTCCGGCCCGCTCCGGCTGGCGGTGAGCCGCAGTCGGCCGCCGGCGTTCGTGACCCGGCTCGCCGAGCGCCTCGACGCCGAGCTGGTGCCCATGGGCTCGGCCGGCATCAAGGCCACCGCGGTGGTCGACGGCGCCGTCGACGCCTACGTGCACGCGGGCGGGCAGTACGAGTGGGACTCGGCGGCACCCGTCGCGGTGGCGCGGGCCGCCGGCCTGCACACGAGCCGGATCGACGGCTCGCGGCTCGAGTACAACCGCGAGGACCCGCTCCTGCCAGACCTGCTCATCTGCCGGCCCGAGGTGGCCGACCACCTGCTCGCCGCCATCCGTGAACTCACCAACGAGGGGACCACGACGTGAACGTGAACACCACCGGCCCGGACTTCCGGCTGAGCCAGCTCGACATCCTCGAGTCCGAGGCGATCCACATCATGCGTGAGGTCGTGTCGGAGTTCGAGCAGCCCGTGCTGCTCTTCTCCGGCGGCAAGGACTCGATCGTCATGCTGCGCCTGGCCCAGAAGGCGTTCTTCCCGGCCCGCATCCCGTTCCCGGTCATGCACGTGGACACCGGGCACAACTTCGAGGAGGTGCTCGCCTTCCGGGACAAGAGGGTCAAGGAGCTGAGCCTGCAGCTCATCGTCGCCAGCGTGCAGGAGGCGGTCGACAACGGCAGCGTCGTGCTGCCGCCGGACGGGACGCGCAACCGCGTCCAGACCCCGGTCCTGCTCGAGGCCCTCGACAAGCACCGGTTCACGGCGGTGTTCGGGGGCGCCCGTCGCGACGAGGACAAGGCGCGGGCCAAGGAGCGCATCTTCTCCTTCCGCGACGACTTCGGCCAGTGGGACCCCAAGAACCAGCGCCCCGAGATCTGGAACCTCTACAACGGCCGGGTCCACCCGGGCGAGAGCATCCGGATCTTCCCGCTGTCGAACTGGACCGAGCTCGACATCTGGCACTACATCAAGCGCGAGCAGATCGAGCTGCCCGCCATCTACTACGCCCACGAGCGCGACGTCTTCGAGCGCCAGGGGATGCTCTACGCCGTCCACGAGCACAAGGTCCCGAAGCCGCACGAGCAGGTCTTCCGGGCGAAGGTGCGCTACCGCACCGTCGGCGACGCGAGCCTCACCGCCGCGGTCCTCTCGGACGCCGACACCGTCGACAAGGTCATCGAGGACGTGGCCGTCACGCGGATCACCGAGCGCGGGGCCACCCGCGGCGACGACAAGTTCAGCGAAGCAGCCATGGAGGACCGCAAGCGTGAGGGGTATTTCTAAGATGGACATCCTGAGGTTCGCCACTGCAGGGTCGGTGGACGACGGCAAGAGCACCCTCATCGGCCGGCTGCTCTACGACACCAAGACGGTGTTCAGCGACCAGATCGACGCCGTCGAGCGGGTCAGCCGCGAGCACGGGGACGAGCACGTCAACCTGGCGCTGCTCACCGACGGGCTGCGCGCCGAGCGCGAGCAGGGCATCACCATCGACGTCGCCTACCGCTACTTCGCCACGCCCAAGCGCAAGTTCATCATCGCCGACACCCCCGGCCACGTGCAGTACACCCGCAACATGGTGACGGGCGCCTCCACGGCCGACCTGGCCCTGGTGCTCGTCGACGCGCGCAAGGGCGTCGTGGAGCAGAGCAGGCGGCACGCGTTCCTCGCCACCCTGCTCCAGGTGCCGCACATCGTCCTGTGCGTCAACAAGATGGACCTCGTCGACTACTCCCAAGAGGTGTACGAGGCGATCCACGCCGACTTCACGGCCTTCGCCGCCAAGCTGCGGGTCCCCGACCTCACGATCATCCCGATGTCGGCCCTCACCGGCGACAACGTCGTCACCCGGTCGCAGCACATGCCGTGGTACGAGGGAGGCAGCCTGCTGCACCACCTCGAGAGCGTCCACGTGGCCAGCGACCGCAACCTGATCGACGTGCGGTTCCCCGTGCAGTACGTCATCAGGCCCCAGTCGGACGACTGGCACGACTACCGCGGCTACGCAGGACAGGTCGCCGGCGGGGTGCTGCGCAAGGGCGACGAGGTCATGGTGCTGCCGTCGGGCTTCACCAGCACCATCAAGTCCGTCGAGACGGCGGACGGTGAGGTGGACGAGGCCTACCCGCCGATGTCGGTGACCGTCCGGCTCGAGGACGACATCGACGTCTCGCGCGGTGACATGATCTGCCGCCCGACCAACCTGCCCGCCACCTCCCAGGACATCGACGCGATGGTCTGCTGGATGGACGAGTCGGCCCCGCTGCGGGTCGGGGGGAAGTACCACATCAAGCACACGACGCGTACGGCGCGCACCATCGTCAGGGGCCTCAGCTACCGCCTCGACGTCAACACCCTGCACCGCGACGAGGACGCAGAGACGTTGGGGCTCAACGACATCGGCCGCATCCAGCTGCGCACCACCCAACCGCTGATGTGCGACACCTACAGCCGCAACCGGACCACGGGCGGGTTCATCCTCGTCGACGAGGCCACCAACCGCACCGTCGCCGCGGGCATGATCACCGAACCGGCGTTGTAGGGGTGCCGTGAACAGCCACGGGGGCGGGGCTGGCGGATCCGGCGGGGACCACATCGCGTGGTCCCCGCTGCACATCGCGATGGTCGGCCAGAAGGGCCTGCCGGCCACGTACGGCGGGATCGAGCACCACGTGGAAAACATCGGCGCACGCCTCGTCGAGCGCGGTCACCGCGTGACGGTGTACTGCCGCAGCACCTACTCCGAGGTCCTCGTGAGGGAGCACCGGGGCATGAGGCTCGTCGTCGCGCCGACGATCGGCACCAAGCACCTCGACGCGATCGTCCACAGCGCGACGTCGACGGGCAAGGCCCTGTCGGCGGGGGCCGACGTCGTGCACTACCACGGCATCGGCCCCGGCCTCCTCGCACCCATACCCCGCTACCTGTCGCGGTCCTCGGTCGTGATGACCGTGCACGGGCTCGACCACCAGCGGGCCAAGTGGGGAGCCGCCGCGCAGGCGGTCCTCGGCACCGCCCACTGGATGAGCGGCCGGGTCCCCGACGAGCTCGTCGTGGTGTCGCGCGACCTGGTGGAGCACTACCGCAACCGCCGGGGCCTCGACGCCACCTACGTGCCCAACGGCGTCGTGCCCCACCCGCCGGTGCCGGCCGACCTCCTCGACCCCTTCGGGCTGCAGCCGGGTCGGTATGCCGTGTCCGTGGGCCGGCTCGTGCCGGAGAAGCGGGCCGACCTGCTCATCCGCGCCTTCCAAGGCGTGGAGGGCGACCACCGGCTGGCGATCGTGGGCGACTCCTCGTTCTCCGACGACTTCTCGCGGCACCTGCGCGACCTCGCGGCCGACGACCCTCGCGTCGTCTTCACCGGGTTCGCCTACGGCGACACCCTGGCCGCGCTCTACCAGCACGCCGGCGTCTTCGTGCAGCCCTCGGCCCTGGAGGGCCTTCCCCTGACGCTGCTGGAGGCGGTCTCCTACGACTGCCCGGTCCTCGTCTCCGACATCCCCCCGCACCTCGAGGTCGTGGGGCAGGGCTCCTCGCGGCACCGGACGGTGCCGGTGGACAGCCTCGAGGCGCTCACCGCCGCGCTGCGCGAGATGCTCGCGGCGGACCGCGCGCCCGACCCCACGGCCGACGAGCTCCGGTCGTCGGTGGTGTCGCACTACTCGTGGGACGCCGCGGTCATCGAGCTCGAGCAGGTCTACCTCAGGTCACTCGCGAGGCGCCGGGGATCGCCCGTCCGCCACCACGGCCCCCTCCAGGGGACCCGCCGTGCCGATGACATCGTCCTCCAGAAGGGATCCCGATGAAGAAGCAGCAGCTCGTGGTCGGCCTGGCGGTCTCCGCCCTCACCCTCGTCGGCGCCGTCGCCCCGGCGACGGCGTCGAGCCCCGCCGCCGTGACCTCCTTGACCGCGGTGGCGCCCTCGCTCAGCTACACCCCCTCGCCGGGCTGGTGGTCCACCAACGGCCGGGTCAACGACATCAAGGTCGTGGGCGGCCGGGTCTACCTTGCCGGCGGGTTCGACTACATCGGCCCGACCGCCGGCCACGGCGTGGCGGTCGACCGCACCGACGGCACGGTCGTCGCAGGCTTCCCCAAGATCGACGGCATCGTGCGCGCCGCGGTGCAGGACGGGCAGGGCGGCTGGTACCTCGGCGGCGACTTCGCCAAGGTCGGCTTCCGGCTCCGGGGCAACGTCGCCCACGTGCTGGCGAACGGGACGGTCGACGCGACGTTCGGCCCCAAGGTCCAAGGCGGGACGGTCAACGCGCTGGCGCTGACCCCGACCGGCCTGGTCCTCGGCGGCACCTTCACCGGCATCGACTCGGTGGCCGCCACCCGGCTGGCCAAGGTCGACGCGGTCAGCGGCGCCCGGATCGCCTGGAACGCCTCCGCCAACAGCACCGTCCGCGCCCTGGCCTCCTCGGGCGGCATGGTCTACGTGGGTGGTGACTTCACGACGCTGAGCGGCTCGAGCCGATCGCGGCTGGGCCGCGTCAGCGAGGCGACGGGCGCCATCGACACGACGTTCGCCGGCTCCGCAGGCGGGGTGGTGCGCACCCTGGCCGTCGACACCACGAACGCGCGGCTGGTCGCGGGTGGCGACTTCACGACGGCGGCCGGGGGCGGCGCGTCGACCACGCGTCAGCGGGTCGCTGCGTACGCCCTGTCCAACGGCGCGCTCAGCACGTTCACCGCCAACGCCAACGGCTCCGTGCAGTCCCTCGCCGTCGGCCCCACGGGTCAGCTCTACCTCGGCGGACTGTTCACCACCATCGGCACCACGTCGCGCAGCTACCTGGCCGAGGTGTCGCCCGCAGGCGTCGTCGGACCGCTGGTGGGCAGCTTCACCGAGTGCAACGCGCCCCACACCACCAAGTACGCGCACGGCATGGTGCCCTGCACGCCGGAGGTCTCGGCGCTCACGGTCGACAGCGGCGTGCTCTACGTCGGCGGGCGGTTCGGCAGGTCCGGCGGCCAGCCGCGGCACGACGCCGCCGCGTTCAGCCTCGGCACCGGGGCACTGACGGCCTGGAACCCGGTGGCCAGCGACCGCCCGCTCGCCCTGTCCGCCGGCGCCGCCGGTGGCCCGGTCTTCGTCGGAGGCGAGCTCGTGAGCGTCAACGGCCTGGTGCGCAAGGGGATCGCGGCACTCGACGCCCAGACCGGCGCGGGCATCAGCTCGTTCATGGCCGACACCGACGAGTTCGTGGAGGCGATGGTGCCCTCGACCGACGGCAGCCGGCTCTACCTCGCCGGACAGTTCACCACCGTGCAGGGACAGGCCCGGCCGAGTGTCGCCTCGATCATCACGGCGACCGGCGTGGTCGACCCCGCCTTCAACCCCTCGTTCAACAAGGGCGCCCTCAGCCTCGCCTACGCGCAGGGGTCGCTGTGGGTGGGTGGCAAGTTCACCAAGGTGTCCAAGGTGGCCCGGGCCCGGGCGGTCAAGCTGGACGCGGTCACCGGCGCCGTCGACACAGCCTGGGTGGCCAACACCAGCGGCCCGTCTGGAGCGCTGCGGGCCAACGGCATGGTGCAGGGGATGGAGGTGTCTCCGGACGGGTCGACCGTCTTCATGGGCGGCCCGTTCACCACGGTCAACGGCACGGCCCTGCCCGGCGGCCTCGCCGTGGTCAGCGGCACGACCGGCGCCCTCGGGCCACACCAGCTGGGCGGCGTGCAGGGCTGCGGCAGCGTGGGCCCCTGGATCAACCGCCTCTACCTGAGCCCGGACGGCCAGCGGCTGTACGGCGGCGACGTCTGCCCCGACTACATCTACCAGTGGGACGCGGTGAACCTGTCCAGTGCCGCGAACCCCACGGGGCTCAACTGGCGCAACCTGTGCAACGGCGGCATGCAGGGCCGGTTCGAGGTCAACGGCCACTTCTACTACGGCACCCACGGTGGTGACCGCGGCAACGGTGGTCGCTGCCAGGCCTACCCGGGCGGACCGAACGTCGCCCAGCAGCGCTACTTCGTCTTCGACTCCGCGACCGGCACGCTGCAGCCCGACGCCCCCGACTTCGATACCGCGATGGGTGTGTGGTCCTTCGCGGCGACCGACGCGGGGCTGCTGGTCGGTGGCGACTTCACGTTCGCCGGGGCCCGCAGCAACGTGCAGCAGGGCCTGGCGTTCTTCCCCGGGACCCCCTGAAGTCACGGGGGCCGGACCGTCCGGGCCCCGCACCGAGAAGGTGGCAGCTCGCTCCACTCCGCGAG
>Ga0308174_10000434_pt1 | contig 17375 bp, 17 predicted proteins | sample PhyPR2_FD_203894 | JGI IMG/M metagenome (GOLD analysis project Ga0308174, IMG submission 203894) | Soil microbial communities from UC Gill Tract Community Farm, Albany, California, United States - DLSLS.P.R2 | ecosystem: Environmental > Terrestrial > Soil > Agricultural land | place: USA...
TCGTGTGGTAGGTGCCGTCGCTGATCCAGTCGTCGCCCTCCGTCGCGGCCGAGACGCGGCGACGCAGCTCCTCCGCTCCGCAGCTCTCCCAGTTCGGCCCGTGCCACAGCGCGTCGATCTCGACGTGCCGGGCATGCAGCAGCTCGGCAAGCCGCGCGGAAAGGCGGGTCTTCCCACTGCCGCTCGGACCGATGACGACGAGGCGGGTCACAGGCGGAACTCGCCGCGCGCGACGACGACTGCCGAGCCGCCGACCTCGACCTCCTTCGGCGAGCGGGCGACGGCGTAGAGGGTGGACGGCCGCCCGATCTCCACGCCCTGACGGATCTCGATCTCGTCACCGAACTCGATGCGGCCGTGGCGGGCGAGGTGAAGTGCGATCGGCCCGGCGGCCGAGCCGGTCGCCGGATCCTCCCCGACGCCGTGGGCGGGGACGAAGACGCGCGCCTTCCAGGCCTCGCCGTCGCGGGCGAAGCAGGCGGTGCCGTAAGGGTTGAGCTCGAGCAGCGCGGCGATGTCCGGCCGGAGCGGCGCCACCGCCTCGGGCGAGCCGAGCTCGACCAGGACGTGGCCCGGCCCCTGGCGGTAGAGCTCGACTGGCAGCCCCGACTCCTCCACGCCGACGACGGCGAGCAGCTCCTCCGCCCGGTCGTACGGCTCGAAGGAGCAGCTCGGCTGCCGCATCCAGCCGAAGACGATGCGCGAGCCGTCCCGCTCGAGCCGGACCGGAACCACGCCCGCGCCCGTCTCGAGCCAGAGCTCGTCGAGCTGCAGCGGGCCGCCGAGCACGAACGCCGTCCCCAGCACCGGGTGCCCCGCGAAAGGCAGCTCCGTGGTCGGCGTGAAGATGCGCATCCGGGCGTGCCCCTCGCCCTCCGGCGGGTAGACGAAGACGGTCTCGCTCAGGTTCAGCTCGCGGGCGAGCCGTTGCAGCAGCGCCTCGGGAATGTCGCGTGCGTCCGTGAACACGGCGAGCTGATTCCCCTCCAAGGGCGTGGCGGTGAAGGCATCGACAAGGACGTATCGGAACGTGGCCACTTGGCCGCAGTGAACCACAGGAGGGCACATGCCTAGACGCGAAAAGCCAGGGCTGCCGCGAACTCGTGCTTCGTTCAACAGATCCGGGGGAAGGGCCCTGCTCGACGCATCTCGCCTGGTCGCGGCTTCGAGTAACGGGGTACCGAGTACCAGCGAGCTCGCCCTCGAATGTCGAGTGGTACCTAGCCTGAAATGAAGGCCGGGTAACCCGCGGGTTCTTTTGCAGACGTTTGCAAAAGGAGGAGTGGTGGCGCCCCGCCGAAACGGCAGCGCCACCACGCTGAGGTGCGTCTACGAGTGGCCGAAGCGGAACGCGACCACGCGGCTGCTGGACACGCCGGCCGTCTCGGGCTCGCCCTGCTTCCAGGCGCGCACGAACACCGTCAGGAGTCGCTGATGGGTGCTCGCCGGGAATCCGGCTTGCCGTGTTTGCGTCAGGGTGACCGCTCCGGTCGCGCCGGTCGTGCCCTGGGTCACGGTGAACTGGTTGAACGGGATTGCGGCGGCATAGACGCTGGCCCCCTGCACCGGCTGGCCGTTGCACGCCGTGATCTTGAGATGGAGGTGGATCAGTCGTGTCCCGCGCTTGACGGACGGTGAGATGGTCGCCCTCGAAATCGCCAGGCGCGCAGGCGGCGCGAGCTGAGCGATCTGGACCGTGCCGCTTGCGGAGGGACAACCGCTGGGAGGCACGACCGCCGTCGCTGCGGACGATGCGTCGGCGCCGCCGGACGCGTTCCTCGCCTGCACGGTCACGCGCAGCGTGTGCCCCACGTCGCCGACCCTGACCCGGTAGGTCTTTCCGGTCGCGCCGGCGATCGCGAGACATGCGCCGCCACTCGTGTCGCACTGGCTCCACTGGTAGTGGAATGACGTCGGGCTTCCGCTCCATGTTCCGTGTCGGGCGACGAGCGTCTGCCCCACCAGTGCCGACCCGGAGATAGTCGGCAGCGTCTTGTTTTTGGGCACTGCGGTGCTAGCAGCTTGGCCGTCGCCCGGCTGTCCGACGATGGCGCCGACTATCACGCCGGCGGCGACTGCCAGCACCACTCCGAGCCTCGTTCGCGTCAGGTGCCTTCCTAGCATTGTCGGCTCCTTAAGTCCGTTCATGGTGTGTGAACGGTCTTTCCTGGCCAGCTTCGCGCCTAACCTCGGAGGCGGAGAGCTTTCGGCTTCTTTGCAAACCCGCTCTCGTTCGTCTGCGAATGGCCGGGCGCCGCCATGCCCCTCACGCGGCACGACATCCATGCCGAGCAGATCGTCAGCGCGAGCAGGCAGGCCCGCCTGCTGCGGGGCGAGGTTCTACGCCTGGAACGAGGCAGCGATGAGGAGCCTGAGGAGCTCGGGGCCGCCTGCCTCGGCTCCGCCGACGGGTGCCGTCTACCCTGTCCGCGGATGCACGCGATCGAGGTCAGCGGCCTGCGCAAGGCCTACGGGAGCCTCGAGGCGGTCCGGGAGGTCGACTTCACGATCGAGGAGGGCGAGGTCTTCGGGCTCCTGGGGCCGAACGGCGCCGGCAAGACGACGACGGTCGAGATCCTCGAGGGCTACCGCAAGCGCGACGCCGGAGCGGTACGGGTGCTCGGTCACGATCCCGAGCGGCCGGGGCCGGAGTTCCGCGAGCGGATCGGCGTCGTCCTCCAGCAGTCGGAGATGTGGCCCAACCTCACCGTGCGCGAGACGCACGCGACGTTCGCGGGCTACTACCGTGCGCCGCGCGACGTCGACGAGGTGATCGCGCTCGTCGGGCTCCGGGAGAAGGCGGGCGCGCGGGTCAAGACCCTGTCGGGAGGCCAGAAGCGGAGACTCGACCTCGGCATCGCGCTCATCGGCGATCCCGACCTCGTCTTCCTCGACGAGCCGACCACCGGCTTCGACCCGCAGGCGCGGCGCGACGCGTGGGAGATGATCCGCTCGCTCCGCTCGCTCGGCAAGACCGTCCTGCTCACCACGCACTACCTCGACGAGGCCGAGCAGCTCTCCGACCGCGTGGCGGTGATGCGCGGGGGGCGGATCGTGCGCATCGGCACGCCCCGCGAGTTGACCACCACCGAGCTGCAGACCGAGATCCGCTACCGGCACGGCGGCGAGGAAGTCGTCATGCGGACGGATGAGCCGACCCGCGTCCTCGCGGAGCTGACGTCGGCGGCGGTGGCGCGCGGCGAAGAGCTCGAGGGCCTCCAGGTGCGGCGGCCGTCGCTCGAGGAGGTCTATCTCGCGCTGACGGCGGACGAGGAAGAGCCGGCAGCGGAGGTCGAGGCATGAGCGCCGAAGCAGTCCGCGTGTCGACGCGGCGCCCACCCCGCGCGCTGTTCCTCCACCAGCTGCGCTCGGAGCAGCTCGTCTTCTGGCGGAGCCGCGAGGCGGCCTTCTTCATCTTCCTCTTCCCGCTGCTGCTGTTCCTGCTCCTCGGTTCCGTCTACGACGGGAAGTACCAGGGAGTGCCGATCGTGTGGGCCGTGCTCGCCGGGCTCGTCGGCTACGGGTGCGCGAACACCGCGTTCGCGGGCCTCGCGATCCAGCTCGTGCTCCGGCGCGAGAGCGGGATCCTCAAGCGCCTTCGCTCGACGCCTCTGCCGCCCGCCACCTACGTCGCCGCGCTCCTCGCTTCGACGCTGGCCGTGTTCGCGCTCCAGACGATCGGACTCTTCCTGCTCGGACGGGCTCTCTACGGGACGCCGTTCCCTCCGGACGTCGCCTCGTTCGTGGTGACCATCGTGATCGGCGCGGCCGTCTTCGCCGCGCTCGGGACCGCGACCGCCTCGGTGATCCGTTCGGCCGAGGGGTCCTCGGCGGTCGTCAACTTCATCCTCCTGCCGATGGCGTTCCTGAGCGGCGCGTTCGGGCCGACCAAGGGCTATCCCGCCGTCCTCCGCGCGATCGGCGACGTGCTGCCGCTCACGTACTTCGTCAAGCTCGTGAACGCGGTCTACCTCCACGGGCACGCCGTCTGGTCGCAGCCGGAGGCGCTGGCAGTCCTCGCAGCCTGGGGACTGGCGGGGCTGATCTTCACCATCTCCAAGTTCCGCTGGGAGCCACGGGAGCGTTAGCGCGTTAGGAGTTCGGCCGGCCGGATAGGAGCAACACATGAATCCGTTGCTCGACGAGCCCGCTATCTCTCTTCTCGTTCGCGAGCAGGAGGAGCCCGGTATCGAGGTCCGCGTCAATTTCGGGGTCTTCGCCGGCCGGCATGCGACCCCGGCCGAGATCGACGAGCTCGCGCTCGCGCTCCGCGACTTCGTCCCGTCCTTTGCGATCGTGTCGGAGAACCGGCACGAGTTCGGGGACGCCGTCGAGGCCTCCGTCCACCAGGTCGTGGTCGAGGTGCCGCAGGATCGGGTCGGCGGCGAGGCCGACGTGCTCGCCGAGCAGATCGTCTTCGCCGCCAACGGCTGGGCGCTCGAGTGCATCGCCTCGCGGCACGGCGCGGGCGAGCTCTAGCCCGTCGAATACGTCACCGTCACCGACGCCTGGACCTTCTGCGTCCCCGCCTCGATCGGTACTCCCGTGCCCGGTCTTGCCGCGAGTGCATCGCCGTAGACGATCGGCGTCGAGGTCCCGGCTTCACGCACCTTCATCGGGGTTTCGAGCGTGAGTCCCGCCGCGCTCGCGAGCGCCTGCGCCTTGCCCTTCGCGGCAACGAGTGCCCGCTTCAGCGTCCGGTCGTAGAGGGCAGCCGCGCCCGCCGTGTCCAGGCTGGGGCCGTCGACGTTGTTCGCGCCGGCTGCGACTGCGGCATCCACGAGCGAGCCTGACCTGGTGAGCGCGCTGGTGACGTGAACGGAGTTCGAGGCCTGGTAGCCGGTGATCTGCCTGCCGTCGCGCGAAGTCTGCGGCCAGAGAGAGACCTGGATCGTCTGGATGGCGGACGAGGCGACGCCCGCCCTCTTCAGCGCAGCGATGATGGCCCGCGCCCGTGAGGCGTCGCGGCCCAGCGCTTCCGCCGCGGTTGTGCCGTTCGTCGTCACGCCGAAGTCGAAGGAGGCCCGATCGGGAGTCGCGTCGACCGTGCCGTTGCCGGTGACGGTGATCGTCGAGCCGGTGGGCGGTGTTGCTGAGAGGCCGAGGTGCGGCTGTGCCACGCCGGCGATCGCGGCCGCAACGAGCAGCAGGCCGGCGATGAGGAGGATCGTGCGGAGTCTGTTCATGCCGCATGTACGGCACGAAGCGCCAGAAGGTCACAGGGTCGCTATCCCCGACGCTACGGCTGCCACCGCCGCCGCCGCTGACGTTCCGGAGCGACCCTGAGTTGGACCGTTAGAGGGCGCCGTTCGACGCGCTAAGCGCTTACGCCGTAGCGGGCAGGTACTGCGTCCAGCCCGCCGGGATCCGCGGCGCCGCGAGCTTGATGAAGAGCGTCGGCGTCGGGGCGCGCGGCGAGGTGCGGAGCACCATCCCGACCTGCTCGAGCGTGCGGTCGCCCTTGCGCAGGTTGCACGGCGCGCAGGCGGTGACGACGTTCTCCCAGATCGACTCGCCGCCCTTCGAGCGCGGGACGATGTGGTCGAGCGTGAGGCGGCCGTTCGTCGTGCCGCAGTAGGCGCACCGCCAGCCGTCCCGCGCGAACAGGGCCCGGCGGGAGATCTTGCGCTGGATGGCGCGGGGAACGCGCACGTAGTGGACGAGGCGAATCACGTGCGGCCAGATGAAGCTGCCGGTCGAGGAGCGCAGCGGCCTGTCGAGCCGTTCGACGATCTCGGCCTTCCCCTTGTAGACGAGCACGTGGGCACGCCGCACCGTGCAGACATTGAGCGGCTCGTAACTTGCGTTCAAAACGAGAACGTGCTGCAACCTGGGCGAAAAGTAGCAGCGCCGAAAGCCGTTACTGCTGCGACTTCATCGCCCGTTCCATCGCTTCCTGCTCCTCCGGGGAGAGGGAGACGGCGGCGCGGCCGTCATCGAGCTCCTTGATGTAGATGCGCGCGTAGTCGCGACCCTGGATGGCGGTGAGAACGACGCCGCTGCGCGACGCGTCGAGCAGCGCGACCGAGGCGGACTGGTGACCACCGGTGTTCTCGTAGGCGTCGTACCGGACGACGGCGAGGCGCGAAACTGTCGAGTCGACGCGGCGCTCGAGGCGTCCGAGGGCTGCCGTGACCTCGTCGAGCGCGCGATGGAGCCCGTCCACCCGTCCCTGGAGCGAGACCGCGAAGTCGACGAGATCGCCTCCCCCGCTGCCTTGCAGCGTGAGCTGCGCCGACCGGATGCGGCGCAGTCGCACGTGGAGGACGAGCGCGATCGCGAGCCCGAGCAGGGCGACGGCGGCAGCCGCGATCGCGATCCAGCCTGCCGCTGAGGAGCTCAACGGAGGCTGAAGAAGACCGGATACGAGGCGTGGTTGTTGTCGAGGTGCACCTCTCCCGGCACCTTGCCGACGACGACGCTCACCGTCGCGTTGGCGCCGAAGGCCGACGGCGGGAGCTTGAGGTTCGTGAAGGAGACGGTCTTCGACTCCCCCTTGTCGATCGACGAGACCTTCTGCGTCTCGGACACCACCTTCTTCTGGAAGACGCTCACCTCGAGCGAGACGGGAACGGTCGCCTCGGGGAAGTTCCCGGAGTTCTTGAACGAGACCTTGAAGGTGAGGTCGGCCGCGACGTTGACCGTCGTCGGGCTGGAGACCGTCAACGTCTGCGTCTGGCCGCTCGACACGGCCTCGGTACCCAGCAGTTCGCTGCCGTGGACTCCTGTCACCTTGCCGCTCGGAGTCGTGGCGTGCAGGCGTGCGTAGACCTCGCCGAACGAGTGGGCGCTGATCACCTCGGGGTTCGTCACGATCTGCGAGGGCGGAGCGATCACGCCCTGTACGCCCAGCCGCCTCAGGGTCTCCGTCGCCGGCAGCCTGAACAGGTTCGCCCAGACGAGGTCGCTCGCGCTCAGCACCTGGCCCTGCTTGGCGAGGAGTTGGGCAACCTGGTCGGACGACTTCGATCCCGCCGTGCCGAGCGCGCTGGCCAGCCCGGCGAGCCCGATCGCGCGCAGCTGCAGCGTCGCGAGCACCTGCTGGTGCGCCGCCTGCAGCGCCGCGGGAGGCACCAGGCGGAGCGCCTTCTCGTAGTCCTCCTGCTGCTGCCGCGACCACAGCACGAACTTCGACTGGAGGTCGGCGAGCGTGAGCTTCGAGGAGTTGAGCTGCTTGGCATAGGAGTCCAGGGAGGACGCCGAGCTCTGCGCGATCGGCTGCACGTTGTCCATGTAGGACTTGTACTCGTCGTGCCTGCTCTGTCCCTGGCAGGAGCCGATCCAGAACACGAGGCCAACCACGACTGCGATCGCGAGCGCGACGAGCCCGGCGAGCCGCGCGAGGGCCACGGCTCCGGGGGGCGGCGGGGACGGCCGTCGCGGACCGCCGCTGCGCGGAGGCCTGAGCCGCCTGCGCTGCCTGCCGGGCGCCTCCTGCGTCTCCGGCTCCTCGAAGAACTCGAGATTGGTCTCCTCGTCGAACGTGCTCACGACCGCGCCAACCCTACCGCCCCTGGAAGAAGACCCGGGAAGGACAGTCCGACCGGGTCGCCAATCTCCGCTCTTGCATGGGAGAGGCCGCCCCAGCGCTCACCGGCATCGAGCTCGTGCTCAACCGCTACCGGCCGTTACGGCCGCTCGGCAGCGGCGGCTCGGGCTCGGTCTGGCTCGCCCGCGACGAGAAGACGGGCCTCGACGTCGCGCTCAAGATCGTCGCGCGCGAGGGCAAGTCCGCCGCGCGGGCCGAGCGCGAGGCCAAGGCCGCGGCGCAGCTGCGCCATCCCGCCTGCCTGCGGGCCTACGGGTTCGGCCGCGACTCTCGGCACGTCTACATCGCGTACGAGTTCGTCCCGGGTCAGACGTACCGGGAGGCGTTGCGCGCCGGGGCGCTGACGGACGACGACGCGGTCGAGGCCTGCGCCCAGGTCTGCGACGGTCTCGCGCACGCGCATGCGGCCGGGATCCTGCATCGTGACGTGAAGCCCTCGAACGTGCTGCTGATGGACGGCGAACGCGTCGCGGCGTGCGTGCTCGACTTCGGGCTCGCGCAGATGGCCGACGGCGCCGAGACCCTGACCGAGGCCGGCGACGTGCCGGGAACGCTCGCGTACATCTCGCCCGAGCGGCTCGCCGGCGGAGAGGCGACTCCTGCGGCCGACGTCTGGGCGGTCGGCGTGATGCTGTGGGAAGCACTTGCGGGACGGCATCCCTTCTGGCGCGGCTCGATGCTCGAGACGGCGCGCGCGATCGAGGCCGGCGCGCGCCCGCTCGGAGAGCTCCGCCCCGACCTGCCGAAGCGGCTGCTGCGCCTCGTGGACAGCACGCTCTCGACGAACCCGGCCAGGCGGCCGACGGCCCGCGACCTCGCGGACGCGCTCCGCGGCGCGACGTCCTCGGCAGCAGTCCCCCGACCCGGCTTCCGCCTGCCGACTCGCATCGAGCCTGGACACGCGCTCACCGCGGTGCTCGCCGCGCTTCTCGCCGCCTGGACCTCGTCCGCGCTGCCGTTCTTCCCGCACGGGTGGCCGGCCCTGCTCGCGCTCACCGTCCTCGTGACCACACTCGTGCGCGAGCGGGCCGGCACCGCGCTCGCTCTCGCCGTGCCCGTGCTCCCGCTCGGGAACATCTCGCTCGGTCTCGCTCTCCTCTACTCGGCGCTCGCGACCGGCTGGCTGCTCGTGACCTGGCGGGAGCCGCGCGCCACCCTCCTCTTCGTCGTCGGCCCGCTGCTCGCGCCGCTCGCCGCGGTCGGCCTCCTGCCGCTCGCGGCGGCGCGCACGCGCTCGGCGCCCTTGCGTGCTCTCACGGTCGGGCTCGGCGTGCTGGTCGCCGCGCTCGCCGCCGGGATCCGGCATGTCGCGCTACCTCTGGTCGGCGGGCCTGCGCCGCTAGGCCTCGGCGTCGTCGGGGCACGCGACCCCTTCGACGTCGCCGGCTCGCTCGCCCGCGCTGCCGGCGCGCATCCGGGACTGCTGCTCGAGTCCTGCGCGCTCGCGCTCGTCGCACTCGCCCTGCCGCACGCCCGAGCCCGCGGCCGCTGGGCGGCGGCCGGCCTCGGTGCGGGGATGATCGTGCTCACCGTGGCGGCCGTGCCCGACGCCGCCGCGCTCCCGCTTCTCCTCGCCGCCTGGACGATCGCCGCGGTAACGGCACTTCGTGCGCCTGCCCTGGGGGTACCCTCCGCCGCAAGCTGATGGTGCTGCGGGGAATCGAGCAGAGGCTGGAGCGAGTCTTCGAGGGCGTCTTCGGGCGCGCCTTCCGCACCAACGTCCAGCCGGTCGAGCTCGCCCGCAAGCTCGCGAAGGAGATGGACGAGCACCGTTCGACGTCGGTGACGCGCGTCTACGTGCCGAACGAGTACACGATCTACCTCTCGCCCGGCGACCGCGAGCAGTTCGAGGGCTACGAGAACTCGCTCGTGTCGGAGCTCGAGGAGTACCTCGCCGAGCACGCCTCGCGCGAGAACTACGCGCTGCTCACCCCGCCCCGGATCCTGTTCGAGACCGACGAGGATCTCGGGGTCGGCGAGTTCGGCATCGCCACCCGAATGGCGCAGTACGGCCGGCAAGTCGGCGAGGAAGCGCCCGCAGAAGCCCCACCGCCTGGCGCGACCATGATCTACAAGCCGCGCACCCAGCCGACCGAGGCCGCATCGCTCGCCGACCTCGGCGTGGAGCGAGAAGTTGCCGTGCTGAGCTGGAGCGGCCAGCGGCGCGTGCTCGAGAACCAGCGCTCGGTGCTCGGCCGCTCGCGCGATGCCGACGTCCAGATCGAGGACCCGAACGTGTCGCGCCGCCACGCCGAGATCGTGCAGGAGGGCTCCACGTACTGGCTCGTCGACCTCGGCTCGACGAATGGGACGGAGGTGGACGGGCGGCGCATCCAGCGCGTGCGGCTCGCCGACGGCTCGCGCTTCACGATCGGCGAGACGACGGTCACCTTCTCGTCCGAGCGGGAATAGGGGCACCGTGACCATGCTCGCCACGACGCAGGTCGCGGACGTGCTCCTCGTCCTGAAGATCGCCTTCCTCGTCCTGCTCTACCTCTTCGTCGTGCGCGTGATCCGATCCGCGGGAAGCGAGAAGCAGGCGCCGAGCCAGGACAGCATGATCCTCACGCCTGGAGCCGCCGCCGCAGCGGGCCTCGGCCGCGGCGCGCCGGCCCGTCGGTCGGTGCGGCTTGTCGTCCGGCGCAGCCCGAGCCTCGAGGACGGGGCGGAGTTCCCCCTCAACTCGGCGCCGGTGACCGTCGGCCGCGGCGGGCAGAACGACCTCGTGCTCACCGGGGACGAGTTCGCCTCGGCCCGCCACGCGCGAATCGAGCTCCGCCGGGACGGCGCCTGGGTGCAGGACCTCGAGTCGACGAACGGGACCTTCGTCAACGGCTCGCGCGTCACGGGCGCGCAGCGGCTCGACGCCGGCGACGTCCTTCGCGTCGGCGAGACCGACCTCGTGGTGGAGGAGGTCTGACGTGCCCGTAGGCGCATACGCCGTCGCGAGCGACACCGGGCGGAGGCGGCGCCGCAACGAGGACAACTACGTCGTCGCGCCGCCGCTCTTCGCGGTTGCCGACGGGATGGGCGGCGCGCAGGCCGGCGAGGTCGCATCCCAGCTCGCCGCCTCCGCGCTCGAAGCGGGCGAGTCCGACGTGCTCGCGGGGACGAAGGGGATCGACGCGCTCATCCAGGAGGCGAACCGCCGCATCTTCGACCGCGCCTCGAGCGATCCCTCCGCGTCGGGCATGGGCACGACGATGACGGTCGCGCTCGTCGAGGGGATGACCGTCGCGATCGGCCACGTCGGCGACTCGCGCGCCTACCTCGTCCGAGGCGAGCACATGGAGCAGCTGACGGAGGATCACTCGCTCGTGAACGAGCTGCTGAAGAGCGGGAAGCTCTCGGAGGAGGAGGCGCAGATCCATCCGCAGCGCAGCGTGATCACGCGGGCCGTGGGCACGGATCCCGACGTCGACGTGGACGGGTTCACGATCGAGGCCGAGGACGGCGACGTCTTCCTCATCTGCTCGGACGGGCTGAGCGACATGGTCGAGGACGAGGAGATCCTCGAGCTCCTTCACTCGAACCGCGACGACCTGGACAAGGCCGTGAAGGCGCTGGTGTCGGCCGCGAACCGTGGCGGCGGCGAGGACAACATCACGGCGGTCGCCTTCCGGATCTCGTCCGAAGCCGCTCCGAACCTCGAGGACACCGTCGCGATGCCGGCGCTGACCGACGACGGAAACGAGCCCGATGAGCAGACGCGGGAGTATGCGGAATCCGATCCCGGCGGCGACACGATGGTGGTCCCGCCCGCCGTCCCGCCCGCCGAGCTCCCGGAGGAGCCTCCGGCGAGCGAGCCCGCGCCTCAGCCGGCCGCCGACGCGCGGCGGGTGCGCCTCGTCCTGATCGCCGTCGTGGTGCTGGCCGTGGCGGCGGCGCTGCTCATCTGGGGGTTGTCCCGCTGACTCTCCGCAACCGCGAGCTGGCCGCACTCCTCACGGTCGGCGTGCTGACCGCGATCGGCTTCGCCACCGTCTACATCGCGCTCAAATCGCAGCTCTCGGGCGGCTCGCTGGGCTACGCGGTCTTCTTCTTCGGCCTCTACCTCGTCGCGCACATCGTCGCCCGGGTGACCGTGCCGCTCGCCGATCCGTACCTGTTGCCGATGGCGGCGCTCCTGACCGCGATCGGGGTCACCGAGATCTACCGCCTCGGGCCTAGCAACGCGTTCCGGCAGGGGCTCTGGATCGTGATCGGCGTCGCCGCGTTCGGCGCGACGCTCTTCTCGCTGCGGCACGACTACCGGGTGCTCGAGCGGTACAAGTACGTCTTCGGGGTTACCGCGATCTTCCTGCTCCTCTTGCCGTGGGCCCCGGGGCTCGGGGAGACGATCAACGGCTCGCGGCTCTGGGTGCACTTCGGCTCGCTCCAGTTCCAGCCGAGCGAGCTCGGGAAGATCGCGCTCATCGTGTTCCTCGCGGCGTACCTGCGCGAGAAGCGGGAGGTCCTCGCGCAGGGTCGCCTGAAGGACTGGGGGCCGCTGCTCGTGATCTGGGGCATCGCGATGCTCGCGCTCTTCGTAACCAATGATCTCGGGAGCGCGCTCCTTTACTACGGGATCTTCGTCGCGATGCTCTACGTCGCCACGGCACGGCTCTCGTTCGTCGCCGGGGCGCTCGGGCTCTTCCTCGTCGGCGCGTTCTTGGTGTCGCAGGGAACGCCCCACGTGCGCGACCGCGTGACGAACTGGCTCTCCCCGTGGTCGACGCACAAGATCCTCTGCCCGATCAACGGGCAAATGGAGCTGCGGCAGAACTGCCAGAGCTATCAGCAGGTGCAGTCTCTCTACTCCATCGGCCACGGCGGCTTCGGCGGCACCGGGCTGGGTCACGGGATCTTCACCGGCAGGAGCGGCCAGCAGGTGATCCCCGACCTGAACACCGACTTCATCTACTCGGCCCTCTCGCAGGAGCTCGGGCTGGTCGGCGTCTCCGCGCTGCTCCTGCTCTACATGGCCTTCGTACTGCGCGGGTTCCGGATCGCGCTGGCCGCGACCGACGGATTCTCGAAGCTGCTCGCGGCCGGCCTCAGCTTCAGCTTCGCGTTCCAGACCTTCGTCATCATCGGCGGCATCACGCGGGTGATCCCGCTCACGGGCATCACGCTGCCCTTCGTCTCGTACGGAGGCTCGAGCGTGGTGGCGAACTTCCTGCTGGTTGCGGGGCTGCTCCTGATCTCCAATCGCGCGAACCGTGAGGGGGCCGTCGCGTGAACACGCAGCTCCGGCACGTCTCCGTGTTCGCGCTCATCCTGCTGGCCGTCCTGATCGGCGCGACCACGTACTGGCAGACGTGGGCCAAGGCCGACCTCGCAGCCCGCAAGGACAACTCGGTCTCCATCATCGAGCGGCTCACGATCGACCGCGGGAAGATCCTCGCCGCCGACGGCACCGTGCTCGCGAACAACCGTAGGACCCGCAAGCACGGCCTGACCATCTACACGCGGCACTACCCCGGGAACGACCTCGCTCCGCAGGTGCTCGGCTACGCCACGAGCGCAGGGACGACGACCGGGCTCGAGCAGACATTCGACGACTACCTGACCGGCGCGAACACGAACCTCAGCAACACCTTCAAGCAGGAGCTCGACAAGCTCGGCGGCCAGACGGTGCACGGGGACGACGTGGTCCTCACGCTGCGGCCCGACATCCAGAGGCTCGCGCTCGACCAGCTCGCCGGTCGCTGCGGCGCGGTCGTGGTGCTCGATACCAAGACCGGGGCCGTCGTCGCGATGGCCTCGTCGCCCACCTACAACGAGAACCTCATCAACCAGCCGCACGGCTACGCGAAGATCGGCCGGATCCAGGGCACCTGCGGCGAACACACCGCGCTCCAGAACAACGCGACGGTCGGCCTCTATCCGCCTGGCTCGACCTTCAAGATGGTGACCGCCGCGGCCGCGCTCGACTCGGGCGCCTACACCCCCAGCTCGCGGTTCGACGACCCCGGCTACTGCACCGAGTACGGCCAGCGCGTCTCGAACGCGGGCAACCCCGACCAGAACGGGCCGGAGGCGTTCGGAAACGTCTCGCTCGCGCAGGGCTTCGAGCACTCGATCAACTCGGTCTTCTGCAACGTCGGCATGCACATCGGAGGGCTCAAGATCCTCGACTACGCGAAGCGGTTCGGCTTCTACTCGGTGCCCCCGCTCGACACTCCGCCCAGCGAGAGCAACGCGTCCGGCCTCTACAAGTACGGCAAGCACGGACGGAGGCTCTGGACCCCGACGAGCAACAACGAGATCGATTCGGGCCGGCTCGCCTTCGGGCAGTTCAACATGCTCGCCACGCCGCTCCAGATGGCGCTCGTCGGCGCCACGATCGCCAACAAGGGAGTCGTCCCCAAGCCGTATCTCGTGCAGAAGGTCGTCGCCGCCGACGGCTCGACCGTCACGAAGACCACGCCGCAGACTCTTGGGCAGGCGATCAAGCCCTCGACCGCCGCGGAGCTGAACCAGATGATGCAGCTCGTCGTCCAGGGCGGCACCGGCACGAGCGCACAGATCCCGGGCATCCCGGTCGCCGGCAAGACGGGGACCGCGGAGCTCGGCCTCGGCAGCGTCTACGACGCCTGGTTCGTCGCGTTCGCACCGGCGAACAACCCACGCTACGTCGTCGCGGTCGTCGTCGAGAAGCAACCCAACGGCTTCGGCGGGTCGGTCTCGGCCCCGATCGCCAGGGCAATCCTCGAAAAACTCCTGCACCGGTGACCCTGTCTCTACCCTTTAGGCGGCCGTGGCGGTAAGCGACTCCCTCATCGACACCCTGTTCGACGGGCGCTACCGGATCCAGCGCAAGCTCGGGGCCGGCGGAATGGCCGACGTGTACCTCGCCGAGGACCAGGAGCTCGGCCGCCGCGTCGCGATCAAGATCCTGAACGGCCGCCACGCGAACGACGACCAGTTCATCGAGCGTTTCCGCCGCGAGGCGAAGAACGCGGCGGCGCTCAACCACCCGAACATCGTCTCGATCTACGACCGCGGCGAGGCCGAGGACACCTACTACATCGCGATGGAGTTCCTCGACGGCCGCACGCTCAAGGAGCTCATCGTCAGCCGCGGTGCGGCGCCGATCAACGTCGCGATCGAGTACGCGCGCCAGATCCTCTCGGCCCTCCGATTCGCGCACCGGCACGGGATCGTCCATCGCGACATCAAGCCGCACAACGTCCTCGTCGACGCCGAGGGGCGTGTGAAGGTGACGGACTTCGGGATCGCGCGCGCCGGCACGAGCCAGATGACCGAGACCGGCTCGATCGTCGGGACGGCCCAGTACCTCTCTCCCGAGCAGGCCCGAGGCGGCGAGATCGACCAGCGCTCGGACCTCTACTCGCTGGGCATCGTCCTCTACGAGCTGCTGACCGGCAAGACGCCGTTCGACGGCGAGACCCCGGTCGAGATCGCGATGAAGCATCTCTCGAACGCGCCGCAGCCGCCCTCCAAGCTCCGGCCCGACATCCCGCCCGAGCTGGACATGGTCGTCCTGCGGGCCCTCGCCAAGAACCCGGACGACCGCTACCAGAGCGCCGACGAGATGGAGGCCGACCTCGAGCGCGTCGCGCGCGGCGCGCGCGTCTCGGCGGCGACGGTCGACAGCGCGACCCAGGTCCTGCGCCGCCCCGCGGCCGCGGCGGCTGCCACGGCAGCCGCGGCGACGGCCGCGACGATGATCGCCCCTCCAGCCGCCGCGGCGGTTGCCGGCGCGCCGCCTGCTGTGCTGGCGGAAGAGGAAGAGTACGAGGAAGGCGGCGGGCAGGACCGGCCGCTCTGGCCGTGGCTCGTGGCGACCGGCTTCGTCATCGCAGCCATCGTGGCCGGCTTCTTCGTCTGGCAGGAACTGTCGGGCTCGAAGGCGACGGTCCCGGTCAACAACTACGTGAACGAGCCGCAGAAGAACGCCGAGCAGCAGATCCGCGCGGCGGGACTCGTCCCGGCAGTGAAGAAGGGCCCGAACGAGAGATTCCATCAGGGCATCGTCTTCAAGCAGGACCCGGACGCGGGCCAGAAGGTCGACAAGGGCGGCACGGTCACGATCTGGGTCTCGACGGGGCCGCCCAAGGTCACCGTTCCGGACGTCAAGGGGGAATCGTGGCCGACGGCCCAACAGGCCCTCGTGAACGCGGGCCTGAAGCCCGAGCGGCACATCGTCCCGGGGGACACGAAGGATCAGGTGACTGCGACAGACCCGTCGGCGGGCGAGTCCGTGCCGAAGGGGAGCAAGGTGCGCGTCAACGTGATGAGCGGGCCGGCGATCGGGACCGTTCCGAGCGTCGTGGGGCTCAGTCTCCAGGAGGCCATTGCAAAGCTCAACGCCGCCGGGTTCAACCCCAATCCGAAGTACGTCAACAACAGCACCGCGCCCCAGAACCAGGTGATCTCGCAGACCCCGGTGCCCGGCTCGTCGGAGACGAAGGGCACCAGCGTGACTCTCAACGTCTCGAATGGCCCGCCGCAGGTCACCATTCCCGACGTCGTCGGCTACACCTCGCAGCAAGCGGTGCAGACGCTCGAGGCCGCCGGCTTCCAGGTGCAACAGCAATACGTCTCGACCGGCGCGGACCAGGACAACATCGTCCAGTCGCAGAATCCGGCCGGCAACTCGCAGGCGGCGAAGGGCACGCAGGTGACGATCACGGTCGGCCAGCACTCGCCGGGGCCTCCGCCCCCCACGACGCCCACTACGACCACGACCTCTTGACGCAGCGCCGTCTTCGCGTGGCCATCCTCGCGGGCGGCCGCTCGAGCGAGCACGAGATCTCCCTGGCCTCGGCGCGGTCGGTCGCCGCGGGGCTCGACCCCGACCGGTACGAGATCGCCGAGGTCGCGATCGGCCGCGACGGCACATGGGCGCTCGAGGCGGGACGCGACCCTTCCGGTCACGTCCTGGTGCCAGGCACCGAGACGCGTCCCGCGGAGACGCTGCCCGTTCCGGCGGAGTCCGGGACGCTCGCGACGATCGGGGCCGTCGACGTCGTCCTCCCGATCCTGCACGGCCCGTTCGGCGAGGACGGGACGGTGCAGGGTCTGCTCGAGCTCGCCGACGTCCCCTACATCGGCGCCGGCGTCGCGGCGTCGGCGCTGGCGATGGACAAGGACCTGTTCAAAAAGGTGATGCGCGACAGCGGCATCCCCGTCGCCGCGCACCACACGATCCGGCTCGGCGACGCGGTCGAGAACCCGTTCGGCTACCCGGTGTTCGTCAAGCCGGCGCGGCTCGGGTCCTCGGTGGGCATCTCGAAGGTGCACGCCGACGAGGAGCTCGCCCCCGCGGTCGAGCGCGCCTTCCGGCACGACGAGAAAGTCCTCGTAGAGGAGTTCGTCGCTGGGACGGAAGTCGAGGTCGGCGTTCTCGGCAACCGCGTGCCGCCGCCGATCGCCTCCCTGCCCGGCCGGATCGACACGCTCGAGCACGAGTGGTACGACTACGCGTCGAAGTACGACGAAGGCGGGATGGAGCTGATCGTTCCGCCGCCGGACCTGTCGCAGGAGACGATCGAGCTGCTGCAGCGGCGCGCGGTCGAGTCCTTCGTCGCGGGTGAGTGCGAGGGCCTGGCCCGCGTCGACTTCTTCGTCCGCGACGGCGACGGCGAGGTCGTCCTCAACGAGCTCAACACGATGCCGGGCTTCACGGCGACGAGCGTCTGGGCGCGCCTGTTCGAAGCCTCGGGCCTCGGCTACGCGGAGGCCCTCGACCGCTTGATCGAGCTCGCACTCGAGCGGCACGAGCGGCGCTCGAAGCTCGCGTACTAGCCCGTCGCGGTGACCTCGGAGATCTCGGCGCGGCCGGCCGGCGGCAGCTTCGTGATCCACACCACGTAGT